>Ga0134128_10000111_pt1 | contig 112094 bp, 100 predicted proteins | sample KB31754_FD_96462 | JGI IMG/M metagenome (GOLD analysis project Ga0134128, IMG submission 96462) | Terrestrial soil microbial communities with excess Nitrogen fertilizer from Kellogg Biological Station, Michigan, USA - KB3-175-4 | ecosystem: Environmental > Terrestrial > Soil > Unclassified ... | reverse complement strand
GGCGAGCTCTTGCTGTCGATCGCGGATGAGCTTGGGTGCGGTGTCCTAGCCGGCGCGAGCGATATGTCTGCCCTGCTCGCGGCGAACCGCGTCTACACCTTCAACGGCGAAGGCGGCATAGACGAGCAGGTCAAAGGAGGAGGTAATCTACTCCAGCTGCGCGACCCCCGACGCGCCGCCAGCTAGGGGATTCTGGCGTGCTCGAAATCAGTGATCTAGTCAAGCACTACCGACTCGGCAAGGCAAAGCCGATACGTGCGATCGACGGTGTGACCCTGACGATCGAGCCGGGGGAGTTCGTCGCGTTGTACGGCCCAAGCGGCTCGGGTAAGTCAACTCTCATCGACCTCGTAGCGGCGGCGATGCCACCGGACGGCGGCACGATCACGTTCGACGGCCAAGACCTCGCCAAGATGACCGAGGACGAGCTCGATGACTACCGGCTCACGAAGCTCGGAGTCGTGGGCGAGCCATCTGACCTGACCGAAGGCGCGCTCGCGATCGAGGAGGCATCGCTGCGCCTCGCACTGACCAACACCCGCGGCGCCAACAGCGGCATCAGTGCGCTAATGGACCGGCTCGGTCTGCGCGATCGGTTGCGTCACCGCATCGAGGAGCTTTCGATGGGCGAGCGCCAGCGTGTGATGATCGCGATGGCGCTTTCGACCAAGCCCAGCCTCGTCCTCGCGGATGAGCCGACGGGCAACCTCGATACCGAAGCCTCCGAAAACGTGCTGCGTCTCCTGCGCGAGATTTGCGACGAGCGGGGCGCCGCGCTGCTACTCACCACCCACGATCCACAGGCCGCGGCGTTCGCCGGCCGCGTTCTTGAACTACGCGACGGGCATCTTCGCGACTACCAGCCTGCGCATGTCCTCGTCCCTGCCGCGTCGGTCGAGCAGAGCGCATGAGCGCGTCAATACCGGCACCGTCCCCTGCCGCACCCGTTCGCGCGGACGAGCCGAGTACCCCGCCGGGCGCCCCCGGCGGGGTAAAACGACGGCGCCGGCTCAGCTTCAAGAACCTCCTCTATATCTACCGCTGGCGGCTGCGCAGCCGCAATGTCGTCGTGCAGGACGGCTTTGCGATTCTCGGCATAGCCGTAGGTGTGGGGCTACTGTTTGCCTCGCAGGTCGCATCCACAAGCCTCACCCGCTCGGTACAAAAGCTGAGTAGCCAACTTGTCGGCAGCACTCAATATCAGCTTGACGCGCGGGGACCCGCAGGCGTCAGTGAAAATCTGCTCAGCGAAGCCCGCCGAATACCCGGCGTCCGGGTTGCGCTGCCCGTGCTTGAGCAGCAGGCACAGGTGATCGGACCAAACGGGCAAACGCGCTCCGTGGACTTGATAGGCACCGATCCGCGCTTCGCGCATTTCGGTGGCCCGCTGCTACGCCGCTTCAGCGCAAAGCAGCTGGCGTCACAGCGAGCAATCGCACTTCCCTCACCGATAGCCGTTGCACTCGACGCCGGATCACTTCAGGTACTTAACTTGCAGGTCGGCTCCAAAGTCGTACAAACCCTGCTCGGGGCGACGCTCGGAGTGCGAGATATCGGCAACTTGGTTGATAGCCCGGTCGCGCTCGCCCCGGTCGGATATGCACAGCAGCTAACCGGCATGACCGGCCGGATAACCCGCATCTTCGTTCAGGCCAAGCCCCATCGAGACAAAGAAGTGCTCGACGGCTTGACGCGCCTCGCCTCAGCGTCGCATGTAAATGTCGAGCCCGCGGACTACGACGCCAAGCTGTTTTCGGTCGCGGCGCTGCCAGAGAATCAGGGCGAGACGTTGTTCTCGATCATTAGCGCGATCGTCGGGTTCCTGTTTGCGGCCAATGCGATGCTGATTACGGTCCCGCGGCGACGCCGGCTACTCGCTCACGTTCGCGCCCAAGGCGCCACGCGCCGAATGTCATTGCAGTTGCTTTTGTTCGACGCCGTTGTACTCGGTGTCATCGCGTGCGCCGTGGGGCTCGTGCTCGGGGACCTGCTCTCGATCAGTGTGTTTCACCAAGCACCCGGATACCTCTCATTTGCGTTCCCGGTTGGGTCCGCTCGAATAATCTCGTGGCAGTGCATCGCAGAGGCAATCGCGGCTGGCATGGCCGCTGCAATCGCCGGAGTGCTGTTGCCCCTGCGCGACACATTCATTCCGTCCAAGTGGAACACGGCACTTAACAAGCGCTGGCTTGTGACCGGCCGCGCCGTGCTCGGCGTCGCCGCCTTCACCTGCACGACGGTGATCCTGCTTGTCCACCCGGCCGGATCAAACCTCGGCAACATCACGCTCGTCGTCGCGCTCTTGTGCGCGTTGCCGTTCTTGTTCAACGCAGTCGTCGCGGGCTTCGAGCGCTTGCAGCCGACGCTCAACCGCCCCTCTCCGCGGGTGACGCTAACCCAGCTGCGTGTGCCCCGGACTCGTGTACGGACGCTGGCGATCATCGCGACCGCGGCCGTCGCTTGCTTCGGCGTCGTGTCCATACAGGGGGCACAGCGCAACCTGCAACGCGGCCTGGACGCCTCAGCACGCGGCATCGACTCAGGCGCCGACATTTGGGTCACGCCGCGCGGCGAAAGCAATGCGTTTGCCACCACGCCGTTTTCTGACCCCGGAGGGCGGGCAACCGTCGCCCGCGTGGCAGGCGTCAGGAGCGTGAGTGAATACCGGGGGAGCTTCCTTACCTGGGGCGACCGGCGACTTTGGGTGCTCGGCCCGCCATCGAGCAGTCGAACGGTCATCCCGCCGAGCGAGATTGCTTCGGGTGACTTGGCATTCGCGAATGCGCGGCTTCGCGAAGGTGGGTGGGCGGTCGTCTCGCGCGAGCTTGCCACAGAACATGATCTACACGTCGGACAGGCGTTCACCCTGCCCTCGCCAATGCCACGAACGTTTCGCGTCGCCGCGCTCTCTACAAATCTCGGATGGCCTCCGGGCGCGGTGATCGTGAACGCAGCCGACTATGCCGCCGCCTGGGGCAGCAGCAGCGAACCAAGCGGCTATGAGATTCAGACGGCGCCAGGCGCACAGCCGGCCACGGTACGCCGAGCGGTCCAGCGGGCGCTAGGACCAGAAACGGGCCTTGTCGTGGAAACGCGGACCGAACGAGAACAGAGACACTTCCGGCTGGCGAGACAGGGCTTGTTGCGGCTCACTCAGATTCGATACCTCGTGCTGATAGCCGCCATGCTCGCGATTGCCGGGGCCATCGGGTCGCTGATATGGCAGCGGCGGGCGTATTTCGCTCGCCTGCGCTCGCTCGGCGTCAAGCGACGTGTCATTCGCCACTGGCTTCTATGGGAGGGCGCGATCCTCCTGGGCGTAGGCTGCCTGACAGGTGCGATCTTCGGTGTCTACGGACAGCTTCTAATGAGCCATGCGCTTGCAAGCGTCACGGGCTTTCCCACGTCCTTCAACGTTGAAGCATTCGTGGCGCTCTCGACGTTCGCGCAAATCAGCGCGGGCGCCGTCGCGGTGGTGTGCTTGGCGGGGTATCTCATGGTGCGTGTGCGGCCCCGAGCGGCCCGTTTGGCGACCTAGCCGCCGAACAGCCTCGGCGACACCGACAGCGGCCCGGCTCTCTCGCCGCCAGCTAGGCGTACTAGGCCATGCCGTCGTGCGCGAGCTCGCGTGGACGCTGCCCGCCGTCGCCCGTGAGGTTCGCAGCTGGCGCGCGCTCGCTGCCTGCATCCCCGACCCGGCCATCCGCGGCGATGCCCTGTCCTCGCTCGCCCGCAAGCGCGGGCATACCGATGGCGCGGCGCTCTTTTGCATCCTCGCCCGGTCACGCGATCCCCGCCTCCTGCGGCTGCTCGTCGCCTACGAGATTCTGTGGGACTTTCTCGACACCGTGAACGAGCACGGCGCCGACCGCGGAACGGTAAACGGCCAACGCCTCCATCTGGCTCTCGTCGAGGCGCTAGACCCCGCGCGCCCCTTCTCGGATTACTACCACTATCACCCGTGGCACGACGATGGCGGCTACCTAGAAACGCTAGTGCGCGCGTGCCGGCGCGAAGCGGAATCTCTCCCGTCGATCGAGTATGTCCGGCCGCTGCTTGTGCAGGAGGCGTGGCGCGCGCAGGTGCTCGGCCTCAATCACGACCTCGACCCTGCCCGTCGCGATCGTGCGCTGCGCTCGTGGGCCGAGCAAGAGTGGCCCACCGAGAACAAAGCCACTTGGTATGAGTTGACCGGCGCGGCGAGCGCGTCCTTGACGATACATGCGCTAATCGCGCTCGCCGCGAAGCCGCGCGTAGATGCAGCTGAGATTGAACGGGTCCGCGCGGCCTATAGCCCGTGGATCTCCGCGGCGACAACGATGCTCGACAGCTATGTCGATCAGAGAGAGGACGAAGCGAACGGCGACCACAGCTATGTGAGTCACTACCCATCCGGGGAGACTGCGTTTCACCGGATACGCGAGCTCGTGCGCCGATCGACGCTAGAGGCTTGCGCTCTCCCCGATGGCGAGCGGCACGTCTTGATCGTCGCGTGCATGGCCGCGATGTATCTCTCGAAGGACAGCGCGCGCACCCCGGCGATGCGCAACACGACACGCGCGCTCATTCATGCCGGCGGACCCTTGGCCTGCCTACTACTCCCGATCTTGCGGCTATGGCGAATCGCCTACTCCCAAGGCTCAAGCTGACCATTAAGGAGACAAATGCGACTTGCATATTCATCCCCAACTAAAACGACAGGATCGCGAGATTTGCCGCCCTCGGCGCCTCTCCCGTCCATAGTCCAGACCGCCGCGTGTAGGTGGCGACCCTTGGAGTACCTAGAGTGGTGCCGCCGACGGATCGGCCCGCGCTTCACCGTCAAGCCCGTCTACATGCCGCCGCTGGTGTTTTTGGCCGACCCGAGCGACATTCGCGCGGTCGTCACCGCACCGCTGACGATCCTGCACGCGGGCGTCGGCGCAGCCGTTACGGCGCCCTTGTTCGGTGACACGTCTTTCATGCTTCGCGAGGAGGAGGAGCGCATTAACGGTCGCGAGGCGATCATGCCGGCGTTTCACCGGCAGGCCGTCGCGAACTACACCGACATGGTTAGCGAGCTCGCCGCCCGTGCCGTGGCCTCCTGGCCGCGCGACATAGCGACACCGATCCACCCGCGGGTGTGCTCGCTAACGCTTACCGTGATGCTAAGGACGGTATTCGGTGCTGGCGATGACCGAACCATCGAGCGGCTACGCGACCGGATGCTCTCGATGTTGTCGGTCACCGCGAGCCTCGTGCTACAGGAGCCACGCCTTCACCGTCTGCCGGGATGGCGTCGTACATGGTCGCGCTTCGTGCGCGAGCGCGATGGAGTGGACGAGCTGATCGCGGCCATCATCGCTCGGAGGCGACGTGCCGGCGGGAGCGGTGACATGCTCGACATGCTGCTCAGCACTAAGCGCCTCGACGGCCAGCCGATGACAGCCAAGGAACTTCGGGACAATCTCGTGGGGGTCATCATCGCTGGCCACGAGACGACAGCCTCCGCGGTCGCGTGGGCGATGCAGCTGCTCGCGCACGATCAGCGCGTGCAGGAACGGCTCACAGCGGAGGTAGACGAAGGCCACAGCGACGAGTACATGCGCGCGACGGTGAGCGAGGTACTACGCCACCGGCCGGTGTTCTTGTTCGCCGCGCCGCGGGCGGTCACTCAGCCGATCGAGATAGGTGGCTGGACGTATCGTCCACCGGCCCACCTGCTCGCCTGCGTTTATCTCATGCACCACGACCCCGAGCTATTCCCCGACCCGCAGGACTTCGAGCCCGAGCGGTTCCTAGACTCGCGCTCGCGCGCCTCGCGCATCTGGCTCCCGTGGGGAGGCGGGCGGCAGCGATGCCCTGGCCGGCACCTGGCGCTGCTAGAGCTCCACACGATCCTACGGACGGTCCTGCAAGGGCTCCGAGTCCTGCCCGCTGCCCCGGCGATCGAGCGGGCACGATGGCGCAGCGTGATCGTCACGCCGCACGCCGGGGGGCGCGTCGTGCTCCGCGAGCGCGTGGCGAGCCGGCCCACGCCCGCCGGCCGGAAGGCGCCAAATCACGGGGTTTTTGACGCCAAATGTTCAGATCAGAACGTGGTTTGTAAGACCTAAACGCAATAGCTGGCATTCGAGAGAGTGATACGTCAGCATCGTCCCGCATGGCGCGAAGGGATCGCAACCGGCAGGGCGCCGCCCACGGCAGCAGCGGGCGTCCGTTGCACAGGGGCCCGCAGAGAGGTGGTCCGATACAGAGCGGCAAGTCCGTACTCTCAGGCGGCAAGTCCGCTCCGCTCAGTCGGGCCGTTGGTCGTGGTCCCGCGACGAGCCGGCCGGCAGGCATTGGTCAACTGGCGACCCGCAGAGGGGGAGCCTCTACCGGCCGGCTCGTCAAAGCGCCAGCGAGCGAGGACAACACGGACGACGATAGAGGCGGTGGCGGTGTCTCCCAACCTAGAGGACCCGGAGATTCTTGTTCCCGTATCGCTCGCACAAGCCGCCGCCGTGGTTTCGCAGGTTGCCGTGAGCAATGCACCGGGCACGTCACTTATCCGTGTGCTGTTGGCACTCGGCGGGCTCGATCGTCTCGGGATGCGCGATCTAAAGAGCGACGAGCGTTTCAGCGATCCCAAGCTCGCGCAATCGGTGGTCATAGCCCTCATGGTCCTCAGCCGGTTTCAAGACTGCGAGGGGCACCGCGTCAAGGACCTTGCGCTCAGTTTGGAACTTGCCGAGGCCACGCTGGTGCGTTACCTGCGGACGCTTCTTGTCGTAGGCATTCTCGAACAGCTACAAGACCGCAAATACATTCTCGCCCGAACGTGGCGGAACTTGCTCACAAGCGTTGAGTAACCCCTAGCTTCCCCGATTCACTGTGAGCGATCAAGCCGAAAGCAAAGGCACCGATCGCACTAGTACCGGGACGGACGCCGGCCATGCTCAACCGGCGCCATCGGCCGAGTTTATCCGCGCTCCGACACCACAAGCTGCGCTCGACACGGCACTAACCGCGAGGCTACGCGGACGCATCCTCCCGGATATTCACCTGCCGACCCTCCAGCGAGTCCACGCCCGACTTCACTCCTACACTGAAGGCGTCGCGGTCGTCTACATCGTTCCCGGCGACACCAAACCGGCACAACCTGGCTCACTACCCCCGGATATAGCCGAGCATCGCGGCTACGCCAACCGGCTAGCCGCCTTTACAGCACGACGAATCACTGTTGTGTGTGTAACCAGTGCTCCGCTTGCCTACCTAGATCGCGTCGGATCGGCGCTCGAAGTCGGACACATGATGTTCTCCGATCCCGAGTTGCAGATAGCCGCCGCTCTCGGCCTGCCGGTTCTGCGAGATGGCGCGACGCGCAGCTACCCGCGAATGACGCTAATAACCAAAGATGGACGAATCACGCAGGTGTTCTACCCAATACCCAATGCCGAAGCCGCGGGCAACGCACGTCAGGTTATGGCCTTCCTCGCACGAGTCGAAACAAACAGACGAAGGCCCCGGCGGTAACGATGGAGGACCATGCCGAACTACAGGTCGCAGCGATGCCCGACTGCCCGGACGCACCCGTGGGCAGCTTTCATCCTGGGTACAACATCGTGAGCTCACCACCGGACCTGCGACGACTGACCACCTACCTCCGGGCGCCGAGCCAACCCATGCTCCCGGTGATCGTCATAGGCACACTCGCCGACACGGACCGAACACCCGCGTTGGCCCCCGAGACTTTGTGCCCGATTGTTGACCCCCGGACGGCGATCTATTGGCTCGTCAATCGCTCCGTGCGACAAAGACTGACGCACAAGCTCGGGCGACCCCTTTCGCTCACATCTGACATTCGCGTTTATTGGCCGATCGTGACAAGCGAGAGTGATCCGGCAGGCCATCCAAGCATTGCGGCTAGCGCCGATGAAAATGACACTCTCGCGGCGCTCGTGCAAGCAATCGACCTAAGCCGGCCAACCATGCGGGCGTTCAGAGCGCAGCTAGACGCCACAGCGCGGCGGTTGACGACTGCTCAGCAGGGCACGCACAGACTCACTAGCGAACTGGAGGCAGCAAGGGAGGAGACGCGAGCTACCCAAGCCATGCTCGACGCGGCCACGCAGCGACTTACCACCTTGAGCGAGCTAGAGCCGGAAATGCTCAAAAAACTCTCAGGCATGGATACCGAGGAGTTACTGCACTTCCTCATTTTTGGGGAGTGGCTATTCCTTACTGCCGCCGACCGTCGCGAACACCCGCTAGGTCGCTACTTATTCGGTCCACAATTCGTTGACAGCGTGAACAGCCAAAGGCTCGACGTGCCGCTCGCGCGGATCGGATTTGCCTGTGCGATGGTGTCCAGCAGGCGAGCCAAAGGGCACGCCGGGCTTGAACCACACGCCTATCGCGCGGTCGGAGTCAGCGGAGGGGCTTCGCCCCAAACCATCCGGGCGGACGGCGCACGAGCCATGACCTGCGCCCTCGGACAAAGCCGCGGAGCGCCGCGACTCAAATACTGGCTATTGCCAGACGGCACTATCGAGTTTGCCACTGTCGGTAAGCACGACGATGGACGACGCTCGTGAATCATACACAAACTAGTCGCTTACGACCCTACTCGGTATCTGTGCAATGGGAACCAGCTCCCAAAGCGGCGTCCCTTCAATCGTCGGCGCTGGTTAAACCATCCAACGATCGGTGTCGGCAGGCCGGCTCCCGAGTATTACTCGGGTGCCGGCCAATAACTCCAACGGAGTGCGTCGCAGGTCTTGGCACCGTAGGCATGGGGCGATCCTCTTGAGTCGCTATCCCCGCCCGGTCCTCAGCGACGACAGCGAGGATTTATTCCCGACACTCCGTCATCCGCGCTACTCACAGTCTGTAGAGCGCGGTCTTGCTGTACTTACCTCATTCACCCCCGAGGAACACCTGAGAGGAATCTTTACTGTCGCGGACGAGCTCGGTATGTCCCGCGCCACCACGCATCGGTACATGAGCACATTGGTAGAGCTAGGGATGCTTGAGCAGCCGCGGAACGGCGGCCGACGCGCCTACCAACTAGGGGCGCGAGTAGCAGATATCGGCCTCGCCGTACTGAATTGCAATCCGGTCCGCGCTACTGGACGACCCATCCTTGAGGGGCTGCGCGGCGAACTATCTCACACTGTAAGTTCAACGATCCTTCACGGAGACGAAATCCTAATCTTGGATCGGCTGCGCGGTAGCCGTGGAGACGCGCGCCTCAAACTTAACTTGGGACCAGCATCGCACCTGCCCGTCTACTGTACGAGCGCGGGCAAGGTGCTACTAGCCTTTCTTCCTAGCGACCAGCGCAAAGACCTACTTCGTCAAGTCAGTTTCGACAGACGCGGCCCGAACACCATCATTACAAAGGCCCGGCTTGTCGCCGAGCTTGAGCAGATAAGCCAAGTGGGCTTCGCGGTGGACAGCGAGGAGCTAAGGGTCGGCGTCCATTCCATTGCCGTCCCCGTGTATGGGGCGACGGGCGATGTAATCGCCGCAGTGGACGTAGCAGCCCCGACAGAGATAGTTGACCGTCCCCGACTCGTTAACGACTTCGGTCCGCGCCTACAGGCCGCCGCAGACGAACTATCCGCGGCGCTTGGATACCGGCCCAACACAGACCAACCCTCGGAGGACTGAGCAATGTCAACAGGCGCACTTGACGGACTCGACACTGCCGTAATCGTCGCGCGACGCGGCGTCTCAGAGCGTACCCAAGCACAGGTGTACGCCGGAATCGCGCTCGCTTGGGCTCGGATGCATCCGCCAAGAGAGCACCTTGAGAACCCCATGCGGACCTACGTCGTGGCCCCGAGCTTCGCGGAACAGGTATGGGCGCACGCCGAGGCCGTGCGGCGAGACATATTCGTCGCTTGCGCCATGCTCGTTTCTACCGAAAGGTGGAGGTTGACCGAGGCGCAGCCGATCGTAAAAGGGAAGAAACTGACAGAAGCCCTCGATCCTCGTGGTTCGTGGTGGCAGCCACTCGCAGGTAACACCGGGCTAGGTGTCCATTACTGGCGACTAGTGCTCGACATTATCGAGCTACGAGGCGTCGGCCCGGTCGATGAACCGCCAGTGCTGGAATACGGGAGATTCGCTGATCGCGACGGATCAGGCACGTAAGTTGATGTCGGTAGTGGGCGATGATGGCCGCTTCTCCGTAGCGACTGAGGAGGAGTTGTATGCGGAAGTTGCGCGCGCATGGTGCCGGATGCACTCACCGCCGACCCGCGTTCGGTTTCCGATGCGGCCGTTTGCGTTTGGCCCCGACTTCGCGCCTGCGGTGTGGGACCAGCGCGAGGACCACGCACAAGAGGTTGTAGCGGTATGCGCTGGCATCGTTAGCCGGCGCAACCCCAATGAACACGGAGCGCAGGAGGTCAACGGCCTAGCTATGACCCCCGGCGAATCACTGGACCCGGCGTGCGCGTGGTGGCAGCCCATACCGCCGGACCTTGGAGAGATCGGCGTGCATTTTTGGGTCTTGGGAAATGGAACCGTAGAGATACGAAGCCTTGCCCCTTTGGACGAACCACCATTACCGGAGTATGGACGATTCGCCAGTGGGCGCGTCTGAGCAGGCGGAGAAAAGGAACGAGCGACCAGGCATGACGAGACAACAGCAGGAAACCAGCACCATCGAACGATCGACTGCTCGCATTGGCAAAGCAATCTACCGGCACCCGCAATATCGCGGCGTGAACACGCGGCGGGCAGTGATGGTCACGATTACATTCCTTTTCTCGTCCTTCATGGTGCATCTTGCGCTCGCGCCTGTCCCTGACTGGCGAAAGGCGCTAGGCGCTGTGTTTATCGCGATTATCTACGTCGCCGCCGAGCTCGTGTTTGTCCGGCGTCTAGGACTAACGATCGAAGATGACGCGCTAACTCTGCACCAGCTCGCATTCTCGCGAAAGGTGCCGTGGTCACAAATCGAGGGATTCGAGTGGGAGTTATGGGGCCGTGTGGAACTGCTTGTAGTGAAGCTCGACACAGGCAGATTTTTACTCGCGACGACGATCTGGACGGTCAAAAACTGGCTTTCGTGGCTCGGCTCGTCCGCAATGCGGTCCAAAGCGGGCATCGTGCTTGACCCGCAGGTCGCCCTCGAACGTGCATGGCAGGCGGGGCTACAGGCGGCGCAGTGAGCACTGAGACGGGAGCGGCGCTCACCGATGATGACTACGCGGAGCAAGAAATGACGCTCCGGTCATTCGGTGAACGACTACGCGCGACGCGCGAGGGCATGGAAATGTCTCAGGAGCGACTTGAGCGTCGCGCGTGTCTCCCGCACGGGATGGTGTCGAAGTTCGAGCGCGGCGCACATGGGCCACCCGGCCTCTACATGGTGTTGCGCCTCGCGGACGGACTGCGCGTCGAGCCCGGAATCCTGCTTGACGGGCTCCCGATCCCACGGCGGGGAACGACGACACTCAAGACGTGGGCGATCATCCAAGCGAAACCCGGAATCAAAGTCAAAGCCGTCGCGGAAGCATTGGGAATCAAGACGAGCTATGCACGTCGTCAAATCCTTCGACTCGTCACCAGCGGGAGCGTCGTTAACGACGCTGGCGGTTGGATAGCGGCCGATCAGCCCGCCGAGGACGCCGCCAAGGGGAAGCGGTGACGATGCGCAAGCGACTAGGCCACATCAAGGCAGGCGTCTACACGGTGCCGGCAATGTTCGTGAGTCATCTACGCGCGGGACTGCACCTGCAACTCGGCGAGGAGGCGGACGCCATCTCGCATCTTTCGCTTTGGCCGAGAGAGCAGCCCAGGTCCACCGCCTACAACATGACGCTTGCGCGAGTGGACGATCTACGCGCGCTGCTAGGGCTGACCGGATGGGATGAGAGGCACCCTGAGCGCGACGTGCCGGTAAATCTCTACCGTCACGGTGACTCGCTGGCATCGGCCCTGCGCTTTATTGCCGAGCAGGAATCGGTCGCGGGCGATGAGGACGCGCAGACCGTGTACGGGCTTCGTTTTTATGCGTCGGGCGTTGAGGGGCTAATCGCCAAGGTGTCAACGCCGCCGGCAGGGCGCGCACGACGGATTGCCGCTGACGTACTGATTGCGGCCCGCGCTGCGAGGTCGCGCGATCGTGAGCGTCTGCGCACTGAGGCGCGCGCTCTCGCGCGGCGGACGGCGATCGGTGGCCCTCGCTGCGTCCGAGCTCGTGCGGCCCGAACGGGAGCTGCCGTATCGTGGGGCCTTGGCCGGGGAGGTAGCGCCCCGGCGCAAGGTCCCACGATGCAGCCTCACGACCCCGAGGACTAATATCTGTGGGCATGAGAGGTGCCGCGGAGGTTGAAGTCAGCCGCACCGTCGCCGCAGACCAGCCGGTTCAACTCGTGCGCGCGCACCGCTGAGCGATGGCGGACACGCCGACGTGAGCAGCCTGCTTTCCGATTACTCGCAGCAGGCCGCGACATACGACCAAACGCGAGCCGCAAGCCGCCCGGTTCTCGCCGCGCTAAAAGTGGCTCTTGCGGGCGCACCGGGGGATCGCCTCGCGGACATTGGCGGGGGCACCGGGAACTATGCGCTTGCGCTAGAACATGACGGCTGGAGGCCGGTCGTGATCGACCGCTCACCCGAGATGCTTGCCTTCGCCGCGCAGAAGGGATTGGCGACCCTTGATGCCGCCGCAGAACAACTTCCGGTTGCCGATGAGAGCTTCGACGCCGCGATGCTCGTCTCGATGCTCCATCACGTCGCCGACCCAAGTGCGGCGCTCTCGGAGGCGCGGCGCATCTTGCGACCGGAGGGCCGCCTTGCCGTGATGGTCTTTGCGCGCGAGGACATTCAGGACCTTTGGTTCTCCGACTACTTCCCATCCACGCGAGCGTGGATGCAGGCGAGTCATTTGCGTATTGCAGAGTTGCTTGCGATGCTGCCCGGTGCGCGACGGCATGAGATTGTCCTAGATGATCTGAAAGATGCCTCCCTCGCCGCACTAGCAGCGTATCCCGAGAAGGTGCTCGAACAGGGCTGGCGCGCACAGACGAGCTACTTCGAGCGCTTGCAGCGCGATAACCCAGCCGAGCTTGATGCTGGCCTACGGCAGCTTGCATCCGACGTTGCCGCTGGACGCGCTACGCGCCACCCAGGTCACGCTTCAATCTTGGCATGGAATAAGGTCTGAGCCCAAGTGGCCGACGCTTCCTCGACGCTGAACTCGCCGTCTGTCGCGGCGGTGCTTGACCGGATTCACACGGCAGCAGCGGTTGAGGATGAGCAGGCAAGGCAACGTGTCCAGGCACGCGAGGCGACGCTCGGACGCAGGCTTGCCCAGGCGCAGCGCTACGAGCTTTATGGTGAAGCTCCACTTGCGATCAAGCGGGAGGTCGGCGGACTTCTATATCTCCTTGCTCTCGGAACGCCCGGCCGACGAGTTGTTGAGTTTGGGGCATCGCACGGCGCCTCGACCGTCTACTTGGCCGCCGCGCTCAGAGACTCAGGTGGGGGTGCGCTCATCACGACAGAGCGCCATCCAGCCAAGGCCGAGATGCTTGCTCGAAACCTGACCGACGCCGGCCTCGATAAACTCGTAGAAGTTCGCGTGGGCGACGCCTTGCGGACACTCGGTAAGCTCGCGGACCCCGTTGATCTGCTGTTCCTCGACGGCAGTAATGACCTTTATCTACAGGTTCTCAAGCTCGTGGAGCCGTACCTGTGTCGCAACGCGCTCGTGGTGGCCGATTTGAGCGCCGAGGACCCCGATCTTCTTCCGTACCTTAATTACGTCCGCAATGCTGGCAATGGATATGTTTCAGTTGAAGTCCCGCTCGCTGCCGGCGTCGAACTCTCGGCGCGGATAACGACGGCCTGAAAGCCGACTAAGCGGCAATCCCTACGGAGACTCGGCGGCGACGAGCCGCGAACGCAGCTGATTTGCGTAGGCGATCAACGCAGGATCGTGGACTTCGTTGCGGTCGTGATAAGCGAAGTAGCGCGGCGCCATGCGCGAACTGCCGTGTCGGGCTGTCTTCTGCTCAAACTCCTGTCGTGAACGGACGGCGTAATGGTTGATCCGCAGGCGCCCTACGGAGACGTGCTTGACCGATGAATCGCGTACTGCATAGGGGTCGGTCTGAATCAGGGGCAGCCGCGAGAGACTACCCCGTATCCGGCGTGTCCAGGCTCGACGCTCGATAACTCGCACCGGCTCGTGGTTCTCCGTCGCTGCGAGCGCTCCGTCCGCGTACTCGAAGAAGTGCGGTCCGATCGGCCGTAGAGCGCGTGCGGGGTCCACGATGCTCTTGACGCGCCGGTTGCGGACCCACTGCGTCATCGCTCGTGTCAGGAAGCTCTCGATCACAAGCTCGTCCGGCCGAGTCGTTAGCCCGGACGAGCCGTACACCTGCCAGTTGACGACGATGCCGGGATGCTGCTCATAGTCCTTGAGCACATTGGGCAGCCGTGCCCCGCCGGGTGAGAACAGGAACTCATCGAGGTCGATGAAGGCGAGCCAGCGCGTGCGTCCGCGGGCTCGCCTGAGCGCATCGCCATAAGCCGAGCTCTGGCCGCCTTGCTCGAAGGGAATCGAGCAATCCGAGAGCGTGACCAGACCCGCGCGGACCCACGGCTCAAGGACTTCCCTGCTGCCGTCGGTGCTGAGATTGTCGTAGAGAAAGAAGTGCTCGACGCCTACGCCCCGATGAAACTCAATCCACTCGGGCAGATACGGCGCCTCGTCCTTGAAGGTGGCGCAGATCGAAAGGTAGGCCAACCTCATCGAAAGACCATAGCGCGCCCCCCGACCAGGGCGACGCTGGGCGGACAGCGGACGTATAGGGTTCGCGCGGTGATTGCGGTCGAGGTCAAGCCTGTGACGAATCGGCGCGAGCTGAGGGCGTTTATCAGGCTACCGTGGCGGCTGTATCGCGGGGAGCCCAATTGGGTTCCCCCGCTACTAATGGATGCCAAGAAGCGACTCGACCCGAAGAAAAACCCGTTTTTCGCGCACGCCGAAGCGCAATATTTCCTCGCGTGGCGCGACGGACAGCCGGTCGGCCGTATAAGCGCGCACATCGACCGCAACTTCAACGAGTTCCAGAAAAACACTTGGGGGCCTTTGGGGATGGTTTGAGTGCGAGGACGACCCCGAGACGGCGCGCGGACTGCTGGACGCCGCCGCGGGATGGCTCCGGGAGCGCGGCCGGGATCGCATGGTCGGCCCAATGGACTTCACGACCAACGATGAAATCGGCCTGCTAATCGCCGGTCACGAGCAGCCGCCAGTCATCCTCTGCCAATGGCATCACCCCTACTACCAGCGCTTGCTAGAGCACGAGCTTGGGATGGGCAAGACGATGGACGTGTATATGTGGAGCTTGCACATCACCGGCCGCGAGAGGGTCCACCCCGCTATATGGGAGGCGGCCGACAGGCTTGAGGCTGAGCACGGAATCGTATGCAGACCCTTTCGCAAGAAGGACCTCCATGCGGAGGTCGCGCGCTTCGTAAAGCTCTACAACACTGTGCTGGAACGGAATTGGGGTTTCGTCCCGTTGACCGAGGAGGAGGTTTACCACTACGCGAAGGACCTCAAGCCGATCCTCGATGAGAATTGGGCGATGTTTGCCGAGCGCAAGGACACTGGCGAGATTGTCGGCGGCGCGCTGACCCTGCTGGACTACAATCAGGTGCTCGCCAAGCTGAACGGGCGCCTATTGCCGTTCGGTTGGATACGCGCGCTGCGTGAGCGCCGCCGGATCGACGCAGTTCGCGTGATCGTCCTTGGCGTGATGCCTGCCTACAGACATACCGGAGTAGCGGCGCGGCTCTATCAAATGCACTTCGACGCAGCTGAACGCACGCCGCAGAAGGGCGGCGAGATGGGCTGGACGCTAGAGGTCAACGAGTCGATGAACCGCGCGTTGGAAGGCATGGGCGCCGAAATCAAGCGCCGTTACCGCGTCTACGATCGCCCACTCGCTGATCCCGTCGGCTCGTGAGCTCGTCCCATCGCAAGCGCGCCCTCATTCTGCTCGGGGTCGCTACTGTCGCGTTCACGGTCATCCTCGAAGTGATTGACCCCTCGCATGTCTCGCACGGACCAACGATCCTCGACTTCGAGTTTGCCGGCAGTCATGCTCGCGCGGCGCAGATCGTCGCTGAATGGGGACCGAAAGGACGCAGCGCCGCGCACCTGTCGCTGCTGCTCGACTACGGCTACATGCTCTCCTACGGCCTGTTCTTCGCCCTCGCCGGCTTCGCAGTCCGCGATATGGCGCGAGCGCACGACTGGAAGCGCCTCGCAGCCCTCGGCGTTGTCGTCCCGTTCTTTGCGCTCGCCGCGGCGAGCTTCGACGCGAGCGAAAACGTCGCCCTGCTGCTCACGCTCGCCGGCCACGGTGGCAGCTTCGCCCCGCCGTTTGCCGCCGTCTGCTCGGCGATCAAGTTCACGCTCATCGCTATCGCCATCCTCTATGCGCTGGGCGGCTTCGTGTTCTGGCTGCGAGCACGCCGCCTACAGCCGAACCGAGCCGCATAGGCCGTCATCGCGCGACCGTCATGCAGGCACCGCGGAGAAACATCGAGCTCAAGGCGATCGACCCGGACCCGTCCGCGTCGCTTGAGGTATGCCGGACGCTCGGGGCCGAGGATCACGGCAGGATCGAGCAGCGCGACACCTACTTTGAGGTTGTCCACGGCGGGCTCAAGCTCCGCGAGGAGCAGCCCGGCCGCCCGCACTTGATCCAGTTCGAGCGCGCCAGCGAACCACAGCAGCGCGAGAGCCGCTACCGGATCATCGAGGTAGGCGACGGCGCGACGCTGTGTGCGGCGCTCGCCGCCGCGATCGGCATACGCGGGGTCGTCGCCAAGCGCCGTCACCTGCTGCTGTGGCAGAGCGTCCGTATCCATCTCGATGAGGTCGAGCAGCTTGGGACGTTCATCGAGCTTGAGGCCGTCGCGCCACCCGCCTCCGACCTCGCCCATGAGCATCAGCTCGTCGCCGAGCTACGCGACGCGCTCGGGATCACGGACGATCGCCTCGTAGCCCTCGGCTACGCCGCGCAGCTGCTCCGAACGAGCGGCGGCGATCCCGACGCAAGCTGAGCGGAGGGGCTTGGAGCGCCCACGGAAGGCACCCGCCACGGCTCGGTCCGCGCTCCCGTCGGCTCCGTGCGTTTCCATAGCGTTTCCATAGGACCCCGAAGGCGCCCCCCGAGCAGTGCTTATAGCCCGTAGAATGGGGCTACGGGGCCATAGCTCAGCTGGGAGAGCGCCTGCTTTGCAAGCAGGAGGTCGCCGGTTCGATCCCGGCTGGCTCCACTTCGCCGGACATAGGCGTTCTTGTGCAAACCACTCGCTGATGGCGCTATGGCCTTAGCTGGCGTCCGGCTAACGGTCGTATGCGCGGCCTCGCGGCTGAAGGGCCAGCACGTCGATGACACGCGCTATGTCGACAAGACGAGCACTGTGGTCGCGATGCGACTACTTGTCGTCCGAGCGTACGTCAAGGACCAGGCTCGATGCTGTCGGTTACGCTGGCATCCATCATCTCAACCAAGGTGGCTGGTCTGCAGAATTAGATGACCTGTGTTGACGATCATGCTCAAGAGAAGTCCGAGCAGCAGACCTTGAATTAGGGTGGACCGTGAGAGTTGGTGGACTCGATCTTCATCGACTCCTGGTCGTTCGAGTGATACATACGCTTCGCAACGATCGCCGCCTTCGTGTTCGGCTACACACCCCCACGACGGCTGATCGAGGGACGACGGCAGTGGCACAGAGTGCGCTGCATCGAGACGCAACGCATGACCGGCAATGTTGAGGTAGTTGCCGGCTGAGTAGATCGGTGCTCCGCGTTGGTCTTTGGACCAGTCGGGATGGCCAATCACTTGATTGGCTGCTCCAAAGGCTTCGTTGGTGCCTCCCATGAGAGATGGCAGGCTTAGCCAGCATGAGCCACCATCCTCACTGGAGGAGAGCCAATGAGCGTAGAAAAAGACCTTTATCGCACGCGTTTTGCTTGGATCAAACGAGAACGAATATGCCACCCATCTAAGGGCCTGTCCTGGTAATGATCGATGTTCGGTCTTGAATACTTGTCCCGATGGCCGTTCAAGTGGCGATTCCAGCTGCTTGGAGACCCAAATCAAAGGATTATCCATACGGCTGACCCAGTCTCCAGATACCGCAAAGGAGACTCTCGCAGGAGCTGGTGGCGTCCATGGTCGACCAATCGCCGGGATTAGCGTCACCTTGAAGTACGCGGGTCGGCCACAACTCGTGACATAAGCGCCGATCGACTCTACGTAACCTCGTAACGGCGCTCCAGCCCAGGCAAGATGCACGCCAGGTGGGGAAGTTGCCGCGGGCATCGATAGCGGTTCGATACGCTCGATCTGTAGCCACGCAGCAGCTGCCGCCACAAGAGCGCAAGCAACAAGATGGAAGATAAGGGTGCGTCCCTTCGAACGCCGCCGCGCGATGGTGCCGCTCGAACCCGCCTGTGGATGTCGCAGGGTTGGTCGCGCACACAATTTAATCTGCAACTTCACTGCGACACCGTATATCGCGCCTGCGATGGCTCCACTCGCACCTCGCAATCCATTGGATGCGACCCTCGCTGAAGAGGCATCTGCGACCCGGGTCCGGCCGCGACGCCTTTGGCGACGAGTTTGACGCTTATCGAACTTCCCAGCTCGACATGGTCCGCTCGGCTATGTAGCTGGATCCGCAGCATATCCTGGAGTTCGATACGGCACAAGCAAACGGTTGGTTCACCCCGAGCTCCTAAGATCAGCGACCTTCCGTGAGAGCCCGCCGCAAAGCCTTCACCCGTGCTCGACGGTTTAGTCTTCGCCCGCCCGCGTCCATCGTTCCTAACGGTCGTCGAACCGCGGGCACAAAGAGGTTGGTTCGATCGTGTCTCGGCCGCACATAGGCGTGATAGTAGGTGTCCCCCCGCGCAGCGCTCCGAACAACTGACGCGATACGCGATGATCGGATGCGCAGATAGATGCAGCTGGCTGGCTACGCCGATACCAACCCGTGCGGGAGGTGGTGTAGGCAGCGCTATAGGCACCGGGGCGCAGCACGGTCAGCATTCGCGGAGATGTGGCATCGACCCAGCCCGGCTTGGCTGATAGAGGTTCGCAATGTTCGACATCTTCCTGTGGGAAGGGGACACCTCCCAGTAGAGGACCCTGGGTACAACGCCGGCATTGAGCGAGGTGAACGTGTAGGTGGGCGGTCCTGAGGCGGATGGCTGGTCTATCCCAGCGCCCTTGTCGATGCCATGGGAACCAGGCGGTGCCGGGAGCGATTCGTGATCGCTCCTCACCGGCAGGACCGACGGAGTGGATGCGATGAGAAACGTCAACGGCACTGCTGAGTGAGCTGAGAACGTCACAGGCATGCCGGCCATCACGCTCGCGTCCACCACTGGTACGAGTGGTTCCCTGGCGATCACGGCTAAGTCCGTGCCCGTCGCGGAGGTGCATTCTGAGAGGCCCCTCAGCGATTCCACTTCGGATCCGACAGCAAGGCCAGTCCCACCCGTGAGCGCAATCAGCGCCATCGCGAGGGCGACCGAGACGATACCGGCACGCACAGGCTTATGGAGCAATGTTCTCACCACGCGATGGGACCCATGAGCCTCGCTGCGCACCGGCAGCGCCGGATATAGAGGCCGGCGCCAGCCCGAAGGGGAGCTGACGCCGGACCGCTTGTTGACGGCCCCCCAGTCAAAGTGTTGGGGGGGCCGGTACCGGGCACTGCATGGGGATGAGTGGCCAGCACCGGCCCCGGTGGTGCCAGGGCGGCTCCTTTAGCCCGAGCAACATCAAAGCTTACACATGGTTTACCTTATAAGGCTGACGATGTAGACCTGGCTATGCAAGGTAGGGCATGTTTACATCTGTGGCGCCCAGCGACCAGCCCGACCCATACCTCGCAGCCGCGATCCGCCGGTTGCGCATCGAGAAGGGCCTCACCCAGGAAGAGGTAGCGGGCGGGGCAGAGCTGACGCTGATGTCGTACGGCGAGATCGACCGTGGGCGCAGCAACCCGGCGTGGACGACCGTGAGGCGCATCGCGGAGAGCCTCGATGTGAGTCTCGCTGAGCTAGCCCAGGCCGTCGAAGACGCTGAGGGCTGAGCCCAGACAGACTGAAGGCCCGCACAAGGCTTTGTTGCCCCCCTGTGGTGGGTCTCGGCTCTTGCCGAGCTAGCGATCCACGCTGTCGGCCGCAAGTTAGACATTTGTATAAGACCCTGGTATAAATGCACACTCCATGGGCCGCGACACGCAGACCTCCCAGCACGTCGAAGCGATCTCTGGGGTGTCCGCGAGCGCCCTCTCGCCCACGGTGCGCGCTGCGCGGCCAGACGAGTCTGGTTCACTGAAGGTGGCTCTTGGCGCCGCGTTCTTCGACGACCCCATCTTTGGCTGGTTGATAGGTCGGAACTCGAACCGGCAAGCGCGCCTGGAGCGATATTTCGCGATCCAGCTCGCCCACTCGCTTGCAGACGGGTGCGTGTGGACCTCCGAGGGGCTGCAGGGTGCCGCGCTTTGTATGCCGCCCGGCCGGTGGCGCCTACCCCCGCAGTTGATGGTCTCTAACGGTGGGCGCTTTGCGAGCGTCTTCCGCGGGCGCCTTCCGCGTGCCGTCGGGCTGCTGGCGGCCGTCGAGCGCCGCCACCTGCGTGGCGCGCACTACTACTTCGCGAATATCGGTGTCGCGCCTGAGGCGCAGGGCCAGGGATTGGGGAGCAGGCTGATGCGCCCCACGCTCGATCGCTGCGATAGAGAGGGGTTGCCGGCCTACCTGGAGGCCTCCAGTGAGCGCAATGCTGCGCTGTATGAAAGGCTCGGCTTCCAGTGCATAGAGGTGCTGCGATTCGCAGGCAGCCCACCGCTCAGGCTGATGATGCGCCCACCCCACCCCTGGCCGCCGACATGAGCACGGCGGAGAGCGACATGAGCGCCGCCAAGGAGGCGAGCGGGATCGATCCGTCAGGCGAGCAGATTGCCTTCGCAGACGCGCCGGGGCAGCTTGGTCCAGCAGTGGCCGGTCTTGGCGTCGGGGTCCTCGCCGGCGCGCTGGCGCGCTCGCAATTAGCGGGCTACGGTCCACAGGAGAGCAGCGCGCTGCGGGTGACGGCGCACGCCACAGTCCCGTTCTTTGTCGCCGCGAGCGTGCTCACCGATCGCGTTGGTCCCCGCGCGGCGGGTCCGTTTCGCGGCGGGTTCCTGGGGGCTCACCTCGTGCACATACGCCAGATCGCGCGACTGCTGCGCGATCACGGCACCGGCGAGCCGATGATCCGAGCCGAGTTGGCTGGCGGAGTTCCGCTCTATGGAATGGTGGCGCTGCAAATGGCGCTTTTGAGCAGACCTGGGCAAAGGAGAATCGGGTCCGTGAGGGCCGAGCGTTTGACGAGGCGCATCGACCTACAGCTGCTGCGCATCTATTCTCTGGCGATCGCCTCCGGCCTTCTGCGCTATCGCCGCCCGTTGCCCATCTACGGGAGTCTGGCGACGCTCTTGGCAAGCGGGCTGGTCTCCCGTAAACGATCTCCTCGCTGACCGCGGTTGTCCAAGCCGGCACGCGAAACCCACCGCGATGCGCTGCTAAGCGCCGCCAGGACACTCATGCGCCAATCTGGCCGCGGCGACATCACCGCACGCGATCTGGTCGCCGCATCCAACACCAATCTCGGATCCATCAGCTACCACTTTGGCTCCAAGGACGCGCTTTTGGACGAGGCTGCAAAGCTCGTCTTCGAGGAGTGGGCCCAAGCCGTCGCTCGCACGATCGGCGCCGACCCAGACGCGCCGCCGACCCGACGCCTCACGCGAGCCCTTGAGATGATCCTCGACGACTTCGATGCCATGCGGCCCTACTTTCTCGGCTTCATCCAGATCGTCGCGGGCAGCGAACGCTCGCCAGAAACCCGCAATCGACTCATCGCGCACTACCGCAAGCAGCGTGACACCGTCACCACGATGATCACCGAATCGCTCAGCGACAGCGTCGACCCCGAAGACGCTCGACACATCGCATCGCTGCTCATGGGCGTCAGCGATGGCCTGATGCTGCAATCCCTGATAGACCCTGACAGCTCCCCAACGAGTCGCCAGCTCACACTCGCATTAGGCAGAGCACTCAAAGCGGCTCCTGGCTGAGATCCGGCCGCCCTGCCGGCCACAACAGCATCTGGGGCTGTACGCCTACTGACAACAAGGAGAAGAAAATGGCTACTGTCAGCGTCCGCTACATCGTCAACGATGTTGACGCCGCGATCGCGTTCTACTGCCAGCATCTCGGGTTCCATGAGGACATGCATCCGGCGCCAACGTTCGCCATGCTCTCACGAGGGGACCTGCGGCTCACACTCAGCGCGCCCAGTGGCGCAGGTGGCGGTGGGCAGGCGATGCCCGATGGCACTCGGCCCGAGCCCGGAGGCTGGAACCGATTTTCGCTTGAGGTGTCCGACCTCGCCGCCACGATCGAGGAACTGCGCAAGGCCGGAGTCCACTTTCGCAATGACCTGGTTACCGGAGTTGGCGGCAAGCAGGTCCTGCTTGACGACCCTTCGGGCAACCCCGTGGAGCTGTTCGAGCCGACGATGCCGGAGGCGTCGCTCTCAAAGGGGACTTGACAGAGGGCATCTAACGATATATCGTGAGCGTACTTTGATGGTTCACGATAGGAGATAGATATGTTCGCGCACGCGATACATGCAACCGACGAGGGATGCTGTGGCCACGGCCACGGCGAGCCTTACGACCTGCGCGCCTTGTGGCGTGCGATGGCTGGTGGGCGAGGTGGTCCTGGCGGAGGTCCGGGCGAGGGCCCAGGAGGCCATGGCCATCGCGCTCGCCACCACGGCCGTGGCTTCGGCGGCCCCGGTCCTGGAGGCGGATTCGGTGGATTCCCCTTCGGGGGTGGCGGCCCCTTCGGACGCGGGCGCAAAGCTCGACGTGGAGACATCCGCACTGCCGCCTTGCTGCTGCTCGCCGAGGAGCCTCGCAACGGCTATCAGATCATGCAGGAGGTGCAGGAGCGCAGCGAGGGCGCCTGGCGCCCTAGTCCGGGCTCTGTCTACCCGGCCCTTCAGCAGCTTGAGGACGAGGGATTGATCCGCTCCAGCGAGGACAATGGGCGTAAGCACTTCGTCCTCACCGACGCGGGCAAGGAGTATCTGGCTCAGCGCGACCCTGAGGCCAGGGCTCCCTGGGAGCAGTTCTCGGGCGAGTTCAGCGATCAGATGGCTGAGCTCGGGAATCTGATGAAGGAGGTCGCCTATGCCTTCACGCAGGTTGTGCGCACCGGCAGCGATGGACAGCTGGGGGAGGCCCGCAAAGTGCTCGTGACTACCCGCCGCGATCTCTACCGCATACTCGCCGATGGAGACCCCGAGAGTCGCTGAGTGTCGCTCGGCTGCAGCTAGGCGATTGCCGGGCCAGTTCGTGGTGCGAGTTTCGACTATCTCGCGCTGGGCGGAGCGCGCTCACCCCGCGTCGAAGTCGTCAAGTCGCGCCTTGGACAGCAACACCCGCTCGCCGCTGAATGGAACCCCCTCGGCTTCCAGCAGGCGCCGCTGGCGAGCTCCCTTCGCGAGTGACCCATCGGCGCGGACCACGCGATGCCACGGGGCATCGCGTGCGTCGCTGTGGCTTAACACATAGCCCGCCAGTCGCGGGGCGCCCGGCGAGATGTCGCCATAGGTACGCACGTAGCCTGGGGGGATCGTCCGCACCCGCCGCAGGATCGCTGTCCGGGTGTCGGTGCTCGCTGCGCGTGCCACACGCTGATGGTGGCACAGCTTCAGTGCGAGCGTGGCTACACCGTGCTCAAGCCACTACGTTAGGCACGTAGTCGAGTAGCTTCCCATTTGGGCGTTCGCTCACTGTAGGGTCGAACGGGTGAGCGACCGGGTTGACTATGAGCGCCACGGGCTGACCTACGCTCAGCATCGGCGCGCCGACCCGCGTATTGCCGCGCGCATCCACGCCGCCCTTGGCGATGCCCAGACGGTCCTGAACGTTGGTGCGGGCAGCGGCTCCTATGAGCCCGCTGATCGATGGGTGCTTGCCGTCGAGCCCAGCGCGACTATGCGAGCGCAGCGCCCTGTCGGTGCCGCGCCGGTGATCGCCGGCCGCGCCGAAGCGCTTCCCTTCGATGATGGCGCTGTCGATGCGGCCATGGCATGCGTCACCATCCATCACTGGGGATCGGCACAGAAGGGGCTTGCCGAGCTTCGCCGCGTGGCCCGCGGGGCGGTTGTCGTCTTCACTTTCGAGCTCGAAGCTCTACCTGCCTGGCAGCTTGACTTCCTGCGTGAGGGGGTCGCCAAGGAGCTGCCGCGCTTTCCTGCCATCGAGGATGTGGCCGCTGCCCTCGGGGGGCGCGTGCGTGTGGAGCGAATCCCAACGCCCGGCGACTGCTCCGATGGCTTCTTCGAGGCATTCTGGCGGCGGCCCGAGATGCTCCTGGATCCTGCCGTGCGCAGCGCCCAGTCGGTGTGGGCGCTGTTAGAGCCCGGTGTGGAGCAGCGCATCGTTGAGCGCCTGGCCGCCGCCCTTGATTCCGGGGCCTGGGATGCCCGGCACGGTCATCTGCGTGAGCAGGACAATTTCGACGGCGCCTTGCGCCTCGTCATCTCCGATGCACCCGATCAGGATTAGGTACTGGCTTGACAGCTTCAGCCTGGCGAATACATGCCGCTAAAGCGCGAACAGCGGGATTGACGGCGGCGTCGCTGAGATTGGCGTAGCCGAGGACGAGGGCCGGCGTGTCACCACCGAGGCTCTCCAGGGCTATGCCGCTGGTCCGTGCGGCCGTGAGGACCGCCTGCTCGTCCAGCTCGGGTGGTAGGTGCAGGACGGCATACAGACCAGCGGCCGCGCCGTGGATCGGGAACTCAGGGAGCTCCATGGCGAGGGCCGACAGGAGGGCGTCGCGCTGGCGCTGATAGCGACGGCGCTGGCGGCGCAGGTGGCGGTCGAGCTCGCCGCGCTCGATCAGATCGGCTAGAGCGAGCTGCAGCAGAGGCGCGGGCATTCCTCCGCGCCGGCGCTGGCGCGCGGCAAGCGACTGTGCGAGTCGCTGTGGGAGCGCCATCCAGCCGAGGCGCACCGAGGGGGCGAGGGTCTTGCTGGCGGAGCCTCCGTAGACGACCTGCTCAGGGGCCAGGCCCTGGAGGGAGCCGATCGGCTGGCGGTCGTAGCGGTACTCGGCGTCGTAGTCATCCTCCACTAACAGGGTGTCACGAGGCAGCGCCCAGGCCAAGAGGGCGGCGCGGCGGGCGGGCGAGAGGACGGCTCCTGTGGGGTACTGGTGTGCCGGAGCGAGCGCCACCGCGGCGACTGGCTCGTGCTCCAAGCGCTCTACAACCAGGCCGTCATGGTCCACCGGGATCGGCACCACTTCAAGCCCCGCGTCCGTGGCCGTCTCCCGCATGCCGCTCCAGCCTGGGTCCTCGACGGCCACTCGCTTGGCGCCCTCGGCGGCGAGCGTTGACCACAGCAGGTCGATGCCCTGGCGCAGGCCGGTAGTGATCACGATCTGCTCAGGGGTGGTGCGCACGCCGCGTACCCGACCCAGGTAGGCGGCGAGTGTGGAGCGCAGCTCGGGCACTCCCGCGGGGTCCGGATAGCCCAAGCGCTCATCGGGCACGCTGCGCAGCACACGCGCCAGCGCAGCCGACCATGCACCCCGCGGGAAGTCGCCCAAAGCAGGACGAAAAGGGCTCATGTCGTGGCGGATGGGAGACAGCGGCGTGGCGCTCCGCGGCTTGGCAGCGGCGCTTGTGGCGGCGCTTGCCACCGTGGTTCCTCCTCCTCGGCGTGTGTGCAGATAGCCCTCGGCGGCCAGCTGCGCATAGGCATCCACCACCACGCCGCGGGAGACCTTGAGCTCGCTGCAGAGGGCACGTGTGGAAGGCAGACGTGTGCCGGCTGGGAGGCGTCCATCGCGCACCGCTTCGCGCAGCACGTGCTCCAGGCGGGCGCGCAATGAGCGTCCGGGGGCAGCAGCGAGGTCGATGTGCAACTCCATTGGCCCTAGATTCGCATAGTCATTTGGCTCTATTCAAGGGGCCAAGAGGGGCGTAGTTTGTCGCCTATGTCCACCACCGCATCCACTCGAACCAAGCTACGTCGTATGCCTGCCCGCGGCGTTTTCGACCGCGACGCGATCGAGGCCATCCTCGATGAGGCGCTGGTCGCGCACGTCGGTTTTGCCCACGAGGGCCAGCCGTATGTGATTCCAACGCTGCATGCCCGTGTCGGTGGGGAGGTGTACTTCCACGGCTCCGCGGCCAGCCGCACGATTCGCGCGCTGGGCGCTGGCGCTCCGGCCTGCCTGACCGTGACTCTGCTCGACGGCTTGGTGCTGGCGCGCTCTGCCGTGCATCACTCCGTCAACTACCGCTCCGTGGTTGTGCTCGGCACCGCGCGTCTCGTCGCGGGGCTGGAAGAGCGCATGGCGGCGATCCAGGCCTTCACCGAGCGCCTGATCCCCGGCCGCTGGGGGGAGGCTCGGCCACCTACCGTCAAGGAGCTCAAGGCCATCAGCGTCCTCGCCTTGCCTTTGGGTGAGGTCTCAGCCAAGGTCCGCAACGGGCCGCCTCTCGATGACGAGGAGGACTATGCCTTGGATGTCTGGGCTGGGGTGATCCCGCTGAAGACCCACGCCGCCAAGCCGCAGCCCGACCCGCGCTTGGGTGCCGGCATCGTGCCATCCGGCTCCGTCCGCGACTGGACGCCGCAGCGCCGCGCCTGAGCCCAGGCTATGGTTCGCCGCATGGACGGGCGCTCATGAGCCAGGAGCAGTGGGACGCGGTCGACCGCTACATCACCGACCACCTGCTGGAGCCTGACCCTGTGCTGGACGCGGCGCTCAAGGACAGCGCCGCGGCGGGCCTGCCGCCCATCGCGGTGACCGCCAATCTAGGCAAGATGCTGCAGCTGTTTGTGCGTATGGCTGGTGCCCGCACGCTGCTTGAGCTGGGCACGCTCGGTGGCTACAGCACCATCTGGCTGGCGCGCGCCCTACCCGCCGACGGGCGCTTGGTGAGCCTGGAGGCAAACCCGGACTACGCCAAGGTCGCGAAGGTAAACATCGCTCGTGCCGGCCTGGACGGGATAGTCGAGGTGCGCGTTGGGCCGGCGCTTGACACGCTCCCTCAGCTCGCCGCCGAAGGCGGGGCGCCGTTCGATGCGATCTTCATCGACGCCGACAAGCAGAACAACCCCGGCTACCTCGAATGGGCGCTCAAGCTATCCAGGCCCGGCAGCCTGATCATCACCGACAACGTCGTGCGTGACGGGGCGATCCTCGATCCGCTCGCCAGCGATCCTCACGGCGGGCAGGGGACGATACAGGGGGTGCGCCGCTTCTATGAGATGCTCGCGGCCGAGCCGCGCCTCAGCGCCAGCGCGATCCAGACCGTCGGCAGCAAGGGCTATGACGGATTCGCCGTAGCGCTCGTCAACGCTGTGGAGTAGCCGGCCGTCAGTCCGCCGAGGACCCGTTGCGCCCTACCAGCGTCGCGCGGCCCGCGTCGGTCCAGATGACCTGCTCACGACCGGGGCCTACTCCGATCAGAGTCACAGGAGCGCCAACCCCCTCGGAGATGAACTGCAGGTACTCGCGTGCGGCCTCCGGGAGGTCTGAGAGGGTGCGGCACTCGCCCAGGTCCTCCTGCCAGCCGCGCAGCTCGGTCAGCTCCGCGGTGGTGTGGTGCAGCACCGTCTGGTGGTAGGGAAAGTCCTCGAACCGCGCGCCCTCCGCGCCGCGATAACTCGTGCAGACCTGGATACGGTCAAGGCCCGAGAGCACGTCCAACTTGGTGATCGTCAGCGCCGTCATCGTGTTCAGCCGTGCCGCGTAGCGCAAAGCCACCAAGTCAAGCCAGCCTGTGCGCCGCGGGCGGCCGGTGGTGGTGCCGAACTCGCCTCCGCGCTGGCGAATCGTCTCACCCATCTCTTCGTGCAGCTCGCTGGGGAAGGGGCCCGCGCCGACGCGCGTGGTGTAGGCCTTGGAGATACCCCATATTTCGTCGATATTCTTGGGCCCTACGCCGGCGCCTACACAGGCCGCGCCCGACAGGGGGTTGGAGGAGGTCACGAATGGATAGGTGCCGTGGTCGATGTCGAGCATCGCTCCCTGCGCGCCCTCGAAGATCACCTTTTCGCCGCGATCCAAGAGCTCCCACATCAGCCTTGAGGTGTCGGCTATGTGCTGCTCCAAGCGGTGGCCATAGGTCAGGTACTCCTCGGTCATCGTGTGCAGGTCGAGCTTGGGGTCCTTCTCAAACGGGCGCAGCGACAGGCGCTTGGGCTCCATCGCCGCCATGATCTTCTTTTTGAGGATCTTCTCGTCGAGCAGGTCCTGTACACGGATGCCCAGGCGAGCTGCCTTGTCGGCGTAGCAGGGGCCGATGCCGCGACGCGTGGTGCCGATCTGCAGGCTCCCCAGCTTGGCCTCGCCGGCTGAGTCCAACAGCAGGTGGTAGGGCATGATCAGATGCGCGTTGCTGGAGATGCGCAGACCGCTCACGTCCACCCGCCGCGCGCGCAATGCATCGAGCTCCTCGATCAGCACGCGCGGGTCGATCACCACGCCGTTGCCGATCACGCAGCGCTTGCCGGGATACAGGATGCCCGAAGGGATCAGGTGCAGCTTCCACTCCACGCCTTCGCGCACGATCGTATGGCCGGCGTTGTTGCCGCCCTGGAAGCGCACCACCGCGTCGCCGTGTTCGGCCAGCAGATCGGTGATCTTGCCCTTGCCCTCATCGCCCCACTGGGCGCCGACTATGACTATTCCTGGCATCTGGAGGAGGAGTTTACGGGGTGTTCTCAGGCCGTCTGCGCCGGGGCGCGAAACTCGCGGCGCTTGTCCTCGCCATATAGCGGAATCAGATCGCCGCACACCTCCACGAGGCGTGACACCGTGCGCGCGCCCAGGCGCTCGGAGAGCTCATCGGGCATCAGGTTGGTTGTCGCCACGATCGCGCGCTCGGCCTCATAGCGTGCGTTGACGATCGAGTACAGCTGCTCAAGCACCCAGTCTGTACGTGCCTCCGCGCCGAGGTCGTCCAGGTGCAGCAGGTCCACCGCCGTCAGGCGGTCCAGCAGGTCGAGCTTGCCCTCCGGTGAGTCGATCGCTTCGCGCAGCAGGTTCAGCAGGCGCGGGAGCGAGTAGATAGCCACCGAGCGCCCGGCATCGATGGCCGCCTTGGAGACCAGCATCGCCAGCGTTGTCTTGCCCGTGCCTACATCGCCTTGCAGCCACAGGCCTCGGCCCGCGTCGAGATTCGCGCCGATGCGCTGCACGTAGCGCCGCACCGACTGGATCTGTGCCGGGGCGGTTCTGGCAATGTCAGTCACCGGGGGGCGATCGAAAGAGACGCCTCGATAGCGGCGCGGGATGCGGCCCTCCAGGCTTCTCGTGCGCGCGCCGGCGATACGCGCGGCGCGGCAGCGACAGTCCGAGGCGGTGTTGGTGTCCTCGTCGATCACGAAGCCGCTGCCGTCGCAAACGCCCAGGGGGCAGGCGCCGGCCCGCAGCGGCACAGGCAGGATTTCCGGCTGCTCAGAGCTCATTGCGCGTAGCGCTCTCCCGCGTAGTTCATGAACTTCGGGTACTCCTTCTGGAAGGTCAACGTCACATCGCCGGTGGCGCCATTGCGGTGCTTGGCGATGATCAGATCGGCCTCGCCTGGGCGCTCGGACTCCGGCTCGTAGTACTCGTCGCGGTAAATGAACATCACCAGATCCGCGTCTTGCTCCAGGTTCCCACTCTCGCGCAGGTCCGAGAGCTGGGGCTTCTTGGGTGAGCGCTGCTCGACCGCGCGGCTCAGCTGCGAGAGCGCGATCACCGGCACGCCCAGCTCGCGCGCCAGGATCTTCAGGCCACGGCTGAGCTCACCCACGGCGGTCACGCGGCTGTCATAGCGGCTGTCGGTGCGCATCAGCTGCAGGTAATCGATCACGATCAGACCCAGGCCGCCCTCGACCTGGCTGTGCAGGCGCCTGGCCTTGGCCCTGATCTCAAGCATGCCCACGTCGCTTGAGTCATCCACCCACAAGGGCGCATTGGCCAGTCGCTGGCTGGCCTTGAGGATCTTCGGCCAGCGTTGCTCGCTCACGCGACCCATGCGCAGCTCCTCGCCTTTGATGCGCGCTTGGGAGGCCACGAAGCGCTGCGCCAGCTCAGCCTCCGCCATCTCCAGCGAGAACAGCGCTACGGCCTTGCCGTGCTCCACCGCGGCGTTCTCGGCGATGTTGCACACCAGCGCGCTCTTGCCCATCGCCGGGCGCGCCGCGACGATGATCAGGTTGCCTGGCTGAAAGCCGCCCGTGATCTGATCGAGATCCTTGAAGCCCGAAGGGGTGCCGGTGAGCGCCGTGCCCTCAAGCGACAGGCGGTGCAGCTTGTCGAGCTCCTCGTGCAGCACCTCCTCGATCGCCCGGAAGTCCTGCTGGCGGTCATCGCGGGCGACCTCCAGCATCGCCTTCTCCGCCTGCTCCACCAGCTCGCGCGGGGGGGCCTCGTGGCTCAGCACGCTCGCCTGGATCTCATACGTGCTCGCCAGCAGGCGGCGCAGCAGCGCGTTCTCGCGCACGATCTGCGCGTAGCGGCGAGCGTGGCCGGCGGCCGGCACCACGCCTGTCAGCTCATCGACGGCGGCGACCCCGCCGATGTCATCGAGCTTGCCCATCTGACGCAGGCGATCGGTGACCGTCAGCACGTCCACCGGCTCGCTCTCGTTGTAGAGCGTCAGCATCGCCTGGTAGATCAGGCCGTGGCGCTCGCGGTAGAAGTCATCGGCGCGCAGGCCCTCCTCGATCACCAGCGCGTACAGCGAGCGGTCTGAGAGCAGGATCGCGCCCAGCACCGACTGCTCGGCGTCGAGGTTGTGGGGTGGGGCGATCACGCCTGTTGGCGGGGTTGCGCCGTTGGTTGGGGTGACGGTGCTCATGGGTTGCGCGAGTCTAGATCGGCTCAGGCGCCGGGCTGAGGAGACAACCCGCTATGAGGGAGGAAATCGGGTGCACGAACTCATGTTCGCACGGGGGGCGGCTTTACTTTTGCGCTACGACCATGGTCTTCACGGTGGCGGTCACGCCCTCCACCACATCCACCACGACCATGTAGGTGCCAACGTTTTTGATGACCTCGTCAAGGTGCACGTTCTGGCGTTCAAGGCGCAGCCCGCGCGCGTCGCGGATCGCATCCGCGATGTCCTGTGCGCTCACCGAGCCGAACAGACGCCCGTCGGAGCTTGCCTGCTCGGTGATCGTCAATACCGTTTTGTTCAGCAGCGCCGCGTTGTCCACCGCTTTTGCGGCGAACTCGCGCTCGGCCTTCTCGGCTGCCTCTTTGCGCCGCAGCTCGGCGGCCATCGCGCCGCGCGTCGCCGGCTGGGCCAGCTTGCGGGGGATCAGGTAGTTGCGTAGGTAGCCCTTGGAGACGTCTACGACTTTGCCCTGCTCGCCGAGCGCCTCGACGTCCTTGAGGAGAATCGCCTCGGGCATCCTTGGTCCCTAGCGATCCCGGTCGCGATCGCCGCGATCACGGCGTGGGGCATCGTCGCGGCCGCCCTCGTTGACGTAGGGCAGCAGCGCCAGCTCGCGGGCGCGCTTCACCGCGCGGGCGATCTGACCCTGATGGCGACGGCAGGCCCCCGTGATCCGCCGCGAGCGGATCTTGCCCTTCTCGCTGACGAACTTGCGCAGCGAGCTGACGTCCTTGTAGTCGACCTGCTCGACCTTGTCACGGCAATGCTGGCATGGCTTACGCCGGCCGCTTCCGGGCCCGCCCTTCTTGTCTCGACGGCGGACTGGCTTGCCGCGGCCGCGCGATTTTGCCACTTCTAGGACCTACCTTTAGAACGGGATGTCGTCGTCACCTGAAGCGGCGCCGACGCCGGCCGGTGCGGGCTGGAAGTCCTGGTTGTCTACCGGAACATCGCTGCCCTGTGAGGCTCCATTGCCCGCGAACCCGCTGCCTGATGAGGCATCGTCTCGTGAGCCCAGGAACTGCACCGAGTCGGCGATTATATCGATTGCCTGGCGCTTTGCGCCGTCCTGTGCTTCCCACTCGCGCCACTCCAGGCGCCCGTCGATTGCCACCGGGCGTCCCTTGCTCAGGTAGCGCGCCGCGTTCTCGCCCTGTGCGCCCCACACCGTGACGTTGAAGTAGTTGGGCTTATCGACCCATTCGCCGCTGGCATTGTCCTTGCGGCGGGTGTTGCAGGCGATGCGCAGGCTGCACACCGACATGCCGCTTGGCAGCGAGCGCAGCTCCGGATCTGCGGTCAGGTTGCCGGTCAGCACTACCCGGTTGATGTTTGTCGCGGCCACGTCAAAGTCCTTTCATGTGTCTGATCGAGTCAACGTCCAAGTCTAGACCTGCCTTCGGGCGCCATTGCTGGCGGAACCCGCTACTTGCGAGATTGGGTTCGTCAGACTCGAGGGCCGGGCCGTGATTGGCAGACGCGGCACGTGAGCGCAGGCGTGCTGGTGGCACGTCGAGCATCACGGGTGGTGTCTGACGCCGCGGAACGGCCCTCAGTGCTTGCGCGAGGAGGTGCGGAACACCTCGTCCCAATACGGCGCGCTGATACCGAAGCCCTTCGTGTCGTCCTGGAAGTGATGGCGCATGTGACGCTCGCGCAGCATTCTGCCCAGGCGCCCGCGCGGGCGGAAGTGATGCACGTAGTAGTGGGTCATGTCGTACGCCAGATAGCCCGCGAAGAAACCCGCGCCGAGGCCCGGCGCGTAGCGGCTGCCGAACACCACGTAGATCGCCGCGAACACCAGCGCGCCCAGCGGCAGGCTCACCGATGGAGGCATCACCAGACGCAGCGGGTCGTTGGGGTGATCGTGGTGGATGCCATGGATGATCCAGTGCAGTCTTGCCCCCAGGCCCTTCTCCGGCTCGAAGTGAAACACCACGCGGTGCAGCCAGTACTCAAACAGCGTCCACATCGCATACCCCGCCGCCGCCAGGCCCAGCATGCCCAGGATGCTCACCCGTTCAAGGCCCCACGCCGCCAGCAGCACCACCACCGGCACGAAGATCACGACCACCACCGCCGGGTGCACTCTCGACAGGGCGTCCAGCGCCCGCGACTCGAACATGCGCGGCGAATCGCGCAACACGTCGGTCCGGCTCAGCGGTTGATCTCCTACGTCCACTCCAGCCACGCCCTTGAGTGTATTACGGACGGGGAGCTTGGCGGCTAGGCGGGCTCGCCGACCGCGAGCTCAGGCTCGGCGGTGAGCTCAGGAGTGTCGGAGTGCGGTGGCGCGCCCAGCTCCGTCTCCGTGCGCCTGCCGGCGCGCATGTCGGGCGCTGCCGGCGTTCCCGGCTTTAGCTTGACGATCCGAAAGCGCACGATTCCATCGGTGATTCGCAGCGTCCTGTCCAGTCCTCGCAGCAGCTCGGGCGTGGAGGAGTGGAACTGCAGCAGGTGGTACTCCGCCGCCTGCTTGTGGTCGATCGGGTAGGCCAGCGCGCGCTCGCCCCACTCGTCGTGGCGCAGCAGCTCGCCCTGAGCCTCGATCGCGCCGCGCGCGTCCGCCACGATCTTCGCGCGCACAGGCGCCTCGGCCTGAGTGTCGAGCATCAGGATCAGATCGTATGTGGGTGCAGGCAGGGTCATACGCGGCGGCGCGGGATGATAACAGTCATAGGCGCCCACCCACCCTAGCGGCCGCGGCCCTTGGCGCGGATGTCCGCCATCTGCTCATCGATCCAATCGCCCGGATCGCGCGATGTCACGATCTCGACCAGGCCTTCCGCGCGTCGCCGGCGCTCGGCCGGCTCCATCGCCAGCGCAGCGTAGATCGAGTTGGCCAGCTCCTGGATGTCGAAGGGGTTCACCGACAAGGCGTACTCGCCGAGCTCCTCGTGAGCGCCTGTGTTCTCCGAGAGGATCGACACCCCCTCGCGCTCGTTGACGATCGGCCCCTCCTTGGCTACCAGGTTCATGCCGTCGAACATCGCGTTCACCAGCAGCACGTCGTAGTGCTTGTAAGCGGCTACCGCCTCCTCCAGGTCATCGCGCAGCTTCAGCTGGATCGGCATCCAGTCGGGCGTGCCGTGGCGGTGATTGACGACGGCGACCGAGGCCTCGATCCGCTCCAGGTACTCCGCGTACTGGGGCACATCCGTACGCGAGGGCATCAGCTGCGCCATGAACGTCACGCGCTCGCGGAACTCCGGGTGCTGCTCAAGGAACATGTCGAACGCGGCAAAGCCGCGCAGCACGTTCTTGCTCAGATCCGCGCGATCCACACGCAGGATCAGGAAGTCTCGCCGACGGCGCAGCAGCTCGCGCTCGAACTCCTTCACCTGCGGGCGCTGTGCCACTTGGCGCGTGGCTTTGTGGTCGATCGGCAGCGGGTAGGCCCGCACCCACACCTCGCGCTCGCCCACCTGCACGAGGCACCGCTCGAAGTCCACCTCCAGGTCCATCAGATCGCGGCAGCACTGCAGGAAGTTGCGTCGATAGCTGCGCGTGTGAAAGCCGATGATGTCGTTGGCCAGCAGTCCTGTGAAGATCTCCTCGCGGATGCGCGAAGGCAGCACGCGCCAGGCATCTGACTGCGTCCAAGGGATGTGGATGAAGTGGTGCAGGAACACATCCGGGCGCGCGCGGCGCACCAGATCCGGCAGCGTGTAGAGGTGGTAGTCGTGCACCATCACCACCGGCTCCTCGCGGTCTTTGAGCTCCTCCACAACCGCCCGCGCCAGGTCCTCGTTGACGACGTTGTAGCCAAACTCGAACGCCTCGATCTCCTCGCGGCGGATATCCGGCGCGTTTGACAGATCCCACAGGTAGTGCTGGATGAACCACAGCATCGGATTGGCGAACACGTTGTAGAAGCGGTCATAGGCCTCCGCGTCGCTCACCACCAGGCGCACCTGATAGGAGCCCCCCGCCGGCGAGCGCACCGTAAAGGCCTGCCCGCCGTGGCTGTGTGCGACCTCCGCGTCGTACTCGCTCATCGCGCTTGCCACCCACACCGCCTCGCGGTGCGAGGCCAGACCGCTCAGCGCCGTCACCAGTCCCCCCGAGCCGCGCTGCACCTCCCCGTCGGCCTGGAAGGTGACCGGACCGCGGTTTGACACCAGCACCAGCGGGGCTCGCTGTGCCGGTGCCTCGCTCACGAGTGCGCCAGTTCCGTGAAGATCTTCAGGTAGTCGCGCAGGTAGCGCGGCGTCAGGAAGTGCGTGCGCACGTGCTCCTTGCCCCGCCTGCCCAGGGCTTTGCCCAGCGCCGGGTCCTGCAGGATCTCAAGCGTGCGCTGCGCGCACTGCTCGGCGCTTTCCACCAGGAAGCCGGTCACGCCGTCCTCCACCTGCAGGGGGATGCCGCCTACGTTGCCGCCGATGAACGGCCGCGCCTTCCAGATCGCCTCGGAGACCGTCAGGCCAAAGCCCTCGCGCGTTGACTTCTGCACCAGCACATCCGCGTGGGACTGGAAGGCGTTGACCTCGATCGACCCCACGTTGTTGAAGTTGTTCAGGATGTGCACGTCGGGGTCCCCATCGGCGTGCGCGATCGTCGCGTTGAAGAAGTCCCAGCCCTCCGGGTCGTCGCTGGCCATCGAGCCCACCAGCGCCAGCTGCAACTCCGGCAGCTTCTCCTTCACCGTGCGGTAGGCGTCGATCACCCCCAGCGGGTCCTTCCATGGATCAAAGCGTGAGACCTGGCACATCAGTGGGCGGTCTACATCGATCCCGAACTGGCCGCATACATAGGAGGCGTCCTCGGGCGAGAGCGCCATGTTCTTGGGCGCCAGAGGATCGATCGCCGGCGGCACGATGTTGACGTTGCCTTCCATGCCTTTGGGCACATATTCTTCCATGTGGAACAGGGACTGGGGGTAGTGCTCGATGAACGGCAGCAGGCGCTTGATCGTGTCGGGGTTGGGCGTGGAGAGATCGATGTGGCAGCGCCATACCCATCCCGCGGCCTTCTCCGGCACCAGCTGGTGCATCGCCGCCGGCTGGGGGTCGTGCACCAGGCACACATCCCAGCCGCCACTGAGCTCGCGCGCGTTCATTTCGTTGTAGCTCATCCACGTGGCCCACTGTTCCTCGTCGAGGTCCTGGGGGGCGCCCTGCAACGCATTGTGCATCAGCTTCGTGGCGTTGAAGAACTCCTCGCGGCCATAGATCACCTGCCACTCGCACTCCAGGCCGACGTCGCGCATCAGCGGCACCAGCGTGTAGAGGATCTCCGAGACGCCGCCGCCGAAAGCCGTAGCTGAGACATGCACCACGCGGCGCCCTTTCAGCGGCTCCGCCAGCTCGCGAATTTCATCAATCAGACCCCGGCCGCAGATATGCGTGTAGTCGGCGAGCGACTTTGTTCCTACGGCCACGGGCTGGAGCACGCGCGCACAATATCCATAAGGAGGGCTATGGTCTTCCGCGGTGCTCAACGGACGTCTTTACCGTGCCGCCTTCGTGCCCTTGCTGTTCGCTCTGGCGATAGCCGGGTTCTCCCTGAGGGCGCCTGCGCACTCGCTCTCCTCGACGCTCGCCCCCGATGCTTTTGACGGGCCTCGCGCGTTCGCCGAATTGCAGAGCCTGGCCGCGCAGTTCCCCCAACGCCGGCCTGGCGATCAGGGCGATCAGGCGCTTGCCGCCTATGTCGCGCGGACGCTCAGCGGGCTGAGCGGCAACGCCTCGGCCGGCTTCTCGGTGCACACCCATCAGCTGCAAGCCCAGACGATCGATGGCAAGCGCGCGCTCACCACCGTCATCGCGCGCCGCCCCGGCATCACCGGGGGCAGCCCGATCGTGCTGCTCGCCCACCGCGACGCCGCCCGCCGTGGCGCCGCGGCGGAACTCTCGGGCACAGCCGTGCTGCTGGAGCTCGCCCGCGTGCTTGCCACCAGCGAGACCGCCCGCACGATCATCGTCGTCTCCACCAGCGGCGGCAGCGGCGGCGACGCCGGCGCACTCGATTTCGCCACCCACTCCGGGGGCCCCGTAGATGGCGCGATCGTGCTGGGCGACCTCGCGGGCGCCGTCGCCCATAAACCTTTCGTGGTGCCTTTCTCAAGCGGCCTGGGCAGCGCGCCTGCCTCGCTGCAGCGCACCGTCTCGATCGCCGTCACACGCGAGGTGGGCGTCGATCCTGGCGCGCCTTCGACGCTCGGCCAGCTCACCCACCTCACGTTGCCGCTAGCTGCCGGCGAGCAGGGGCCGCTGCTGGCCCACGGAATCCCTGCTGTGCTGGTCCAGGTCAGCGGTGAACGACCCCCTGGCGCAACCGAGACCGTCAGCGCCACGCGCCTGCAGAACTTTGGCCGCGCCGTGCTCAGCGCCGTCTACGCGCTCGATGGCAATCCCAATCTCAGCGCCCACGTTGGCGGCGGGGTTGAAACCGCGATACCCATTCAGCGCAAGCTGCTCCCCGCCTGGGCCTTGCGGCTGCTGATCGCCACGCTGCTGCTGCCGCCGCTGCTCGTCCTCGTCGACGGCTTCGCCCGCTCGCGGCGCCGGCGCCTCGCCGTGGGTCGGCGGCTGCAGTGGACGCTCGCCTGTGCGCTGCCTTTCCTAGTCGCTGCCCTCTTCACGCGCCTGCTCGGTCTCGCCGGTGCTTTTGCCGCGCCCGCGGGGCTTGTCCTTGGACAAGGGCTGCCCAGCGGCGCCGCGGCGCTTGAGGCTGTGCTCGCGCCGATCTTCGTGCTCGTACTCGCCTGGCTTGCCTGGCCCGCGCTCGTACGCCGTCTGCGCTTGCACCCGCGCGCCGACGATGACGCCGCCGCGCTCGCGCTGCTGCTCGTGTTGCTTGGCATCACCATCGTCATCTGGCTCTTCAATCCATTCGCCGCGCTGCTGCTTGTGCCCGCTCTGCATTTCTGGCTGCTCCTCGCCCAGCCCGACTGGCGCCACTCCGCGGGGCGTACGCACCGCTTGCGTGCGCTTGCCGTGGTGGCGCTCGGGCTGGTGCCGCCGGTCCTGCTCGCCGCCTTCTACGCCCGTCAGTTTGGCTTGAATCCGGCGCAGGCCATGCATGCGGCCACGCTGCTTTTCGCCGGCGGCTACTTCACGGTTGCGGCTGTCTTGCTCTGGTGTCTGACGCTCGGCTGCCTTGCCGCTGCCGTGCTCGTGGCGCTCGGTTCCTCGCCGCCTCGCGTCGCCGGCCCCGACGTGGCTGACGGGACCCCGATCACCGTCCGCGGGCCTATGTCCTACGCTGGTCCGGGGTCACTCGGTGGCACCGAGTCCGCTCTGCGTCGCTGATCGCTCGGCCCCGGAACCCGTCATGCCGTCCGATATCCCCATCAGCAACCCTCCCGTATCCCCCAGCGCCTCAGATCTCGGCAGGTCCTTGCCGGGCTCAGATCGGCTCGGTCTCGCGCGGCCTGGCTCTCCGTCCGGCTCGTCCGGCCCAGGAGGATCGGCCATGCGTCGCGCTCCTCGCCGCGGGCCGCGCCGCGCTTGGCGCGCGCTCTCTTGGTTGCTGATCCTTGCCGGCATCTTCGCGCTGGCCGACGCCACCGTCACGCTCGTCTGGCAGGAGCCCTTCTCGGCGCTCTATGCCCGCATCCAGCAGGACCGGCTCAGCAGCGCCTTGCACAAGGTTGAACTCGCCCAGCCCACACCTGTTGAGCGCCGCCAGCTTTCCTTCCTACCCGCCCAGCGCCAGCGCATCGCTTTCCTCGCCAGCGAGCTCCAGCACCATGCTCCCAGGGGCGGGCCCGTCGGCACCATCCACATTCCCAGCCTCGGTATTGCCTACGTGCTCGTCAACGGCACCGGCGTCTCCGAACTGGAGAAGGGCCCCGGCGTGTTTCCCGAAACCAACTTCCCTGGCATCGCCGGCACGACCGCGATCGCTGGGCATCGCACCACCTACTTGGCGCCTTTCCGCCACATCGATGCGCTGCATCGGGGAAATCGCATCGTGCTCAACATGCCCTACGCCCACTTCACCTACATCGTCACCGGCCATCGTGTGGTCTCGCCCAACAACGTGGGCGCGGCCGTCAACTCTGTCGGCTACAGCCGCCTCGTGCTGTCCGCCTGCACGCCTCTCTTCAGCGCCGCTCAGCGCCTGCTCGTCTTTGCCCGCCTTACTAGAACCGTGCCCGTCGGCGCCGCCCGTCTTTCACCCGCGGCGCGCGTCCCCGCCTCGCCGCTCACCAGCGATGCTCAAATCCCGTCAGTGCTCGCGGCCGGCCGTCCTCCAGCAACACCACCCCCGGCGGCTGCGACGAGCGCTCCAGCACCTGCCCCACCCACGTGATGCCCACGCCTCCGGCTTGCTTGAGCAGATCCTCTGTGGCCGTGCGCTGCGCCGGCGCCACGCACACGCACAGCTCGTAGTCTTCGCCGGCGCTCGCCGCCAGCTGCCACGCGGGTATCCCCAGCTCGCCGCATATCTCCGCCACGCCTGCGTCCAGCGGCAGCGCCTGCAGGTTCACCTCCAGCACCGCTTTGCTCATGCGCCCCACGTGTGCCGCGTCAGTCGCCAGCCAGTCGGAGAGGTCGATCATCGCGTGCGCGCCCGCGCGCGCCAATGCGCGTCCCTCCTTCAGACGCGGCACCGGCCTGAGCACCCGCTGCACCGCCGTCGCTGTCCTCGCCGCCGGTTGCGCCGCGGCGCGCCCTTCCAGCACCGCGAGTCCGGCGCCCGCCCCGCCCAGCTTGCCCGTCACGCCCACCAGGTCTCCCGGTTGCGCGCCGTCGCGGCCCACGATCTCCTCCGCGCTGTTACTCCACCCGACCACTGTCACGCTGATCATCAGCGCTGGAGCGCCGACCACATCGCCTCCAACCATCGCCGTGCCGGTCTGCCGCGCCAGGTCTCGTGCGCCTCGCACCAGCTCCAGCGCCTGCTGCTCGCCCAGACCCGGTGGCAGTCCCAGCACCATGTAGGCCTCGCCCGCGTCCACGCCCATCGCCGCGAGGTCCGACAACGCTCCCGCCAGCGCGCGCCAGCCGACCTCCGCGGCGCTTGCCCAGCCACCGCCGGCGCCATCCTTCAGGCGGAAGTGGACGCCCTCGATCATCGTGTCAACCGAGGTCACGCATATCGCTCCGGCCCGTACTACGGCCGCGTCATCCCCCACTCCGCGCAGCACCTGCGGCCCGTAGGTGGGCGCTAACTCGGCCGCTATGGCCTCGATCAGAGCGCGCTCGGCGATGTCCTGAGAGAGGGTGGTTCTCTTAGCGGTGTCGGTAGACGATCCGCGCTCTATCCAGATCGTAGGGCGAGAGCTCGCAGCGCACTCGATCTCCCGGCAGGATCCTGATACGGAAGCGGCGCATCTTCCCCGCCACGTGTCCCAGCACCACATGATCGTTGTCGAGCTTCACGCGGAACATCGCGTTCGGCAGCGCCTCGATCACCTCGCCCTCGAATTCGACCTTGTCTTCCTTTGCCACCTGCAACGTCCCATCCGTTGTGGATTTCCGCAGTCCAAACTACCAGTGTCAGCCCCGCGGGGCTGTGGTGCCACCGCCGGCGCTTGTCTGCGGCGTCTGTTCGTGCACCTGCGGCGCCGCGCCGTGTGGCGGTCCCGGTTCGCCTGTGGGGTGGGGCGGTTCGCTGTGCTTGGGCTTTGGCTTTTCCTGCTTTTCCTTCGCGCTCGATTCTTCTTCGCTGCCGCTCGCTTCCGTCTGCCTGCCGGTGGAGGCGAACTTGCCAAAGAACGGCTGATAGCTGATCGATTCGCTGCTGCTCGGGAACGGCACGCACTTGTTGCCCACGACTTCGGACATATACGCGTGCCAGATTTCCGCCGGCAGGTAGCCGCCCTGCTGAGGCTCGCCGTGCACGTCGGTCATCGACACGCGCCGATTCGGGTAACCCATCCAGACGACGGTGGAATAGCGAGGGTTGTAGCCGTCGAGCCACGCGTCTACCAGTTCGCTTGTCGTGCCCGTCTTGGCCGCCGTGGGACAGCCGATCGCCGAGCGCACCGCCGTGCCGCTCTGCACGTTCTCTTGGAGGATCTTCGTCTCCTCCGCCGCTACGGCTGGGGAGATCGCGCGCACGCGGTGATCGCGGCCCCAGTTGCGGTCCACGCGGCCGTCGGCGAACACGACCTGGGTGATCGCCACGGGCGTGTTGCGCAGCCCGCCGTCAGCGAGGGTCGCGTACACGTTCGCCATCTCAAGCGGTGTGACCCCGACCTTTATGCCCCCAAGCGCCTGCCCGGCGTTGCCTTCCAGGTGCGTCTTCACCCCCAGCTTGTAGGCCATGTGCGTAATCGTGTCCTCGCCCAGGTCGGCGGCCAGCTGCGCATACACCGTGTTGTCGGAGGTCAGCGTCGCCTGCACGAGGTTGATCGACTTGTTCAGCGAGGTCCCCTCGAAGGTCTTCACTTCATACGTCGGATAGCCTGGCAGCCACCCTGCCGCGAGCGTGTGTGAGAGGTAGTAGGTGCTGTTCGGGTCGATCCCCCGGGAGAGCGCATCTGCCAGAACGATCGCCTTGAACGTCGAACCCGGCTGGCGGTGGCCGTCGGCGGCCAGGTTGTACTGGCTCTCCCCGTAGCTCTCGCTCTCGGCCATCGCTTCGATGTGGCCGTTATTGGGGTTGATCGTGACGATCGCCGATGCCGGGTCTTCGGGCTCGTTGAGAATATTTGCGATCGCCTTACGCGCCAGGCGCTGCATATTCAGGTTGATCGTCGTGTAGACCTTCAGCCCTCCTTGTTCCACCCGCGCCCTGCCATAGCGGTGGATCAGCTGCTCGCGCACGTATTCAAAGAAGAAGTTCTCTCGCCGCCGCGAGTAATAGGTGCTGTGCTTCACTTCCAGCGGCCGCGCCTTCTCCGCCGCCGCCAGGCCGGGGCTGATGTAGTGCAGTTCCGCCATCTTCCCGAGCACCTCGTTGCGGCGCCTACGCGCTGCCGCGGGGTACAGGAAGGGGTTGTACTGCGAGGGCGCCTGCGGCAGCCCCGCCAGCAGGGCTGACTGCGCGAGGTTCAGCTGCGAGGCGGGCTTGTCGAAGAAGATGCGCGACGCCGCCTGCACCCCGATCGCCGTCTGCCCGCCCACCGTGCCATAGGCGACGCTGTTCAGATACCCCGTCAGGATCGTCCGCTTGCTGTGAACCTTGTTGTATTCGATCGCCAGCTTGGCCTCGTCGATCTTCTGTTTGAACGTATGCAGGTCATTGCCCAGGTACAGGTTGCGCACCAGCTGCATCGTGATCGTCGAGGCGCCCTGCAGCGTCTGTCCGTTCACCGCGTCCTTCACCGCCGAGCGAAAGATGCCTGTCAGGTCAACCCCATTGTTCTGATAGAAGCGCTGGTCCTCGATCGCGACCGTCGCGTCCCGCAGATAATGCGGCATCTGCCCCCAGGTGATCGGGCTGCGCAAGTCGTCGGACTGGATGTAGCCCAGCCGTTCGCCGTTTGCCGCGAACACCTGTGAGGAAGCTCCGCTGACGATCGGGTGCAGATCCTCAAGCGCCGGCGAGGAGCTGGCCACCGACAGCACATAGCCCACCGCCGCGATTGTGCCCACCACCAGCAAGCTCGCCATGACGCCAAAGCTGATCATCAACATCCGCGTTGGACCGCCACGGTTATGGCGCCGCCGGCGCTCTCTAGCCTGTCGAGACATAAGGGGGTGTTCGAGATTACCGCTTCAATGTGTGATTTCCTGCCAGTCGCGCCATGAATCCCGATACCGCTGAACTGGTCGTGCCCGCGGGCTCCGCTACGCGCGGTCCCATCCATCCTCCTCCTTTTCCCGACCTCTCCGCGCCCACTCCTTGGCTCGCGCGACTGCGCGCCGATCCCGCGCGCATGGCAGCTGTGCGCGATACCTGCCAGGCGCTCTGGTGGTCACGGCTGCTGGTGTGGGTCGCCGGCATCGGCACCCTGCTGAGCTTCGGTTGGGGGCCTGCGCGGGGGGCTTTCAATCCGCCTGGCGTCACGCGTGGCTTCGGGCCGCTCGGCGATCTGCTGGCTGGGCCCGCTGCGCGCTGGGATGCCTCCTGGTATCTGGTCATCGCGCACTACGGCTATCGGCCTGACCTGGGGTCCTTCACCGCTTCGCGTACCGCCTTCTTCCCGCTTTATCCGCTGGGGATCAGGGGGCTCTCCGCCTTTGGGCTGGCGCCTGTGCTTGCCGGCGTGCTCATCTCGCTGGTGGCCTTGGCGCTGGCTCTGTATGGCATTCATCGCCTTGCCACGCTTGAGCTGGGTGCCTCTGTAGCGCGCCTCGCGGTGCTCTTGACCGCCTTTGCGCCGATGGCCTTCTACTTCTCTGCCGTCTACACCGAGTCGCTCTACCTCGCGCTGTCCGTTGGGGTCTTCCTGTGCGCGCGCCAAGGGCGCTGGATGTGGGTGGGTGTGCTCGGCGCGCTGGCCGCCGCCACCCGCAGCACCGGCGTCTTGCTGCTGGCGCCTGCGCTGCTGCTCTATCTCCATGGCCCCCGTGAGGATCGTGCGCCCGATTTGCCGGACGCGCTGCTGCTTCGCTATCGCCCGCGGCGGGATGCCCTCTGGCTGGCGCTGATCCCTGCAGGGGCCATTGCCTACATGGTCTACCTCGGGCTCTCCGGTGGCGATCCGCTGCTGCCTTTTGATGCTCAGAGCATCTGGAACCGGCACTTTGGCGGGCCTTTTGTGGGGGTCTGGGACGGGCTGCTCGCCGGCTTTGACGGCCTGCGTCAGCTGCTTTCCGGGCAGGCTCATCACGTCTACTTCGCACCCACCCAGGGCAGCCCGATGATCGCCGCTGGGCACAACGTCATGCTGCTTGCGTTTCTGCTGCTTGCGCTGCCTGCGCTTGTCGGGGTCTGGCGGCGGCTGCCGGCGGCTTATGGCGTGTATCTGCTGGCCGCGCTTGCCTTGCCGCTCTCCACGCCGGTGGCCTCCCAGCCCTTGATGTCGCTGCCGCGGTTTCTCCTCGTGCTCTTCCCCTTGAGCATCTGGGCGGCTGCCTGGCTCGCGCCGCGCCGGCGCCTGAGTATCGTCGTGCTTGCGGTGTCTGCTTTGTCGATGGCTTTCTTCGTGGCGGAGTTCTCCACATGGCATTGGGTGGCTTGAAGGTACGCGCGGTTCTGCTCGATGGGTTGGGAACGTTGGTGGCTTTGCAGCCGCCTTGGGAGACCTTTGCCGATGGGTTGCGGCGCGAGTACGGCATCGAGTTGAGCGCCGGCGAGGCGGAGTGGGCGTTTACCGCGGAGATGCACTACTACCGTGCGCACCACCTCGAAGGGCACGATGCGACGGCGCTTGAGGGCTTGCGGGGGCGCTGTGCTGAAGTGCTTCATGCCGCGCTGCCCATGCGCGCCGCGCGGGCCCTCTCGCTGCGCCAGGTCACCGCGTCGATGCTTGATGCTCTGCGCTTCAGCGCCTATGCCGATGCGCTCTCTGTGTTGCCGCTTCTGCGTGCCCGTGGCATCGGCCTGGTGGTGGTCAGCAACTGGGACGTCTCGCTGGCGCCCACCTTGCGGGGCCTGGGCCTGAGCGGGCTGCTCGATGGCGTCATCACCTCGGCCGCGGTCGGTGCTGCCAAGCCCGCGCCCGAGGTCTTCCATGCGGCGCTTGAGCTGCTGGAGGTCTCGCCGCAGGAGGCCTTGCACGTAGGCGATGACCCGCGCCTTGACGTTCTCGGGGCGCGTGCCGCCGGGGTGCTGCCGGTGCTGTTGTGCCGCGAGGGTGCCCCCCCGCCTGCACCGCTGGGCGCTGCGGGCGCAGGCGGGGGGGCGCTCACCGGGATGGTCACGATCTCCTCGCTCGCCGAGCTTCCCCGACTTCTCTGAGAGGCCGGCCCTTGCATAGCGTGGAACGGCGATGATGTCGGGTATGGACTCACCTCTGCTCACCGAGCCGCTGCCTGAGCTGCCTGCGCTCGCACCCGTCTCGGGCCCGCGTGGTTGGCGGCCCTGGACCGCCCCCGCCGCGCTCGTGGCCGGTGTGGTGTTGGCTGCTGTGGGAGGGCTGATCATCGACATTCCCGCCGCGCTCTTCTTTGGCGTGAAGATCAACGCCTCCAAGCTGCCTTCCGGCCTTGAGATCCTCGACACCGCCGTGCAGGACTTGGCCTTCGTGGGCGCCGCCGTGATTTTCGCGCAGCTCGGCGGACGTGTCGTTGCGGCCTGGCAGCTTGGCCTACGGCCCACCCGTCGCTGGCGCGCCATCGGCGCGGTGCTCCTGACGGTCATCGCCTTCTTGGTCTTCACCGCGATCTGGGCGAGCGCCATGGAAGTCAGCACCAAGGAGAAGCTGCTCGAACAGCTCGGTGCGAACGAAAGCACGCTGCTGCTGCTCGCCAGCGCCGCGCTCACCTGTGTCGTTGCGCCGATCTGCGAGGAGATCCTGTTTCGAGGCTACTTCTTCTCGGCCCTCTCCAACTGGCACGGATGGCTGCTGGCGGCCGTCCTCACGGGCGTTGTCTTTGGTGGTGTGCACGCCGGCTCCGCGCCGGTTGTCGATCTTGTGCCGCTCGCCTTTCTGGGGTTTGCGCTGTGCGTGCTCTATCGCGTGACAGGATCGCTCTACCCCTGCATCGCCACCCACGCCATCAACAACTCGATCGCCTTCGGTGCGCTTGAGGACTGGTCCGCGGGGCAGACCTTTGTGCTGATGCTCGCGGCTCTGGCCACCATCGCCGTGCTCGGGCTGCTGCTGCGACGCAGCGGCGTTATCGGCGATCCACCCGCGGCAGGCGCTGCCTCCACTGTCGTCGCCGGCGCATAAGATCACCGCAATGATCGCCGCCGCCCCACCAGCTCCGCCGGTGAGCACCGCTCCCGTCGCGGGACACCTCACCCTTGCTGTGCAACATGCCCATGGGCATCCGCGCTTTGCCTTGACGGGCGAGAGCGTGGTTGTGCGCGGCATCGTTCTGCCCTATATCGCGCATCAGAAGGTCGCCGTGCGCTTTGTGCGCAACGGCCGTGAGGTGCTCTCGCGCAGCGTCTCGGTCACGCCCGTTGGTAACGGCGCGGGGCAGTTTCACGTGTCCTACACCAGCTCTGCCACCGGCGTTGTCAAGGTCAGCGCCGTGCATGGCGCCAGTGCCTTGCAGGGGGCCTTTTCAGCTGCCACCGGGGCGGTGCGCATCGTCAGCGCCACCATGCATGAAGGGGCCAGCGGGCCGGCGGTTGAGTTTCTGCAGCAGCAGTTGAGCGCTCTGCACTTCGCTGTTCCTGTCGATGGCAAATATGGCGAAGCCACAGGGCGGGCCGTGGTGGCCTATCGCAAGCTCACCGGGCTTGAGCGCGTCACCAGCACGAGCGCCACCATGTTTCATCTCCTGCAGCGCCGTGCGGGGCAGTTCCATGTGCGCTATCGCTCCGACGGACGGCACGTTGAGGCCGACCTGACGCGGCAGGTGCTTGCTGAGATCGACCCTGGGGGGAAGGTGCGGCGGATCTACACGATGAGCTCCGGCAAGCCTTCCACGCCGACCGTCATCGGGCGCTTTCGCGTATATATGAAGACGCTTGGCACTAACGCCAAGGGTATGGTCGACTCCAACTACTTCATCCGCGGCTACGCCATCCATGGCTATGCCGAAGTGCCCACCTTCGCTGCCAGCCATGGCTGTCTGCGGGTGCCTGTGCCGGATGCTCCCGCGATCTATTCCTGGGTGCAGCTTGGGACGCCTGTCGATGTCTATTTCGAGAGCGGTGGCGGCAGCCATACCGTTCACGGCAACGCCGGGCCTTAGACGCGCACTCGCAAAAGGCGGGCTAGATAGCCCACGCCGAAGCCGTACACCAGCAGGGCCAGCACCAGGCGCACGCCGCGGTTTGCCCATTCGTTGTGCGCTCCTGCGACCACGCTCGCGAAGGGGGAGGTGATTGTCGATGACGCTTCATCGATCCTCGCGCGGATGCCGCCTGTGTCTTTCTTGGCGTGGTATATCGGTTTGGGGGGTGGCGCGGTGTCGGCGGGAGCGCTCGCGTTGACTTCGTTCTGCTGATGCGCTGAGGCGTTGCCTGCCTGGTCGATTACAAATAGCACGAAGGAGGCGAAGACGATTAGGCAGGCGATCCGCGAGCCGAGGCGGAGTGTTGTCGAGACTGCGTTCACCGGGCCAGCTTAGGCTTCGCTGTGGACGCCTTCTCCTGCTTGGGACGGATGTTGTGGGGGCTGGGTCGGGGAGTTGCGCGGTGGGGCCCTCGGGAGCGGGCTCGGCGCGCTCGGGGGCACGCTCGGGTCTGCGCGGCGGAGGCTCGGGGCGCGCCGGTAGCCTTAGGGTGGGCCCGCGGTCACGGGTCCGCGCCCTTGTAGTCCAATGGATAAGACGACCGCCTCCTAAGCGGTAGATCCAGGTTCGACTCCTGGCGGGGGCATTTTTCGACACGTAAACGTCGTTAGTCGAACCATCGAGGTGCCAGCTTGCGGTTCGTTCCGTCACCAGCCCGTATGAGATGGCATCCCGCGCGACCGATAGCCTGTTGAGCATGGACAAGCCACGCCACGGGCGCTCCTCGCAGTGCGGCGCGCGCCCCGATGATAGGCATGGCGGTCGCTGAACCGCACGTGTCGCCAGGCTGACCGTTTGAGCGTCCTGGCTGAAACGACCGACCCGGACGGACGCACCGTCGTCTTAGACGACGAGGGCTGGGAGCACATACTCCACGAGCACCTCGAGTTGGCTCCGTACCGTCACGAGATCATGGCGACCGTCAACTCCCCGGATCACCGGCGTCCAGACCCCCGCCCTGGACGGGAGCGCTACTACAGCCGAGACGCCGGCCCCAGCCGCTGGCTGTTCGTGGTCGTACACTTCAACGAGACACCAGCGCGAATCGTGACCGCTTACGCCAACCGAAAAGACCCGCCAGGATTGACGCGACTATGACTATGACTGTGACCATCGGCAGCCTGACCTTCGATCACGCCTCCTACGACGCCCGAGGCGACGTGCTCTACCTGCACGTCGGTGATCCCCAGGAGGCGGCAGGGAGCGAGGAGACGCCCGAGGGGCACATCCTGCGCTTCGACGCCGACGGGGAGGTCATCGGGCTCACGATCATCAACGCCAAGTGGCTGCTCGAACGCGACCAGGCCATCAACGTCACGGTCCCCGAGCACGTGGCCGTCGGCCCGGACGCTCTGGCCGAGGCGCTGGCCCCAGCCTGAGCGTCGCGGCCGCTCCGCGCGATCATCAATCGTGGGCGAGAGGGATGGCCTGGACGTGCGTATCTGAGTAGCCTGGCGTATCTAATGCCTCGACAGAAGGGGCGGAGCCCGGTGGGACGGGCATTGACCTCTCGCTTGACGGGGATGTGGAGTTGAGACCGAGAGCACGGTTTGCAGCCACCGTCGACGCCGCGACAATCCCGCACCACGACAGCGGCGTGGTGGCGATCGTGCACCTCGCCAGTGAAGTAGAAGTGTGGTCGGAGGTCGAGCAGCTGCACGACAGGTTGATGGCCGACGTAGTCGCCCACAACGAAACAGTCTCGGACTGAACGTCGCCGTACGTGGACCGGGCTGTTGGTCAAGGGCCAGCCTGCCGGCGTCCGCTCGTAAGTCCACGATATTGCGGCTAGGCCAGGATGTAGCGTCCTCGCGCCATTCGGAGATGCCTTCCTCGGCAGCAAACCCGGCTCCGCCCGCTATCGCTGTGAGCAACGCAAGCCCAGCTGTCGCCCTCACGCCCTCCAGGGAGAACATCAGACGCGCCAAGGGCTCTAGTCTCAGCAGTCGGAACACACGAAGAAGACGCAGCCACCGAACGCTCTGCACTGCGCTAACCAGAAATGGCGGCGTGAGCAGGACGATCCCGAGATCGATCGGATGTGTCAGCAGATATCGACTTCGATCCGGCACCACCGCGAGCATGGTCAGCAGCTCAGCTAGGAATGCGAACCAAATCAACCAGTTGAGCAACTCTCCCAGCGCATGCCACGGTTCAGCCACATGGGTGAATTGGAGAATTGTTGTTGGGATACTCAGGACCGCCGCGATCAGCAGCGGCTTCTCGAAGTGACGCTGGACCGAGGATGCTCGTGCGTCTCTTGTTTCGGCATTCATCCCCCCGGTATTTCAACGACACCCGATGGTGCCCTGCCATGCCGGCGTTTCAAGGTGCGACGTTGACGTCACCAGGCCAGGGCCTAAGGTGATTGTGCTGCTAGCCCTCCCCCTGAGCTTCCAGGGCTTTTTCGGCGATTCGCAGCATGCCGAGCCCGACCCACGGTGGCGCGTTGCAGCGCACCCGGACCCCTGCACCATCGGAGGTGGTGACTTCGACGATCGTCACGACAGCACCGATCTTGTAGTCGTCCCCGAAGTCGTTTTCGATCGCCTCCATCTGGGCGGCTACTTCCGCGCCGAGCTTGTTTACCGGGTCGTCCTCCAGGTCGTCGTTTCCCCTCTCGTCGCTCTCTGCACCTTCCATGATGTCTCCTCCTTTAGATCGAGAAACCAATAAAAGAAATTATGTAAGTCATCGAAAGATAACCGATCGGCGCGCGGGTGGCACAAGGGACAGTGGGATGGGCTCGACGCGTCTCAGCGGAGGATGCCTACCTCGCTCTTGGAGAACTTGCAGCTTCTCTGCGCCCTGCAACCAGAGCAAAGGTGGGACGCTTGGCTGAGGTGGGGCATGGGTAACCTTGGCCTATCGCCACGCGCGCGCTTGTTACTGGGGCCACTGGATTCATCGGCGGGCGCCTTGCGGCCTCGTTGGCCCGCTCAGGGGCCCATGTCCGGTGTCTGGTGCGTACTCCCGCGAAGGCTGAGCATCTGCGACTGCAAGGCTGTGAGCTTCGCGAGGGAGATGTAACCGATGCCAGCAGCCTCAAGGAGGCGGGAGCGGATGTGGATGTCGCCTACTTTCTTATCCACGCCATGGCCGCTGGGGAGGGTTTTGAGGAGCGCGAGCGCGCGGGCGCTCGCAACTTCGCGCGTATGGCCAAGCACGAGGGCGTGGGCCGGGTTGTTTATCTCGGTGGCCTGGGCGATGAGAGCGTCTCCAAGCATCTGCGTAGTCGTCATGAGACTGCGCTTGTGCTCGCTGAGGAGGGACCGCCGCTGACCTACTTCCGCGCGGCCATGGTGGTTGGTGCTCAGAGCGAGTCCTACCGGACGTTGCGCTATCTCGTGAAGCGGCTGCCCGTCATGATCGCGCCGGCTTGGCTTCAGACCGCTACCCAGCCGATTGGGATTGACGATGTCATCAAGTACCTGGAGCGTGTGCCGGATGTGCCCGGGTCTGAGGGGCGCGAGGTGCAGATCGGGGGCCCTGATGTCCTCTCCTACGGCGCGATGCTCGATCGCATGGCGATCGTCATGGGGTCTCGTCCACGACCTAAGCTGCCGGTGCCCTTCATCACGCCTTGGCTCTCCGCGCTTTGGCTGGGCTTGGTCACACCTGTCGATACCAACGTGGCTCGGCCGCTTGTGGAGGGTCTCACCACCGAGACGATCGTCACCGATGCTTCTGGCGCCGCGCCCTTTGGCGTTGCGCCGCTGGCGTTTGATGAGGTGCTGCGGCTTGCGCTTGCCGAAGAGGACAGTGCTGGCGCTTAGGCCTCAAGCAGCAGCGTCACCGGGCCGTCATTGACCAGCTCCACGCGCATGTGCGCACCGAAGACGCCGCGCTTGGCACTCGCCGCCTCGCAGAAGTGCTCATAAAGAGGCTTCGCCAGCTCGGGCGCCGCGGCGCCCATGAAGCTCGGGCGGTTGCCGCGCCTTGCATCGCCGTAAAGAGTGAACTGGCTCACGCACAGGATCTCGCGCTCCCCCAGGGAGTCATTCATGCGGCCTTCTTCATCCGCGAAGATGCGGAGGGCACGGATCTTCGCGGCGAGACGCTCAGCGCTCTGCTCGTCGTCCTCGGGAGCCACTCCCAGCAGGACGAGCAAGCCGGGACCGATGCCGGCGATCTCCTTGCCATCCACGCTCACGGCTGCCTGTGTGACTCTCTGGATCACCGCCCGCATCGCGCCAACAGCGTAAGGCGCCCTGGGCATCATTGCGAGTGCCGCGGGGCGCGGCGAGCACAAGCGGCTAGATCAGCTCGGCCGCGCCGGCCGCTACCGCGGCAAGCTCTTCGTCGGGACCTGTCATCGCCGTTGCCACGCGCACGCAGTCGCGGCCATCGCGCTTGGCTTGGTACAGCGCGCGATCGGCGCTGCGCAGCAGATTGGGCATGTCCATTCCGTGCATCGGATACCCCGCAACCCCGAAGCTGGCCGTCACCATCCGCTCCATGCCGTGCACGTTCGTGCTTGCCAGCTTCTTTGCGATCCCTTCAGCCACCACGCCTGCCGTCGCGGGGTCCGTGTTGGGGAGCAGCACCAGGAACTCCTCACCGCCCAGTCTGGCCGCGAAATCGCTGCTGCGCACCGAATCCTTCAAGGTGGTTGCCATTGCCGCCAGCACCTCATCGCCGCGATCGTGGCCATAGGTGTCATTCACTTCCTTGAAGCGATCCAGATCGATCAGCATCGCCGACAGCGGTGTAAGCGCACGGCCTGCTTGGGCGATCAGCAGCTTGAAGGTGTCATCCAGCGCACGGCGATTGGGTAGGCCCGTCAGCGAGTCGGTGTGAGCCCGGCGCTCGGCGATTGCCAGGTTGCGCAGGTTCGCCAATACGGGGGCGGTGTATGTCACCGTCTCGTTGATCAGCCGCCGCCCTTGCTCGTCGAGCGGGTCCTCGTGGGAGACCAACAGTGAGCCGATCACTTCGCCGCTCACCAGCAATGGCTCGCACAGCGAGCGACTTCCTGCCATGCCGCACAGCTCACACGCAGCTGCACTGCCATTGTGTGCTCCCTGCTCCTCGTGCTCGCGGCCGAGGCGGATCGCCAGGCACGAACGCGGCTTGGCTCCCACCAGTGCTTGCGCCAGTGGACCGTCTGGAACCGGCGTTGTGGCCTCAAGACGGTTCGCACTATTGTTACGGCTCAGCACCGTCACCTGCGCGCCTTGCAGACCCGTCTCGATCCGGCGCTTGATTAGCTCGCGCGCCTCGTTCTCTGTCTCTGAGACCTGCACCACCTCCGCAAAGCGCCGCCGGTCTTCCACGTACTCGCGCTCGCGGGCGTCGCGGCGCTGCTCCACTGCGCGTAAGGCCTCCTGCGCCCGCCGCTCACGGCGGAAGTTCACTCGCACGAGCCACAGGCCCGTCAGCGTCAGCAGCAGCGACAGGCCCACAACGATCCAGGTCGATAGCGCGGTTGCCACCGCCAGCAGATGTACGCGCTGTGCGTTCATCGCCGATAGGTAGCGGGCATTCGCCGCGCGGAAGGAATCCATTACCTGCTTGCGTCTCAGTGCGTCCTTCAGTGACAGATGATGAACGCCCGCCCGCTTTGCCTGGTCGATTACCGCCTGCGCCACCTGCTGCCAGCGAGCGGCCAGCGCCTGCTGCCCGTTCAGCGTTCGCTCCGCTGCCGGTACTCCGTGCGCATAGCCTTGTGCGCTCCTCGCCGCCGCCGCGAAGCGCGCGCTGCCGCCTACATACGGAGCTAAGAATGCTTCGTCGCCTGTCTCCAGGAAACCGCGCAAGCCTGTCTCGCGGTCCAGCATCGTGTTCAGCAGAGTCTGTGCTGTCTGCGTGCCCTGATAGCCGCGGTCGGCGGCGCCACGCTCGATTGAGCTGGTCGCGAACAGCGTTGCCACGACCACCGCCACCGTGCACAGCACGGCGCCGATGGCACGAAGCGAAGTGGGAACAGGGGTCAACTCAGACGGTCCTTCGAGGTCGCTCCCCTATCGGATTTCAGTCTCTTTTCCTTTAGCCACAAGGCTTTTTTGTGGCCGGCATGACTACCACTCATCGCACGCTCGCTTGTGCGCTGTCCAGTCTTGGCCGGCTACGTCGCGTCCGCCAGGACTTCCAGCAGCGCTTGCACTACGACCGCATCCAGCTGCTCACCCGACACTCGCTCAAGCTCCGCCTTCGCCTCGGCCGCCGGGCGCGCGGGGCGGTAGGGGCGGTCCGTCACGATCGCATCCCACGTATCGCAGGCCGCGATGATCCGTGCTGCCTGGGGAATAGCCTCGCCTGTCAGGCCATCGGGGTAGCCCTTGCCGTCCCAGCGCTCGTGGCTGGCGCGCACCGCCGGCGCGAGGTGCGCGAATGCGTCGATTCGTCCCACCAGATCGCCGCCCACCGCTGCGTGACCGCGCATCACCTGCCACTCATCGTCGCTCAATGGACCTGGCTTCAGCAGGATCTCGCTCGGCACCGCGATCTTGCCCACGTCGTGCAGCATCGCCGCATAGCGCACGTCTTTTGCCTCCGTCTGTGCCATGCCAAGTTGCAATGCCACCCGCTCCGCCAACTCCGCTACGTCCTCGCCATGGGCCGCCGTGTAGTCGTCTTTCGCCTCCACCGTGCTCGCCAGCGCCGCCAGCGTTGTCGTGAATGCGCCTTCGAGCTCGCCTACCAGCTCCGCGCGGTGCAGCGCTCCGCCCAGGCTCGCCGCGATCGCCTCAACGAGCACCGCGTCCGCCTCGCCCAGCGCCGCCGGCTCCGCCGCCTCGATGTTCAACACGCCCCAAACCCGCCCATCCACCATGATCGCCACCGCCAACTCGCTGCGCGGATCGGTTTGAGGGTCGCGCACTATGTAGTCGCGGTCTTCGCGCGTGTCATGCACCAGGGCGGTGTGGCCCGAGCGCGCCACTCTGCCGTTCACACCCTCCTGCACCGGCTGCTCCACCAGCAGGAACTCTCGCATCACCTCCGCCAGCGCCCCTCTGCTTGCCACCAGACGCAGCATTCCGTCCTCGTCCAGGCGTTGTATCGCTGCCAGGTAGAAGGCGAACGTGCCGTGCAGCTCCTCCACCACCACGCGCACCATCTCGTCCACCTCGCGCAGTGCCGCCAGGCGCCCGGTCAGCTTCGAGGCCACCTTCAGTTGAGCGCGCAGATAGGCGAGCTCACCCGCCGCCGCCATCCGCAGTACGTGCGTGTCCTCACGGTGGCGCCGCAGGGCCTCCGCGCGGCGCTCGCGCTCGCGCGCTCCCGTCCGCGCAGGGGCTGGCTTAACTGACAGCTCGGGCATTTCATCCGCCCATCGGCCCGCGTCCCTCGACGCTTGAGCTTAGGCGCGCTCGCTCGGCGTCTTGTCAACTACTCCTCTTCGTAGAGCGACTCGCTTGCCACTTCGCGCCCGCGCGCGTCCCACAGCTTGATCTCCAGCAGGTCGCCCCGGTAGTCGTCGGGGGCCAGGAGCGTGAAGCGCTCCTCCTCCAGCACGCACTGGTCCACCGCCAGGCCGGCCAGCTCTGCCGTCGCCAGCGCGCCGCCGGCCACCAGCGGGCGGCCCCACACCAGTGTCATGCTTGCCACCGCGCCTGCCTCCCCGCGCCAGCTGCCGACCGTCTCCTCGCATACGTCGATCTGCCAGTCCGGGTTCTCGTTCGCCGTCTCGTCGGTGAAGTCGGCGTGGGCTTCCAGGGCGCTCGGCTGTCCGTCGGCGCTGCTCAGCATCCGCACGTAGCCGAATACTTCATAGCCACCCGTTGTCATTGAGGTCGCGGGCACGTACGTGCGCCCGTGCCAGCTGCGGTCCGGGTACCACACGATCTCGCCCAGCTCGCCCAGCTCTGGCGGAGGATCCTTCAGGTTTGCCACTGCCGCCAGCAACGCCTCTCGCAGGCGCGTCTCCCAGCGGCCATAGGGCAGGCCCTCCTGCGGAGGCTCCGCGGCGAAGCGCGGCACCAATCTTGGCTCGGGCGGCACCGTTGCAGCTTATGCCTCGCGTAGGGCCGCCGCCGCGTCCTCCGGCGCCACGATATTCAGGTTCAGCCCGGTCGAGAGCTCAAGGCCCGCCAGGTGCGTCAGCCTCGGCATCACGTCGATTCGCCAGCACATCCGCTCCACGCCACGCGGGGCAGTTCTGATCCACATATTCAGTGGAGGGCTCGCGCCCAGGTGCTTACGCAGTCGTCGCAGGCCATCGTGCAACAGTCTTGCGCCACTGGGACCGTCTTCCTCAAAGCGCGGCCGTGGCTTGCGCGGCGCCAGCATCAGCTGGAAGGGAACCCGTGAGGCCCAGGGTGCCAGGAGCACCGCCTCCTCGTCGATCGCCACCACTCTTGCTCGGCGGCGCACCTCCTCCGCAACCATGTCCCCCAGCAAATCGTGGCCCAGAGTTCTTGTCGCGTACGCGCTAGCCCGCTCGCGCTCGCGTGCCACCTCCGCGGGTACGAAGTCAAGCGCATATAGCTGTGCATGCGTGTGCTCCAGCGAAGCGCCGCCCTCACGACGCTCGTTGACGATCAGTTGCGTGTAGGCACATTGGCTGTGCGCCTGCATGCGTTTGCGCCACGTCTCCATCGCCAGCTCCACCTGCTCCGCCGGCAGCTCCGCCAGTGACTGCACCGACTGGGGGCCGTTGATGATCACCTCGTGCCAGCCCTCCGCAGGCGCCACGGCGAACAGATCCCCTCTTGCCTCCGCCTCAGGCGCCGGCTGTGTGCCTGGGGGCGCCAGCGCTGGATACAGGTTCGGCACCACCCTCACCTGCCAACCGGGGGTGTTGGGCTCGCCGCCTTTGGGACGCAGCGCATACAGCTCGGGAGGTGTCAGCGCCTCATTGCCTTGCGCGAAGGGGTCCTTGCCGGCGTCGATCGGCAGGGCCGGCGGGCAGCGCGGCTCGCCTCCTGGGCGTCTTGAGCGCTCGCCCGCAACGATCGTCTTATGACCGCTCAGGGGGTCGACCCTCACTTCCGGCATCTCGTCCTAGGCCCCCACCGCGTAGCGTTCGATGTCGCGTTCGAGGGCTTTCGTGGTCGTGTACGGACCCTGGTGTATGAACTTGCTGCCGTTCTTTGCCACGAACACCGTCACGGGCGTAAACGACGAGTCCGTCACTGCCCGGCCCAGCGTGCCGCTGCCGTCGTAGTAGCTCGGATAGCTCACCGGGGTCGCCTTCAGAAACGCGGCGGCGTCGCTGCGGCTGGTATCGCCTGAGTCCAGGCCGAGGAACGCCACGCGTCTACCCCAGCTCGTGCTTGCTTGCTGGAACACCGCCCGCTCGCCCTGGCACGGCACGCACCATGAGGCCCACTTGTTCACCACAAGCGGCCAGCCCTTCAGCGTCTTCAGCTGCGTCTGCCATGCGCTCGTGCCGCCTCCGAGCTCAAGCAGTTCCCCGCCGCGAGCGTGCAGCGCCGCTAGCACGGCTGGCGAGCCGGCGAGGCGAGCCTGCATTGCGCTGCGTGTCAGCGGGCTTGGTTGCGTTTGCGAGCCGCCGGAGGGGCCTGAGGCTCCGTTTTTGGGCAGCTCCGCGATACCGATCGCCAGCACAACCGCCAGGGCCATCGCAGCGCCCGCCACCGCTGTCCATATCAGCCTAGGAGTCATGTGCTTGGGGGGCCGAAGATCATTCTCAGGGGAGCCTATCTACGCAGGGCACTTCAATCTTGTGCCGAGGTGCTATATCCTGAGGTCACGTCAGAGCCGGGTCGCTCTGAGCACCCGGCGTTCGTTCGCTGGCCCCGCGCCGGCATTGGGTCGCGCGTAGCTGGGAAATCAGTTTCGCGCCGACTCCGTCTCGAAGTCACACAGCCTCAATGGCCGAGCCCACGCCAGTGGCCCTCGCGGCCGCGCCAATTCCTAAAACCGCCGATATAGAGCGCGCGGAGAAGTTCGTGCGCGAGCGCTTCCTGCACGAGGGCGAGGACGCCGAGGTTGTGCTTGCTGTTGGTTCGCCGCGGCGCCGCGCTCTGGATACCGCGCTCATTGAGCTCGCGGAGAAGGCCAAGCATCCCTCCACCGATTGGCGCCGGCGCTTCTCACTGCTGCTTGGGCTCGAACGCGTTCTTTCCGAGGAGGAGCCGCATCTGAAGGACGGCACCGTTCTCTCTGCTCATCAGGTCGATGCGCTCTCCGGCACGCTTACCGCGTTGCTCGCCGAGGCTCAGCGCTCGGCCGGCAACGGCGCTGGGGGTGCCGCGGGCGCCGGCAACGGTCGCCCCGCTGGCGCCGCCGCGGCCGCCTCGCCTGAGCTGCTTGCCTCGGCGGCCATCCTCGGGCTCGACAATGGTGGGATCGAGACCGCCGGGGGTTCTGCTGTCGAGGATGAGGAGGCTGCGTCGGGGCGCTCTGATGACGCCGATTCTGATGAGGATTCAGACGATGACGATCTTGAGGATGACGATCTCGAAGATGACGACGAGGAGGATGAGGACCTCGAACCCGTTGCCGCCGCCGCTCCCGATCCCGACGAGGACGATGATGAGCTGGACGAAATCGCCCCTTCCGCGATTGATGAGGACGAAGAGTCCGAGGCTGACGCCGTCGAGGAGGAAGACGATGGCGAGGAGCCTCGCGATTGGGTAGATGAGGATGATGAGGAGGAGCTTCCCGAGCAGCCCGAGGACCCCAACGCCGCCAAGCGCTTCTGGTTTGAGCACGCCACCGGCGCCGGCAAGACCGTCGCCGCGCTGGGCTTTGTCGAGTCCTCTCAGACGGGCGGGATCCTCATCCTCACCCACCGGCGCAACCTCGTCGAACAGTTCAACGGCGAGCTGCGCCAGCGCGGCTACTCCAAGCGCATCTCACGGCCGCTCTATGTAGGGGAGGACCGGGCCACCGGGCCTGTGACCGTCGAGACCTACCAGTGGTTCGTCCGCAACGCCGGACGTATCTCCAGCGCCTACACGATCGTCATCTGCGACGAGGCGCATACCGCGCTTGGCGAGAAGACCAGCAGCGCGATTCGTGAGTGGACCGGGCCGATCTTCATCGGCATGACCGCCACCGGGGCGCTGATCGCGCGGCACGTCACCGATCTCTTCCCCACCCAGACCTCGCGCTTCGATCTCGCGCAGGCGGCGCGGCGGGGGGTCATTTCGCCCTTGCGCTGCGTGCGCATTCCACCTGGCGTGGGGGTGCGCACGATCGCCAAGGTGCCCTTGCGCAGGGGAGAGGTCGATACCGAGTTCGACCCTGAGGAGCTCGCCAAGGTCCTCGACCATCATCCCTTCAATTTGGCTGCCGCCAATCTCTATAAGACTCGCTTCAACGGCGTGCCAGGCGTCGTCTACGCCGCCGGCGTGCGCCATGCCTACAACCTCGCCGAGGCCTTTCGCGCCGAAGGCATCAAGGCCCAGGCGGTCTCCGGCGAGACCCCCAAGCGCGAACTCGCGGACATCCTGGCTCGCTACGAGCGCGGCGATGTCGATGTCCTGATCAACGCGCAGCTGCTGGCCGAGGGATGGAACTCGCCGCGCGCCACCGTTTGCCTGCACCTAGCGCCGACGGCTTCGCGGCGGATCTACCAGCAGCGTGTGGGGCGCGTTACGCGCCGGCACCCTGGCAAGGAGGCCGGGCTGGTTGTCGACTTCGTGCACCCGGCTACCAAGAACGACGATCCCGTCATCACGCTGCACTCGCTTTTGGATCGCGACGTCTATCGCGGCGGGGCCATTGTCGTTGGGCCTGTGCGGCGCGGGCGCGGGCGGCGCATGCGCGTTGAGCGGCGCGTGCTGCCGGTGTGTGCCGAGGAGGAGCGGCGCTTCGAGGTCTTCGAGCGAGAGTTGTGGCGAATCTATGTGGAGAACCTCGACTATGGCGAGCAGCACGTTTGGGCTGCGCTTGCCGGTGCTCGCGTCGTCGCTTCGGGGTGGCGTCGCGTACGCACCATGCTGCAGTTCGACCGCACCGGCGAGCTGCGCTCGCGCTTTCTCGTTACCGCGCTTCAGCGCAATAAAAACGCTGCCTTGCGGATGCGTGCCGTTACCGAGATCGCCACCTTGCGCGACCCTGACGCTTTCGATACTGCCATCGACATCATCGGCGCCTGGCCGCGGGAGGAACGGCGCGAGGCCACCAAGGTTCTGCTGCGCGCGCTGGTCGATCGACGGATTGGGCGACGCGATCAGGCCACTGCGTGGATCTGGCGGCTGGCCGAGTACACGCGTGAGGTGCACGAGGAGTATGCCGTGCAGCGCTGGCCTGAGACCAAGCGGCTGCTGGGGTTGCTTGTGAACTCTTCAGGGGGAGCGCATGCGCGCAATGCGCGACGTTTGATTCATGCTTCGCGCAAACAGGACCGGCGTTTGGCCGCGGCGCTTTTGGCGGCCGCGCTGGCGCATACGCCGGAGGCGGAAGAGGCGCTGCGGGGGGCTCGTACGAGGATGGCTCGCAAGCCGCCTGCGCTGGCGCGCGAGCTGCTGCGCAACTTCCCCAAGCGGCGGGCGCGGAACAAGCGGCGGCGGCCTAGGGCGACGCAGGCTCAGGCGCGGGCGAAGGTTGGGTCCGGGTCGGGTAGCGGCGAGGGGAGCGGTGCGGGCGAGCCGGCTTCGGCCGGGGCCGGCGGCGAGAAGAAGGGCGCGCAGGGGTAGGAGATCCAGTCGGGAACGCTCTTCCGAGAGTTGGAAGCGTTGGCTTTGACAGATCTCGTGCTCAGAGAATGGCTCGGATACTGGGATCAAGGGGCTCCTATGCTGAGGTCTATACGCGATCTGGACTTCAGACTTGCCACGGGTGTTTTGATCTGCTAAGGCCGTAGTTCATCATGGGTACATGTCTTCCATCAGTTGGAGGTTGGCGCATCGCAGCACGGGTCTTCAGGGAGACATATATGGGCCGTCGATAGTCGCGCGCCCGGCGCCGAGACGGACTTTCGGCGACCAACCCATAAACGCCCCAAGGGTATCGGGGCAGAAGGAGAAGCAATGTTGGCAACCAAACTAAAGGTCTGGATGCTTGGCCTGCTGGCTGTGCTGCTGCTTGGCTCATATACAGCAGTACCGGCGTCCGCAAATCCCGGACCATTCTGTCATCACAGGGCAATAGGCAGTGAAGGCGATGATGGAAAGATAAGCGCACAAACTCCAGAACAGTTCGCTGGGTCTGGTGGAGAACAGAAGCTCATAGGTAAAATGGCAGGCACTGAATTCGAAATTACAGCTCCCGCCGTGCAAGTAAAAGGCATCATCTATAACAACGCATTGCAATGCCAAGCTAAAGTTGAACTAAAATACCAAGAAGTCAAACTAGTAAAACCGGTAGTAGCGGGCTGTACGGTTACAGTTGGAACAATCGGTGAAAATACCGTGCGAGTTGCTGGTCATCAAGCATGGACATATGCCGAATTGGCCGGTGAACTGACGGAACAACCACAAGCACGCCAAAAACCTGACTGGATTTTCCTCCCTGCCGAACTTGCCGAAGGGGTAAAAGAACTTCCCAAAGAATCCTTCACGACAATTAACTTCGGTAGTAAATGCGGTGTCTTTTCTCTCCTGAAAATAAAAGTAAACGGAAGCGTAGGGGCAGAATCTAAACCAGAAAAAGTGGGAATATGGAGCACCAATGAAACAGTGACGAGCACTAAAGGCGAACAAAAACAACATTTCTGGAATGGTACAGAATATGTCCCGGTGATAACTGGCCTTATAGTTGGTACCGAAGGTGCAAGCTACATAGGTTCATTCACGGTGAAAACGATAGGCCGTCAACAACTGCCCGCGCAAGAAATCGCGCATTTTGAAGGTCCGTAACCTAAGCAGATAAATAAAATGGCGGCACTGCTTGATAGGAGCGGTGCCGTCTCTATCTGGGTGTCTCCAATCGGTGAGAAACAGTTCAGCGGAGACGTCAATCGCTCGCTAAAGTATACTTAGCATGGTGGAATGGAGATGCTTACTACTCCGAGTCACTTGGGTCGGCATATATGTCGCTATAACAGCAACCCTTGCGCTGTTATTGCCCGGCGTGTGTGCCGCCAGCGGTTGCGTAAACGAAGCGGTGCGATCCGAATCGCATTCAGCCCAGCTGCCTGACTGTCGAGCATATGAGCTCGTGAGCCCATATGCAAAGTATGGATGGCCTGTTGCTGTAGCAAGTGTCACAAGCTCGCGCGCTACGGTCGCCAGCCTGGGAGGTTTTGCGGGTAGCAATCAGGTCAATCCAAGCAGTTTTTATGACATCACACGTGCCGATACAGGTTGGAGTACTTCACCCTTTACGGAACCAGCCGGCTTTTCCAACCCACTGTCGGATAACATCGCAGCCGAGAGTCCCGACCTGAGTCAGGGTCTATTCTTGTATCGGCGGACCGGTACACCGCTGCTAGCGGAACGTAATCTCTATGTTCGCTCTCTTCCCAACGGTTCTTCCGTCGAGGTGGGCCCAGCCTTATCGCGTGAAGCACTCGAATCTAATCCTGCCACCCACGAAGGAGTGGTAGCAGCGCCGAGTGCCTCTAGCGACTTGTCGCGTACTTTGTTTACTATTGTAGGGAAGGAGTTTGGACAGTTTGATTATCTCTGGCCCGGAGATAGCACAGTTGAAAATACGGGACCGCTTTATGGGGGCTTGGGGTTCGTGTCGCTGTATGAATATGAAGGGGTCGGCAAGTCAGTTCCAGCGCTAGTAGGTGTCAATAACAATGGACACCTGATCAGCCAGTGTGGCATAGCCCTCGGCCTTCCCGCTAGAGAAAAATATTCAGAATTAGGCATGGATGAGACCTATAACTCAATTTCAGCCCATGGCGCGCATGCTTTCTTCACTGCTGCGGCCGCTAATCAGGGCCCCTTGAGCAACGCCTGCACTGGTAACGGTGTTGGTACTGGCCCGCCCGTCAACGAGTTGTTTGATAGAGAAGTGCTGCCGTCTGGCGAGAAGACCACCGTAGCGATCTCGGAGCCGTCATCCGGACCTGGAGGCGACTGTTCGGAGTGTAACACAAGTGAACCAGCCAACGCAGTCTTCCAGGGTGCCTCGGAAGATGGCTCGAAGGTGCTCTTTCTTTCGAGGCAGCACCTGCTTGAAGGGCCTGAAGGTTTGACTCTCTATGAGTACAATTCGGACGCTGATATGGGCAGAAGGATTACCTTGGTTGCCTCCGGCGCGATGGGTGTGGCGCGTGTGTCGGAGGATGGTTCTCATATCTATTTTGTCGCGCATAACGTTCTGACGGGCGCGAACAGGGAAGGCAAGACCCCGGTGACGGGTGTTCCGAATTTGTATGTCTCTGAGATGGCATGTCCGGATGGTGGCATCTCGTGCGCGACGCCGACATATCGAACGCTCTTCATCGGGGCACTCGCTGCCGAAGACGAAGAAATCTGGCAGCAGATGGATTTACGACCAGTCAACGCCACACCTGATGGACGTTTCTTGGTCTTCACCAGCAAGGCCGATATGACGGCAGATGATACCAGTAACGTTGGTCAGGTATTCGAGTATGATTCGGCAACTGAAGTTCTCAAGCGCGTGTCGGTAGGCCAGGGCGGGTTCAATAACGATGGCAATACAGACGAATTCCCGGCTAGCATAGTTAGTCCCGCATATATTGGCCATCAGAATCCTGCGCCGCAGGGAAAGGCAGTGTCTGATGACGGCGCATTTGTGGTGTTCCAGAGTGACAATGCGCTTACTCCACAGGCTGCGAGTGGTGTTGCCAATGTGTATGAGTACCATCTTGGCAGGGTGAGTCTTATCTCTGATGGACAGGACCGAACGCTGGGGCCCGGTGGTATTCCGAGTACCTCGCTGGTAGGGATCGATGGTTCGGGGTCAGATATCTTCTTCACCACGGTAGTACCGCTGGTGACCCAGGATGGGGACACGCAGCAAGATCTCTATGATGCACGCGTCGATGGTGGCTTTCCTGCTCCCGCCGCGCCGCCGGCGTGCGAAGGCGATGGATGTCAGGGCAGTCTTGCGCTGGCACCGTCGTTTACCTCTGTTTCAAGCTTAATTCAGTCTGGCGGCGAACAGGTCAGTGAAACTCCGCCCACCGAAAAGGCCAAGAAGGCGGTCGAGAAGAAGCCAAAGAAGTCGAGAAGGCCGAAGCGTGCAAGCCGGCACCATGGCAAGACAAAAAAGCGCCATTCGGCGAGGACGTCATTGAAAGAAAGGCGATAACAATGGCAGAAAGGGTTATTTGTTGTGTCATTGTATTTGTAGCAGTCGCCTTGTCGTGTTGCGCGACGGCACTGGGCAAACCCGTCGCTAGTCCGGCCTGGAAGGTCTCGATGGTGGCGCAGCCAACCAATCTGGCGCTGACACACCACAACCCAGGTGAACCAAAGGATCAGTATGTCATTGTGCTAACGAACACAGGTAGTATGGCATCGAGCGGTCCGACGGTGCTTACTGACAGCTTGCCCGAAGGTGTCACGGTCGGCGGCACTTTCGCAAGCCCAGGCTGGGAATGCACAAGCGGCCCGGGTGGCACAGTCGCAACGTGCACGTACGTTGGCATCGTGCCTGAATTAGGACAGTCAACTGTGCTCACTATTCCAGTCGCTGTCACTGTGCCAGGCATACTGACCAATCGCGTGGTGGTGTCAGGGGGAGGGGCTCCTGTTATGGTGGCGGAACGTTCATCAGATGCAGGTGCACCTACGCCGCAGTTCGGCTTCGTCGACTTCAGCAGCCAGGGAAGCGGCGTATCTGGGGCGCCCGAAACCCAGGCGGGCGGTCATCCCTATGCACTCACTACTGCTCTCGATTTTCCTGAGCGAGAAGGTGAACCTGGGCATCCAGAAAAGATTGTTCAGGCGCCAAAGGAGATGGAGATCGATTTGCCTACGGGCTTGGTGGGTAATCCCCTAGCGGCCTCGCAGTGCACCATTGTCGAACTATACGCTCATCATAACTGCAGACGTAGTAGCCGCGTTGGAACAATCTTTGTCAACATGGCTCAGAATTTATTCGAAGGAGATAAGGCGTTTCCGATCTATAACGTGGTACCCGAGCACGGCCACCCAGCGGAGTTCGGCTTTTTCCTTGAAGGCCTTGAAAAGGTCGTCTTTATGTACGGAAGCGTAGGGCCGCCGCCCGACTATCGTCTGCACCTCTCACTGCCGAGCATCCCGTTCGCTGGGGAAGCAGCACACGCGGTTGTGACATTCTTTGGTGACCCCACAAGTATGAATGGAGAAGGAGCTGACCTTCCCTTTTTCACCAACCCAAGCAACTGTTCGGGTCCTCCGCTGATAACGGATATCAAGACATACACTTGGGAAGCGCCTGAGCTTCCGGTAGAACCGGTAGGCAGGGCCCGAGAAGAAGCAGAGATGCAACCCATCGCGGGTTGCGATCGGCTACAGTTTTCTCCTTCGATCTCGCTTGTGCCGGAAACAACATTGGCTGACGAGCCTGCCGGATATACCACCGACCTAAAGATTCCGCAGGCACCGCAGACTGGTGTGGAAGGTCTGGCGACACCGCCGGTGAAGGACACGACGGTAACGTTGCCGCTGGGCGTATCGATCTCTGCGTCCACAGCCGACGGTCTCGCGGTCTGTCCTGCGGATGGCCCGGAAGGGATCAATCTGTCCTCTACGGAAAGAGGCCACTGTTCCCTGGCCTCGCAAGTGGGTACCGCGGAAGCGGTTACACCACTACTCGCTGAACCACTGCAAGGCCAGCTGTATGTCGCGCAGCCTGAGTGCGGTGGCCCAGGGCAGTTATCATGTACCGAAGCCAATGCGCTGGACGGAAGTCTGTTTGGGCTCTATCTTCAGTTGGAAGGCTCTGGTGTTGTGGTCAAGGTGCGCGGCACGGTTTCGGCGAACCCCGCGACTGGACAGTTGACGGCGAGCTTCAAAGAAACTCCGCAGCAGCCCTTCAGCAACCTGAAGTTGAAGCTCAAGGGCGGACCGCGAGCGCCGCTTGCGAACCCGGCGGCCTGCGGCAATAGCTCTGCGTCGGCTGATGTCACCCCATGGAGCAGCCCGGAAACGCCCGATGCGATTCTCACGAGCTTCCCTTATCTCGTGAGCGGCTGCGATGGCTCACCGTTCGCACCTTCGTTCCTGGCCGGCACTACTAGCACTGCCGCAGGGACTTACACCACCTTCAGCACTACGCTCGGCCGTGCGGACCGCACGCAGAACCTTGGTGCCGTGCAGTTGCAGGTGCCGGCGGGGTTGTTGGGGATGCTCTCGCACGTTGGGCTCTGCGAAGAACCGCAGGCGTCGCAGGGCGCCTGCGCGCCCGCGTCTCACATCGGGACGGCGTCGGCGGCTGCAGGCGCTGGGTCGCATCCGTTTTGGGTAAGCGGACCGGTCTATCTGACGGGCCCCTACAAGGGAGCTCCGTTTGGGCTCTCGGTGGCGATCCCAGCTGTGGCCGGGCCCTTCAACCTGGGGGCGGTAGTTGTTCGTGCCGCCATAAATGCCGATCCGTCCACAGCGTCACTGACTATCACCAGCGACCCGCTGCCACAGATACTGGACGGAGTTCCACTGCGAGTGCAGACGGTCAATGTGACCGTGGACAAGCCGCAGTTCATGTTCAATCCGACCAACTGCGAAGCGAAGCAGATCACGGCCACGCTTGCTTCCCCACAGGGTGCGGGAGTCAACGTCTCCTCGCCATTCGAGGCCAGCGGCTGCAAGAACTTGCCCTTCAACCCCGGCTTCAAGGTCTCGACGCGCTTCCCTGGCACGAAGAAGAATGGGACCAGCTTCGATGTAAAAGTATCCTCGTCCCCGGGGCAGGCCAACATCCACAGCGTTTCTGTTGCATTGCCCAAGCAGCTCCCTGCGCGCTTGACGACGATTCAGCAGGCTTGTCCAGCTGAAATATTTGCCGCCAACCCCGCCACGTGCCCGGTGGGATCGCTCGTGGGGGTTGCCAAGGCCATCTCTCCTGTGCTTTCTGTGGCGCTGATCGGTCCTGCTTATCTCGTCTCCCACGGTGGTGCGGCGTTCCCCGATCTCGACATCATTCTCCAGGGCCAGGGAGTGCGTCTCGATCTGACCGGATCTATCAATATCAGCAAGGGGATCACAAGCAGCGCTTTCGCGAACGTCCCGGATGCTCCCATCTCCAGCTTTGAGCTGCGACTGCCGGCGGGGCCGCACTCGGCGCTCACGGCCAATGGGAGCTTGTGCGCCAAGACGCTGACTATGCCCACCACGATCGTGGGTCAGAACGGTCGGCATCTCAAGCGCACGACGAAGGTTGCCGTTGCAGGTTGTCCCAAGACAAAGGCAAGAAAGAGCGCCAAGGCAAAAGCACGGGTCTCTGGAGGCAACCATGGGGCAAAGAAGGCCGGATGATGAGTGTTTCCTCGCGCAGACTTCTGCTGACTGTACTGGTCTGCATGGCCTCGTCGGGTGGAGTTCTCGCCATCTCCGCGTGGCCCGCGTCGGCGTTCCTCGGTTACGGGAATCGCACGGGTGTCTTCGGTGGGCCTGGCAGCGGGGCTGGGCAGTTCTCGTTGAACCCCACTACCGGCGCCCCCGGTGCCGGCGTCGCGGCTGATGATACGACGCATGATGTTTACGTCGTAGACACGCTCAATAACAGAGTGCAGAAGTTCAGCTCCGAAGGGGCCTTCATCGAGGCGTGGGGTTGGGGCGTGAGCAACGGCGAAGAACTGTTCGAGGTTTGCACGAGCGGCTGCCAGGCGGGTCTGCCCGGGGCTGGAGAAGGTCAGTTCAGTACTCCCGTGAGTGTCGCCGTTGATAATTCGAGCGGCAGTTCTGCCGGAGATGTCTACATAGCGGACGGAGACAACGATCGGATCGAGAAGTTCACTTCCTCTGGCGTTTTCCTCGGCCACTTCGGTGCTGTTGGAGACCCTGGCGAGGCCGGCGATCCATTTGGGGGGTTGGGTGGATTCAAGGGCGGCAACAGCGTTTACGTAGACCCAGCAAGCGGGAATGTATGGGTGGCCGATGCGACGAATAAGCGTGCAGTAGAGTTCTCATCGTCAGGGGAATATCTGGCTCAGATCGAAGGCATGTCAGAAAATGCCTTTGGCTTGACAGTGGATTCAAGCGGTGATGTATATGTGGTCGATGGTGGATTCAGGGTGGAAGAGTTCGGACCCGGCCCTTCTTTTACGTTTATTCGCAGCCTCGACGGCGTCGGCGAAACCCATCATCCGCGCGCAATCGTAACGAATGCCGCCAATGAAGTATTTGTGGGCAATGGCGAACCACCAGAAGAATCGAACCCGCGCTATCAGGTCCTTCAGTTCGGCTCGCTCGGTTCGGAAATTCTGCCCGCACAGACTTTTGGCCTTGGGCCGATTGGCGGGTCCAATGGGATCGCGATGGACTCTACGAGCGGGAGAATATATGTGGCTGATGGGTTTGACAATGACGTGGACGTCTTTGCTTTGGTCCAGTTGGCCGACGTGACCACGGGCGAATCATCGAACATCAAGGGGACAACAGCGTCTCTAGCGGGCGCGATCAATCCCGAGAGTGTCGAAACCCATTACTTCTTCGAATATGGGCCTACCTTGTCGTATGGGCTCACAAGCTCCGAAGAAGTAACGTCGGGATCGACAAGTCAGTCGGCCACTGCGAACCTGACCGAACTGGTGCCGAAGACGACTTATCACTACCGACTTGTGGCGACGAATGCCAATGGAACCAGCCGTGGGCAGGATGAGGAATTCACCACTGGTACGGCGACCGCGGGTGTCAGTACTGGACCGGCGAGCAATGTGGGAATAACTACGGCCACCCTCAATGGTCAGCTGAACCCCGAAGGCACGGAAACTTTCTATACGTTCCAGTATGGAACCAGCACCGAATATACTGCCATCAGTGAATTCGAAGTAAGCAGCTCAAATGAACCAATTTCGGCAGTCGCGGTGCTCTCTGAACTTGAACCCGGTACTACGTACCATTACCAGATACGCACGGTCAGTGAACACGGCGAAACACTTGGAGAAGATCGGACCTTCACCACCCTCCCTGCGGTTGCCACCGTCAACGATCAGTCGCCCTTTGCAACTGGAATCTCACTGCACGAAGCTACACTGCACGGTACAATTAATCCTGGCCGTGGAGTAACCAGCTATCATTTCGTTTACGGGCCTACGGCTGCATATGGATCGAGCGCGCCAGCGCCTGAGGCGTATACGCAGCTAAACTACGAAGATGATACAGTTGAACAGTTCGTCACCGGACTGCTGCCGGAGACAACTTACCACTATGCGCTGGTGGCTACCAACGCATCGGGTACCATCACCGGGCCTGACGAGACGTTCTCGACACTGCCTGGTCACCCGCCAACCGTAGAGACTGGCGATGCTACTGGGGTATCTCCAACTGCAGCGACGGTCACCGGGATCATCGATCCCGCAGGTCAGATTGCAAGCTACGTGTTTGAAGTCGGGACAAGCACCAGCTATGGGACGCAGCTGTTCGGTGCTATATCGACCGGTGAAGAAGTGACAGCTGGACTCTCCGGGCTTTTGCCAGGAACCACCTATCACTATCGTTTGGTTGCGAGCGATGCCGCAGGCGTCGCCTATGGCGTAGATCGAACCTTCACTACTCTGGCGCCTTCTCTCGTTATCTCCCAGCCCGGTACTCCGTTGCTCCTACCTACGTTCTCTTTCCCGCCTAAGGAACCAGTGTTACGGCCGTCGCCATCCCCAAGGTGCAAAAAGGGCTTCGTCAAGAAGGCAGGCAGGTGCATCAGGAAGCACCATAAGCGGCCGAAAAGGAAGCGCAAGCGATAGGCAGCACGGTAAGGGACGGCCTCGGAGCCGTGAATACATCTGACCGGCCGAATCAACCCCTGAAGGAATCCAGGGCTCAGGAGAGGATGGACTTAATGATTGGCAGTGTAAATCAGCGAGCTATCGCGGTAGTTCACGGTAAGAACTACCGGTTGCTAACAAGGGTCGCCCCCAAGAAGTCGCCTGTTCGAAGGGCCTAGCAGCATGGTCATGTAGTCAGGACAGTGCCGTATGGCTTCGGCGCCGTCTCAGCTGGGCCGACCCAGAAGGGTTCTTAGCGTTTATCGAGCTCAGCCCACAGGACGACCTCACCTGCATCAAGGGCGGCGCACGGCCCTTTGGCTGGAACGATGACCAGCCGGCCGGTCTCATCGATCCCTCCGGCGCGCCCTGACAAATGCCGGCCATTCGCACTCCAAAAGACTTCGCGCCCGCGCAACGCATCCAGTTTTCGCCACTCAGCTAGCGTAGCCTGCACTGAGGTGGCCAGACGGCGCTCCAAGGCCACCAGCAGCCCCGCCAGCGTTGGCTCGATCGCCGACGGTGGTAACCCGAGGGTTGCGGCGGTCTTCCCCAATTCACTTGGCAGGTCTTCCAGGCGTAGCGCAACGTTCAGGCCGATCCCCAACACTGCCCAACCCTGCTGAGGACGCCCCTCGGTGAGGATGCCTGCCAGCTTTCGCAGCCCTTCACCATCCTGCACGACGATGTCATTCGGCCACTTGACCTGAACGCCTGGCCCGGCCACGTCGCAAACAGCGACGGCCGCGAGCAAGGGAAGAGGAGCCGGGGCATCGCGCAGCACCAAGGACATCAGCAACGAGCTGCCGGCCGGTGCCGTCCAGCTCCGGCCCATGCGCCCTCGGCCGGCGGTCTGCTCAGCTGCGGTGACGAGCGTGCCGTGTGGAGCGCCGGCAATCGCCAGCTCGCGTGCCCGGTCGTTGGTCGAAGTCGTGCGCCGCACATGCAAGCGGGGGCGGCCCAGCGCGACAGACTGAGTAGCCCCTGACATTTCAGCTTGTGCGGGCCGGCGTGTCTGCCACGTGTGGGTTGCTCACCACATCTGCCACCAGCGCCTCAAGCACGCCTTCGATGTCATGGCTTTCCGCCTCGACATGCGACTCGATCCCATGCTCCCGCAGGGTTTCACTGGTCACAGGGCCGATTGAGACAATGCGCGTGCTCGGCGAAAGTGCCGATTTCCCCTCGGCTGCCTGCAGGAAGAAGCGCACTGTTGAGGAGGACGTGAAGGTGATGTAGTCGGCTGCCCGCGCGGCTGCGAGCGCTCGCGCGGAGAGCGGCTCGGGGACCGTCTCATAAAGCGCCAGCACATCAACCTCGGCACCCCGTGCCCGCAGCGCGTCAGGGAGGACTTCGCGGGCCTCCTTGGCGCGCGCCACGAGTGCGCGCTGCACCGGCACGTCGGTGAGGGCTTCCACCAGCGCCTCGGCAACGAAGCGCTCAGGAACCACGTCGGCCACGATCCCGTGCTCGCCCAGCGCGCGGGCTGTGCCTGGCCCGATCGCCGCCACGCGTGTGTGGGCAAGGGCACGGGCGTCGCGCCCGCCGGCTCGCAATCGCTCGAACAGGTACTCCACTCCATTAGGACTCGTCAGACACAGCAGGTCATACGGGGACGGATCCAAGGGATCGCCAGGCAACGGTTCGATGCGGATCGTCGGGGCCTCAACAACGCTCGCACCCAGCTCGCCGAGCCGCAGCGCCAGGCCGCTCGCCTGCGCTCGCGCCCGCGTCACCGCCACCGTCCGCCCGCTCAACGGCCCCGGCGCTCGCCACGCAAGCTCTACCGCCAGCTCGGCCACCGCGCCCACCACCGTGATCGACGGCGGCTTCACGCCCGCCGCACCGGCCTCCCGCGCGATCGTCGCAAGCGTTGCGCTCACCGTCCGCTGCGCAGGCAGCGTGCCGCGTTCCACCACCGTCGCGGGCTCGCTAGCTGGGCGGCCGGCCGCGATCAGCGATTCCGCGATGTGCGGTAGCTGGCCGATGCCCATGTAGAACACAAGCGTGCCTGGGAATGCCGCCAAGGCATTCCAGTCCACCGCCGTTTCCGGCTTCTCGGGGTCCTCGTGGCCGGTTATCAGGGCCACTGCGCTTGCCACGCCGCGGTGCGTTACCGGAATGCCTGCGTACGCTGCCGCTGCCACGCCAGCCGTCACTCCCGGCACCACCTCGTAAGGGATGCCCGCCTCGCGCAACGCCAGCGCCTCCTCCCCGCCGCGGCCAAACACAAACGGGTCGCCGCCCTTCAGGCGTACCACCTGCTTTCCTTCGCCTGCCCGCGCCATCAGCAGCGCCTGCGTTTGCTCCTGGGGGACTGCCTCGCCTCCACCCTCCTTACCTACGTACAGCAGCTCCGCGTCGTCGCGCGCACCGTCAAGCGCCTGCGAGGGGATGAGACGGTCATACAAGATCGTGTCGGCCTGTGCAATCAGCTCAAGCGCGCGCGCCGTCAGCAGGCCGGGGTCGCCGGGGCCGGCGCCCACGAGGTAAACGCGGCCGCTCATGGGACCATCTGGCAGAGCAGCTCTCGCGCCCCAGCAGCGCTCATTCTCTGTGCCATTCTGCGGCCCAGCTCCTCGGGGTCATAGAAGCCGCCAAGCAGGCCGTCGCTCACCCAGGCCGAGCCGTCGGGCAGGCCGACCCAGGCGCGCAGTTCCAGGCAGCCGCAGCCGGCCGGCTTGGCCCATGCGCCCAGAGGGGTATGGCAGGAGGCTTCCAGTGCTTTTGCCACCGCGCGCTCCGCCAGCAGGCAGGCCATGGCGTCTTTGTCGGTGATCGCCGCCACGGCCTCGCAGACGTGGGCGTCCTCGCGGCGACCCTGGAGCGCCAGCGTGCCCTGGCCGGGGCTTGGTATGAAGTGGGCGGGGTCCAGGATGGCGCCTACCTGGGCCTCGGCCTCGGCGCCCAGGCGCTGCAGGCCCGCGCGCGCCAGCACCAGCGCGTCGCACTCGCCTTCGCCCAGCTTGCGCAGGCGCGTGTCGACGTTGCCCGTCACAGGCACGACTTTCAGATCCTCGCGTAGCGATAGCAGCTGCGCCGCGCGGCGCACGCTGCCTGTGCCCACGCGGGCGCCTTGCGGCAGCTCATCGAGGCTTGCCGCTCCGCACAGCACGTCCTGTGGGTCGGCTCGCGTCGGGGCTCCAAGCAGGGCCAGGCCCTCGGCCAGCTCGCCTGGCACGTCCTTGGCGGAGTGCACCGCCAGGTCGATCTCATCGGCCAGCAACGCCTGCTCAAGCGCGCTGACCCAGCGGGACTTGTCGGTGAGCGCCTCGCCACTATCGCCGGCTGTCTTGATGAGCACAAGCTCGCTCTCGCCGCCGAGCAACCCGGCCACCAGCCGTGCCTGGGCGAGAGCCAGGGCGCTGCCGCGCGTGCCGATCCGCATCAGTTGCGGCGTCGTAGCGGGTGTACCTCGGCGAGCTTTATCTCAGTCTCAGCAGGCTCTTCTGCCGCTGCGCCTTCGCGCAGGCCAAACAGCTCGCGCACCAGCTCAAGGCTCGCGTGGCCACGCTCCTCGCTGAGGCTGCGCAGGCGGATCGTCGGCTCGTGCAGCAGGCGCTTGGCGACCGCGCGTGCGATCGCGTCAACGCGCGCCATGTCGCGCTTGGAGGCCGACTCCCAGCGGCCTTCGTTCTCGGCCAGAATCTGCTCCACCAGCGCTCCCGCGTGCTCGTGCAAGGCGCTCACCGTGGGGAGGGTGTCAAGCTGGCCCAGCCAGCGCGCGAAGCGGTGAATCTCCTCCTCCACTATCTCCTGCGCGCGCGGCATCTCCGCGCTGCGCGTGCTCAGATTGCGCTCGACCACCTCCTGCAGATCGTCGATGTCGTACAGCGTCACGCCCGGAAGCTCACCGCAGCGCGGGTCCACGTCGCGCGGCACCGCGATGTCGATCAGCAGCAATGGGCGGCCTTCGCGGCGGCTCACCACCAGCTCCAGCTCGTCCGCGCCTACGATCGCGTGGGGGGAGGCCGTTGAGCACACCACTATGTCGGCCTGCGTCAGCTGCTCCGGCAGGCCATCGAGGCCCACCACCGATCCGCCGAAGCGCTGCGCCAAGCCGAGGGCCCTGTCGGCGTGGCGGTTGGCCACGAAGATGGTGCCGGCGCCCTGGTCGGACAGGGCCTGCGCGGTCAGCTCGCTTGTCTCGCCGGCCCCCAGGATTGTGACGTGGCGATTCTCCAGGCTGCCCAGCACGCCCGCTGCCAGATCGACGGCGACCGACGGGACGCTGATGCGACTGGAGCCGATACCTGTCTCTGTGCGGACGCGCTTGCCTGTCGTCAGCGCCGCGCTGAACAGGCGGTTGCCCAACGCCCCTGTGTGGCCTTCGCGCAGCGCTGCTTCGTACGCTCGCTTCACCTGACCCTGGATCTCTGCCTCGCCCACGATCATCGACTCAAGGCCCGCCGTCACACGGAACAGCTGGCACGCCGCGTCGCAGTTGCGGGGGGAGTAGATCGCTTCCGCCAGCTCCGTGGGGCGGATGCCGGCGCGGCCTGCCAGCAGGCCCAGGACGTCGGCCTCCGCGCGCACCGCATCGCCTACAACCAGGTACACCTCCGTGCGATTGCATGTTGAGATCGCGATCGCCTCGCGTACCTCCGCGGTCTGCACCGCCTCGGCCGCGAACTCGATTGCCGCCGCCTCGCTCAGCGCAAGGCGCTCACGCAGCTCCACTCCTGCCGTCTTGTGGGAGATGCCCAGCGCCAGCAGCTCGCTCATACCGCCGCTCCTGGGCGGGCCAGGTCTTCGGGCGCGTTCTCGCGCTCCTGCCGGCGATCGGCTTGCTCCAGCAACTCGCCCAGCTCGCGCTCGACCCGACTCAGGCGGATCGCCATGATCGCTACGTAGATCAGCACCAGCGCGAACACCACTACGTACGCTGCCGCCACGTACTTGCCCGCCTCGTGCAGTGGCAGCGCAGGCATCAGGCGCCCGGCCTTCCGACCGCCGGGGTGGAGCTTGTCGCGGGGGCTGCGCTGCTCGCGCCGGCTGAACGTGCGGCGGTGGCGCCTGCCGTGCGGGGGCTCGGAGCTGGGCTGGGGCCGGACGAGCCACTGTGCAGCGTCGGCGCCGCGCTGCGACCTTGCGCCTGCGCTTCGCCTGAGAGCTTGCGTCGTAGCGCTCGTACCTGCCCGCGCGCATGCTTCGCCGTCATCTCGTACTTGCACAGCGTCGCGTACAGCAGCGCCATCGCCAGCAGCGACACGAGGAACGTCAGCGCCATCGGCCCCGGCAGGTTTGAGGTGTCGCCCAGCACCCGTGGATGCACGTAGCCCGTGGACATCCTTACCGCCGCGAAGTTCAGCGGCACGAATGCGCCTGCCGCGATCGCGAATACCGACGCGTAGCGCGACTGGCGCTCCGGGTCCTCGATCGAGAAGCGCAGCGGCTGGTATGTCGCGTACAGCAGGAACACGATCAGGAACGAGACCAGCGTGGGCTCGTCCCACACCCACCAGTGCCCCCACGATGCCTTGGCCCAGATCGAGCCCGTTATCAGCGTGCCTACGCCGAGGATCAGGCTCATGTGGATGACCACGTAGGAGCGCAGGTCCCAGCGTGCATCGCGCGTGCGCAGATGCTGGATCGCCAGCACGCCTCCCAGCACGAACCCGCACAGCGACACGATCGCCAGCGGCACGTGTACGTAGAAGATCTTCTGCACGAAGCCCTGATCCGCCTCAAGCGGGGCATAGAAGAAGACCAATCCGAGGGCGACGGTCCACGTCGCCGCTGTGGCTAAGGAGAGGGCTCGCAGACCCCTTCCGTACATCAATCAGTCCTCCAAGAGGAAGTCGAACACCGCATAGGCAATCAGCCCGAACACCAGATCATAGAGCCCCAAGCCCAACAGCCAGCGCGCGGGGCTGGCGCCGGGGGCCGTTATTGCCAGCAGCGGTGCGCTTGCCTTCGCTGCTCCGATCACGATCGGCACCAGCAGCGGTAAGGCCAGCAAGGGGCCGAGCAGGTCCCGCGCGCGGGTCTGCACCGCCAGCGCTGCCACGAGCGTGCCGATCACAGCGATGCCCAGGTCTGCCAATGCCAGCACTCCCAGCAGGTCTGGCATGCTCTGGCCCAGGCTCGGCTCAAGCAGCAGCAGGCCAAAGGCCGGCACTGCCACCAGCTCGAACACCGCCAGGTACGCCAGCAGCGCCAGGGCCTTTGCGATCAGCAGCGCGCTGCGGTCCACCGGCGCCAGCAGGAACGCATCGAAGCCGCCCTGCTCCGCGTCGGCCACGAACAGCCGGTTCACGCCCAGCATCGCCGCGAACAGCAGCGTCACCCACAGCACTCCCGCCGCCTCCTTCCCGTTCACGCTTGTTGCGTCCAGCGCGAAGTGGAACACCACGAAGGTGCTCACCGCGAACAGCGCCATGCCCGGCACAGACTCCAGGGTGCGCAGCTCCACCAAAAACTCCTTGCGCAGCAGTGCGCCAACGGTGCGCCTCACCGATACAGCTCCGCGATCTCGCCCTCTTGCACGTCGCTCGCCGCTTTCAGCAGCGCCATCCGGCCTTCGCGCAGGCCCAGCACCATGTCCGCCTCGGCCACACCGCCCCCAGGGTCGTGGCTGCAAACCACGCGGGTGCACCCGCTCTGCGCGCCGATCAGTCCCGCCACCTGCTCCCGCGCAGCCGGATCCAGGTTTGCGTAGGGCTCGTCCAGCAGCAGCACCTCCGGTTCGTGCAGCACCGCCCGTGCGACCGCTACTCGCTGCACCATCCCCCGTGACAGTGTCTTCACCGCTTCGCTTGCCCGATCCTTCATGCCGACCGCATCCAAAACCTCCGCCACGCGGCTCTCCGCCACGCCATGCAGGCGTGCGTGAAAGCGCAGGTTCTCTGCCGCGCTCAGCTCCCGGTAGAGCAGCGGCTCATGGCCCAGCAGGCCGATCCGCCCGCGTACCGCCCAGCCTTGCGCCGGCAGCTGCTTCTCCAGGACCCGCACTTCGCCTGTGTGGGGACGCAGCAGCGTCGCCAGTATTCGCAACAGCGTTGTCTTGCCTGCTCCGTTAGGGCCGAAGACGACCAGCGTCTGGCCTGTTGGCAGCGACAACGAGACATCGCGCAGCGCCTCGCGTTCGCCGTAGCGCCGGCCCACGCGGCTGAGTTGGATCACACGCCGGCGGGCTCGGACTCGCGCTGCGCCGCGGCGATAACTTCGCGCACCGCCTCATCATCGCCCGCCCGCAGCAGCGCCACCGGGTCCGGGTCGCCGTTGACGATGCCCTCGAAGAACTCCTTGCGCTCCTGATAGGTCGGCAGCGTCGCCTTGGCCCAGCCGCGCACGTCGTTCAGCATCACCGCCAGGCGTGCGTAGGGCTCGCCGAACAGCGCCTCGATCTCGCGCTTCATGCGCTTGGCCAGGGCAGGGCTCGCGCCGGCTGTGGAGATCGCGATCGCCAACGGGCCGGTGCGCACGATCGCCGGCAAGATGAAGTTGCACAGCGGCGGCACATCGACCACGTTGACCAACATCGCGCGCCGCTCCGCGTCGTCGTACACGCTGATGTTGACATCGGTGTCATTTGTCGCCGCGATCGCCATGAACACGCCCTCCAGGTCGCTCGCGCCCGCGTAGGCGCGCCGCTCCCACCGGATGGCGCCCTCGCGCACGTGCTCGCGCAGCGGGTCGATCGCATCGGGGGCGATCAGTGTCACCTCGGCGTCGCAGGCCAGCAGACCCTCCACCTTCTCCAGGCCGATATCGCCTCCGCCCACGACGACACAGCGCCTGCCTTTCAGCTTCAAGCACGCGATGTAGAAAGGCGTGTCGAGCATGTCGCGCACGCAGCTCTGATCGCAGATGCCCTTGCGCAGCTGGCAGACGCACTCCTTGCCCATATATGCCTGTGCGGGCATGCCCACAGGCTAGCGGCGTGCGCAGGCCCGCGCCCGCGCGGCTAGCGGCGCGACAGGGCTCGCGCGCTCGCGCGGCCGATTGCCAACGCGCCTTCGCGCCAGGCACGCTCGCGGTCTGAGTCGCGCGAGCTGCGCATCCATGCCACCGCGCGGGCCGCCTTGTCCAGAGACTCCTCATAAGGGCCCCACCACAGACCGCGCACGTTCGAGGGGTCCCACGTGATCAGCTTCTCCTGCGCGCAGCCGCGCAGGCCTGTCTCGCCCAGCGTGCGTCCGAGACCCGCGCCGGCGGCCGCACCCCACGGCCCGCGCGAGACCGCCGGGCCGGGCAGGTGATCGTTCAACCACACCATGCCTGCCTCCAGATCGCGGGCTACACGCTGGCCCGCGTAGCGGTCGGCGCTCCACACCGACGCCCCTAAGCCGTAGTCACTGTCGTTTGCCAGCGCGATTGCCTGCGCGACGCTCTCGACGCGCATCACCGCCAGCACCGGGCCATCCAGTGGCTCGCGCATCACGCGCATCTCGTGGTTGACGCCCGTCAGGACCGTGGGCGCGTAGAAGGCTCCGCTGCAACCCTGCGGCTGCAGCTCGCCCTCCAGGGGTCCGCCGCACAGCACCTTCGCCCCCTGCGCCACCGCCTCCTGCACCAGCTCCTTGACGTGCTCCAGCCTGCGCGTCGAGGCCAGCGGGCCCACCTGTATGCCCGCTTTGCTCGGATCGCCCACCGTCAGCGCGCCGGCGCCGCCCACCAGGCGATTGAGAAAGTTCTCGTGCACCTCGCGCGCGACGTATATGCGCTCGACCGAGCCGCGCGCCTGGCCCGCGGCGGCGCAACCTGCCCACAGCGCGCCACTGGCTGCGCGGGGGACGTTCGCGTCGGCCATCACGAGCATCGCGTCCTTGCCGCCCAGCTCCACCGTCACCTCCTTCTCCTGGGAGACGCACGCTCTTGCCACTGCTCTGCCCACGCTCGGCGAGCCGGTGAAGAGGACCTTGTTGCAGCGCTTGGCGCGCGCCAGCGCCACACCCACCTGGGCGCCTCCGTGCACCAGTCGCACGAGCCCCTCCGGCAGGTCGGCTCGCGCCAGCACCCGCGCGATTCGCTCGCCCGCCAGGCAGGCCCGCCGCGCCGGCTTGAACGCCACGCCATTGCCTGCCAGCAGGGCGCCCGCGATCTGCGCCAGGGGCTGCGCGAAGGGAGCGCTGCCGGCGCCGATCACGCCCACCACACCGTAGGGCTCATAGGCGATTTTGGCGCGCTTGAACGGGCCCAGCGAGCGGTGTACGCCCACGCGCTGTGTGCCGAGAATGTCCCCACCCTCGTCGGCTATCCAGATCAGCGCATCGATCGCGGGCAACAGCTCTAGCGTCAGGATCTCGGTGCGCGGACGGCCCTGCTCGCGGCCCAGCAGATCTGCCAAGCCGTCCAGCTCGTCCACGATCGCCTGCGCCACTCGGCGCATGTAGCGCGCGCGGTCCTCGACTCGCAGCAGCGCCCACAGGGGCTGCACCTTCGCCACCTCCGCCACAATGCCCTCGATCGCCTCGGGCTCGCTGGCCTGCACCTCGCCCAGTGGCTCCCCCGTTGCAGGATCGCGTGCCACCACTACCGCTGTCTCGCTGATCCCCACGCTCATGTCTGGCGATTATCGCGCATCTGGCTGCGCTCCTCGCATCAGCGCCTTGCGCTCTCCGCATCTGCGCCTGCGCTCATCGATTCGTCCATTTCTCGCGTGCGGCGAGGAGAAAGCACGTCACATTCAGTGAATTATCCGGAATGTCCAAAGAAGGATCTCCCTGGATGGCACGGAATATCCATCTGGCAGGGGGGATTACTGGGAGAAAGCCGCCTGCCGTTCCCCAACGTTCACACCCGCAACCGCATCCTCTCAAGGAGGACACCGACGTGATCAAGCGCTCTCGCTCCTCGGGTTGGCTCTCGCCGTTCCTGGCCATCGTTCTCGCTGCCTTGCTGGTTGCTGTCTTCAGCGCCTGCGGCAGCTCCTCGAACAGCTCAAGCTCCACCACCAATGCCTCCGACGCCGGCGGTGTCACGGCGTCCAGCCCGACTTTGACGGTGCTGATGGGGACGGCACCCGATTCGCTCGATCCAGCGCTTGGCGCCAGCACGCAGTCTTATGAGGCCACCTGGCTCGCCTACACGGGCCTTGTCACCTACACGCACGCATCGGGGGCCGCGGGTGCGGAGTTGATTCCGGGACTCGCCACGGCCCTGCCCACGATCTCCGCCGATGGCAAGACCTACACCTTCGTGCTGCGTAAGGGCCTGCTGTATTCCAACGGCCAGGCGGTCAAGGCCAGCGACTTCGCCTACGCGATTGAGCGCGCCATCAAGCTCGGCTGGGGCAACAAGCAGTTCTTGACCGGCTACATCGTGGGGGCCGAAGCGTTTGATGAAGGCAAGGCTCACTCCATCTCCGGCATCAAGGCCAACGACGCCACCGGGGGCATCACGGTCAAGCTGACCGCGCCTTTTGGGCCATTCCTAAACGTGCTGGCCTTCCCCGCCGCGGGGCTTGTGCCCGCAAGCACGCCAATGAAGCCGCTGCCCAACGATCCGCCGGCAGGCGTGGGGCCGTACATGATCACTCACGTCGTGCCTAACCAGTCCTTTGACATGGCCGGCAATCCGCACTGGGCCGCCGAGGCTATCGCCGGCATTCCTGGTGGGCACAGCAACATCAAAGTCAACATCGTCAGCAACAACCAGTCGGCGGCCGAGCAGGTCTTGAATAACTCCGCCGACGTCTTTGACTGGAACGACACCGTGCCCGGTACCTTGCTCGGGCAGGTGCACGCGCAGGCCTCCTCGCGCTACGCGCAGGAGCCCACCGTCTCCACGGAGTTCTTCTTCCTCAACACTCAGGCCAAGCCGTTCAGCAGCCAGCTTGCGCGCGAGGCCGTCAACTATGCGCTCGATCGCCGTGCCCTCTCGCGCCTGGATGGGGGACAGCTGACGCCCGCCTGCTATCTGCTGCCGATCGGCATGCCGGGTCATCCCAACGGCCCTTGCCCTTATGGGGACCCGAGCGCTGCGCCGAACACGACCAAGGCGAAGGAACTCATCACGCAGTCGGGTATGGCCGGGACCTCGGTCGATGTCTGGAGCGAGCCGCACCCGCCGCACAAGGAATACGCCGACTACTACGCCAGCGTGCTCAACGCGATCGGCCTCAAGGCGACCGTCAAGATCGTCGCTGCCGCGCAGTACCCCGCGACGATCGGCAACATCAAGAACGTCAATCCACAGACCGGCTGGATCGCCTTCAGCCAGGACTTCCCCAACCCCGTCGACTTCTACCAGCTGCTTGACGCGGAATCGATCTCACCGACTGAAAACCACAACCTCTCGCAGGTCAACGATCCGCACATTCAGAGCGAACTGGCTTCGCTGTCGCCCGTGCCGGCCTCCAAGCTGAACAGCGTGGTGCCGCGCTGGCAGGCACTCGATGAATACACCGCGCAGAAGGCCTATATCGCCGTGCTCGGCTACGACAACGTGCCCAAGTTCACCTCAGAACGCGTCGACTTCGGTGCGCTCGTATTCCACCCCGTCTACGGCAACGATTGGAGCACGCTGCAGCTGAAATGACACCGCCGCCTCCGGGGATGAAGTCGCCGCCAGCGGCGATTAAGCCGCCTCCCGCGGGTGGGAGCCCCTGGCGGCTCGCGTGGCGGCGCCTGGCGCGCAGCCGGGCCACGCTTGCCTTTGGGGGACTGTTCCTGGCGGTGGTGATGCTTTGTCTGCTCGCGCCCGTGTATGCGCGCGAGATCGCGCACACGGGCCCTAACGACAATCACATCACCGAAACCGTCAAGGTTGGCGGCAAGACGCTCGAAGTCGTCTCGCCCACCGGCGTGCCGATCGGTCCCACCTGGCATTCGCGCTTCTTCCTCGGCGCCGATGCCAACGGGCGCGATGTCGCCGTCAGGCTGCTCTACGGAGGCCGTAACTCGCTTGAGGTCGGGGCGCTGGCGACGCTCATCACAATGCTCCTCGCCGTCTTGATCGGCGTCCTCGCGGGCTACTTCCGCGGCGTGACCGACGGGGTGCTCTCGCGGCTGCTCGATGTCATCTGGGCTTTTCCGCCGATCCTGCTGGGCGTGGCGCTCGGGGTTGCGCTTGCCGTCGGCGGGCTCGACCTTGGCGTGGTGAAGCTGCACAGCGGCTCGCTGCTGCTGCCCGCCCTGATCGTTGGCGTGGTGTTCGTGCCCTACGTCGCGCGGCCACTGCGCGGGCAGGTGCTGAGCCTGCGCCGGCGCGAGTTCATCGACGCCGCGCGGGTGCAGGGACACGGGCACATGCGCATCCTGGCCAGCGAGCTGCTGCCCAATCTGACCTCCACGATCGTCGTGTTCATACCGCTCATGCTGGCCAACGCCATCCTGCTGGAGGCTGGTCTCTCCTACCTCGGGGCGGGGGTGCAGGACCCCAATCCGTCCTGGGGCACGATGCTCGCCGAAGGCATCCGCCTCACTCCAGGGGCGATCCACCTTGTGCTGGTGCCCGGTTTGATGCTGGTCGCGGCCGTGCTCGGGGTCAATGTGTTCGGCGATGGGATGCGCGATGCACTGGATGCGCGCGCATGATCGGCTTTCTCGCTCGCCGTCTCGCCGGCATGGTGGCGGTCCTGCTTGCGATCTCGCTGCTCACCTTCCTGATCTTCCAGGTGATCCCCGGTGGCGACCCTGCCGTGCGCATGGCCGGTCGCCTGGCGACGCCCGCGCAGGTCCAGGACGTTCGCCGCGCCTGGGGCTTTGATCGTCCGGTCTACGACCAGTACCTGACGACAATGGGCAAAGTGCTCGACGGCACCGTCGTCTCCTATTCGCAACAGATCAACGTCGAGGATGAAATCGTGCGCAGCCTGCCACCGACCATCTCGCTGGCCCTGGGGGCCGGCGTGATCTGGCTGTTCTTCGGGGTGCTCTTCGGCGTGCTCAGCGCGATCACCGCCGGGCGCTTGCTCGACCGCTCGCTGACCGTTGTTGCGCTGGTGGGGATATCCACGCCCGCCTTCTTCCTCGGTGCGCTGCTGCTCTATTACTTCGGCTACCGCCTGGAGCTCTTGCCGCTGGGGGGTTACGTCCCCTTGACGCGCGATCCCTGGGGATGGTTCACGCACATGCTCATGCCGTGGCTTGCGCTGTCCGTGGCCTTCATCGGCGTCTACGCGCGCGTCCTGCGCTCAAACGTCTTGGACACCATGAGCGAGGACTACGTTCGCACGGCTCGCGCCAAGGGTCTCTCCGAGCGGCGCGTGCTCGTCCGCCATGTGCTGCGCAACTCGCTGATTCCGATCGTCTCGCTGTGGGGGCTTGATTTTGCCGCCGTCGTTGGTGGCGGGGCGATCGTGATCGAGTCCGTCTTCGATCTGCACGGCGTCGGGCAGTACGCGGCTGAATCGATCGCCCGTCTCGATGTGCCGCCTGTGCTTGTGGTCACTTTGCTCGTCGCCTGCGCTGTGGTCGTGCTCGGCGCGGTGGTCGACATCCTCTACGCCGCGCTTGACCCGCGCATCCGCCTGGCGCGATGAGCCTCCTGGAGGTCGCCAATCTAGGCGTGTCTTTCGCTACCGAAGCCGGCGCGGTGCGAGCGGTGGATGGCGCGTCCTTCGCGCTCTCGCGCGGTGAGGTGCTCGCGCTGGTCGGAGAGTCCGGGTCGGGCAAATCCACCATCGGCCTGACGCTGATGGGACTGACGCGCCGCCTGGGAGCACGCACGTCAGGCGCCGCAACGCTGGAGGGCCAAGATCTGCTCGGCGCCGGCGAGCGGGAGCTGCGCAGCCTGCGCGGCAACCGCATGGCGATGGTCTTTCAGGACCCCATCAGCTCACTGAACCCCGTGCAGCGCGTTGGCTGGCAGATCTCCGAGCAGATCCGCGCGCATCAGCCGCTCGTGGGCGGCGCGCAGGCGCTTGAGCGGGCCGTGGAATTGATGGATCGCGCGGGCATCGCCAATGCCCGCTCACGCGTGCGGGCCTATCCACACGAGCTCTCGGGCGGGATGCGCCAGCGCGTAATGATCGCCATGGCGCTCTCCTGCGAGCCGGGGCTGCTGATCGCCGATGAGCCGACCACCGCGCTTGACGTCACCACGCAGGCGCAGATCCTCGCCCAGCTGCGAGAGCTGCGCGAGCGCACCGAGATGGGCATTCTGTTCATCACCCACGATCTGGGCGTGGTGGCGGACATCGCCGATCGCATCCTCGTGATGCGCGCCGGGCAGCTGGTGGAGCAAGGCAACGCCGAGGAGATCCTGCACGCTCCCCAGCACCCCTACACGCAGAGCCTGCTCGCTGCCTACGCGCCGCGCCCCTTGCGCGCGCCTCGCACAACGGGTGCGCCGCTGTTGCAAACACAAGAGCTGAGCGTGGCCTTCCGTGCTGGCCGGCGTGCTCAAGTACAGGCGCTGGACGGCGTATCGCTGACGCTGCAGGAGGGAGAGACGCTCGGCGTGGTGGGGGAGTCAGGCGCCGGCAAGAGCACCTTGATCCGCTGCCTGGTCCGGCTGACCGACCCGACCAGCGGCACGATCCATTTCCGTGGTCAAGACATCACAAAGGCCAGGGGACGTCAGTTGGCTTCGGTCAGGCGCGAGCTGCAGATGGTCTTCCAGGACTCGCATGCCTCGCTCAATCCGCGCCGCCGTGTGGAGTGGATCCTTGCCGGCGGCCTGCGCCTGCGCGAAGTTCCCCGCGCGCAGTGGCGCGGGCGCGCCGGCGAGCTGCTGGAGCGAGTGGGCCTGCGCGTGGAGCACCTCGATCGTTTCCCGCACGAGCTCTCCGGCGGTGAGCGCCAACGCGTGGGGATCGCCCGCGCGCTGTCCTGCGATCCACGGGCGTTGGTGCTCGATGAGCCCGTCTCCTCGCTTGACGCCACGGTGCGCGCGCAGGTGCTCGATCTGCTCGCGCGCTTGCAAGCTGAAGCCGGTTTGAGCTACCTGCTGGTAAGCCACGATCTGATGGTTGTGCGCGGGGTGAGCGATCGTGTAGCTGTCATGCGCAACGGCGAGGTAGTTGAGGTAGGCGCGACGGAGGAGCTCTTCTCCTCACCCCAACACGAGTACACCCGGACGTTGCTGGCTTCCTGTTTAAAGCTCCCAGGGCAGGTACGATCGGCTGTGTGAGTGGGCTGACGCAGGAGGCAAGCGAGCTGCTTGGGGAGCTGTTGCGCTTCAACACCGTCAACCCTCCCGGCGATGAGCGGGCGGCGCAGGAGCATCTGGCGAGCCTGCTGGGCGAGGTCGGTTTCCAGTGCGAGTTGCTGGGTGCGCAGCCGGCGCGGCCAAATCTGGTGGCGCGCCTGTCCGGTACGGAGCCCGGCCCCACTCTCTGCTATTTGGGCCACGTCGACACGGTGCTGGCTGACGCCGAGGAGTGGACCCACGGCCCTTGGTCCGGCGAGCAGCACGACGGCTTCATATGGGGCCGAGGCGCGCTTGACATGAAGTCGCAGGTCGCCGCGGAGATCGCGGCGGCGGCCGGGCTCGCCCGCGAAGGCTGGCGCCCCACGCGCGGCGATCTGCTGATCGTGACCGTCGTCGATGAGGAGACCGGCGGCGAGCTCGGCGCGGAATGGATCACCAAGAACCACTCCGAGAAGGTGCGCTGCGACCTGCTTATCAACGAGGGCGGCGGCGCGGTGTTCGAATATGGAGGCCCGCCCGCCCGGCGCCTGTACGGCGTGTGCTGCGCTGAGAAGGGCGTCTTTCGCTTCACGCTCACGACTGAGGGCGTCGCGGGGCACGCGTCGATGCCCAAGATGGGAGACAACGCGCTGCTCAAGATGGCGCCGCTGCTGGAGCGGCTGGCGGCCCGCCAGCCGGCCTATGAGCTGACCGCTGAGCCCGAGGCTTTCCTGCGCGGGCTCGGCGAGGACCCCGCCGACGCCCAGGCCGCGGTGGCGCATATGGCCGCCGCGGACGAGCGTTTGGTGACGGTGTTCGAGCCGATGTTCGGCGTGACCTTCACCCCCACTCGCATCAAGGCCTCGGAGAAGATCAACGTGATCCCCAGCCGCGCTGAGCTGAAGGTCGACTGCCGCGTGCCCCCCGGTTTGGGCGAAGAGGAGGTGCTGCGCGGCATCGAGGAAGTGTTGGGAGAAGGAGATGGCCGCGTTCAGTTCACCGAGCGCGTGATCGGCAATCGCTCGCCGATCGATACCCCACTGATGCGGACCATTGCAAGCTGGGTCGCCGAGCACGACCCCGGCGCCGAGGTGGTGCCGGTGATCCTCCCCGGCTTCACCGACTCGCGCCATTTCCGCGCGGCGTTCCCCGAGTGCGTGGCGTACGGCTTCTTTCCGCATCGCCACCAGTCGCTGTTTGAGACGATGCCCTTGATCCACGGGGCCGATGAGCGCATAGACGTGCGCGACCTGGGTTTCGCGGCGCAGTTCTACCGCGACTTGGCGTTGCGTATCTTGGGCTGAGCCCTCATACTGTGGTTCATGACGCCATGGACGGTGCTGGGTAGGAGGCACGGATGACCGCGAGCGAAAAGACTGAAGCAGCGCAGCACGCGGCCGCTGTGAAGGCCGCGCAGCTGCACCACGCGGCGGCTGTCAAGGCGTCCGAGGTGCACGTCTCGGCGCCGCACATCTCGATCGCCGAACACATCCAGAACTGGGCCACGCAGTGGTCGAGCGTCGTGATGATCGTGTTCTTCGTGACGCTGCTGTACGTCATGTTGCGAATGTTGAAGACGATGCCGCGCGTCAAGCCGCAGCAGATCAAGCCGGCCTCGGGCCAGTCGGTGTCCTTCGGCGACATCGCCGGCGTGGACGAGGCCAAGGGCGAGCTGCAGGAGATCGTGGAGTTCCTGCGCGACCCCGCGCAGTTTCAGGAGCTGGGCGCGAAGGTGCCCAAGGGAATCCTCCTGCATGGCCCGCCCGGCACGGGCAAGACGCTGCTGGCCAAGGCGGTGGCGCGCGAATCGGGCGCGCGCTTCTTCGCGCAGAGCGCGGCGTCGTTCGTGGAGATGTTCGCGGGCCTCGGCGCGGCGCGCATCCGCCGCCTGTTCGCCGAGGCACGCAAGCACGAGCCGGCGATCGTCTTCATCGACGAGCTCGACGCCGTCGGCGGCCGCCGCGGCTCGGACATCTCCGGCGAGAAGGACCAGACGCTCAACCAGCTGCTGGTGGAGATGGACGGCTTTGACTCCAGCGGCCGGGTGGTGGTGATCGCCGCCAGCAACCTGCTTGAGAAGCTGGACCCCGCGCTGCTGCGGCCAGGGCGCTTTGACCGCCAGGTGTTCGTGGCCCCGCCTGACGTGCGCGGTCGCCAAGGTGTGCTGATGGTGCACACGCGCAACAAGCCTCTGGAAGACGTGGACTTGGAACTGGTGGCACAGCAGACCAGCGGCCTGACCGGCGCGGACCTGGCGAACATCTGCAACGAGGCCGCGATCTTCGCCGCGCGGCGCAACGCCAAGGCGATCGGTGGGCAGGACTTCGACTCCGCGCTTGAGCGCGTGATCGCCGGGGTGCAGTCAAGGCGAGTGCTGAACGCGCAGGAGAAGCGTGTCGTGGCCTACCACGAGGCGGGGCACGCGCTGTGCGGTGAGCTGTTGCCTTCGGTGGATCGCGTGCACCGCATCTCGATCGTCCCGCGCGGGCGCTCGCTTGGCTACACGCTGAATCTGCCCGCCGAGGACCGCTACCTGAAGACGCGCGAGGAGCTGCTCGACTACATGACGGTGCTGTTGGGCGGCCGCGTCGCCGAGCAGGCCGTGTTTGGGGCGATCACCACGGGGGCCTCCGACGATCTCCAGCGTGTGGCGGCAATCGCGCACTCGATGGTGCACGACTACGCCATGGGTACCGCGGGGGTGGGTCGATCCCCCGACGGCGACGTGCAGCTCTCAGAGACGACGCTGCGCCTGCGCGATGAGGAGCGCCAGGGCCTGATTGAGGAGGCCCGGCGCGCCGCGCAGAAGCTGGTGGTCAGCCACCGCGGCAAGCTTGACGAGCTGGCGCAAGAGCTGCTTGAAAACGAGGTGCTCGACCGCGCCGCGATCGACCGCATCATGCGCGGCGTGCCGTGCCTGGAGCGCGCTCCAGGTGTCGGCCTGCGCGTCGTGGCGGCGTCCACCGCCGTGGATGCCGCGCCGGGCGAGAGTCCCCCCGGCGCTCACCGCGCATAGGCACTCTCTTGAGCGAGAGTCCTCGGCGCTCAGCAGGCATGGATACACTCCAGCGCGTGTTCGACCGTATCGACCATGTCGGCGTTGCCGTGCAGGAGATTGACTCCGCGCTTGAGCTGTGGCGCGATGCCCTGCAGCTCGACGTCGCGCACCGCGAGATCGTTGAGGACCAGGGAGTCGAGGCGGTGCTGCTCGATGTCGGCGAGAACCACATCGAGCTGCTGGCCCCGCTCGGGCCCGATACGCCGGTTGGCAAGTTTTTGGCCAAGCGGGGACCGGGAATGCATCACATCGCCTACCAGGTCTCAGACATCGAGGCCACCTTGCAGGCGTTGACTGAAGCCGGACTGCCTTTGATCGACAAGACCCCGCGCGTGGGCATCGGCGGTGCGCTCGTGGCCTTCCTGGAGCCCAAAGGGACCGGCCGCGTGCTCACTGAGATCGTCCAGCCGGCGAATGGAGAGGGACACTGATGGCTTTGCGATATCGCCACGTCAGCATCGGTTTTCAGGGAGGGCTCTCGCTCTCGCTGAAGGTGACCGAAGATCAGTTGGAGGAGCTTTACCGCGTGCTGGGAGATGGTGGCTGGTACGTGCTCGATACCGAAGACGGGCCGGTGCGCATGTACCTCAGTCAGGTCGTATATGTACGCGCTGAGACAGACGACCAGCGCGTAGGCTTCGGCGTCTAAGCGTCTAAGCAGCCGATGAGCGGCGCGCTACGGCGTCCTCCTTCGCTCATGTGCACAGCACACTTCGCTCAGTGCGTCCTTGTATCGCTTGCTCCTCGACCGCTTAGACGGGCGGGTTGATGTATCTCGATGAGATGGTTTTGCGCGCGATGCGCACGCGGTTGCATGATCCTCGGGCGGAGCTTGTGGTTGCGGGCTTCTCGCGGCTTGGGGAGCATGGCGCGGTGTGGCTGGCGATCGGGGTTGGGGGCTGGGCGATCGATGGTGGGCGCCGGGCGCAGTGGCGGCGGGCGGTGGGGGCCGTGGCCGGCACTTATGCGTTGAACACGATCGTTAAGCAGATCGTTCGCCGGCCTCGGCCGCGGTTGGCGGGGTTGCCTGCCTTGACGAGCACGCCGTCGCGCTTGAGCTTTCCCAGCGCGCATGCCGCGACCTCCGTTGCCGGAGCGATCTCCTATGCGCGCTTGGGGTTGCCGGTTGTGCCGCTTGTTGTGTTGGCGAAGGGGTTGGCGCTGTCGCGCTTGTACCTGGGCGTTCATTACCCCTCCGACATTCTGGCCGGGGGGCTGTTGGGAGCGGTGGTGGCGGGGGTGGCGCGGTGAGCACGCGGATTGGCATTGTGGGGATGCCCAACGCGGGCAAGTCCTCGCTCTTCAATGCCCTGACCAAGGCTGGGGCCGAGGCCGCCAACTATCCCTTCACCACGATCGAGCCGAACGTCGCTGTGGTGCCGGTTGTGGACAGGCGCATGGAGCAGGTGGCGCAGACGGTGGGTGCCTCCGAGCTGGTGTGGGACACGATCGACTTCCACGACATCGCTGGTTTGGTGGCGGGTGCGCATCAGGGCGAGGGGCTCGGGAATCGCTTCCTGGCGAATATCCGTGAGACCGATGCGCTCGTGCACGTCGTGCGCGCGCATGGCGATGACGGGGTTGTTCATCCCGAGGGCAGCGTCAACCCCGCGCGCGATATCGACACGATCGAGACTGAGCTTGTGATGGCCGATCTTGAGCAGGCCGAACGGCGCCTGGAACGCGTTACGCGCATCGCGCGGGGGGGTGACCGCGTGGCCGTCGCCGAAGAGGCGTGGTTGGGGGAGGTGATTGCCGCGTTGCGGTCCGGCAGGCCTGTGCGCACCGTGCCCGTGTCGGTGGACGCTCCTAACGCGATCCGCGATCTGGGCTCGCTCACAGCCAAGCCTGTGCTGTATGTCGCCAATGTCGATGAGGGCTCCGAGGAGGTGCCTGCCGAGATCGCCGCGCATGCCGCGGCGCAGGGCGCCGGCGCCGTGGCTGTCTCATCTCGTATTGAGGCTGAGCTGGCCGAGCTGGAGGAGGAGGATGCCGCGGCGATGCGCGAGGAGCTTGGTGTGAGTGCAACGGGTTCCCACCCACCCCTGGAGCGGATCATCCACGGCGCCTTCTCTCTGCTGGAGCTGATCGCGTTCTTTACCGCCGGGGAGGCCAAGCCCGCCCAGTCCTGGCATCTGCGTCAGGGGTTGAGCGCTTGGCATGCCGCCGGCGAGATCCACTCCGACATCCAGAAGGGATTTGTGCGCGCCGAAGTGATCGGCTGGCAGGACCTGGTCGATGCCGGGGGCTACGCGGGGGGACGTGAACGCGGGACGCTGCGGCTGGAGGGGCGCGATTACGTGATGAGCGACGGCGATGTGATCACGGTCAAGTTCACGCCGTGAAAAACCCACTCGGACACACCGGATGTTAAGCTGGATTCAGTTGCTGATCAACTGGATGCACGAGCTGGCGGCGCGTGAGCTCGCCGAGGGCAGCGGCTCGGCACGGTGGACAAATCCTCGGGCCATGCGTGTCCTGCTCCTCGTGGACGAGCTCGATCGCTATCTCGCCGGCTTCGAGCGCTGGGTCTATGGCGAGGAAGTTCTCCCGCTGGCTTGAACGGCCGCGAGCCTTCTAGCTGGCAGCCTTCTCCAGGCGCGCGGCCAACCCTTTCATCCCAAACTCATACGCCTTGGCGGCGCCGCGCGCGAAATCTGTCGGGGTGTCAGGTGGAGGTTTGACGTCTATTGGGACGAGCGTCGCCACCTGCTTGAAGATGCGCAGCTGCTCCGCATGATGCAGCAGCGTGGCGGAGGACCTGGTGGTGGCGGCGGGGTTCGCGGCAGCGGCGAGGATATCCTCCAGCGGGCCGTGCTTGTTCAGCAGCTCGGCTGCTGTCTTGGCGCCGATGCCGGGAGCGCCGGGGATGCCGTCGGAGGGATCGCCGCGCAGCGCGATGAAGTCGGGGACCAGCGCGGGGTCGATGCCGTAGCGCTCGCGGACCTGCTCGGGGCCGACTTCGATCGGGGCTGCGCCTTTCTTCAGCTCAAGGATCGCTACGCGCTCGTTCACTGCCTGGTACATGTCGCGGTCGCCGCTCAACAGCAGCGCTCGGCGCGCGGGAGGCTTGGACCTCGCCTCGATGGCTGCCAGCGAACCCATCACGTCGTCGGCCTCTAAGTTCTCGCTGTCGCTCACCGTCCAGCCCAGGCTGGCTAACAGCTCAGGGGCGCGCTGCCACTGCTCCGCCAGCGCGTCGGGCATCGGCTCGCGGTGGGCGTGGTAAGGGGGGTACAGCTCGACTCGGTAGGCCGCCTGCTCTGCCCCGAAGCATGCCACCACCGCGCGCGGGTGGCACGCCTCGCAGGCGTTCAGCAGCGCGTTCACAGTTCCCAGCAGCGCGTTGACCGGCTTGCCCTCGGCGCCGGTGATCGACTTCGGTAAGGAGAAGAACGCCCGATACAGCAGCCACGGGACATCCGCCAAGAGCAGGGGGTCAGCGGCCAACGGTTGTGCCACCCGTGATCTGGCTGCTGCTGCTGCTGGCTGACGTCCCTCCGCCCGGTGACACGGGTGGCGGGGACGGAGTTGGGGTCGGGGCCGCCGCAGGCGCGCCGCTGTGGTCTGGCTCGGCGTGGGTTCCGTGGGAATCGTGCACAGTGAAGTAGGCCCATGTGTCGAATAGGCCGAAGCGAGCGGCGAGTTCGTTGCCGCTCACCGGCGTGGAGCCCTTTGTGCCAAGGATATTGGCGGAGACGATGCGCGGTGAGACGCCCCGTTTGAGCACTTCGATGCCGCGGAAGTCGCCGCGCACCAGGCCGCGCAGATCCTTGGCTGCCGCGGCGAAGCTCAGGCTTGTGCGCCAGGCGTGCAAAGGGCCGGCGTCGAAGGGGTCCGGCACGCCACGTAGCCACGGCTCGGGCGCCGAGCCCGGCCAGGCGTTTTGGATGCTCTCCGTGCTGCCTCCTGAGCTGGCGAAGAAGTAGGTGATCGCGGGCCTGCCCGCGTAGGTCACGATCTGTCCTGCGGTGGCCGCTACCGCGCGGTTGGTCGCCGGCGTTTCCGCGGCCTTGCCGCGGTACACCTGCGAGCGCGTGTCCGCGAAGACATCGAACTTGCCTTCGCCTGCATGCGCTGTCAGCGCATAGGTGCGGCTTGCGACCGCTTGCGCCTCAAGCGCCGCCAGCGGCCATTGGGGGGACATCTCGGCCGCCACCACGCCGCGCACGTAGGACTCAAGCGCCACCCTGTGCACCTTGCCGCCCATCAGCACCCTTACTCGCGTCTTGGGCGGGGCTTGGCCGATGGCGGTGCCTGTGTAGTAGTGGCTCAGGATCGCCTGGTAGCTGTAGCCGTGCTGGGCATATCCCAAGGCGCCGTCTTGGCTCATGCCCACGCCGTGGCCATCGCCCGCGCCGACGATTATGAGCGTGGCCGCTTGCGCCGCGGTGCCCCACAGGCACAGCACGGCGAACACGCCCAGCACGAATGTGCGGTGGTAGGTTGAGGCCATGACGCAAGTGATGGATCGGAACAACCCCCGCGATCCATGAGCAACAGTCTTGCAGCCGATGAGCAGCGCGTGCTCCAGGCGGTCCCCAGCGACCTCTATATCGCCGGCGAGTGGCGCGCGGCTGCCGCGGGGGCGCGCTTCGCTGTGGAGGACCCCTCCACCGAGCAGCCGCTCATCGAAGTTGCCGATGGGACGGCCGAGGACGCCCTGGCTGCCTTGACGGCCGCCGCGCGGATGCAGGCCGAGTGGGGCGCCTGCGCGCCGCGCGAGCGGGGGGAGATCCTGCGTCGCGCCTATGAGGCGATCGTGGCGCGCACTGACGAGCTCGCGCTGCTGATGACGCTTGAGATGGGCAAGGCGCTGAGCGAGTCGCGCGCCGAGATCGCCTATGCCGCCGAGTTCTTCCGCTGGTTCTCCGAGGAGGCCGTGCGCGTGCACGGGCGCTACATGGTCAACACCACCGGCAAGTGGCGCATTCTCACAATGCGCCAGCCGGTGGGGCCTTGCGTGTTCGTCACGCCTTGGAACTTCCCCACCGCGATGGGCACACGCAAGATCGCCCCCGCGATCGCCGCCGGCTGCACGATGGTTGTCAAGCCTGCCCAGCAGACGCCGCTCTCGATGTTGGCATTGGCGCAGATCCTTGAGCAGGCGGGGCTGCCGGGAGGCGTGCTCAACATCATCACCTCACGGCGCTCCGGTGAAGTGATCGAGCCGCTGCTCAAGGATGAGCGCACCCGCAAGCTCTCCTTCACCGGCTCCACCGAGGTCGGGCGCTCGCTGATCGAACAGTCAGCCCAGCAGGTCTTGCGCGTCTCCATGGAGCTTGGGGGTAACGCGCCCTTTATCGTCTTCGCCGACGCCGATCTTGACGCCGCCGTCGAGGGGGCCGTGATCGCCAAGATGCGCAACGTCGGCGAGGCCTGCACGGCGGCCAATCGTTTTCACGTCGAGCAGCCTGTCGCGCAGGAGTTCGCGCGGCGGCTCGCCGAGCGCCTGGGCGCGATGAAGGTCGGGCGCGGCAGCGAGCCCGATACCGATGTGGGTCCGCTGATCGACGACAAGCAGCGCGGCAAGGTCGCCTCGCTGGTGGATGATGCCGTGGCGCGCGGGGCGCGCGTGCTGCTCGGCGGTCAAGCGCTCGATGGGCCTGGCTATTTCTACGCGCCGACTGTTTTGAGCGACGTGCCCGCGCAGGCGCACGTGCTCGCGGAGGAGGTCTTCGGCCCCGTTGCCCCGATCGCCACCTTCGCCACCGAGCAGCAGGCGCTTGAGGCTGCCAACCGCACCGAGTACGGGCTTGTCGCCTACCTCTATACGCGCGACCTCGAACGCGCCATGCGCATGGCCGAGGGCATCGAAACGGGCATGGTCGGTCTCAACCAGGGCATCGTCTCGAACCCCGCCGCTCCGTTTGGCGGCGTCAAGCAGTCAGGCTATGGGCGCGAGGGCGGCTTTGAGGGGATCGGCGAGTACCTGGAGACGAAGTACGTCGCGCTGAGCCTTGGGTAGCCGATGGCCTTCGCATAGCTGCGTCCTCACCCAGAGGGCACAGGCGGTCGCTCACGTGCAAAGCACGCTTCGCTCCCTGCGTCCTTGCTCTGCTCGACCCTCGCCTACCCAAGAGGGCCTGTGATTTTCAGTGCCCGGAGTGCTGCAGTTCGTTGATGTCCACAGCATTGGCGGGCGCAGTGATCGTGACCGGCTGGTTCCATTCGGCGAACGTGATCTTGCCGCCGCCCGCGCCGCTCTTTGAGATCTGGATCGGGAAGGGCTGGCCGGTCGTCGCCACGTAGAGCGAGCCATCCTGCGTGGTGTCGGTGATGGCGATCGCGGGCTGCCCCGAGATCGTGGTCTTAGCGCCCTTTGTCAGTGTGCCGTGCTGAGCAAGGGCCGCGCTGATGAGCTTCTGCAGATCGGTGAGCGAGGCGAGGGTGGCGAGGCTGCCGCTCGTGGAGGACGCCTTCAGCCACTTGCCTTGCAGCAGCTGGGCTGCGGCGGGGCCGGCGAAGTGCTTGTAAAATTCGGAGCTGCCGCTGATGTAGGCGGTGCCATTGAGTTGCACCAGTTCGAAGCTCAGGCCATTCTCGGAGATCTTGCCCTTGCCGCCTTTGCCCGCCACCAGGTGGAGGTCGAGCGTGATGGGAGCGCCGCCTGAGACCATCGAGCCGGAAACGTGTACCGCGCTGGCGCTTTGGGCGGCGGTCTTGGAGGCGTTGAGGATTTCCGTGGGAGACTTCGCGGCGACGCCGTTTTCGGAGGACCCGGAGCTTGAGCTGCCGCAGCCTGCGATGGCGGCGGCAGAAACTGCCAGGAGCGCCAAAGCCAGTGCCGGAAGGAGTCGGAAACACCTCATGCCGGGCACCTTAGCCGGTGTGGCGGATGCGCGCCAGGTTCATCCATTCGTCCATTTGCCGGTTGAGAACCTGCTTGGCTCAAGGTTGAAGGGGGAAGAACCGAACAGCATGAACAAGGAGCCCGTTATCCAGTGCGCGGAGTCACCCAAGCCGACCGACATCAGTCCGCATTGCGCGGAACATCTCGTGACACTCTGATAGCGGCGGCGGCGCTGGTTGCCGCGGCTGTGGCGGTGACCGTCCTGGCGGCCGGCGTGGGCGCGGCGGCGAGCGTGGCCTGTGCGCTGGTTGTGGCCGGCGGCGCCGGCGTGATCGGTTGGCGCGTAGGCATCGCTCGTCAAGGCGAGCTGGAGCGCGAGATCGAGCGCAGCGCGGGCGAGTTGCGCCGGGCGCTGGGGGAGCTGGAGGTGGCGCAGGCCGAGACGGTGCGGCGCCTCTCGATGGCGGTCGAGTTCCGGGATGAGGACACGGGCGCGCACATCGAGCGCATCGGGCGCTTCTCCACGCTGCTCGCCACCCAGGTGGGCATGGAGGGCGACTGGTGCACCCGCATGAGCCACGCCGCGCCGCTGCACGACGTCGGCAAGGTGGCGATCCCCGACGCGATTCTTCTGAAACCAGGCGCGTTGACCGCGGACGAGCGGGCGATCGTTGAGACCCACGCCGAGGAGGGTCACCGGCTGCTGCGCGGCAGCTCCTCCTCGATCCTCGATCTGGCAGCCTCGATCGCCTTGAGTCACCACGAGAAGTGGGATGGCAGCGGCTACCCGCGCGGGCTCAGCGGCGAGGCCATCCCGATCGAGGGCCGCGTCGTGGCGATCGCCGATGTCTTTGACGCCCTCACCAGCGACCGCGTCTACCGCCGCGCCTTCTCCGTGGAGAAAGCGGTGGAGATGATGCGTGAGCAGCGCGGCAAGCACTTTGACCCCGTGCTGCTCGATGCCTTCATGGAAGTGCTCGGCCGTAGCGGCCCCGACGCGCGCGCGCAGATCAAGTCCAACCCCCAGGCGCTGCTCGCGCAGGTGCGCGAGACGTATGTGCGGGCGCTTGAGCGCGGCGATGCCGAGAGCGCAGAGGGGACCGTCGCGCAGGCGATCGAGGATGGTCTGACGCCGGCCATCTTGCACGCCGATGTGATCGAGCCTGCGCTTGCGCATATCGATGAGCTGCGCGCGAGCGGCGAGCTTGACGAGGACGCCGAGCGCCAGGCGCTCGTCATCACCCGCCGCATCCTCGCCACCTTGCACCGCTACATGCTCGGTGGCACCGACCCCAGCCGCGAACTGGTGATCGAGCGGCTGGAGGCATGCGTGCGCTCGTTGCAGGAGCGCCTTGCCGCGCGCGAGCACGCGCTTGGCTAGATTGCCCGCATGGCAGATCGCGCGATAGTCACCGGCGGGGCCGGCTTCATCGGCTCGCATCTCGTGGACGCGCTGTTGGGCGCCGGCAGCGAGGTGACGGTCATCGATGACCTCTCCTCCGGCAAGGCCGAGCGCGTCAACTCGGCGGCGCGGCTGCTTGAGCTCGACATCGTCGACCGCCCCCGGCTTGAGGCCGCGATCAAGGAGGTGGCGCCGCAGGCGATCTACCACCTGGCGGCGCAGTCGAGCGTCGTGGTCTCTGTGGAGAATCCGGGGCGCGACTGCGAAGTCAACGTGATGGGGACCTTAAATGTGGTCGATGTCGCCAGCCCGCTGGGCGTGCCTGTCGTCTTCACATCCACGGGTGGTGCGCTCTATGGCGATGAGGCCCCGCGGCCTACCTCTGAGGAGCGCATCCCTGCGCCTCTCTCTCCCTATGGGGCCTCTAAGTGGGCTGGCGAGGCATACGTCAATACCTGGTCGCTCTCCTCCGGCGTGCCTCACGCGGTGTGTCGCCTGGGCAATGTCTATGGGCCGCGACAGAGCCCGCATGGCGAGGCTGGGGTGGTTGCGATCTTCAGCCACCATCTGCATGTCGGCAAGGCGCCCAAGCTCTACGGTCACGGCAAGCCTACGCGGGACTACGTCTATGTAGGGGATGTCGTTCGTGCGCTGCTTGCTGCCAGTGGGCGCTCCGGTACCTACAACATCGCTACCGGCGTTGCCGCCGATGTCTTGACGATATGGGAGGGGCTGCGCCAGGCGGCGGGGGTGGATGTTGAGCCGCAGCTCGCGGACCTGCGGCCAGGGGAGCTGCAGAACAGCTGTCTTGATCCTTCGCTGGCCGAGCGTGAGTTTGGCTGGCGTTCGGAGGTGGGGTTGAATGAAGGGCTACGGATGACCTATGCGGCGTTGGTGCAGGAGTTCGAGCGGGTCTAGCCAGCTCTTGCCTCACGCGGCGAGGCGCTAGCATCGGGGACCGATCGAAGGTCGGTCAGCGGCGAGATAGCTCAGTTGGTAGAGCACACGACTGAAAATCGTGGTGTCCCCGGTTCGAGTCCGGGTCTCGCCATACCTTCGAAAAGTCGCATGAGCATTAGGGTTTTGCGCGCCTGATGCGCGCGGAAAATTGGGCCTGGGACACCCGATTTTTCAGGTCCCAGTACCTTTTTGGTACCTATTGACTGGCCAGGTGCCTGCAACCGCGGGCCATCCACGGTCGATTGCAGTGCCAATTCGCGCACGGCGCGCATCTCATGTTGGCCCCCCAAGCGGCCGCTCACCGACCCAATCAGCCTGGCGCACAAGCCGATCGAAGCTCTCGCCGTGCTGGCGCTTGACGCGCTGCTCGAGCTGCGCATAGACGTCCATCGTCATCCGCGAGTCGGCGTGGCCGACCTGTGCCATCACCCACTTCACGTCGAAGCTGTTCGCCAGCAGCGCGATCGAGATATAGGTGCGCCGCAACGTGTGCGGCGTCGTGTGCGGGAGCGGCGGGAGCCCGCGGGCGAGTTGCTGCTCGCTCGCGCGTGCGCTCGCCTTGGCGAGGATCGCCGTGACCCGCCCAGGATCGATCCGCCCGCCGCGCACGTTCTGCACCAGAAAGGCATCCGGTCCGCTCGGCGCGCCGACACGACGCAGCCGCTTCAGATGCTCTCCGAGCACCGCGGCGAGCTCGGGGGTCATCTGCACCTCCCGAATCCCGGCCTCGGTCTTTGAGTCGACGACCGCAAAGCGCCCACCGTCGGGGCCGTGAAGGCGGATCTGGCCGACCCGCAGATCGCACAGCTCGCTGACCCGCACGCCCGAGCGCGCGAGGATCTCAACCGCGACCTTCCTGCCAGCGTAGCCACGCCCGACCCTGACGCCCAAGCGCCGCAGATGAAAACTCACCGTTCCAGGTGCCAGCCCGAGGCGCCTGGCGATCTGCGTCGGCTGATAGCTCTTCTCCACCAGGCGCGCGACCCGCAGCGTCGTCAAACCAAGCTGCCCTGTGGCTCGGCGTCGTGCATCGGCATGTCCTGCTCGCCGGCGGCCTGGAGCAGCAGCGTGAGCTCGTCCATCTCGAGAAACGTCCGGTTGGGCTTGGGGACCCGCACCCGCATCCGCTTCCCCCGCGCCGGGTTGCTCTCCAGCAACTCGTCCTCGACTGCCTCGTCGAGAATCGCCCCCAGCACCTGCAGCACACTGCGAATCGACGCGGGCCCAAGCGGCTTGCGCCGCCGACCGCGCCCATCACGCAAAACGCGGCCCGCCTCGATCCCCGCCCGCAACTCACGCGCGTTGCCCAGCAGCCGCGCCTTGAACCGCAGGCACCGCGCGCGATCGATCTCCTCGACAGAGCACTCGCCGAACACCGGCAACAGATGCAGCTCCACATAGCAGCGGTAGCCAGCCGCGGTACTCGCACGAATCTCTCCGTAGGTCCCCTCGGTCTTCGCCGCAAGCCACTGTCGCGCGTACGCATGAAGGCTCGTGCCCGACCCGGCTCGCCGAGCGCGCATCGCCATCGTCGGGCGCTTCCACACACCCAGCCTGATCCGCGCGACCGTCTCCCCGAGCTCACGACGCGCTGCAGGCTCATCCCAGCCACCACCACAACCGCACTTGCAGTCATGCCGTTCGTGCAGGCACATGATCTGGCGCCTGCCGTCCGCGTTGAAGCGCAACCGGAACACCCGCGAGCCATCCGCCAACACGCGGGTGTGCAGCGAACCTGAGTTCAAACGAGGCAATCTGCAATCACGATACCGACCCAGCGGACAGAGCAGGACAGGGAGAGTAGACGCGGGTTGGATCCGCCTCTCACTCTTGTAGCAGTAGCGCTACAATATGTGTGTGTCTGAGGTGTCCGCTCGCGATTTACGCAACCACACAGCGGCAGTTCTACGTCGCGTCGAGGCCGGCGAGCGCCTACGCGTGACCGTCAGTCGACGCCCAGTAGCGCAACTCGGCCCCATCGAGCGGACCACCTGGGTATCCGGTGCGGCGATGGAACGTGTCCTGCACGAGGCGCCGGCCGACAGCGGACTGCTCGATGACCTCGTACCGCTGCGCGAGCAGACCATCGAGCCTCGTTGAGCCGCGCGATCCTCGACACCTCCGTGCTGATCGCACGCGAGCAGGGCCGTCCACTCGAGCGTCCTCTGCCCGAGGACGTCGCCATATCGGTCGTCTCGATCGCCGAGCTCGAGGTTGGGGTGCTCGTCGCTCGCGACGCATCGACCCGCGGGCAGCGACTGCGGACCTTGACCGAGGTCCGCTCGCTCAGCGCGGCGCTGCCGATCGACGAGCGCACCGCCTCCGCCTACGCACAACTCGCCGCGAACGTCCTCTTAGAAGGGCGCAAGCCGCGTGTCCACGACACCTGGATCGCCGCGACAGCGCTAGTCAGCGACGCCGAGGTCTGGACCCAGGACGGAGACTTCTCCGACTTCGCACATGCTGTTGACGTTGTGCAGATCTGACAGGCTGTAAGCGCAAACACTGATCGTCTCGACCCGCACGGTGTCGACGCGATAGACGGATCCTGTGGCCAACCCAGTGCCTTAGCTTCGTAGCAGAATGCCAGCGAAACTGTCCGGGGATCGTGCGTTCATCGGCGTCTATCCGCGTGCCCGTGACCACTGTGCATCTTCACGTCGATGCATCCGCGTCAGCACTGGCCTCCAAGGCGTGCATCTGCACGCCCTCGTTGCGGTGAAACTCCGCCGGGCCGCGCCGGACACGATGCCGTTGGAACGCCTAGGCTGAATCCCGTGGAGTCGGTGTTCATCAGCTCGTTGGCCCGAGGCGACATGGCAGCTGTTCGTACTGCTGCGCGGGCCGGCGTCGAGTCGCTGCAGATGCGGCCCGTGATGTTCGAGACCGCCCCGGCCAGCCGGAATGACTCCCGCCGCGCCCTGCTCGATGAACTCGGTCGCTGCGACATTGTCGTGCTCCTGCTCGGCGAGGAGTACGGCGAGCGCACCGAGCGCGATGTCAGCGCGACAGAGGACGAGTTCAACGAGGCCGTGGCCAGAAGCATCCCCGTGATCGCGCTCGTCCAGGACATCGAGCGCTCACCCGAGCAGGACGCGTTCGTGGCGAGGGTCCGGGGCACCTGGAGGGACGGGCGCTTCGCCCCGGAGTTCACTAGCTCGGCCGACGTCGGCTTCGCGGTCGTCAGCGCGCTAAACGCCTGGCGCCAGCGCGGCGCGAGCAGCGAACATCAGACGGCGGCCCTTGAGCGCGCCCGCACCCTCGCCGTGGGATCCGGCCGCGCCGGGCAGAGCCACAGTGGCTCCAAGGTGCGCGTCGTCCTCGCACCCGTAGCTGGCCGGGTGCTGATCGACGCCGTCATGCTCGGCGAGGCCGGCCTCGCCGACAACCTCGGCATGAGCATCCGGACAAGCGGCCTCATAGGTCACGACATGGCCATGACGCACCGCCTGACCGCCGACGGCGTCGAGTTCGAGGCCGCCAGCGCCCGGGGCTTCGAGCGTCTGCATTTCCTAGTCGCGAAGGACGGGACGATCCTCGCCGAGGGCGCCGTATCCGGCACGGGTGTCCTCGGCTCGTCCGTGATCGAGGCTCCAAGGGTTCGCCGCGTCATCGAGCAGAGCTGTGCCTTCGCACGCGATGCTTGGGGAAGAATCGACCGTCGCGATGACATCCGGGCGCTGGCGGCCACTGTCGCTGTTCCGGATGCGTCGATGAAGGTCTACAGCGACTCGGAGTTCACTGGCAGCTCGCTCAGCATGGGCAACATGTTCGGCTCGCCGCCCGTCGTCGTTGCGCCCGACCCGCCGCTCGCTGCAAGGCGGGAGGAACTCGGCACCTCCGAATTCGTCGAGCGGCTCGCCGCCGAGGTCCGCCAAGCGTTCGTGCTCGCGGGCCGCTCCCGCTGACGGTCTGCCGCCCACCTGTCGGATCGAAACCACGCGTAGCTGACTGTGGCACTGGCATTGTGACTAGTAGGCTCGAGCCCACAGACACCAATGAGCCAGAAATGCGAGCAAATCGAATTCCCGCGCGGGTCTGAGTGGCGGCGATGGGACCTCCAGGTCCACACCCCGCTGTCTGCACTCAACAACGGCTTCGGACAGGATTTCGACGCTTACGCCAAAATTCTCTTCGAGCGCGCGGTCGCTGAACAGATCGCCGTAATTGGGGTCACTGACTACTTCACGATCGACGGCTACAAGCAGCTTCGATCACTCCAGCAGGACTCTAAGCGCCTCGCAGACCTGATCGGTACGGAGTCCGCCGCGAGCGCGGGACGGATACGCTTGCTGCCAAACGTCGAGTTCCGACTCGACACCCTAGTTCAAGTCGGAGAGCAAGACTCCCGAATAAACGCCCACGTCATCTTCTCCGACGACGTTGACCCCCGCGACATCGAGGAAAACTTCCTCCATCGACTCCTGTTCGTCTCGGACTCAGAGCCAGCTGACCGAGACGGAGAGAGGCCGCTGACGATCGCCAATCTGACCGAGTTTGGTGCTCGCCTCAAGACGGAGCACGCGACCTTCGCCAATCGCACCGATCTCGAGGTTGGCATGACTCAGGCCACCGTGAAACACAGCCAGATCTCGGACATTCTCCATCAGAATAAAGCGTTCAAGCGGCGCTATCTGTTCGTGGCCGTGGCCGACGAGGACCTCTCGGACGTCTCGTGGAATGGGCAGGGCCACAACACACGGAAGGTCCTGATCCAAAAGTCGCACATGCTGTTCTCGGCCAGCCCAAATACCCGGGCCTTTGCACTTGGCCAGAAGGCGGGATCGGTGGCGAGCTTTGAAGCCGAGTTCAGAGGCCGCAAACCCTGCATCCATGGATCCGATGCACATCGCGCCGATCGGCTGTTCGTGTTCGCTGAGGGCCGGCAGCTCTGGGTACGCGCAGACCCCACATTCGATGGGCTGGTCCAACTCTGCCACGAGCCTGAGGACCGCGTCTACATCGGACCCGAGCCTCCAGTCCTGCAGCGGATCAGAGCATCCGCGACGAAGTCCATCGAGGCGATCTCCTTCAAGCGAGACATCGCGGCTGGTCCGGATGCTGAGTGGTTCTCTGGATCTGTTCCTCTGAACGCAGGCCTGGTCGCGGTCATCGGCAAGAAGGGCAGCGGCAAGAGCGCACTCGCCGATGTGATCGGTCTTCTCGGCGACGCCCAGACCACTGAGGACTTCTCGTTCCTCACCCCAGGCCGCTTCCTGAACCCGAGAAACGATCTCGGCCGGAGGTTCGAGGCGACGCTTCGATGGAGATCGGGGGAGTCCGAGACACGCAATCTCGACGCTCCGTGTGACCCCTCGGCCCCTAAACGCGTCAAGCACATCCCGCAGAACTACCTGGAGAAGATCTGCGCCGAGATCCAGGAGTCAACGACGCCGACCCTCTTCGACCGAGAGCTGGAGGCCGTCATCCTCTCGCATGTTCCGCGTGCCGATCGTCTCGGATACACGTCTCTGGATGAGCTGTTCCGTCATACGACCGAGGAGACCGAAGCGGGCATCCAGCTGTTGCGGAAGAAGCTTGCGCAGCTGAACCGTGAGTATGTGGAGCTGCGCCGCGCCAGCTCCCCGGAGGCGCGTCGGCGCCTTGAGGCTGAGCTCGCACAGCGCCGAGCGGAGCTCGAGGCTCACCGGAAGACCAAGCCAGAGCCCGTCAAGGATCCGAGCAAGCAGGAAGTCGCCGACCCGCAGGCCGAGCAGGTGGGGAAGGAATTGGCCGAGGCGGTGGCGGAGATCGAGAGGCTCGACGAGAGGACGAAGGGTTTGCGGGAGAAGGAGGAACTCGCAAAGCGACGCCTTGTGGCGCTCGACCGCGTGATCGCCCGTATCGGAAACCTTGAGACAACGGTCAAGGAGTTCTACGAACAGAGCGCGCAGGACGCGGCGTTGCTAGAGCTGAACCCCACTGACCTCGTGAAGGTCGAAACTGAGGTTGCCAAGCTCGAAGAGAGGCACGGCCAGCTCAAGCAGGAAATAGCGGCCCTCGCTGGAGCGTTGGATGTCGAGCGCGAGGGATCTGACACACACAAGCGCAGGCAGGTTTCAGCGCGCGCCGATGCGCTACGTAAGAAGCTCGCCGAGCCCCAACGACGCCACCAGGAATATCTACACGTACTCGCTCGCTGGCAAGCGCAGGAGGCGGAGATTGTTGGGTCCGAGAAAGAGCCAGAGTCCGTCAAAGGCCTCGAAGCGAAGGTTGCCGAGTTCGAGGTCCTCCCTGATCGCGCTGCGACCAAGCGCCAAGAGCGTGACCAACTGATGCGCGAGATCTTCGCTGCCAAGTCGAAGCTTCTCGATTCCTATCGCGATCTTTATCGACCGGTCCAAGCTTTCGCCACTGAGCATCCTGTGGCCGAAGAAGCCAGCGAGCTCTCATTCGATGCCGTGATCGCCGTCCAGGGCCTCGAAGACGCGGTCCTCAACGTGATCGACCAGCGGCGCCGGGGCAGCTTCCAGGGCGACCACGACGGGCGGGAGCGCTTGCGCGCTCTGATAAAGAAGCACGACTTCTCAAGCGCAGATGGGGTCGGCGACTTCCTCAAGGACATTGGCGACCACCTAGCTCACGATGTGCGAATCGACTCCCGCCCCGCTATGGAGGTCGCCGATCAGCTAATGCGCAGCGCGACCGTCGAGGAGCTCTACGACTTCCTGTTTGGCCTGGAGTACCTAAAGCCGCGCTTCAAGCTGCTGTGGCGTGGTAAGCCCCTCGATCAACTCTCGCCGGGCGAGCGCGGGACGCTGCTGTTGATCTTCTATCTCCTCATCGACCGCGAGGACATGCCACTCGTGATCGACCAGCCGGAGGAGAACCTGGACAACGAGACCATCGCGGAGCTGCTCGTGCCGGCCGTCAAGCACGCCAAGCAGGTCCGGCAGATCGTACTGGTGACCCACAACCCGAACCTGGCCGTCGTATGCGATGCCGACCAGGTGATCCACGCGAGCATCGACAAGGTCAGCGGGAACCGCGTGACGTATACGACCGGGGCGATTGAGGATCCGGCGATCACCCAGCTGATCGTCGACGTGCTGGAGGGCACGAAGCCGGCCTTTGATCTCCGCAATGCCAAGTACGAAGTGCTCGATCGCGTTAATCCAGAGGGGTAAGCGTCCTCAACGTTGGAGCTTTGCTCGCGGACTTCTCGACACGCCCGCGCCCGTTGGTGGTGCCTTTGGAGGGGCTCCGGCGCGGTGACTCGGGGGGAGGTGCCAAGACCCATAGAGGATCGCTGGTGGACAGCCGCGGGAGCGAACTGCGAGACCGGGGCCACCAGCTTGTTTCACGAGGTCTTGCTCCAAGCCAAGGTTGGGCGGCACGGCAAGGTCTCCAGCGAGGTGTCGTGGCGCAGGTCGACGAGGCAGCGCGGCGCGGTCGCCGACGAAGCGCGCCACCAACCGGCGCAGCGGTTCGTTTGGTGAGACAGTTGCCCCGCGAAGACGCGCAGAATCCGCCCAGCGACCCTGGTGGGTTTGTGTCGCGGAACCCCACACGGCGGCACAAACCCACCGGAATCCGGCGGTATCTCTGTCGAATGCGCCCTGATCCGGTGCCGTCGCTGGTCGCCCAAAATGCCCGCAAACGCGACACTTTCGCTACCGACTCGTACGGTGCCTCGGGATGCTCGCCCCACCCCTGAAAATCGAGGTGTCGGCGGTTCGAGTCCGCCTCTCGCCATCCGCGGACCAGGCCCGGTGAGGGTTTGGGCCGGGGATGCCCCCTTCCCGGCCCAAACCCTCAGGAATCTCCAGGAGAACCAACGGTAGGTCTGGAGCGCCTCCTCTGGCAAAGCGCCTGCAGATGGGCAAGTTTCCACACTCAGGAGAGCTACTGAAATCGTGGTGGCCCCGGTTCGAGTCCGGGTCTCGAAAATCGTGATGTCCTCAGTTCGGTTTCCTGGGCATTTGACCGAGTTTTACAGGGTTTACGCGATCTCGATAAATCCCGCTACGCTCCTTATAATCCGTCTGGGATCGATACAGGATCAGCGGAGCTGCGCGTTTGTGTATGCGTTGGCGACTCGCTCGGCAAGCGGCGTTGCCCCGTTGCTGGGCACCTCCCACACGAAGAGTCTGTCCTAGCTCTCGCGCAGCTAGATGATCTCGTCGCCTCGCTGACTTCGGGGTGGCGCAGCCCTCAACGAGATCGCCGCCCCTCCTTTAGCACCGGCCACACGCTACACCCCGTCTCATGTTGCGCTCTCTCGCGCAACACATTGGTGTAGCGCAAGCGGTAGTGCCGAGGTTGAATGTAATCCAACCAATGGGACCAGACCGGTAGTACGAAGGGAGAGGCCATGAGCAGGCGCAGTGCCACATCATCCACGCTGGCTATACGGCTTTGCACTTGCCTCGTCCAAGGGGCAATCTGCACGGTTGCGGCGGTGACCGCGATCGGCCTTGCGCTGATCGCCATCAGTGCCCTTGCGTTTGTATCGGGCGTCGGTGGCGTCGGCGGGTCTGCTCACGCTTTGCATGTTGCAGTCGAGGACGGGGCGGTCGCGTTCTACCTGGTGCAGCTGGTGAGCGTGAGCTTCTTCAACCATACGGCTGGGTTGCGCTTCATGGCTTTGCCTGGCCTCGCGCTCGTTGCAGTGGCAATCGCGACCTCGGCGATGATGGCAACTAAGTTGGCTGCAGGTTCCACGCGCAAGCGGATGCTTGTGGCGATGCTGATACCGATCCCGTATGCGCTGCTCTCGACTCTTGGCGCTCGCTACTTGATGCTTCGCTTTACGGCCCCCGGTATCGGCAGGGACGTGGCGATGCTGCCGGCGCCCATCGAGGCTTTCTTTCTGCCGCTGGGCTGGGGCTTGCTGTTCGCGCCGCTGGGCGGGCTTGTGGGCATTTATGGCAGATGTTGGAGGCGGGAAGCTCTCCGGCTGCTGGGCGTATGGGCTATACCCGTGAGATGCTCGCTTCGAGCGCTGGTCGTCGGTCTTGCGTTGACGTCGGTCGTGGTGGTCGTAGCCGGCACGGTCTTGATCGACCAGAGCGGGGGTGCACGCCTATTTGCCGGCGGCGGCTTGAGCCATGCGGTGACGGTCTTGGGCGGCCTGCTGCTTGTGCTGCCGACGCTTATTCTCGCTCTATTTTTGGCCTGCTTTGGCGTGTCATTTGACTGGCGTGTGGAGGCGCTCTCACGCACTCAGGGATCGGGTTCGATCTTCGGCGGCACGCTGCCGGCGCTCGGCACATCCACTGCGCATCAGGTATCTGCTCTGTTCGCTCTCTTGCTCTCGCTTTGCGCCGTTACTACGTTGGTGACGGGCTGGTTAACAGCGCGGCGCACTGGGGCGAATGTGCGCCTGGGCTTGGCCAATGCCCTGCGCGCCGGTGCGTTGATGACGTTGGTCTGTTGGCTGTTTGCGCTGGCTGCGCGCGCTGACGCCCAGGCAGGCGGATACCTGGGAACCCATTTCGAAGCCAACGTTGCATCGCTGCTATGGCATGTGCCTCTCTGGTGCTTCCTCGGGTCACTCATCGGGAGCGCGCTGTATCTGGCGACCCGGGGTGCGCCATCTCGTCGCCAGCTCGCACTGGCATTGTTCGATACCGCACGACCGTCCTGGCCGGGTAGCGGCTGGCTTGGCTCGTGGCGGCGGGAGCTCGCCTCGCACGGCGTGCTCTGGGCGAGTTTCCTGTCGCTGCCGGCGATGCTCATAGGGATGGGGTCTGCCGGCGCTAGGCCTGCAACGCGCCCGGTTGCCGTCTCGCTTGCGCCAATCAGGCAGGCGGCCGAACAGCAGTTGCGGACTCACGCTGCGCCGGGTTCGCGCCTCTCGGTCACGGTCGATCCTAGGACGCGCGTGCTCAATTCCGCAAACGTCGAAATACCTCTCACCGCATTGGGCGCTTCACCTAGTCAGTCGCCGGTCGTCAAGGCAAAGGCGGTGCTCGCTCACTACGGCGATCTCTTTGGCATGTCTGCTCAGCCAGATGAACTTGGCGACCCGAAAGTCGTGATCGAACCGATCACGAAGGTCCAACGCATCGGAATGACCCACGTCTACTTCAAGCAGATGGTCGATGGCGTGCCCGTCTTCGGTGGCAGCATCGGTGTTCATTTCTCGCATACTGGTCGGCACCTGGATTTCGTGAGCGGTTCGTTCATTCCGGGAGTATCGCTCGTGGAAGACAAGGTCGCGATAGGAAGCGCGCGCGCGGTCTCACTTGCCAAGGTATCGCTGCCGGCGGGCAAACTTCTCCATCCACCGCATCTCGAAGTTTACACGGGTGCGCCTTCGCATCCGAGCGGTTCAGCGGCCCGCCTCGCATGGTTCGTGTGGCTGACGACCGGGCCGCTGAAAGCATCGAAGGAATACGTGATCGATGCTGTTACTGGAAGTATCCTGCACGTCTTCAACAAGTCTTTCAATGTGAACATTGGCCTCAAGATATACAGCGCTGAACATAACTCTGGCGTCAAAGCTCTGCCTGGCACGCTGTTATGGAAAGAAGGAGACCCTGAACCTAAAGAAGAAGAAGCAAAGGAAGCAAAGAGCAACATAGAAGCTGTAGGGAAATTCTTTGTACAGGAAGAACTGGTGCCACACTGCCCAGGCACTAATTGCGCCCACGGACCCACAATCGGAACGGTCCATTATGGCAAAGAATACAGGCAGGCCGAATGGAATCCCGAACACCACGAGGTCGTGCTTGGTGACGGATATGCAGTAGCTCTCGATATCGTCGCTCACGAGTTCAGCCAGGGCGTAACCGAAACGCTCACTAGCGAGGCCGATGAAGGCCAGACGGGTGCATTGAGTGAGGGCTGGGCCGATGCGATGGGTAAGGCAGCTGAAGCCTATACGGCTAGAAAAGAAGAAAAATGGGGGGAACCCAACTGGCAGGTCGGCAAAAAAGAGCCGGGCGGTGCGGTGCGTAATCTCGAAAAACCGCACGAATTCTCCACAATTTCAGGACATCCCGACCCAGAAAAGCTGTCGGAATACGTCACGGTCTGCCAGGACAATAACGGCATGCATGAGAACAGCACAATCATCGGCCACGCATTTTATCTACTTTCGCAAAAAATCGGTATCAAGGAAGCCACACGAGTCTTCTACCGTATGCAGGCGGTGTACTTGGTCGACAGCCCCACGGCAACACTCGAGTTAGCCAGCGTCGATGCCGTGGCGGCCACGATTGACCTCTTTGGATCAAAATCGGCTAACGTGAAAGCAACGAAGGAAGCGTTCGCAGCGGTAGGGCTCAACGGCATTACAGAACCACCGGCACCTAACTGTGAATCCGAATCCGAATGTGCCGCAGGGAAAGCACTCGCCGACCAGGCGCCGGTGAACGGCACGGCGTCGAGTTTGAACATGCTTGCGACGCTATATCGAGCGCGTGGCAAGCTGGCACAGCCATCGACGGCCGGCCGCTATTTCATGCCGCTTTATGAACAGAACATGGGTAGAATCGTGGAACTGGAGTCCCTCGACCCAACGCTCGAGGAAATGGCGGTCGATGGACTTCGTCAGATCACACCCGCCCTCAATGCGCTGGCGGAAGGTGAAGGACAGAAGTTCAAGCTGTCGGGCTCGGAGATGTCACAGATCGAAGCGGCTCTTGACCGTTTGGCGCAGGACGATCGTATCTATGGCCACGGCGGTTCGCTGGCGAAGTTAATCACGCGCGAACTCGAATGGCTTCGTCTGCCGACATACGCGAGTATGACCTACACGGCAGGCTTCAGCCGCTTGAATCAGGCAGTTGCCTCGCGTTCCGTCCCACCACCGGAAGCGACGACCCTCGTCGATCCCAATTGCGAAAAACCGTACACCAATGCATTCCAGATCTATGGCTTCAGCGTCAACACGCCGGGCCATCACAAGCCAGGTGAAGTGTCTGCGGTAGACGCCTCCGGAGTTGCGTGCGGAGCGTCTGTGGAAAAGACAGGGGAACCCTTCACGTGCCACGGAGAAGAAACACTCAATACCGGGGTGACGCTGGAACTGCCACCCGGGGATCAGATCCATCACACGACTGAAATGGCCGAAAGCTCGTGGATCGGGACACTGTCAGGTCGTATGATCGGATGCGCTGGTTCCGACAGCAGCATTATTTTCGGCGTGACAGGCCTCAGATCACTAAAAAGCTGGACTTCGCAGTGTCCGAAAAGCGCCATAGCCTGCTACGAAGGCTCGGCCAGCTTTGAAACAAGCGAAGGTGCCGCCAAAGGTCACGCGTATGCATCGGTGACAGAAGAAGCCAAACGACTTGTTCTCACCACAGGGCCCGTCGAAGTGGAAGCCAAAAGCAGTCTCGGTACAATCAAAGTCCCGGTGAGTCTTGGTCAGTTTGGAGTCGAACTGTGCGCGCTTGCCGGCGAACCCGGCACGGAAGCATGTGGCACTTCGGCATCGGCTTGGGTCCACAAGAACGGCGAAGAAAGCCAGCCAGGCTGCGAAACCAAAAACGGCCGTTACGTCATACAGGTCAAAAACAAGTCCGGAAAAACGACACCGCCAGCAGCATCATGCGTATATTGGGGCGAAGAGATTCACAAACAGGCGGTCGAAGCTGGTAGCAGCCTAAACGCTGTGTCGTGCGTGCCGGAAACCACGGAATGCATAGTCACGAGCAGCAAAGGCAACGCTCAGTATGCCACAAACGTGAGCGCTACCGCAGCGGCCACGTGGAAATCGTGGACCGGACCGACCAGTCCCGGCGAGGCCATCGCTTGCCCAGCAAGCTCACTCTGCACACTTGCCGATGGCAAAGTTGAAAAAGGCGGCGGTGGCAACATGTACTATGCGACATCGTTGGGCGGATCATGGAATAGTGCGTTCAAACCTACCAATGGCGTATTGGCGATCTCGTGCCCGTCACTGTCCTTCTGTGTCGATTCGCAGGAAGGCGGACGGATCAGTTACTCCATAAATCCAGCATCGACGTCATGGACGGAAGTGACCGTCGGGTCGGGGCCGATGACCGACGTGTTCTGCCTGTCGTCTGCGTTCTGCGCGGCCGTCAACGGCTCTGGCGATCTCTATGTCGCCAACACTGAAGCAAAGGTCAAGGAAGCCACCGGCTGGCAAGTCAAAGACATAGACGGCTCGACCCCGCTACATGGCGTCGCCTGCACCTCAACGACGTCGTGTGTAGCAGTCGATGGCGAAGGTCACATCCTCGGTCTGGCGCTTGACGGCAGCGGCAAAGCGACAGTGGCAAAGAACGATATCGATGGCACGAATGATCTGACAGCGATCACGTGTACCACGGGCCTTGTGTGTGCCGCTGTAGACAGTAGTGGCCACGTATTGGTGTCTACCAGCAGTGGAGAAACTTGGAATACTCAGCATGCGCTCGGCACAGATCTGACGAGCGTTTCATGCGCTTCGCCGTCGCTCTGCGTGACGGCAGACACATCAGGCAACGTCACCTCGTTCGCCCCAGTTGGTGTGCCGCCAAGCGAAAAGCAGACGATCGACTCCGGGAACAGCATAACCGCCGTGTCGTGCGTGACGGCGACCACAGAATGCGTGGTTACCGGTAGCAAAGGTAACGCTCAGTATGCGACCAACGTGAGCGCCACTGCGGCAGCCACATGGAAATTGTGGACTGGACCGACCAGTCCCGGTGAGGCCATCGCTTGTCCCGCAAGCTCACTCTGCACGCTCGCCGATGGTAAAGCCGAAGAAGGCGGCGGCGGCAACATGTATTACGCACTTTCCCTGGGCGGTGCGTGGAAAGAAGCGTTCAGCCCGCTGTATGGCGTAGTGGCAGTGTCGTGTGCCTCGTCATCCCTGTGTGTCGCGGGGCAGGCGGAAGGTTTCATCCACTATACGGTCAAACCGGGTTCGAGCGAATGGTTTGCGCTGACTATTGGATCGGGCACAATGAACGCCGTAGACTGCCTTTCCTCGTCGTTCTGCGCCGTGGCGGACAGTAAGGGCAACGTTCACGTTGCCAATACGGCGACGAAGATCGAGGAAACTAGTGGCTGGCAAGCCAAAGACATAGACGGCTCGACCGCGTTACACGGCGTTGCCTGCACATCGACGACATCTTGCATGGCTGTTGACGGCAAAGGTCAGGTCATGGACCTTGCGATCGATAGCAGTGGTAAAGCGACGGCCTCGACAGAAGACCTCGACGGCACGAACAACCTGACGGCAATTACGTGTACCGGCGCCACCTGCGTCACCGTGGACAGCGTAGGCAACATCTTTACGTCAAGCAACGGTGGCGCGACTTGGGCAAATGCGCATAGCCTCGGTACGGATCTCACCAGTGTCTCATGTTCGACGAGCGCGCTTTGCCTTGCCGCAGACACAGCAGGTGACGTCATCGCCTTTAAGCCGGAATAGCGACTTACGATTTATCGCATTGCACCGAATAAGGGGAAAGACACGATGGGTGGCAAAACGGTCATAGAAGAGACTGCCAGGCGCAACGGCAAGGCCACGTCCTCGATGGTGCGCCTGGCTGGCCACCTGCGCAATGGGAATAAGAACCACGAGTTGTACAGCCATCGGGCCAGACCGGCAAATGGCGCCGCAGCAACAGCACCGCTATCGATAGGTGACATGCACAAGCAAATCGAGCGCGCTTTGGTTGAACTCAACTTTGAGGTGCCGTTCGGAGCCGACAGACTTGCTGAGGCTGCTCGATATTCACTCTTGGCGGGCGGCAAGCGTCTACGTCCGGTACTGGTGATGGCGACCGCTCAGGCGATGGGCGCGATGACCGACTATGTGCTTCCCACTGCATGCGCCGTAGAGCTGCTGCACACGAACTCGTTGATCGTCGATGATCTGCCGGCGATGGATAATCACCCAAGGCGACGTGGACGGCGGGCACTGCACCGAGTATACGGCGACGACGTGGCGATCTTGGCGGGCTGTACCCTGCTGGCCGAAGCTCAGCGTCTGATCCTCGAGCAGCAGCACGGATCGGCCGAGCTGCGAAATCGCGTGCTGCGAGTCGTACTGCATGCAACGGGAAGCAAGGGGATGGTCGCTGGCCAGTTTCTGGACGTGACACGGTACCGTCCCCACGACACGCATGATCTTGAGCGGGTGCAGATGCTCAAGACCGGCATACTGATCGACGCATGTGTGCACTGTGCGGCGTTACTTTCACACACCCATATGAGCCAGGTCTTCACCGAGTTTGCGCGGAACCTGGGAACGCTCTTTCAGGTGGTCGACGATATCCTCGACGAGACTGGCAAGGCACGATGGCTTGGAAAGATACCGCGCCACGACCGACGCTCGGGAAAGATGACCGTCGTAACGATGCGCGGCCTCGACTACGCTCGAGAGACCGCGGCGAACCTCCACGAGCGTTGTCTGATCAACCTCGAGGAGATCGCCGCGAGCGTACCCGGATCGGTCGAGGCGCTACGCGAAATCGCGGACATGGTCTACCGGCGCAACCGGTGATGCGCAGTGAAAGTCCGAGGCATCGGCCTGGGCATCGCGGACTGGTTCTGGTGGCTTCCGCTTGTCGTGGCTGGCATGCGCAGGGATCGTGGTTGGCGCATGCGTTGGCTTTGCGTGCCGGGGCTTGTAGCGCTGACCGCGTTGATCTCAACGACGGGCAAGCTCGCGATTCGTCGGCCACGTCCTCATCTAGCACATGGCTCGCGCCCAATCGGACGCTTTGGCCTGGCGAGCAGCTTCCCAAGCACGCACGCCGCCTGTGCCTTCGCGATGGCCGGCTGGATGCGCCGCTCTCCTCAGTGCGGGCGGCTCCGGCTTTTCGCGGTGATAGTCGGATATGTCAGGGTTTACAGGCACGCTCACTATCCTGGCGACGTGCTGGCAGGTGGCACTATGGGATATGCCATCGGCTGGTGTGCCGACTGGATCTGGACAATGCTCGCGGCGGCGGTCAGGGTGTCTGCGCGATCGTGAAGCTCAGCGAAACCGGTGTCGAGCGCTGACCGACGGAGTCGGTGGCGACGATGATGAGCTTGTATCGCCCCGGCTTCAACTCACTGGTGCGCGAAATCTGTCCGGCGAAGAGCACGTTGTTGGCGCCGCTGCGGCCGGCGAAGGAGAGCGTCGCCGCCGTGACTGCGCTGCAGCTCTTCTTGTGCCGTATATTCTTGTGGATTGCCGCAACGCAGCTGTGGCCGCGTCGGCATGTTCCGTGGGTCTGGACGAAGCTGAAGGTCACGGAGGCCTGCTCGTTGAGCGAGAATGAGAAGGTCGTTCCAGTCGGCGTCTTGCCTCGGCTGATGCGAGCAAGCTGACTACCCTCGCGCCATCTTGTCGCGGACTGGCGTGCATTCTGCACCGATGGAGTTGGTGGTGTTGTGGGCAGCGGCGACGGCAAGGCAGTTTCCCTGGGCACTAAAGGCAGCTCTTCACTTGACACCGGCGGTGGTGTTGTGATCGTGATCGTCAGTGGCATGGAGGCTTCGACGCCGTAGCTGTCGGTGAGTGTGATCTTGGGGGTGTAGCTTCCAGTCGCAGTCGGGACGCCGGAGATGGCACCGCTTGTTCGG
>Ga0134128_10000110_pt1 | contig 112401 bp, 84 predicted proteins | sample KB31754_FD_96462 | JGI IMG/M metagenome (GOLD analysis project Ga0134128, IMG submission 96462) | Terrestrial soil microbial communities with excess Nitrogen fertilizer from Kellogg Biological Station, Michigan, USA - KB3-175-4 | ecosystem: Environmental > Terrestrial > Soil > Unclassified ... | reverse complement strand
CCTGTTGACATTTAATTTGGGAGTGCGAAGGTACCGTATGCGTTGCAGGCCTAGGCGCGGCGACGCGTCGTAGCGGTGCTACGGCAAGGAGCTGCAACAACGGCATGCGACGCATACGGCACCTTCCCGAAGGGTTCAAGCCAGAATGCGCGTTGGCCGCGTTGCACGGCTTGCGAAGGCACCAGCCTTCGCTTCGCCGCGCGCCTTGCCAGCCCGCATTCTGGCTTGAACGCATCTCCCAAATTAAATGTCAACAGGCCCTAGTCGTCGTGGCCGCTTGCCGGTCCGGTGGCCGATTCGCTGCTGTCGTATTCGGCCGAGCGCACCTTTTCCAGGTCCTGGTCGTTGACGATGCGCAGGAAGTACAGGCGGATCAGCAACAGCACCGGCAGCGGGATCGCCATGCCGCATTCAAAGCGGCTGCCGCTCGATTGGCCCACGCCGAAACGGCTCCAGAACTGGGTCTGGTTTTCGCGCATGCTGTAGCGCAGGTCGCGCATGAGCATTTTGTCGCGTGGCGTCATCCAGTAGAGGCTGGGTGCGGCGTCTTTCAAGCGATTTCCTTTCAAGAGGGACATGGTCTTTTCCATGTCCGGATCGGCTGGGTTCTTCATTGTTGTCCTGGTTGGTCTTGATACTAATAGCGTGGTGCCCGCCGTGCGGCACCTGGCGAAAACCCTGTCGCCAGGTGCACCGCGCGGATCAATGCAGGTTCCCGAACAGGGCGGTGCGGGTTTGTTGGCCCAGCCGGATTTCGAGTGCGACGGCGCGTTCCACGCCGATGCGCAGGATGGGGCCCATGCGCACGATTTCGACGCCGGCGTGGCGCAGCAGGCGCTCGATGGCGGGCGTGGTCACGGTGACGTATTTCTGGATGCCGTGTTCGTCGGCGAAGTTGACGATGCCGCGCATGGCTTCCATGGCGCGCTCGGCGAAGCCGAAGCTGTTGTCGCCTTCGGTTTCAATGGCGAAGCGGCTCAGTTCCCAGACCTTTTCGTGTTCCGGTGCCGAGGCGCCGTCGAGCAGTTGCGGGAAGGTGTCCTTGAGCATGTAGGGGCCGTCGGTCGGCATCATTCTCCAGCAGCCACAGACGCGGCCGGTGTCGTTGCGGATCACCATGTAGTGCGGTTCCAGTGCGTCGTAGCCGTCGATTTCCATGCCGCCCAGAACCGGCACGTCCCAGCCCATGCGGTCACGGAAGACTTTGGCGCGCAGGACATGGATGTCGCGCAGGTCGCCGCGGTTGAAGTTGTTGCGCTGACCGAATTGAATTTTTGAGCCCATTTCTCTCTCCTTGATTATGAGGTTTGACTTCGTTTGTTGGTATTCCCGTCCCGCCGTTTCAGCTGCTTCGTTATGCGTTAGCTGATGTGGGTACTTTATGCGCTTCGGGTATCGGGGATAACTAGCAGCTCCACTAGTAGGTGGGCCGCAACAACCTAGTAGAACCGATAGGGACGCCTGTCCGGATTCGTGTTACGTGCGCGTATGCGCTTTACGTTTAGCCGCGCCGCGCCTAGGTTTGCGGCGGTTTGCCCGGAACGCGCCGGGCCTGCCCCGGTTCCCTATCAGCCACCCTGCCAGCCCCTACCTATCAGGTATACCAGTAGGAATTACCGACCGAATGACTAGACTCCTCTTCAGGACTTGCGCAGTGAATATGTGCCTTATCGAAGCGGAGAGTCCTGTTTTTCAAACCATAACCCAAGCACTTTAATAAGGATGATTTATGAACCAAGCAAAGCAACCGGTCGCTGACCAAAAAGCCAACGCCGACCTGCAAGACCTGTCGATCGAAACCTTCGAAATCGACGAGTTGAGCAATCTGGAAGTCGATGCAGCGACAGCCGCGGCCTCGGACGTCAGCGTCTCGCTGTGCAGCAGCACCTGCAGCTCGTCCTGCGGCTGATGACTGCAAGGCCGCTTTCCTGTCCGGGATCGATTTCCGCAGGCGAAACCGGATCGCCGCGGAAAAAGAGGGCCCCCCGGGCAGAGGGCGGCAAAAAACCGGCAGACGGCCGCGTGCCACACCGGCCGTCCGCCAACCATCTCAAACTTAGGAAGGAGTCGTTATGAGTGCAATACCCGAATCCGTGCAGGCCATCGAAGCCGACGGAGACATGCTCAGCCTGGCGGTCGAGACATTCGAGATCGACGAACTGAGCGACCTGGACGTGAATGCGCCCGAGGTCAAGGTTTCGCTTTGCAGCAGTACGTGTAGCTCGTCCTGCGGTTAAGCGGTCAACGACACAGCCGCAACAATTCGAGGAATCAAACATGAACGAACTAATCAATAGCGCCATTGCGGGCGCTGAATCGGAAATGGACGCTCTTCAGCTGGCAATCGAAACCTTCGAGGTTGCCGATCTCAGCGAGCTCGACGTCCTGGCCCCGACTATCTCGGTTTCGCTCTGCAGCAGCACCTGCAGCGCGTCTTGCGGGTGAAGGAACGCGGCTGTGCGTCGACCGGCTGAACTGGGCGATGTGTGCTCATCGCGCTTTTCAGCCGGATCGCAGCAGCCGGAGATCGAATCGGAGTTTTGCAACGGATGGATGAACAATCATGGCTAACGTTACTACCCAATTGAATTCGCTGCGCATCGACAGGGATGCGGACGAGGCACAGCAAGGGCATGCCGGCTGGCAGCGCCGGGCCGGCATTGCCGCCGCCGCCGCCTTGCTGGTGGCCGGTGGTGCAATGATGTGGCGGTCGCAGCAGGCGAGCGCGAGCGTGCCGGCCACTGCGACTTCACAATCTGCCGCCGCGCCTGCCGCCGCGACAGTGCCGGCCGGTGCCGCACCGGTTGCCGGGCACCTGACTGCCACGGGTTTCGTGGTGGCGCGCCGCCGTGCCACGGTGGCTGCGGAAGTGACGGGCCGGGTCAAGGACGTGTTGGTCGAAGAAGGACAATTCGTGAAGGCGGGCCAGTTGCTGGCGGTACTCGATGAGAGTGTGCGCAGCAAGGAACTGAACGTGCTGCACGAACGTGCCGGCGAAGCGCGTGCTTCAGCCGATGCCGCCGGCTTCGACCTTGACGATGCCAGGCGTTCGCTTGAGCGCGACCAGCGTCTTGCGAGTAACGGTTTCATCAGCACAGCGGCAACAGAACACAGCAAGTCCAAGGTATCGAGCCTGGAAGCCCAGGCAGAGCGCAGCCGTTCCGATGCGCGTGCCGCCCAGGCAGACGTGGTGCGATTGGAAACCGAGCTCGGCCAGTATTCGATCCGCGCGCCGTTTTCAGGCGTAGTGCTGGACAAGAATGCGCAAGCCGGCGAGATCGTGTCGCCCATTTCGGGCGGCGGTGGGTTCACCCGCACGGGCATCTGCACCATCGTCGACATGAGCAGCCTGGAGCTGCAGGCTGAAATCAATGAAGCCAACCTGGGCCGGGTGACGGTCGGCGGGAAGGTCGACGCGATGCTTGACGCTTATCCGGGCCAGCACTGGCCGGCGAAAGTCCTGGCCATCGTGCCTTCGGCCAACCGCGACCGCGCATCGGTTCGCGTACGCATCGCCTTCGACGAGCTCGACGCCCGGATCATGCCGGACATGGCCGTCAAGGTCACATTTCAATAATGCCACCTAGTGCAACCTAATCGGAGCCAAACCATGAGCAACCTTTTTCATCTGCAAAACGTTTCCAAGAGCTATCGCCGCGGCAAGGAAAGCGTGTCGATTTTCAATGACCTGAACATGTCCATCCCGGAAGGCGATTTCCTGGCGATGATGGGCCCTTCCGGCTCGGGCAAGACCACGCTGTTGAACATGCTGGGCGGGATCGACAAGGCCACCAGCGGCCAGTTGCAGTTCCGCGACCAGAACCTGCAGCAGTTCAGCGACAACCAGCTGACGCGCTGGCGCTCGCGCAACGTCGGCTTCATCTTCCAGTCCTACAACCTGATGCCCATGCTGAGCGCCGCCCACAATGTGGAATTGCCGCTCCTGTTGACCAAGCTCGGTGCGCGCGAACGTTCGCGCCAGGTGAAGACGGCGCTGGAATTGGTCGGTCTGACCGACCGGGCGCGCAACACGCCGCGCCAGATGTCGGGCGGCCAGCAGCAGCGCGTGGCGATTGCCCGCGCCCTGGCTTCGGACCCGTCGCTCTTGCTGTGCGACGAACCCACCGGCAACCTCGACCGCAAGACTGCCGATGAAGTGCTGGGTATCCTGCAATTGCTCAACCGCGAACACGGCAAGACCATCGTCATGGTGACGCATGACCCGGCCGCCGCCGCCTTCGCGCGCCGCACCGTGCACCTGGACAAGGGCGAATTCGTGGAAAAGGCGGTGCTGCAATGAACGCCGGCACCTTCGTGCGCAAGAGCCTGCTTCGCAAGAAGCTGAGCTTCGCGCTGCTATTCATCGTGGTGGTCGTGGCCTTCCTGCTGTTCGGCCTGCTCGGTTCGGTGCAAAGCTTCATGTCCGGCGCCAGCCAGGCCGGCGGCAATGAACGCCTGATCGTGGCCAACTCGCTCAACATCACCCGCCCGATTCCCTACCGTTTCGCGGCCGAGATCCGCGCCCTGCCCGGCGTGGCGGAAGCTTCCGAACTGAGCTGGTTCGGCGGCTATTACCTGGAAACCAGCAATTTCCTTTCCAGCTATGCGGTCGATCCGGAGCGCATGTTGCGCCTGTATCCGGAACTGCGCCTGTCGCAACAGGAAAAAGCCAGCTTCGTCGCTGAACGCACGGGCTTGATCGTGGGCCGTGCCACGGCAACCAAATTCGGCTGGAAGGAAGGCCAGCACGTGACGCTGTCGAGCAGCATTTTCACCTCGACCGCCGGCAACAATAACTGGGACTTCGTTGTCAGCGGCATCTATGGCAACGACAAGCAGGGCGGCGACGAACAGTCGGTCTATTTCCACTACGACTATTTCAACGACACCCGCACCATGGGGCGCGACCAGATCGGCACCATCGTGGTGGCGCCGAGCGTTACCGGCAGCGGCGAACGTATCGCCAGCGCCATCGACGCCCAATATGCCAATTCGGGCGACGCCACGGCCACGATGAGCGAAAGCCAGTTCTCGCGTGCCTTCCTGGCCCAGTTCGGCAACATCGCCACCATCGTGAACCTGGTGGTCGGCGCCGGCCTGGCGACCATGCTGCTGGTGGTGGCCAACACGCTGATGATGAATGTGCGGTCCCGCACCCGTGAAATCGCCGTGCTGAAGGCCATCGGCTTTTCCCAGCGCCGCATCGTGGGCCTGATCGGCGGCGAAGCGCTGGCACTGGCCTTGTCGGGTGCCGCGGCCGGCCTGTTTCTGGCCTCCGGCCTGCTGGCGCTGCTGCGCCACAGCCCGAACTTCTCATCGCTGGTGATGACACCTGCGGTGATCGTGTCCGGCGTCCTGGTGGCTGTGACCCTGGGCGCCCTGAGTGCCGCACCGCCGGTGTGGCGCGCCTTGCATATCAACGTCGTCACCGGCCTTGGAAGGGAATAATCATGTTTTCAACGCTACGGCAGACCTGGGCCGTCATCCAGATCAACCTGCTCAGCATCAACGAGCGCATTTCGCTGGTGGCTTCGGGCTGCATCGCCATCGCCCTGGTCGTGTTCGTGCTGCTCGGTTCGCTGGCGCTCGGCAACGGCTTCCAGAACACCATGCAAAGCGCCGGTGCGGAAGATATCGCCATCGTGATGCGTGAAGGCGCCGACGGCGAGATCAACAGCCAGCTCGACCGCGCCAACCAGGTCGAACTCGAAGGCGCACCGGGCGTGCGCAGCGAGAACGGCGAAGCGCTGGTCTCGCCCGAGATGTATGTGGTGGTGGACGCCATCAAGAAGAGCACCGGGCTCAAGGCCAACGTGGCGCTGCGCGGCGTGACGCCGGCCGCCTGGAAGGTGCGCAAGGCCATGCACCTGGTGGAAGGCCGCATGCCGCAGCCCGGTACCAATGAAGTGGTGATGGGCGAAGCGGTGGCACGCGAATTCGAGGGTTATGCCGTCGGCAATACCATCCACCTGCATGGCGCCTCCTGGACCGTGGTGGGCACGTTCTCCGCCAACGGCAGTGTGTTCGAGTCCGAACTGTGGGGCGACCTGCACGTGATCCAGCCGCTGATGGGCATGGGCGATGCGGTGCAGAGCGTGCGCCTGGGCCTGAACGGCGCCGACGGCCTGGCCGCCGTGCAAGCCTGGCTCAAGAACAAGCCGGAGCTGCATCTGAGCGCCCAGTCTGAACGCGAGTTCTATGCCGAGCAGGCCCAGCACAGTTCCGACCTCATCACCTTCCTGGGCAAGCCGCTGGCCGTGATCATGGCCTTCGGTGCCCTGGCTGGTGCGCTCAATACCATGTATGGCGGGGTGGCCGAGCGCGGCCGTGAAATGGCCACGCTGCGCGCCATCGGGTTCGGCCGCTGGCCCGCTTTCGCCGGGACGATGGTGGAGTCGCTGCTGTTGGCCGTCGCCGGTGCGGCACTGGGAATATTGCTTGCCTACCTGGTGTTCAACCACATGAGTGCGTCGACCCTCGGTGCGAGCTTCTCGACGGTGGTGTTCCGGCTGTCCCTGAGCGGCGACCAGTTGCTGCAGGGTGCGCGCTGGGCGCTGATCATCGGATTCATCGGCGGCCTGTTTCCGGCCATCTCGACGATCCGGGCACCGCTGGTGAAGTCGCTTACCGAATAAACCAAACAGGCAAGCCGGAAAAATCAACCAAGACTGGATCGAGAGGGAAGACATGCGGGAACTCATCTTTTACGTGCACGTGCCGTTTTGCTCGAGCAAATGCCACTTTTGCAGCTGGGTGTCGCCGATACCCACGACGGACCTGGTGAAGAGCCGGGCACGCTTCGGGGAATATGCGGCGGCTGTGCGCTCGGAGATCGCCACGACCCGGCGCCAGTTCGGCGACGCCGATATCAAGGCCAAGCTGCTCTACTTCGGCGGCGGTACGCCCTCGCTGCTGGCGCCGGAAGACCTGGTTTCGATCCGCAGTGCGATCCTGGCCAACTTCCCCGCCAGTGCCGGCTTTGTCGATACCACGCTGGAGATGAGCCCGGACACGGCCACGCCGGAAAAGCTGCGCATCCTGCGCCAAGGCGGGTTCGACCGCCTGAGCTTCGGCGTGCAGTCGTTCAACACCGAGCGCGCCAAGACGCTGGGCCGGGCCCATACGCCGGCCATGGCCATCGATGCGTTCAAGATGGCGCGCGACGCCGGCTTTGAAAACATCAACATCGACCTGATGGTGGGCTTCCCCGACGAAACCGAAGAGGAATACACCGAAAGCGTGGCCACGGCGCTGGACCTGGCACCGGACCACCTGTCGGTCTATATCTACAAGAAGGTGGAAGGCACGGTGCTGGCGCGCCAGATCGACACCGGCAAGCGCACACCCTGCCCGCTGCCGGAGGCCGTGAAGCGCTATGAGGTGGCGGCGCAAATGATGAAGGATGCCGGCTACGACGAATACATGTTCCAGCTGTTCGGCCGCGACGGCAAGCGCTGCAACATCGACTACCACTACTTCAACCTCGACTACGACTACGTCGGCTTCGGCCAGGGCGCGCACAGCCTGCTCAACGGCGCCACCTATGCCCATGCCCAGACGCTGGAAGAGTACTTGCGCAAGCCGGCGCCGAACCAGGTCGAACGGATTGCCGATGCCGAATCCAAGCTCGAGACCAAGGTGTTCGAAATGTTGCACACCGACGGCGGCATCGACTTCAACCGTTTCGAAGCGTCGACCCGGATGACCTTTCCGGAAGCGGTACAGCGCTATCCGCGCCTGCAAAAAGCCCTGGCCAGCGTCCTTGAAACCACCGGCGCCGAACAGACGGAACAGGCGGTGCGCTTCGTCGAGCGCGCCGCCAAGGTGAACTGGCTGGCCTTGCCGCCGCATTGGTCGCGCGACTACCAGCCGGGCCGCAACAAGACGATTCCCATCGCCATTGCCCATTGACCAGAACATAAGAGTGAATTCGACCATGAACACCATGACCATCACCGAGGTTTTGCCCGATTTGTCGGGCAGCATCTTCAAATTGCGCCGCGACGCGATTTACATGAAGACCGAAAAGGGGATCGCATTTCGCAGCCGCCGCAAGGTGTTTGCCCTGAACGGCGACACCATCTACAGGACCTTCCTGCAATTGCTGCCCTACCTGGACGGCCGCACCGAATGCGACAGCCTCCTGGGCGGCGTGCCGGAAAAAAGCCGCCCGATGCTGACCCAGCTTTTGCACATCCTGCAGGACAGCGGCATCATCGATACGGTCGACCAAGAAGATGCACGCAGCATTTCTCCCGCGCTGGCGAAGGCCTTTGCCGCCCAGATCGATTTCATCGCCCATTTCGGCGACCGGCCCAACGAGCGCTTCCTGGCCTTCCGCAACAGCCGCATCCTGCTGTGCGGCAGTGGCGCCGGTCTGGCGAGCGCCGCCACCGCCTTGCTGCGCAACGGTGTGCGCCGCCTGGCCGTGGCCGCGGCGCCGGAACAGGACCTTGGCCTTTTGCATGCCGAAGTGGCACGCCTGGAGGCGGCCGACGTGCAAAGCGAGGTGGCTGTCGGTGAAGCCGACCCGGCAGGCTTTGACCTGTTGATCTATTGCGCAGAACAGCCCGACCTGGCGGCGCTGCAGCGTTTGAACGGCCTGGCGCTGGCCGCCGGCTGCCCCTTCCTGCCTGCCTTCGTCCACGCCGGTAACTCAATGATCGGCCCGATTGCCGCCGCCGGCACGCCGGGTTGCTGGCAGTGCACCATGCTGCGCTGGGCCGACAATGCGCCGGCACGCGAAGCCAGCACCAGCTGGCAGGCGATGGCCGGTGTGCACGCCGCGCAGGGCGCGCCGGTGTCGCAAGTGCCGGCCCAAATCCTGGGTAACAACGTGGCCATGGAAGCCTTCAAGTATTTCGTCGGCCAGCCGGCGCCGGAAGCGGGCACGCGTTTGCTGGTGCAGGATGTCGCGACGCTGGGCAGCAGCCTGGTTGCCGTGTTGCCCCATCCCGATTGCCCGGCCTGCGCCGCTGCAGGCGACGCCGGTGCGCCCGATGTTGCCCTGAACGACGCAAGTGCCGTGGTGCAGGCCTGGACCCCTTATATCGATGCACGCTTCGGCAAGTTCCGCGGCTTCAGCGATGAATCGCTGGAACAGTTGCCCTTGCGCCTGACCCAGTTGCGCCCGGCGGCGGCCGTCGCCGAACGCCTGGGCGATGCGGAATTCGTCGTTGCCGGCTGGAGCCTGAGCAACAGCGATGCCGCGCGCGTCCATGCCTTGAGCGAAGCCTTGGCCCTGTCGGCACATGATGCGGCACCCTTGCACCTGCATGCCTCAATCGGTGCGGCAGCTGCCGGCGAAACGAGCGTGGAAGCACAGGCCGTTGCCGGCTGGCTGGGCAACGGCGACGCCCCGCGCGCGCGCCACCTCGCGGCCCGGCGCATCGGCGACGGTAAGCAGGCCTGGCTGCCGGCCGGCGCATTGCATCCTTATTTCGACAACGAAGGCCGCTTCGACCCGCACGGTGCCGGCCTGGGCGTCGGCGCCGACCTCGACAGCGCCACGGCGCAAGCCTTGATCTCGCTGGGCACGCACTTGAGCATCGCCGGGCTGGCACGCGGCAGCCTGTCGCTGTCCAGCTTGCGCGGCTGGCAGCAGCGTTGCGGCAAGGACGCCGATTACCTGCATCGCGCCGCCGCACAGCTTGACTTCACCGATCTTGAAATCGGTGTGACGCAGCCTTGCGCCGGCCTGGTCAGCGCGCTGCTGCGGCCGGTGCACGACGGTGCGCAACAAGTCGACGCCATGCTGGTGGGCACCGGCTTCAACCAGGCCCAGGCGGTGACGAACCTGCTGGCACAACTGGTGGCACGGGCCCAGCTTGAACGGCACGGCCAGAGCCTGCGCCTGCCGCGCCGCGCGGGTTTGTTTGCCGGTGCGACGATCCGGCCGGCCTGGTCTGGCGAAACGGATTTCGACGGCATAGCCGACACAAGCGGCACTGGCGGCACAAGCGGCACCCCGGCATTGGCCGAGGTGGCACAAGCGGCCGCCGCCGCCGGCTGGGATATCTGGTGGAAAGACGTGAGCGCACCGGACGTCGCGCTGACGCGTTCGCTGCGGGTAGTGAAAGTGGTGCTGGCGCGGGCCCTTGGCGGCGCACGGTAATACGGACTTTAACGAAACACATGGAGGTTGGCATGCAACAGAGAATCGTCAATATCAATGAGCCGGCGCGGGAGCCGCTTGAGAACGGCATGGCGCCACGCCGCGTGCGCGGCGGCCGGATCGCCTCGCTTGACGCCGTGACCAAGCGTTACGGCGAGCGCACCGCCCTGAAGGGAATTTCCTTCGAGCTCTACGCCGGCGAAATCGTCGCCCTCCTGGGGCAGAACGGCGCCGGCAAGACCACCAGCATCCGCCTGATGCTGGGCCTGTCCGAAGCCAGCAGCGGCAAGATCGACGTGTTCGGCGGCTCGCCTGCGGACCGCACGGTGCGCATGCGCATCGGCGCCATGCTGCAGGTCGGCGTGGCCGGCATCCCCGAGCATCTGTGCGTGGGTGAACACATCGACCTGTTCCGCAGCTATTACCCGAACCCCCTGCCGCGCGAAGAAGTGATCGCCGCTGCCGGCTTGCAGGGCTTCGAAAAGCGCCGCTTCGGCAAGCTCTCCGGCGGCGAGCAACAGCGCGTGCTGTTTGCACTGGCCATCTGCGGCAACCCCGACCTGCTGTTCCTGGACGAACCGACGGTGGGCATGGACGTGGAGTCGCGCCGCCTGATGTGGGAGCAGATCCGCCGCTTCGCCGCCGGCGGCAAGACGGTGTTGCTGACCACGCATTACCTCGAGGAAGCCGACGAGCTGGCCGACCGTATCGTGGTGATCCGCCAGGGTGAAGTGATCGCTGAAGGCACACCGGAAGAGATCAAGGCTCCGCTCGGTGCGCGCACGATCCGCTGCCATACCTCGCTGGACCCCGAAGTGGTGAAGACCTTCCCCTCGGTGCAATCGGTACGCAAGGACGGTGCGGTCACGGTGATCGCCGCAACCGAGCCCGACGCCGTGGTGCGCCAGTTGATGATCAACGATGCCGGCCTGACCGGGCTGGAAGTTGTCGGTGTTGCGCTGGAAGACGCCTTCGTGGCCCTGACTTCGGCAGCCTGAGCAGAGCCCTTTTGAACTGGAGAAACGACATGAGCCTTACCCTGACCAGCAATGCCCCCAGCTTCCGCGCCCCGGCGCTGTGGGGGATCTACCTGAAGGAAACGCACTACGAATTGCTCAAGCTGGTGCGCCATCACTCTTACCTGTTTTCGATCATCGGCATTCCCATCGGCCTGTTCCTGCTGTTCGGCGTGGCCCATACCGAAACCATGCTGCACGGCTACCCGATCACGCGCTACCTGATTGCCAGCTATTCCTGCTTCGGCGGCATGGGCGCGGCAATGTTCGCCGTCGGCGGCGGGCTGGCTTACGAACGCGGCCACGGCTGGCTTGAATTGAAACGCGCTTCGCCGATGCCGACCTTTGCCTACCTGTTCGCCAAGCTGGTTTCTTCCGTGGTGTTCGGCGAACTGATCGCCATGATCCTGCTGGCCATCGGCGCCAGCGTGATCGACCTGCAGATGTCGGCCTGGGACATTGCGCACTTCATGCTGGCCGTTGCCGGCGGCGTGATGGCGTTTGCTGCCATCGGCACCTTCGTCGGCCTGTTGCTGGCACCGGGTTCGGCCGCGGGCATGATCAACCTGATCTACCTGCCGCTGGCCTTGTGCGGCGGGCTGTGGATGCCACTTGAGGCCCTGCCCAACTGGCTGCAGGCGATTGCACCCATCCTGCCTTCGTACCACTTCTCGCGCCTGGCCTTGCATACGCTGGGCTACTTCAACGAGTCCGAAGCCTTGTCCTGGGGCTGGCTCGCGCTGTACACGCTGGTGTTCGCGGCGGCCGGAACCTGGTTGTTCCGTCGCCAGGAGGCAGCACGCTGATTCCCGACTAGCTCCCGCACCCTGATTCAAGCATAGGCGGCCGCGCTTGCGCGGCCGGCGGGACCCGCTCACCCTGAAAAAAGAGAAAACCATGTCCAACGCTGCTCAATCCGCATTGCCCGCCGTCACGGTTGCACCGGAAGCGCCCGCCACGCCCTCGCACTTGTACAACCCCGAGCGCCTGCGTGCGCTGATTGCGCCCGGCGTGGCGGCACGCCGCAACAAGAACCTGCTGCTCTACATCCACGTGCCGTTCTGCAGTTCCAAGTGTCACTTCTGCGACTGGGTGGTGGGCTACAGCAAGGCCGACCTGCTCGATACCGGTGAATTGCGTGCCCGCTACGTCGACGCGCTGTGCGAACAGATCAGCCAATATGCACCGATGCTGGCCGGCCTGGGCTACAAGGTAACCAACCTGTATTGGGGCGGCGGCACGCCGACGCGCCTGGCGCCGGAACAGATGGCGCGCATCCACGACACGCTGGCGGCAGGCATCGATTTGTCGGGGCTGGTTGAATATACGGCTGAGTGCAGCCCTGAAACCGTGTCAGCGGCGCACCTGGACGTGCTGATGTCGCGCGGCCTGAACCGCATCAGCGCCGGTGCGCAATCGTTCGACCCGCAAATCGTGCGCCGCATGGGCCGTGCCCATTCGCCGGCACATATCGGCCGCGCGGTCGGCCTGTTCAAGGATGCCGGGCTGAAGAATTTCAACCTGGACCTGATCGTCGGCTTCCCCGGCCAGACGCGCGAAGTCGTGCTCGATTCGATCCAGCAGGCGCTCGACGCCGGCGTGCCGCACCTGAGCCTGTACATGTTCCGTGAATTTTCCACCGGCCTGGTGGTGGTGCGCCAGATGAATGCCGGCGGCGTGACCCAGGATACGGTTGAAGTGCGCTCCTCGATCTATTACGACGCCAAGGCCATGCTGGAAGCGGCTGGCTATGAAGAATACGTGGTGGGCTACTTCGCCAAGGGCGCTGACTACTACTTCCATTCCGAAGATTATTACTTCGCCCTGCGCGGCGACTATTTCGGCTTCGGCGCCGGTGCCGCTTCCGTGCTGGGCCATTGTGCGATCAAGTACGGCGAAGCCGACCGCTACGGCAACTCCGACGTGCGGCGCTTCATCGACGACCCGGTCTCGCTGGCTGCCGGCCCGCTCAAGCGCATGCCCGACAAGGTCTTCACCGACGGCTATTTCAAGGCGTTTGCCACGCATGAAGGCATCAACTTTGAACGCTGGCAAGACCAGTTCGGCTTCGACTTCCGCGCCCTGCGCGACGCCAGGCCGGGCCTGCGCGACTGGTTCACCCAGCGCGAAAGCCATGGCGCCGTGTTCGTCGAAGACGGAAAGGGCGTGGCACTGAGCGAAGAGACCTTGATTCCCACGATGATCTGGCGCCGTTGAAGCGGTAGCCGCAGAACCAACACAACCGATATCCCAAGGAGAAAGACATGAATAGCGCCACGAATAGTGCCACCCAGGCAGCAAGCATCGATACAACCCGCATCGCGCTCGAACGCGAACTACAGCGCCTATGGCAGGAATTGCTGGAAGTGCCGCAAATCGGCGTCGACGATGACTTCTTCGTCCTGGGCGGGCATTCCCTGCTGGCCATCGAATTGCGCGCCGAGCTGCGCAAGCTGCTGCAGGCCCCGCGGCTGACCATCGACACCTTGCGCACCTCGACCATCTCCACCATGGCTGCGGCCATCCTGGACGAACTCAGCGTAGGAGAAGCGGCATGAGCAACCGTATTGCACAAGCTGGCGGCGAAGAACACGTCGCCTCGCCGCTGGTGATGACCGCGCTGGCCCGCCTGGCCCGCATGGCGCAGGAAGCCGGCATGCTGGCCAAGCCTGCCGCACAGGCACCGCAGGTGGTGTGCCTGCGGCCTGCGCAAAAGGGTTCGAATGCGACCCCGCTGGTGTTCGTGCACCCCATCGGCGGCAGCATCATCGCCTACAAGGATATCTGCCGTTACCTGGCACCGGGCCGCGCCATCTACGGCATCCAGAGCCAGCCCGACGAAGCGCGCAATTCGCTGGCCCACCCGACTATCGAGGCACTGGCTGCCGACTATGTGCGCCAGATCGAAGCGCTTGAACTGGGTGCGCAACTGATCATCTCGGGCTATTCGCTCGGTGGTGCGGTCGCATTCGAAATGGCGCACCAGTTTGCCGCGCGCGGCACGCTGGTCGAATCGGTCATCATCATCGACACGCCTTCGCGCATCCGCCCCCCTGCAACGGAGGAAGACGCTGCCGTGACGGCCGGGCAATTGCTGATGTTCGGCCAGGTGCTGGCCGGTGCGCGCGGCGCCGAACTGGCCCTGACGCAAGACGATTTTGCGGGCTTGTCTGCCTCGTCCAGCGTGGAACGCCTGATCGATCATTTGCGTGAAAAGGAAGTCCTGGGCCGCTCCGGCCCGGATGTCTACCACTCGGTCTACGAAATGGTGCGCCATAACGAAGCGCTGCAGCGTACCCACGTGCCCGGTGCAGGCTATCGCGGCGCCGTGGCCTTGATCCGCACCGAACAGGAAACCCCGGAGTTGCGCACCGAAGCCGGCACCATGTATGACGACCCCAGCTTCGGCTGGCAAGCGTATTGCGAGCGGGAAGTGCAATTGAGCTCGGTGCCGGGTTCGCATTTCCAATTGATCTACCCGCCCTTCAATGCCGGTTTGGGCAAGGCCCTGCAGCAGAGCCTCGATGCCCTGCCCGTGATCGACCCGGTTGAACAGTTCCGCGCCCAGGCAACGCTGCGGCCCGGCCATACGGCGCTGCACGACGGCGAACGCCGCGTCAGCTATGCCGAGCTGCTGGCCGATGCTGAAACCCTGGCTGCGCAATTGCAAGCCGAGGGCGCCGGCGCCGGGTCATTGGTGGCAGTGTGCGGCGAACGCAGCAGCGACTATGTGACGGCCCTCCTGGCCGTGACGATGACAGGCGCGGCTTACCTGCCGCTCGACCCGACGCAACCGGAAGAAAAGACGGCCTTCATGTTGGCCGACGCCAAGCCGGTGCTGGTTCTGGCTGACGTGGCCCATGCCGGCGCCTTGCGCGACGGCGGCAACAAGGTGATTGCGCTGGAGAGCGCGAACCGCGAAAGCACCTCCGCCTGCCCGGCTCCGGTGACTGTTGCGCCGCGCCAACTGGCTTATGTGATGTACACCTCCGGCACGACCGGCCAGCCCAAGGGTGTCTGCATCACGCGCGAAGCCATTGCCCGCCTGATCCGCGACGCCCGCTATGCCAAGTTGGGTGCCGGCAGCGTCATCCTGCAGCATTCCAACCTGTGCTTCGACGCCTCCACCTTTGAAATCTGGGGCAGCCTGCTGACCGGCGGCACCTGCGTGCTGATGCCGCATGCCCGTCCTTCGCTACAGCAATTCGAGCAGGTCGTTCGCGAGCACGGCGTGACCACCGTCTTCATGACCTCGGCCCTGTTCCGCGACCTGGCCGAGCGCCGTCCCCGTGCGCTCTCCGGCGTCGCCGAAGTGTTGACCGGTGGCGACGTGGTGGCGCCAAGTGCGGTGCGCCAGGTGCTCGAAGCCAACCCGGGCCTGGAAGTGGTGCACATGTATGGCCCGACCGAATGCACGGTGTTTGCCCTGGCGCACCGCCTGGCCTCGGTAGATGCCTTGCAAGACCCGCTGCCGCTGGGCCTGCCGGTGGCGCAAAACACCATGCACGTGCTCGATGATGCCTTGCAGGCAGTGGCCGACGGCGAAGAAGGCGAGTTGTACATCGGCGGCCCGAGCGTGGGGCTGGGTTATCTGAACCGTGCCGAATTGAGCGCCGCCGCGTTCGTGAACGTGCCTGATGAAGCCGGGCAGGTGCGCACGCTGTACCGCACGGGTGACCGCGTGGTGCGCGGCGCCGACGGCTTGTTGCGTTTCCGCGGCCGGCTCGACCGCCAGATCAAGCTGCGCGGTTTCCGCATCGAGCTGGGAGAAGTGGAAGCGGCGTTGTCGCGCCAAGCCGACGTGGCCGATGCCGCCGTGCGTGCCATCACCGGTTCGTCCGGCGACAAGGCCCTGGTGGCGTACGCCGTGCCGACGGCGGTCGCCGTGGCGCCGGACGCCGCACGCGACGCGGCCCTGCTGGCAGAACGCACCGAACAATGGGAACAGGTATACAGCAAGCTGCTCTACAAGAGCCTGGCCAGCGCCGACCAGGCCGGCCGTGACCCGACCATGAATGCCGCCGGCTGGAAGAACAGCTTCGATGGCCGCGTCATTCCCGATGCCGACATGGAAGAGCTGATTGCCGAAGGCGTGAACAACATCATGGCGCTGGCACCGCGCCACGTGCTTGAAATAGGTTGCGGCACCGGCATGCTGCTGTTCCGCATCGCCCCGCATTGCGAGTCCTATGTCGGCACCGACTTCTCGCCGGAAGTGATCGACTATGTGCGTGAACGGGCCGCCGAACGCAAGCTGTCGCAGGTCGCCCTGCACCGCCTGGTGGCGCACGAATTGCCGAGCCCGCCGCCGGGTGGCTTCGACACCGTCATCATCAATTCGGTGACCGAGCATTTTCCCTCGCTGCAATACCTCGACGACCTGCTGCACAGCCTGGTGCCGGCCATGAAGCCGGGCGGCCACATCTATGTGGGCGACAACCGCAGCTTCAAGCTGTTGCCCCTGTTCCATAGCTCGATCCAGTTGTTCCGCAGCGAAGGCACGACGGGCGTGGCCGCGCTCGACCTGCAGGCCGAACTGGCGATGATGGAAGAAAACCAGTTGACCATCGACCCCGACTATTTCCGCCAGTTCGAAAGCGGCGCCCTGCGCTGTGTCGACGTCCAATGCAAGCGCGGCCGCCTGCGCAATGAAATGACGCAATACCGTTTCGACGCCGTACTGCAAGTCAACGGCGACACGCCGCGCGGTGGCAAGCCGGAAGTCGTCGCTTGGCGTGACGGCGTGGACAGCCTGCAGCAATGGCGCGAAGTCCTGGCCGTGCACGGCGCCACGCCGCTGCTCTTGAGCGGCTTGCCCAATGCACGCATTCCCGGTGCTGCGATCCTGGCCGCCCAGAAAGATGGCGCACCGGCCTTTGAAACCGCCGGCCAGCTGCGCCGCGCCATGGCCCAGCAGGCGATGGGAGAGGATCCGGAAGACTGGCGCGCCATGGCTGCCGAACTCGGCTTCAGCGTCCAGATCATTCCGGGCCAGGGCAGCGATGGCGATTTTGATGTGCTGCTGTGGCGAGGTGCCTTGCCAGCTTCGGTCGCACCGGCCCCGCGTGCTCTGACCGAACTGGCCAATGACCCGTTGCTGTCGCTGCGCACCGACAACCTGGGCGTGAAACTGCGCGATGCGCTCGCCGCTACCTTGCCGGCCTATGCCCAGCCGCATTTCATCGTCGTGTTGCCGCGCTTCCCACGCAATGCCAACGGCAAGATGGATTCCGCTGCATTGCCCCTGCCGTCGCGCCTGCGTCAGGCCGGACACGGCGCCGCCGACGGCAGTCCGCTGGAACGCCGGATTGCGGCAGTCTGGCAAGGCGTGCTGGAAATCGATGCCATCGGCGCCGACGAAGACTTCTTTGCCATCGGTGGCGATTCGCTGCGGGCCGTGCGTGTGGCGGCGGACCTGAGTGCCGTATTGCAGCAGGACGTCTCGCCGGCACGTTTGTTCGAGCACCGCACGATCCGCGAACTGGCACAGAGCCTGACGGCCGCTGCCCAAGTGCAGGCAACACCGGCGAATGGCCGCGGCGGCGCCCGCCGGGCCGCATTGCGCACGGTGCACATGACGGAGAATGGACATGGCATCTGATCATGCCGTCAGCCCGACCGACATCGCCGTGATCGGCATGGCCGGGCGCTTTCCGGGCGCGGCCGACGTCGGCACACTGTGGCACAACCTGTGCGCGGGCGTCGAGTCGGTCACCTTCCTCAGCGAAGACCAGTTGCGTGCAGCCGGTGTGGCGCAGGAAAAGCTCGACGACCCGGACTACGTGCGTGCAGCCTATCTGCTGGACCAGGCAGACCGGTTCGACGCGGCCTTCTTCGGCTATTCGCCGCGCGAAGCGCGCTGCATCGATCCGCAACAGCGCGTTTTGCTCGAATGCGCCTGGGAGGCCATGGATGACGCGGGCTATAACGGCACGGCCATCAGTACCGGCGTCTATGCCGGCTGCTCGCTCAATACCTACCTGCTGTATTCGGGCGTGGCCGAGCAGTTTGCCAAGGACCCGGTGCTGGCCCTGATGAGCAGCGACAAGGACTTCCTGGCCACCCGCATCGGCTACAAGCTCGGCTTGCAGGGCCCCTGCGTCACGGTGCAAAGCGCCTGCTCGACTTCGCTGGTGGCCTTGCACAGCGCCTGCCAGGCCTTGCTCTCACGCGAATGCGACATGGCCCTGGCCGGCGGCGTGTGCGTCAAGGTGCCCTTGCATGCGGGTTACCAATACCGTGAAGGCGGCATGCTGTCGCAAGACGGCCACTGCCGTCCGTTCGACGCCGACGCCAGCGGCACCATCTTCGGCAGCGGTGCCGGCGTGGTGGTGTTGAAGCGCCTGGAACAAGCCCTGGACGATGGCGACACGATCCACGCCGTGATCAAGGGCTCGGCAATCAATAACGATGGTGCGCGCAAGGCCAGTTATACCGCCCCCAGCGTGGAAGGCATTACCGAGGCGCTTGGGCAGGCGCTGGAATTTTCCGACGTTGCGCCGGAGCAGATCGGCTACGTCGAATGCCATGGCACCGGCACCGCGTTGGGTGACCCGATCGAGGTGCGTGCCTTGCGCTCGGCGTTCGGCGCAACTGGTGCCGTCGCACCGTGGTGCACGCTGGCTTCGGTCAAGAGCAACATCGGCCACCTCGAAGCAGCATCGGGCATCGCCGGTTTCATCAAGGCCGTGCTGTGCCTGAAGCACAAGACCTTGCCGGGCACGCTGCACTACCGCAAGCCCAACCCGGCGCTGGAACTCGACGGTTCGCCGTTCCGGGTCGATGCTACCACCCGCGCCTGGGAAAGCCGGGATGCGCGCCATGCGGCCGTGTTGTCGCTCGGTGTGGGCGGCACCAATGCCGTGGTGATCCTCGGTGAAGCGCCTGCGCAAGTTACCGCTACGTCGGCGCATCGCTGGCACGTCTTGCCGCTGTCGGCCAAGACCGCCGCGCAACTCGATATGGCCGAAGCCGCCTTGCGCCGCCATCTGGAGACGCTGCCGCTTGCACTGGCTGCCGATGCGGCCGTCACCCTGAGCTGCGGCCGCCGTCATTGGGCTCTGCGTAGTGCCATGCTCTACGACGCACACAACGGCGAGACCGTGGCGATCGAAAAACTCGAAGTGCCGGCCAAAGGCGCAGCGCGCCCGGTGCTGTTTGCCATCGGCGAAGGCATGCCGCAAGGCGCGACGGACGAACCGCTGTGGCAGCAACACGCCAAGGCCCTGCATGCTGAACTTTCTGCCGAACTGTCTGCCGCCGGAGCCCGTGCCGGCGTGCTCGATACGCCGCGCGCTGCGCAGTTTGTGGCCCAGGTCGCCCTGGGCCAGGTATGGCGCGATTATGGCGTGGCACCTGCGGCCTTCTTCGGCATCGGCAGCGGTGCCCTGGCAGCGGCTTACCTGGCCGGTGTGCTCGATGCCCATGCCGCATTGCGCATCCTGACCCAATGTGCCCAAGACGATTGCAGTCTGTTGGCCGCAGCGGCCGAACCCTATGTCGCCGAAGCGGGACAGGCGACGGCATTGCGTAGCTTGCAGGCGGCACCGCGAGAGCAGCTCCGCGCGGCTGCGCAGGCCCTGCTGGACCGCCATGAAGGCTTGCTGGTGCTGGAGCTGGGAACGGACGCCGCACTGGCGCAAGCCTTCGCGGCCGGCACTCTTTCGTCGGGAGAGGACGACGCGCCGCTGCTGCCCTACCGGATGGCGCAATTGTGGCAGGCCGGCGTGCCGGTATCGCTCGGCGCCCGTTACCGCAACGAATCACGCAACAGGATCAGTTTGCCGCCGACCCCGCTGCAGGGTGAGCGCCACTGGTGGCAGGAAAAACAATAAGCCAATTTTGAGAAAGAGGACAACGTGAAACTGGAAAATCCAATCGGGCAAAATCAAGCGAAGTCAGCGACACTGGCACCGCTGGCGCTTCTGGGTGGGGCGATTGCGCATCACTTGCGCGGCCACGCTGTGCAACTGGACCTGCGCTTTCTCGCCGCCCAGCCGCACGTGGCGGCAGGCTCGGGCGGCGAGCCGACCCTGGTGGTGCGGATCAGTGCAGGTTTCGCCCACCTCGCCTATTTTCCCGCAACGTCGGCCGTTGGCGCACCCTGCCCGGAATGCTTCGACCGGCGTGCGCTGTCGATGCGCACCATCGAAGAGCAATGGGCGGCGCACCACGGCTATTGGGCCGAAGGCGTGAGCTCACCGTTCCTGCTCGACACCATGTGCGACACTATCGGCCTGCTGTGCGCGGCACAATGCGAGCAGGCTGCCGCCAGGCCGGGCGCGCAGGAAGTCTGGACACTCGACCTGGCCAGCAACGAAGTGCGGGTCGACGAATTACTGGCCGATTCCTTTTGCACCAGTTGTTCACCGTCGCTGTTCCCGACCGAAGAAAACAGCCAGCTTGCATTGCGTGAACGCCTGCGTGCACAAAGCGGCCTGGGCCGCATGGTGCCGCTGCTCGATTTCAAGCTGCCCGCCAAGGCCTTGATCAACCCGGTGTGCGGCGCCGCTGCACCTGCCGCCATCCCCGGCTACGTGCAGTCGATTACCGCGCCGGTCTTTGCGCAATACCTGCAGCGCGCCTTCGAGAGCCGTGCCCGCGTGGTGGGCTGGAGCGGCCTGTGCCTGCGCACCGATGAAAGCAGCGCCGCCGGCCTGCTTGAAGCGCTCGAACGCCAGGCCGGCATGCTGGCCCACCCCAGCGCCACGGCCACGGTCGACAGCTACCGCAACCTCGGTGAGCGCGCCATGGACCCGACGCTGTGCTTCGCCTACAGCGAACAATGCTACGAGGCCAACCTGGGCTTGACGCGCTACGACCACGACATGGCCATCGAATGGGTGTGGGGCTATTCGCTGATGCAGCGCCGGCCGATCATGGTGCCGCGCCAGATGGCCTATTACGACCGCATACACACCGACCGCCGCATCAAGCTGGCCGACAACAACTCGAGCGGCTGCGCGCTCGGTTCCTGCTACGAGGAAGCGATCCTCAAGGGACTGTGCGAACTGATCGAACGCGACAGTTTCGTGCTTGCGTGGCACCGCCAGCTGTCGCTGCCGCACATCGACCCGGCCAGCTGCACCGACCGCAAGACCCGGCTGGTGTTGAACCGAATGGACTATCTCGGGTTCGACATCTCCCTGCTCGACGGCCGGCTGGACATGAAGGTGCCGACCGTCATCGCCGTGGCGCGCCGCCGTGACGGCCAGTTGGGTGCCATGACGGTGGGCGGTTGCGCCAGCCTTGATCCGAATGAAGCCGTGCGCTCGGCCCTGCTCGAATGCGCCACTTCCATCGTGGAAATGCCGGCCATGTTCAATGCGCAGGAAAAGCGCATCCGCAGCCTGGTGCACGATTTCTCCCGCGTGGAGACGGTGATGGACCATTCGCTCTTGTATGCGATCCCGGAAATGGCGGCCAAGCTTTCCTGGCTGCACACCAATCCGACCCGGCGCAGCTTCGCCGACAGTTATCGCGACGACCGCGACTGGCATGCCCAGGGCGACATCGGCGCCGACCTCAACAAGATCTTGCGTGAACTCGGCCGTTGCGGCATCGACGACGCGGTGGTGGTGGACCTGACCACGCCGGAACAGCGCCTGCTGGATTTGCGCACCGTGCGCGTGATCGTGCCAGGCCTGGCGCCGATCGACTTCGGCCATCCGCGCAACCGTGTCGAACACCTGCCGCGCCTGCGTTTGGCCCCGGCGGCGGCCGGCCTGGCTTCACCGGCAGGCCACGTCGGCAACGTCTTGCCCCATCCCTTTCCCTGAACCAAGGAAAACGACATGAGCCTTCACTCTGTTACCTCCGCCGACGCAAAAGCCCAGGTGCGCGCCTTTGCCCACATTGTTTTCCGCCGTTGCGACGGCGAAGGCGACGTGGTGCCGGCCGGCCACGAACCCGATTGGGACGATGCGCCCGCACGCTACCGGATCTATCCGGGCCGGCCGCGCATTTCCCTGCCCGGGCCGCTGGAATTGCAGCAGCGTTTCGATGCAAACCGTACCGGCGGGAAAGACGGCGCGGTGCCGGACCTGGCGCAATTGTCGGTGCTGTTGTACCTGACCTTGGCACCCCTGCGGCGCAAGGTCGATATTACCTGGAACGTCGACATTCCCAACATCGGATTCCTGGCGCACGAATTCGGCCGCGGCAGCGCTTCGGGCGGCGGCCTGTATCCGACACAGATCTACCTGGTGTCAGCCGGCACGGCCACGCTTGGCGCAGGCGTCTACCACTACGGTGTGGCCGACCACAGCCTGGTGCCCTTGCGCCATGGCAGCTACCAGGGTGTGCTCGACCATGCACTGGGCGGCGGCCACCGGCATCCCTACTACCTGGTGCTGGCACCGGACTTCTGGATGAATTGCGTCAAGTATCATAACTTCGGCATGCATGTCTGCAGCCAGGATGCCGGTGCCTTGCTCGGCACCGTGCAGGTGGCGTGCGATTCCCTGGGCATCGCCCAACGCAGTTTCACAGTATTCGATGATGCGCTGGTCAACCTGGTCACGGGTGCCGACGGTTTCCATGAAACCTCGTTCGCCGTGGTCGGGCTTGGCGAGCCGCAGGCCGCTTTCGCAGCGGAGCGCGACCTCGATACGGTCCGTGCAGAACTGGCGGCAACCCCGGTGCCGCAGCCCTGGCAAAAGTCGCGCGACGTCCGGATTTCTCCCATGCTTGACCAGATCCAGCGCCTGACCTGGCTCGATGCCGCTGCGCTGCCGCCGCTCCTGGAGAGCGCCCGCGAAGCGCCCCGGCAGGCCGTGCAGAATGAACAGGGTTGCGGCATGATCGAACCGCTTCTGCGGCACAGCCTGCCCAGCGTATTGCATGCGCGCCGTTCCGCCTGGGGCAGCCTGCACAGCGATTCACCTGTTACGCGCGGTGAATTGCTTGAATTGCTGCGCTTCGTGTGGCGCCGCGCCGCGCCGGAATTCGCACCGCTGCGCGAAGCTCTGCCCGAAGGCAGCCTGTCCCTGGCGATGCAGGTCAACCATTGCCCCGACCTGGCACGCGGCGCCTATCGCTACGACCCGGCATCGGACGACCTGGTTGCCCTGGGCGGCGAACAGCCGGACCGTTGGCAAAGCACCTATGCCTGGTACAACTACAACATCGAAGAAACCAACTGCGCGCTGTTCGTGACCGGCGACATCGACGCGGTAATGGCGCGCTACGGTGCGCGCGGCTACCGTGTCCTCAATGCCTGCGTCGGCATGATGGCGCAACTGTGCTACGTGGGCGCCACGGCACTGTCGCTCGATTGCGGCGCCGTGCTCGGTGCGCGCGCACAGCAGGTCAAGCGCTGCCTCAATCTGTCGGAAAACGAAAACGTGTGCATCGCGTTCTACCTGAGCCGTTCCCAGGCCCCGGTGCATCTGTTCGACTATTCACTCGTCCCGGACGTCCCCAACTGGAAGAAATCTGTATGAGCAACCTGACCACATCCAATATGGAACCCACCTTGATCGCCCCCGGCTTCCTGCTGCGTATCGGCGGCCTGCCCTTGTCCACTGTTGCCGGCCTGGGCAGTGCGGCGCTCGATGCCGCCCTCGCCCGTGCACAGGAACTGGAGCAGCTGATTGCATCGCGCGCCACTGTAGTGAGCGATGCGCTCTACCACGCCATCCCCAAGGCCGAAGCCGAGCCGGATGCGCAGAAGGCCCTGCTCAACCTGCGCCGCGCCGTCTTCAACGGCCGCACCATTGCCGCGGCTTCGCTGGCGGCCGCGAAAAAACACTTGCCGCAGCCGGACCTGCAAGCCCTGCATGATTGGCAAGCCTTGCGTGCCGAACTGGAAAGCCACGAAGCCCAGGCCGAAGCCCTGACGACGGCCGAACTGCCGCGCATGCGCCGGGCGCTCAAGGAAGCCGCCGCCGTGCCGCAGTTCCGCAAGGGCCTGCTGGTTGCCAACCCGGCGTTCGAACGCACGCTGGACGATTACCTGCGCGCCGACGACGGCCAGATCAACCGCAAGTTGCGCCAGGCCGAGCGCACGCTGTTGCTGTACCTGCTGCGCACCACGCACAAGACTTCGCCCCTGAGCACCCTGACCATGGTCAGCGTCGGGCGCTTCGGCGACGGCACCGCCATGGCGCCGCAATGGTCGTCGTGGCAGCCGCACCACGCGACCAAGCCCAACGTGGCCACGCTGTCGCGCGTGTCGCGCACGCTTTCGGGCGCGGTGGCGCGCCATCCCGGCCTGCGCCTGGCGCTGCAGGACGGCGCCACGCGCGCCAACGGCCGCCTGCATTACTGGAAGCGCAGCGAAATTCCGCTGACCGCCGGTGGCCCGATGCACAGCACCGTATCGGAAGCCAGCTTTTCGCTGCACTTGACCGGGTCGCTCGAGCTGGTGCTCGACTTGCTGGCACAAGGGCCGCGTAGCGCTGGCGAAATGATCGCGCTCCTGGGCGAGCGGCTCGACATGAGCGAAACCCAGGCTGCCGATTACCTGCAGCGCCTGGTCGACCATGGTTTGCTGACGGTCCATGGCTTGCGCCAGTCGGTATTCGAAAACAACGTCTGGGCGCGCTTTGCCGACGAACTGGAGTCGAGCGGCGAACCGGGCCTGTGCGAAGCGGCACAGGCGTTGCGCCGCGCCGGGCTCGACGTGACGCGCTTCGCGCAAGCGGGGCTGGGCGAACGCGCCACGCTGATGCGTTCGATCAACGACACGCTGGGCCAGGCCCTGGCCCACACCGGCACCGACGCACCACCGCCGCAGCCGGTTCTCTATGAAGACACCAGCGCCAGTCCGCAGCCGATTTCGGCCAGCGCCGAGGCCTGGCGCGGCGCGCTCGACCAGTTGGGCGAGCTGCAGCGCCTGGTCGGCCTGTTCGATCCGATGCTGATCTCGCGCGTGACGCTGTGCAGCCTGTTCCGCAAGCGTTACGGTGTCGGCGGCGTGTGCCGGGATGTGGCGGGGTTTTCCGACTTTTTCCACGACAGCTTCTACCGCTCGGTCTCGGCCAATTCGCGCATGAACAATTCGAGCAGCCCGTTCGGCCACGGCACCTTGAACCCCTTGAAGCTGCCCGAAATCACGGCCATCCAGGACGCGCAGGCGGAACTGATCGCTGCCGTCGACGAGGCCCTGGCCCGTCACGACGGCAGAGGCGACATCGAATTGCCGGTGGATCTGGTGCAGCGTCTCGGCACGCAAGCGATGGGCTGGCAACAATGGATGTCGAATGCCTTCTTCGTGCAGAAGAGCGGCACGGACGACGACCCGCAACTAATCCTGAACCGCATCTATGCCGGCGCCGGCTGCACGTTCGGCCGCTTCGCCCATCTCTACGATGGTCCGGAAGCCCAGCCGGCGCGCACGCTGTTGCGCGAGAACCTGGCGGCGATGCAGGGCGACGACATGCTGTTCGCCGAATTGCAGGGTGGCCACGAGACCAACCTGAACCTGCATCCGATGCTGTCGGACGTGGAACTGGTCTTGCCTGGCGAACGCGGCAGCGCCGACCCGGCCGGGCGCATCACGCTGGCCGAGTTGAGCATCCGCCACGATGCCGAGCGCGACCGACTCACCCTCTATTGCGAACGCCTGGGCAAGCGCATCGTGCCGCTGTATCTGGGCATGCTGTATCCGCTGATCCTGCCTGAATTGCAGACCTTGCTGCTGCATTTCTCGCCACCGGCGATCTTGCGCACCGACGTGTTCGCCCGCTCGCAGAACAGCGGCGAGGGCACGGCCTTCCTGCCGCGCATTCGTTACCGCAGCGTGCTGCTCGAACGGGCGCGCTGGGAAGTGCCGGCCGCACAGGTGCCACAGCGCGCAGGCGGAGAGAGCGATTATCGCTACATGCGGCGCCTGGCTGCCTGGCGCGAAGAGACCGGCCTGCCGGCGCAAGTGTTCGTCAAGGCGATGGATCTGGCCGTCAAGCGCGCATCGAGCGAGCAGATCGGCGGATACGGCTTCGGCAACAAGCCGGTCTACGTCGACTTTGCCCAGCCGCTGTGCGTCGGCCTGTTCGAACACATCGCCGCCGGCGCCACCGGCCACCTGGTGTTTTCCGAACGCCTGCCGGCCAACGACGATGCACTGGCCGCGCCGGACGGGCAGCAGCATACCCACGAATTCATCTTTGAACTGACACAGGGCTCCCTCAAATGAAAGCGATGACCAGTAATTACCTCAGCGTCCACATTTTCTACAATGTGGCCGACCTGCGCGCCATCCTGCTCGAATGCGTCGAGCCGTTGGTGCGCCGCCTCGAAAGCAGGGGCATGATCGAACGCTACTTCGTGATCCGCTACTGGGAAGGTGGCGCACACGTGCGGCTGCGCCTGTTGCCGGCGGCGCACGTCAGCCACGACGAACTCAAGGTCGAGGTGGAACCGGCGATCGAACGCTTCCTCGAAGACCGGCCCTCGCTGTTCGACCCGGACCCGGAAGTCATGGCACCCTTGATGCGCCGGCTCTACGTGATGGAATACGGCGAAAAGGCCTACGAAGAGCGCTACGGCTCGACCGGCCTGATTCCACTGCATCCGAACAATTCCTATGCCTATATTCCCTACGTGCCGGAATATTCGCGCTACGGCGGTATCCAGGGCATGGAGATGTCGGAGCTGCATTTCCATACCTCGAGCAATATTGCCTTCGATGCGCTGCGCGACATCAACAGCAGCGTGCGCACCAGCACGCTGGGGATGGCATTCCAGATGATGCTGCACTTCTGCTACGCCTTCTTCGAAGACCGCAGCAAGGTGATCGCCTTCTTCCGCAGTTATGGTGAATTCTTCCAGGGTGTCAACGTGCCGCCCGACCTGCAAGCCGGCTTCGACCGCGTGTTCGACCGCCAGGCGGCATCGATTGTCGAGCAGACCCAGCAGCTTGAAACGATCAACCTGCGCCTGCGCACCGGCGAGATGGGTGCGCTCAGCAAATACGTGACCAATGCGCGCCACGTGCGCGCCCAGGTCGATCAGCTGTATGCGGCAGGCCAGCTCGAATTCCTCGGCACTGTCGAATCCGCCGACCAGGCGGCCAGCCGGCTCCTGACCAGCTACATCCATATGACCAACAACCGGCTCGGCCTGCTGATCATCGAAGAAGTCTACATGGCCAACATGATCGTGCGCTCATTGGAGGGCGACGTATGAGCACCGGCGAACTAGCGCTGCCGCGCCTGTCTTCCCTGGTCCGGATCGGCCCGCCGGAATACGTCGGCGGCAAGGTCATCCGCTTTGCCAAGCACGACGTGACCTGCCGCTATTTCCGTATCGGCGAACGTGAAGCCTTCCTGCTCGAACGTCTCGACGGGAATCACGACAAGGACGCCATCGCCGCCGGATACGCCGCCGCGTTCGGCGTCAGCCTGTCGGACGGATCGCTGCAAAACGCACTGGCGCTGTTTGCCCAGCGCGGCCTGCTCGAGGGCGCCGACGCGCCGGCGGCGGGCGGCGACGCGGCCCACCTGGAGCCGGAAGAAAATGCCTTGTCGTTCCGTTTCTATTTCTGGAACCCGAATCGCTTCATCACGCGCATTGCGCCCCATTTCCGCTGGCTGATCAACGGCCCTGCCCTGGCTGTCTGGGCCGGCCTGCTGCTGCTGGCCGAACTGGCGCTGGTGCCGCACCTGCCGGTGCTGTGGGACGAGGCAGTGCGCCTGAACGGCATCACCGTGCTGCTACGTATCGCCGTGCTGATCGCGGTCTACGCTTCGGTCACGCTGGTGCACGAATGCGCGCACGCGGTGGCTTGCAAGCGCTATGGCGGCGAAGTGCCGGAGATGGGCGTCATGCTGCGCTACTTCATCTTCACCGCCTATACGCGGATCGACGACATCCTGCTGTTCCACGAACGCTACAAGCGCTTCCAGGTGCTGGCCGTCGGGCCGATGGTCAACCTGACGCTGATTCCGATTGCCCTGGCGGTGTGGCTCAACACCCCGGCCGATTCGGTGGCGAACATGGCGGCGGTCGACATGCTGGTCTGGTTCAACATCGGTTCGCTGGTGCAGCTCCTGCCCTTCCTGCAGACGGACGGCTACTTCATGTTTGCCCAATTCCTGCACATGCCCGACCTGCGCAAGGATGCGTCGTCCTACCTGGTCAGGCGGCTGTTGTCGCTGCTGACCGGACGGCGCATGCCGCCGGTGTCGCCGGCTTGTGCCTCTTACGTGGTGCCGGTCTACATCGTCTATGGCGTCCTGGCGTTCGGCGCCACGGGCGCGGCCCTGGCCTATGTCTTGAATCGCCACGCCAACACGATCCTGACGCTGTTCGGGAACAGCACCGGCCATGTGGTGGTTGCCGTGCTCGGCACATTCCTGGCATGGCGCATCATTTTTCAACTGGTTCCCTGGGTGAGACGGCAAAGCAGGCTGTTACCCGAGTCGTCCTAAGAAATACTCTTTCTCGAAAGGTGAAACGATCATGCGTAAATCATTGCAATTCAAGGCCACGACGCTGGCAACCGGTGAAGAACTCGGCGCCTTGCTGGCCCGCGTAGGCGGCAAACGCCAGGTGGTGGCCGACCTCGGCCTTGGCGCCTGGACCCAGCACGCGCTGCCGGTGCAAATACTGGGCCAGCTGCTGGGCAAGGAAGTGGCGCACAAGACCCAATCGGCCAAGACTTCCGTGGCCATGTCTCTGGGCGACTCGATGAGCGCCGGTATCGACCAGGAAGGCCGCGGCAACCGCGCCCTGTTGACGGCCTACCAGAATGCGCGCCAGATCGGTACGCTGCTGGTGCAGCAGCAGGCGTCGGCAGTGATCGTTGCGCCGGCCTTCGGCATCGCCTGGCGCTATGAAGACCAATTGCTGGTTGAATATCTGGTGAGCCTGTTCCCCGAAGTCGAGCTGCATTTCGCTGTGCTGGCCGGATCGGCACCCGTCTGGCCCAAGGACTGGAGCGTGGAACTGGCCGCAGGAAGCAAGGCACAAGGTGCTACCCAGGGCGAGAGCCTGCTGGCCCGCCTGCCTGGTGCGGTCGGTCCCGCAGCATTGGCCGCCTGCCCGGCTGCCGAGCGCGGCGCCTTGTTCGAACTCGGCAATGGCTGGGCCGTGGTGCGCCCGGAATGGCGCCGTGCACCGGCCCCCGGCACGTTTACCCGCGCCGAAGTGGCCGCGCTTCCTGCATTGGGCCTGCGTAATCTTGCCGGCTATGCGCTTTACCATAGCACGCATCTGGCCGACGACTGCTGGGCGTTTTGCCAGGAAGCCTGGCGCCAGTTCGACGCGGGTTACCGCGAACTGGGCTTCTTTTTCATCGAAGTGGCACGCGAAACCGCAGCCGAGGAATCGAACAAGGCGATCTTCGCCTGCCATCGCCAGGCCATGCACCTGGCTTCGGCCCACTACACCGATGCCGGCTCTTCGCTCGAACCGATGACGGCTTTGCCGGAACAGATGCGCGGCTTCCTGCTCGAAACCAAGGGTTGGGGTTTGGTGATGGCCAACCGCCCTGCCGAAGCGCTGCCGCACCTGCATGCGGCACTCGGCCTGTGCGAGCCAGAAGTGCCGGACGTGCCTTACCTGTTCCTGCTCAACATTACCGCCCTGGCCGAAGTGCGCTCGGGGAATTTCGACGCCGCCTTCGCCCTGGAAAAGAAGATCGAACGCCTGATCGTCGAACATGGCCTGGACGATGCGCGCCTGCAGTTTGTCAATTGGCTCAACCTGGCGCGGCTGGCCCGTTATGCCAAGGACCTGGACGGCGCGCAACGCTACTATGCGCTGGCGTTTTCCACTGTCGAAGGTGCCCGCACCGAGACCGATTGCATCAATGCCAACCTGTGCAACGAACGCATCGAGCACGCGCGCGGCAACCTGCGTGCCGCACTGATGTGCTGGGTGCGCGCCGCCATGCACTGGTGCGCCAGCGAATGCCCGGAAGCGCTGAATTGGCGCATCCAGAATCTGATCCTGGGCAAGCCGGGCCGGGTGGACCCGTCGGGCACGGCCGAAATCGTGCTGATGGTGGAAGAGCTGGCGGCGGCCACGTTGGCCAGGCTCAAGGGTGCCGCCGAAGCCTGCGGCTTGAGCATTGAGGCAGACGCAACGAAGGCACGGCCGTTCCATTTCCATGGCGACGTCAAAAACAGCGTGACGGCAAGGCGCTATGTGGGCGGCGATGGCTGGGCCGTCATGCTGGGCGAAGGCGCGCCGGGCAAGCAGCAATACGGTGCGCAATACGACGCGCTCGTGGCCTGGCTTGGCGCCTGGGTCGGCCAGGCCAATGCCGGCGACACCGGTTGCTACCTGGTCGACCGCGGCCACGGCGGCGAAATGCCGCTCGATTGGGAACAGATGCTGTCGAGCGCCATCGAGTGCGGCGTCAGCGACCTGGTGTTCGAAGGCAACCCCGTCGCACTCGACCTGGCGGTGATGCAATCGCTGTCGCAGGAACGCAAGGTGGTGCCCAACCCCATCGTGGCCCGTGTCGACGAATCCGGCGAGCGTACCGTGGTGCACTTCAAGCGCTACTTCCAGCCGTATGCGCTGGTCGACGAGGAACGCGTGCTGTTGCAAGCCAGTGCCGGCGCCGGCAGCATTGCAGACTTGAAGGCCCACTTGCGCGGCGCCGACTGGAATGAAGAAAAGGTCGAGCGGACCATCGAAGGTTTGCGCCGCCGCAGCATCGTGCAGGTGTCGTTCGCTGCGCAGGCGCAGCAGTCGGCTGCATTGGCCAGCCGTGCAGCTTGAGAGAAGTGTTCAATTCAAGGAGAGCATCATGGAAACATTGATCGGTGCGGCCGGACTGGCCGTGGTAGTGGTGGCATTCGTGATCTGGCAGGGCGCCGACTGGGTGGAAGCCCGGGCGGAGTTGGCCCGCGAACGGGCGCGCGGGCTCAAGCTGGAAAACGACAAGCGCGCGCGCGACCTGGCATCGCAGTCGGAGTAGTAGCATGGGCGCCCGCTGGGAACGTACTGGATTGACGCCTTACGCGGGGGCAGCGCAAGTTGCCGCCGCGCTGGCCGAGGGGCGCGTCGGGGCGGTCGAGATGCTGGAATCGGCCATCGCGCGCATCGAAGCGAAGGATGGCGCGCTCAATGCCGTCGTGCTGCGCGACTTCGATCGCGCGCGCCAGGCTGCGCTCGAGGCCGACCGACGCCTGGCGCGCGGCGAGCGCCTGCCCTTGCTCGGTGTGCCGGTTACGGTCAAGGAATCCTTTGCCGTGCGCGGCCTCGACAATACCTGGGGCCTGCCCATGTTGCGCAACCGTCCGGCGCAGGCTGACAGCGCTGCAGTGCAACGCTTGCGCAATGCGGGCGCCGTCATACTCGGCAAGACCAACGTCGCCACCGTGTTATCGGACTGGCAGTGCGACAACCCCGTCTATGGGCGTACCAGCAACCCGTGGGACCTGTCGCGCACGCCGGGCGGGTCGTCCGGCGGCAGCGCCGCCGCGATTGCCGCCGGCATGAGTTTTCTCGAACTGGGTTCGGACGTTGCCGGCTCCATCCGCATCCCTGCACATTATTGTGGCGTCTATGGCCACCGCAGCAGCGCAGGGCTGTTGTCGTCGCAAGGCCATATGCTGCCCGGAACCCTGGTTCCGTCCGACCTTGGTGCGCTGGGCGCATTGGCGCGCAAGCCGGCAGACCTGGCGCTGGCGCTGTCGATTCTGGCCGGGCCGGGCGAGCCCGAGGCGCGCGCCTGGCGGGTCGAGTTGCCGCAGCCTGCGCATGATAGCCTGCGTGGCTACCGCGTATTGCTGCTCGATACCCACCCCTTGGTGCAGACTTGCGCCGCAGTCAGTGCGGCAGTGCGCCGCCTTGGCACCATGCTCGAACGCGCAGGCGCCACCGTGGCCGACGGCAGTGCCATCGTGCCCGATCTGACTGCCACGGCAGAATGCTTTGCGCGCGTGCTGGTGACGCAGAATGCGGCGCGCATGCCCGTGGAATATGCGTCGCGCGTTGCGTATCGCCTTGGCGCCGGTGGCGGTGAGCGCCTGATGGCGCTTGGCCATGAAGCGGCAGCGGCCGGCTCACGCGAATGGTTTGCCGTGCAGGAAGCACGCGCTTTGCTCAAGCGCCGATGGCTGCAATGCTTCAAGGACTGGGACATCGTGGTTTGCCCGTCGTCGACCACCAATGCCTTCACCCACGATGCGCACGAGGTACAGGAACGGCGCCTGGAAATAGATGGTGCCTCGTGCTCTTACTTCGACCATCTCGCGTGGATCAGTGCGGCATCGCTGGCCGGTTTGCCGGCGACACAGATTCCACTGGGGCTCGATGACTCGGGCTTGCCGGTCGGGGTCCAGGCTATGGGGGCGCCGTATGCCGACTTGAGCACCATCGACTTCGCCGCCCATGTCGAACGTCAATCAGGTGGGTTTTTGGCCCCGCCGCTTTGACGCGGGCTTAAAGATCCGCCTGGATACGCCGCCAAACCTGCGCACGCAAGCTTTCAGCGAGGCTGAGGTCCACACAGGGAATGTCGAGTGCACGGTGACGGCGCGATCCGCCGCGCGTATCGGCTTGCAGATGGGCAATACCCAGGCTGCGGTCGAGCGGTGAAGTATAGAGCCGCACGTTTTGCAGCCGTGAGGTCGCCACCACGATCCAGCGCCTGTTCCACACCCCGCTGCGGTATAGCAGCACCTCGCCTGCTTCGGCGGTGGCGCCAAAGCGCGCCCAGGCGCGCGCATGCCACAACATGGCGACGGCAAGCAAAACCACGAGGCCGAGGAACACACTCCAGGGCAGCGGCCATGCAGCCCAGCCGTCGAACCAGGCGCAGCCCAGCAGCACCGGCAGTACCCAGCGTGCCTGCCCGATCAGGCGGCGCTTCACCGTGGCTGCGTGCAGCGGTTGCCACTGCAGCGCTTCCCAGTCCAGCGCGGGCAGGCAATGCCGCAGCAGCTCTTGCGCCTGCGCCATGGTGGCAATCGGCGCCAGTTCGGTGAAGCCCGCTTCAGGCGATGTGCCGTGTTCGTGTTCATGCGCCGAGCCCGCCACCGAGACGGCAAGGCGGCAGCGCTTGAAACGCCGGTGCAGCCAGGTCTCTTCCAATTCCCAGCGCTGCAGGCGCGGCATGCGCGCGCCAGCGCGCACCACGGTCAACAGGCCATGCTGTACCTGCAGCCGTTCGCCATCCTGCGTCAGCGTGAAGCCGTGATAATGGAAGAAGGCCAGCACGACCGACAACAGGCGCAGCAGGATGAATGCAGCAAGCAGGCCCAGCACGGCGCCCACGGCCAGCATGCCGGCATGGCCGCCCGCAACCTGCGTTTGCAGCGTGTCGCCCAGCCAGCGCAAGGGCACCAGTATGAGCTTGCCGAGATTGGTGCGCAGCGTCTGGTTCGGCATGATCAAACCGAATGCCACGCCGAGCATGACCATGCCGCGATTCGAGATCAGGCCCAGGCGCAGAATTTCTGCGGGAGCAAGGGTATAGGGCAAGGGCGAGGCGGGATCGGCGCCAGAAGCGGCAAGGACAGGTGCTTCGCCTGTTGTGCCCGCCACCGGCGTAGCTGCGCCTGCGCCGCGCAGCAGGGCCTCCAGTTCGTCGGCGGCCGGCACGCTCAGCACCTTCAGCACGGCTTCCGGTTTGCCGCCTGCGGCCGATTCGAGATGGACTTCCGTGACGCCCAACAGCCGGTGCAGCACGTGGCGGCGCTGGCTGATACCCTGGATGCGCGCGAACGGGATATGCCTTTGGGTGCGGTCAAGCACGCCTTCGCGCACCAGCAAGGCGGAATCGCCCAACTCATAGTGGAAGCAAAAGGCGCGCAACAGACTCCAGACACCGAACCCTGCTATCGGCACTGCCGCCAGGATTTCCCAATTGTTTTCATGGCGGCCGAAGAACAGCACGGCCACGAGAGGCAGTGCAAACTCTTTCAAGGTGCTGCCTGCCAGGAACAACGGAGAGAGCGGATGCAGGCGCTTGCGTCCCTTACTCATGCTCGCCCCGCGTCAGCGGAAGCAGCGCCGCGCGCAAGGCATGCGCCTCCTGCACCGGCAGGCCGGCGATGCGGGTGGTGTGATCGTGCGAGCTGGCCGTTTTCAAGGACAGCGAGGCCATGCCCCAGGCGCGGTCTAGCGGCCCCTGGCTGACGTCGAGGTACTGCAATCGCGCAATCGGGACCCAGGCTTCGCTGCGCCACCAGACGCCGTCCTGCAGTGCCACGCCCTGGCCTTCATGCAAGTGCGCACGGTATAGCGAGAAGCGCTTGCCCGCATAGAACCAGCCGAATGCCGCCAATATCAGAACAGGCAGAAGGACGCACAGCGACAAACCGCCAAATGCCACATCCTGTTCCGCAGCAATCCACGCTGCGAGACCGCCGACCGCAAGGCCGGCGATGCCGCCAAGGCAGACATAGACGACACGCCAGACGTTCTGTAAGGCGGACAGTTTGGGCAACGGCGTTGCGGAAAGGTCCGGCGTGGGCAGCATGCAGGTGCTCCGTATTGTTGATGCGCAATGAATGGGGGAATCATTGTACTTCATGTATAAAAATGTCAATAGTGCGACGAGCTTCAACGAGCCGTGTGCAGCGACGAGTTCCGGGGGCCAGAGGAAAAAGATGGCAGGCACCACACCTTTCAGAGTTCACTGGTGGGTTTTTTACGGTTGTTACGCCAAGCCGGGCAAGCCCGGTTATTTCTGTGCCCCGTGCCTTGCGGCAGCTTGCTCCTTGCGATACACCCCTGACCAACCCGGATGGCTCGCTTCCGAGGGCAGCAGTTCGAAATTGGCATCAAGAGTGAAGATCGCGTGGAATTCGGTGCGGCATTGTGCGGTATGCCCTTCCAGGCAGTAGCAGAAAGCGGCATATTTGCGCGCGAGTATTTCATCGCTTTTTTGCGGCAAGCCTTCCTTCAATGATGCTTCGAGTGTTTGCGCGGCTTCCTTGAAATGGCCGGCTTCATACTCCCTGATCCCGGCGGCCATTTTGTGTTGTGCCGGGCCGGCGGCCGTGTTTTCGGCATGAGCAAGGGCCAGTTGTTCGGCGTGCTCGCCCTTGATGGAGCGCCATACCGGGCCCCACAGCGGGTGGCCGATTTCACCGGAGGATAGATCGAAGTCGGGTGTGAGATTCAGCGCGGCCTGAAACTGTGTCCGGCATTCGCTCTCGCGGTTTGTGATGCAATAGATGAAGGCCAGGTGCTTGTGCGCGTCGGTGGCTTGTGCCGTCTTGAGCCGGTTGCTGTCGATGGCGGTTTGCAGCTTGCCCAGTGCGATGTCGTAATGGCCTTCCTGATACTGCGCCAGGCCTTGCGCGTAGTCGGCCTGCGCCTCGTCGCCGGAGAGGCGGGCTTGTCCGTTGGGCAGGGTGTCGGGTTCGTGTGCGCATGACCAGAGCAGCGCGGCGCACGACAACAGGAAAAGTCGGCCGAGCGGGCGCATGAGGGGCATGGGTCAGAAGGTGGTGTGGATGGTGGTTTCGCCGCCGCTCTTGACGTCAACGGTCTGCTTTTGCGGCGCGAATTGGCCGTTGCGGATTTCGATGCGGTGCTTGCCCGGTGCCAGGCTGAGCGAGCTGATGGGTGGGCTGACGCCACGCTTGCTGCCGTCCACATAGACTTCGCCCCAGGGCTGGATCGATAGTTTGAGTGTGCCGGGCTTGGCAGCCGGTGTGACAGATGCGCTGTGCTTCGCGTCGTCGGGCGGTGGTGCACTGGCCGTCGGCGCGGTGGCAACAATACTCTCGGGTGTGGCGGCGGATGCCACGCTCGCTGCGGCTGCCGGTTGCCTGGATGCCGATGCCGGGACGGTTTGCTCCAGTGCCGGGCTTGAGGCCTGGCTGGGAGAGGGATTTGAGGCCGGGCTTGCCACGGCAGCGCTTGCTCTGGAAGGCACCGGGGGCAGGGCTTCCGGTTTGACGGTGAGGTTGTCCGAGCTCGACGATGACCATACCGTGCCCACGACAGCGGCCAGGCAGACCACGCAGGCGATGGCTGCGCCACCGATCATCAGGTTGCTGCGCGGCGGCTTGCCCGGCGGGGGCGTGCCTGCCGTGGCGCTGGAGGCAGCGGGTGTTGGCTTGGCCGGCGAACGTGCAGGCTTCGGCGCCGGTGCTGCCGCCGCAGCAGTGGCGGCGGGTGCGGCCGTAGCGGTTTCCGCCGGCCCGTCGTCTTGCCAGGCGAAGGTGCCGGTGTTGCCGGTGCGCGCACGTCCGCGGTCGCGCAGCTTTTCTGCCAGGTCTTCGGTGCCCGCCACCGGGCCGAAGCGGTAGACGTGGTGTTCGCGCACGTGTTTGTCGTGGCGCGTGCCTTCATGCACGAACAGCTTGTTGTAGTCGCGCGAGAAGCGCGAAATGATGTCGTAGTAGGAATGCGACACCATCACCTGCCCCGGCTCGGCAAAGCTCATCACGCGCTGGGCGTCGTTGACGGCATCGCCGATCATGTTGGTGTGGCCGTTGATGTCGCGCACGACCTTCAGCGGGCCGAGGTTGATGCCCATGCGCACGAAACCGGGTTCGCCGACCTTGACCTGGCCTGATTCGATGGCGTCGCGCAGCGACAGGGCGGTGAACAAGGCGTCTTCCGGGTCACCGATGAAGGCGATGCCGGCACCGTCGCCGGTGTCGACCATGATGCGGTCGGCCGGGGCGACGTTCTGGATGGCTTCGACGAGCAGGTCGATGAAAGCTTCCTTCATCGCCAACTGGTCGGGCACGGTGCTCATGGAGTAATTGACGATGTCGATGAACAGCACGCTCCCGATCAGGGTGCGGTTCATTTGCTTCAAGGTGGCAGCGCTGTCTTCCATCTTGATCGGCTCGCCTGCTATCAGGGATTGACCAACAGTTATCTACTTGAGGGTGACCAGTGAATCTGTCGCCAAAGCAATACCATTCCGGCATTTAGTATAGACCACATTCCTGACCTGGTTGTACCGTTTCTGGCGGGGATGGGCGGGCTGGGCAAGGTGAATTTTCCCCTTGCGCTTTGACTGACTCTGGACATTGCCCGGTACCAGAAGCATCCAGGTAGCCAGCACGCTCTGCGATTGGGAAGTCGTGGCTGGCCGCTCACATGGCATTGACTGTATTGTTGGCCTTGTCGGTGGTAGCAGCCTTGAGAAAGCCGAACCAGCTTGTGTGGCCGGTATTGATGTGCAGGGCCGTATTGGCAGGCCGCGCGCGGGTTGGTGACGAAGCTGTTCTGCGCCAGGTTGGGCCCGAGTTGCGACAGGCAGGCCAGCCTCGACAACCTGGCCGGCAATGGCCGCACATTGTGACAGCATCATCTCGAGTGAAACCTGCAGGGAATCATACCTTTGCTCGACGGTCGTCGAGGCTCAGTTGAACAGCCGGCCCATGTTGTTGAATCTGGCGCTCAGAGTGGACTTGATTTGGTCGGTTCACTGGTGGAAGACACCGGCGGCGCGCCGAAATTGTCGACGCGCCGCGTTGTCAAACCTGACAGGCAATTTTTCCGGCGGGCATGTTTTGATACACCCTGCCGAACTGCAGGCTCAGCTTGCCATGTTTTGCGATGTTGGAAGGTGATTGGCGTTTGCGGCGCAGGCTGGCACCGATCAAGCCCAGGCCGGCCAGCAACATGGCCCAGGTATCGGCTTCGGGCACGGGGTTGAGCACCTGGAGTTCGAAAGCCTCGCTGGCGCCGGTCTTGAGGTTTTGCGCGTCGCCGACGATCCAGCCGTTCTGGTTGATGCTTATGGCGTTTTCCAGCAGCCAGCCGGCTTGCCGCACCGAAGGGTTGAGATAGTTGTTGAGGTTGATTACGTTATTGCCGTCCCAAAGTGTGGCGACGCCGTAGCCCCTGGTATCGGTTGACCTGCCGACGATGACGCCGGCGTCATTGATGGCAAAGGCGTTGCTGCTGGTTGTCCCGGCCAGCACCGCCAGTTGCGTGGCAGTGTTGCCATGCCATTCCGTGGCATACATCGTGCCCGCCGCGTTGGTGGCCACACCAACGGCCACGCCTGCGTTGTTGATGGCAAAAGGGTTGCTCATGCCGCCACCCAGGGTGCTGAGCAGGGTGCCGTTGCCGCTGCCGTTCCACAAGACACCGTAAGTTGCACCGTTGTTCAATTGGACGTAGCCGACGGCCTGGCCGGCGTTGTTGATGGCGGTGGCCGAGGTGAGATTGCTGCTGACGCCCACGGTCAGGCTGCTGGGAACCCCATTGGTCCAGATGGTGGCTGTGCCATTGGCATCGCCGACGACCTGGCCCGATGCGTTGATGCCGTTTGCCTCTCCATGGCCCGAGGCGCCGACCTGCAGCGGGATTTGTGTTGAACCATTCCACAGGACGGGAATGAAATGACTGTTGTTCTCGAGCGCATCTCCGGCGACCAGGCCGGCGTCGTTGATGGCATGGGCGCCACTATAGACGGGATTGGACAGGAGGGAGGCCGTGCTGCCATTCCAGAGTGTGGCGCCGGAAGATGTCTGGCCGATCACCTGGCCCAGGTCGTTCATGCCGGATACGCTGCCTGGGCCGAGATCGATGAATTGGTAAGAGCCCGCCTGGGCATGGCTGGTTCCTGCTGCGCAGATGCCGGCCGAGAGCAGGGCGGCGCCGAATAATTTGTTTTTCATGATGGTCACGGGGTTGGGGTTGTTCGGACTTGCGCGGGTTTGAAACGGGTCAGGGCGCCAATCAGGGCCAGGCCGGCCAGCAGCATGGCCCAGGTGCCTGCTTCCGGCACCGGGCTGACCCTGAGTTCGAAGGCATCGCTACTGCCGGACCTGGTGTTGACGGCGTCGCCGATGATCCAGCCGTTCTGGTTGATGTCGGTTGCTTCGGTCAGCACCCAGCCGGCCTGCTTTTCGGCTGGTGTCAGATAGTTGTTGAGGTTGACGGCCGAGGTACCGTTCCACAGGGTGGCGAAGACCTGGCCGGCGGCATTGGCCGACGAACCGACGATCACGCCGGCATCGTTGATGCCATAGGCGTAGCTGCGCTGCCCGCCCAGGGATTGCAGTTCGGTAGCGGAACCGCCGTTCCATTCCATGGCATAAAGCGCGCCGGCGGTATTGGTGGATTGCCCGACGATGGCACCCTTGTTGTTGATGGCGTCGGCCTGGCTGAAGCTGCCGCCCAGGGATGGGAGCAAAGTACCGTTGCTGCCGTTGGCGCCGCTCCAGGAGACGGCGTAGTAGCTGCCGCCGCTGTCGACGTAACCTGCGGCCTGGCCGGCATTGTTGATACCTGTGCCCGAGATCCGGTAAGCCAGGGCGCTCACCGGCAGGCCGGTGGGAATATTGTCGCTGCTCCAGGTGGCGGCGTTGCCGTTGGCATTGCCCACTACCTGGCCGGATTGGTTGATGCCGTAGGCCCAGCCATTGCCCCCGAGGCCAACCTGGAGCGGTGCTCGCGCAGTACCGGTCCATTCGACGGGAATGCCGCTGCCGTAGACGGGGCTCGAATTGTAGCTGTTGGAGCCGCCGACGATCAGGCCGGCGTTGTTGATTGCCGAAGCATAGCTTCCCGGGCCGCCGGCAAGCACGGTTGCCGTGGTTCCATTCCATAGCGTGGCGCCGAGGCTGGTTTGCCCCACCACCTGGCCCAGGTCGTTGATGCCGGCGGCGCTGCCGCTGCCAAGGTTGATGAATTGATAGGCATTGGTCTGGGCCTGGCCGGTTCCCGCCGCGCAGATGCCGGCCAGTAGCAAAGCGATGTGAAGGTGGCTGGGTTTCATGATTGTTCGATGGGAGAGGATTTGTCGGTGGCCTTGGTCGGCTTGAAGTGGGCAATCATGCCGACCAGGGTGATGCCGGCCAGCAGCATGGCCCAGGTGTCGGCCTCAGGCACGGGACTCACTTCAAGCATGAAGGCGTCGTAGGCGCCGGTCTTGCTATTGTAGGCATCGCCGACAATCCAGCCCTTGTCGTTGACCCCGGTCGCATCCTGTAGCGTCCAGCCTTCGGCTGCCACGGTCGGGCTCAGCAAGGTATTGAGGTTGATGGCGGTGGTGCCCTTCCACATCGTGGCCTCTTGATAGCCGTTGGCGGTGCTGGAGCTGCCGACGATCAGTCCTGCATTGTTGATGGCTTCGGCATAGCTGTTGGCGCCACCGAGGTTGCCGAGTTCGGTGGCGGTGGACCCGTTCCACTCCATCGCAAAAGCATTGCCCGAACGCGGTCCGTCGTTGGACGAGCCGACCACCACGCCGGCGTTGTTGACGGCGAACGCCTGGGCGAAGGCATAGCCATCGCTGCCCAGGTAAGGCAAGAGCGTCGAATTCGAGCCTTTCCAAACGGTGGCAATAACCGATTGGGTGTTGTCGTTGGCCGATGCCCCCACGATTGTGCCGCTGGCGTTGATGCCGAGGGCGCCGTAGCCCAAGCCCGTGGACGAAACAAGCTGGGTGGCGTTGACGCTGTGATTCCAGAACAGCGTATTGCCGCCACCGCCGACAATCTGGCCGGCATCGTTGATGCCGGTGGCGTAGGAACCGATGGGGCCGTTCAGGGTGATGAGCACACCGCCATTCCACATTGCGGGAGAGTTGACGCCATTGGTGACGGTCTGGCCCACGATCTGGCCCAGGTTATTGATGGCGGCGGCGCTTCCGCCCAAGCCGCCCACCAGGCCGAGTTCGCTCCCGCCCTTCCATAGAGTGGCCCCCATGCCGGACTGGCCGACGACTTCACCGAGGTTGTTGATCCCGTTGGCCGAACCGGTGCCCAGGTCGATGAATTGGTAGGTTTGCGCGTAAGCAGCACCGGTGGCGCACAAACTGGCGGCCAGGAGCGCGGCGCCTAGCGCGGCTTGGCGTGTTGCACGAAAAATGGTTGGTTTCATGGTCGATGACGGTTGGGTATGAGAGAGTTGTTCTTCCTTGGGCGTGGCAGCGGCCGCAGGCGCGATGTTCATACTCCGGTGCTTTTGCCGCGGCTGCGTCTGGCGTAAGCCATGGCGCCGATCAGCGCGAGTCCGGCAGCGAGCATGCTGCTGTTGCCGGCTTCCGGTACCGGGCTGACTTCGAGCAGGAAAGCGTCACTCGTGCCGGTCTTTGTGTTTTCCGCGTCGCCCGTGATCCAGCCATTGTTGTTGATGCCGGTCGCGGTGAGCAGTACCCAGCCGGCCTGGACTTCCGACGGGCTCAGCAAGGTGTTGAGATTGACGATCTTGCTGCCATTCCAGGCGGCGGCGAAGAAATTGCCGGCGGCGTTGGTCGAATAGCCGACCGCTTCGCCGGCATTGTTGATCGCATTGGCTTGACTGGCGTAGCCACCCAGCGAACCCAGCGTGATGATGCTCGAGCCTTTCCACTCCGTTGCATAGGTAAGGTTGCCGCGGATCGATGTCGTGGCGCTGCCTACGATCACGCCGGCATCATTGACGGCGTTGGCATAGGTGTATTGGCCGCCCAGCGTCGGCAGCACGGTGGCGTTGCCCTTGACCCATTCCACCGGTACGTACCAGGCATTGCCGGAAGGGGCCCTGGCGTAACCGACGACTTCACCGAGGTTATTGATGCCGTTGGCCGAAGTGCTGTTGGAATTGGCCAGGGTCAGGGCAGTCGGATTGCTGCCGTTGGGGCCCCAGATGACGGCGCCGTTTTCGCTGTTCCCGGCAATCTGGCCTGCATTGTTGATGCCGCGGGTATAGCTGCCCGAGTTGTCGACGATGCCGCCCAACGGCGGCGTATCGAGGCCCACCGCATTGCGGCTGCCGGCGCCCCAGTAGGTCGCATATGAGCGCGTGGTGATCGAGGCACCGGCAATCTGGCCCGCATCATTGATGGCGTAGGCGTAGGACTCCCCGCCGCCGGAGGCCAGGGTCATCGTCGAGCCGCCGCTCCACAGCGTGACGCCCGTGTCGCTCTTGCCGACGACCTGGCCGAGATTGTTGATGCCGTAGGCGGAACCGTTGCCGAGATCAATGAATTGATAGCTCTGGGCCTGGCTGGCACCTGTGGCGCCAAGTCCGGCTGCAAGTAATGCCGCACAGATGCCTGCTTTGCGTGTTGCGTGAAAAGGGCCTGGTTTCATGGTGGTCGGTAAGATGAGAAGGGTTGGTTGTTGGTTTGCAGTGTTGCGCGCCGGTGCAGAAGGCTCCGGCCATGGCCGCAGCCCTGCGACGCTTGTGCTTATTGTTCGTGCTTATTCAGCGTTGTCGGCCGCAGATTCGCCAACGACGATGCCGGAATCGTTGATGCCGTTGGCCTGGCCACCGCCGAGGTCGATGAATTGGTTGGCTTGTGCCTGGCTGGTGCCCGCCGCACCGATACTGGCGGCGAGGAGTGCAGCATTCACTACGGTGTTACGTAATGCGCGAAAGGAGAGTGATTTCATGATGAACCATGTTTTGGGTTGATCGATTTGCTTAAGCCTCCCCTGGCACTGCGTAACTGCTTGTTTCGTTTGCTTCTCATCCCGGTGACAGGCCGCGAACCTTGCGCGCCAAAGTGCTTCCTCGCTGCTTGAGAAAATACTTTATCTCCTGCCGCCTGTCCCGTAGTGCCATGCAAAGCAGGCCGGCTCCTGCCAGCAGCATCGACACGGTTTCAGGTTCCGGTAAGGGGCTCACTTCGAGCAGGAAGGCGTCGTTCGCGCCGGTTTTGGTGTTGCTGGCATTGCCGACGATCCAGCCGTTGTCGTTGATGTCGCGCGCCGAGGTCAAGACCCAGCCGGCCTGCACTTCGGCCGGGGTCAGGAAACTGTTGAGGTTGACGGCCGTGTTGCCTTGCCAGATGGTGGCGAACTGGGCGCCGCTTGCGCTGTCGGACCAGCCCACCACCTGGCCCCGGTTGTTGATGGCATTGGCACTGCTGTAGCTGCCGCCAAGAGTGCCAAGCTCGGTGGTGCTGTTGCCGTGCCATTCCACGGCATAGGAATTGGGCGCGTCGGGGCCGGTGTTGGAAGAGCCCACGACGACGCCGGCATTGTTGATGTCCGATGCCGTGGCGCCGATGCCGTTGTTGACATTATTGATGCCCGGCAGCAGCGTGGCGCTGCCGTTGCTCCACAGCGTGGCGCGGGTCGATCCGCTGGCCGGGTCGAACGACATGCCCACGGCACTGCCGCTGCTGTTGATGTTGTAGGCGACCACGCTCTGGCCATCGGTGTTGAGATAGATCGGGCCATTGCCGTTGTTCCACTGCAGGGCGCCGGTGGTGTAACCCTCATAGCTGCCGACGACCTGGCCCGCGTCGTTGATGCCATAGGCGGCGATGCTGGAACGGCCGGGGCCGGGGAGGCTGGCCAGGGCACCGCCGCTCCAGAGCACGGCGCCGCTGTAGCCGCTGCTGTCGCTTATGTAGCCTGCGATCTGCCCGGCGTTGTTGATGGCGGTCGCGCCGCCGTTGGCGCCGCCGGCCAGGCCGACGGCGGTGCTGCCGTTCCACAGCGTGGCGCCAAGGCCGGAGCTGCCGACGACCTGGCCCAGGTTGTTGATGCCGGCCGCTGCGCCGCTGCCCAGATCGATGAACTGATAGCTTTGCGCATGGGCGTTGCTTGCAGCAGTGAGCAGGACCAGGCTGGCTGTGACATGAAAGAGTGCGGGTTTCATGGTGGATGGCAGGTCGGAAATGGGTCGGATCGGCTTCACGAATGTGAATAATACGACAACATTTTGAGACGTGCCATCGATACTTGAGAAATCGAACCTGTCAACTTTGACAGGTACATGAGAAATATTAACGATGGTTAATAACGAAATGCAATCATCGGGAAATACTTCAGGCTTGAAATATTTCCCGAGCTACGGTTTTCAGTGACCGGTGCGCCCTTCCCGCGCCGCCTGCTCCATAGCGCCATAGGTACGTTCCAACTCCGCGACACGGCTGGCGAAGATGTCCGCCGCCCGCTCCACCATTTGCTGCTGGCCGATTGTGGCGCCGAAGAAATGGTCGAGCAATACTTGGGGATCGGCATTGAAACCCTCGCTGAGCAGCTTGTTGTATTTCCGCTCAAAGCCCTTGGGGTCACGCTGCAACATATCTAGCATGTTGGCCGCGACCAGGCCGGAATACAGATAATTCGCGAGGTAAAGCGGGTCTTGAACCATCAGGCGTTTGGTCGCCCAGACGTGCTTGAGTTCGGGGTCGATGGCAGGCCAGATTTCGTAGTCTTGCCAGATGCCCAGCGCCAGGGCATCGAGGTCGGCTGCATTGTTGATCTTGCCGGCTGCGGTGCCGTCATAGATCCTTTCTTCCAGCGTGGCTTCCTCGGCCGAACCAAACAACTGGAACCCCATGTTGTCGAGCCCGGCTTCCAGGTAGTAGGCGCGTGTGGCGGGGTCTTTCGCTTGCGCGGCCATATGGTCATACATGAGAAATTCGTTCAGCGTGGCGTAGGCTTCGAGCAGCCAGGACGGGCCTTCCTGATACAAGGTCGATGTGCCGGCTTCGTTCATCAACTGCCCGTGGATGGCATGGCCGCCTTCGTGGATGATGACGCGCGTGTTTTCCACATAGCCGTGGCCATAGCTCTGGACGAACAGGCCGGACGGTACGCCGGGGGCGTCGAGAGAAAAGCCGTCATCGACGCGTTTGCCGGCGGCGGCGGCAATATCCATGCGGCCGTTGGCGGGGTCGAGCAGCTCTCGGAAATGCCGGACGTAGTCCTTCCCCAAGGGGGCCAGTGCTTGCAGGCAAATCGCGCGCGACTGGTCGAGCGTCAGTTGCGGCACGGTTTTGCCCGGGCTGACGTAATCCAGGTCCCAGGAATGCACGTCGGGGATGCCGGCCAGTTTCGCGATATGGCCGGCCCGCAATTGCTCGTAGCGCTTGTAGATGGCGGTGTGCTCGCGGAACTGCGCAAGCGCCGCATCGACGCGTTCGCGGTCAAGCGAATTGTTGAAATAGGTCGCGCTCACGGCATCGGGGAATTTATGCAGCTTCGCCTGTTTGTCGTTGAGCCTGACCACGCCGAGCAGGTTGGCGGCATAGAGGTCGGCGCGTGCGCCGATCTGTTGCCAGCGATTTTGCCACCAGGCCTGGCGCACCTTGCGGTCGGCATCGCGTGCCAGCGCGTCGGCATCTTTCCTGCTATCCAGGGAGCCGGCGGCGGTATCGATCCTGATCGACGGCGTGGTGCGCGCCGTTTGCTGGTAGATGTTCCATAGTGCGTCGTTGGCCGGCTGCAAAACGGTGTCGAGAACGGTTTGTTCGGCCGGAGACAGTTCATGCGGTATCGTGCGCGCCACGGTTTGATGGTAATACGCATAGCGGGCGAGTTCCGGCGCTTCGGCCACGGCGCGATCGAAGGCCGCCTGGTCGAGCGCATGCAGCGTGCCGTCGACAGCGTGCATCAATTGTTCGCCGATGGCGCCGACGTCGTGGCGTGCCTCGGCGGCGGCATGGTCCTCGATATTGCGCGCCGAGAGCAGCTTGAAGTAGCGTGAGTGGCGGGTCAGCCGTCCCATCAGCTTGCCGGCCGCCTCCATGTATTGGCCGAGCGCCTGGCCGCCGGTGGGCTTGGTGGCAATCAGGCGTTGGGCTTCCTGGCGGCATAGGTCGAGGTCGGCGTGTTCTGCATCGGGACTGGAGAAGTAGCGTGTTTCGTCGATGGCATAGGCCTGTGCAGGCGGTGCCGCCGGTGTATCAGCGGCCCAGGTTTGGCCGGCGAGCGGGAGTGTCAGGGCCAGCGCTGCGGCGATGATGGTACGCCGGGTTTTCAGTTTGTTCTTGAGCATGGGATGTCCGATGAGGTCTCTGCACAATGCAGAAGCTGCTTCCGACTATAGGCAAATGGCTGCGCTGATTCTTTCCCCCGCTTAGCGGATTTGCCCCAAATTAGCGCGATGCCGGCCGGCGATATTGATGTTGCCGCAGTGCATGCAATTTTGGCAGCCGGGAAGAATGCTCTATACTGGGCGGATACGATTCCATGAACCGGGGAGCGGATCTTGAAAGACTTGCTGCGGGTGAGTTCGAGGCGTTACCAGGCAGGCCAGGTGTCGGCGCCGCACGTGCACGGCGAAACGCTGTTTTGCGTGTTGGCCGGTGGCACTTATCACGAACGTATCCAGGGGCGCGAGACCGAGCACCGCGCCGGCGACGTGCTGGTTTGTCCGAAGGATACGCCGCATGCGCAACGCATAGGCGGCGCTGGTGCGCACAAGATGCTGTTCGGGCCGACCGAGGCGACGCTCGATTATCTGGGCGGCATCGGCCTGGCATTGGAACGTGCGCCGGCAATCCGCAATGACGAATGTACGGCGCTGGGGCAGCGCCTGGCATTCGAGATGGGCCATGATGACCCCTATAGCGCCCTCGCGCGCGAAGGCATTGTCATGGAATTGCTGGCTGCGTTTGCGCGCGGCGAAGCGCACATTGTGGAACGCCCCGGTGTGCCGGCATGGTTGCGGCTGGTGCGCGACTATCTGCATGCCAACCTTGAATCCCCGGGTAGCCTTGACGAGATCGCGCAAGAAGTGGGGCGCCACCCGGTGCACCTGGCGCGCGAATTCAAACGGCACTATGGCGACACGATAGGCGGTTACCAGCGCCAGCTGCGCACAGCCCGTGCGGCGGAACTGCTGGCGGGCAGCGCCGTGCCGCTGACTGACGTGGCACTGGAGTGCGGCTTCGCCAGCCATTCGAATCTGTGCCGCACCTTCAAGGCGGTGTATGGCATGACGCCCAAGGCTTACCGCGAGCTGCGGCAACTGGGCTGATTATTTCCTTTTCTTCGCCTTGCGGCAGGCTGCCAGCGCATCGCGATAGTGCTGGCCGACCGAGATGTAGCTGATGTGGCGCAGCTGTTCCATGCGCTCGTCGAGCTTGCCGATCTTCAGGTCGAGCTTTGGTGGAATGACCGCTTCAAGGTCGAGAATGCGTGAGGCTGCCGAGGTGGCGCGCTCGTCCTTGTCTTTTTCCAGCTTGTCGTAAAGCAGCAGATACGCTTCTTCATAGATTTCGGCCAGTGGCGGATCGTAGCGCCACAGGTCTTCGCGCCAGCGGCGCAGGCGGCTGCCGAAGTTGTTGACGAAGAGCAGGGTTAGACCGTCCCAGTTGATCTGTTCCATGATGCTGTCGACGGCTTCCATGTGGAGCAGGGCATCGGCCAGATCATTCAGTGGCTCGGGGATAGGATGGTTTTCGCGGTCGTCGTAGTTGGATAGATAAACGTCGATGCCGGGGCCGAAGCCCAACTCGTCGAAGATCATCCTGGCTTCGTCGCTAGCGGTCTCGTAATTTTCCAGGCCGAGGTTGTAATTGATCAGCTCGCGCGTCTGTTCCAGGACGGACCAGAGCCGTTCAGCCTGTTCGTCAGGGTGGATGAAGTCATGTTCGACGACCAGGCGGCGGTAGAGCGCGTCCAGGGTAGCGTCATCGAGTCCATCGGCAGAAGGCAGCAGGGGCAGGAAGGCTTGTACCCATTCTTTCAGTGTGGTCATGGCGCGTCTTTTCGGCTATGCAAGTTGCCGCAATTCTGCCAGATACCGACACCCCTCGATGGAATTAGAGGGAAAGCTCTAGTGGTACGCAAACCGGAAGACCTTCGTAAAGCAGCCGGGCGTAGCACCACAAACTGAGGTGTTTTGCATGGTGAAACCATTGCACGGTCAAGCATGTGTTGCTTTCGCGCATTTGCCAAAAAGCACGGTAGTTCGATAAACTGTCCGACTGATTGCACCAGTTGGGATACGGGGTTTTTTGCCCTGTGTCAAAATACTTAACATTTAAAATAATCAGGAGACGCAACATGCGCATTCCCTATGCATTAGGCCTGACCGCGCTCGCCGCGGGCGCCCTCTCGGCGTGTGGCGGCGGAGGCAGTTCCGGCGGCACGGTCAACCCCAGCACCACACCCGGCACCTTGATCAATTCGCCGGCGATCCGCGTCGCATCGTTGAACCAGGCCGACCTGTCAGCCGAATTGGGTTCCACCGCACAAGGCCAGCAATTGCTGGCGCTGGCCGGCGCGCCGACCTGCGGCGTGGACTTCCACTATTTCCAATACCAGACCACGGGTGCGAAGAACGAGCAGACCACGGCCTCGGGCGCGATCATGGCGCCGACGGGCGGTTCGGGTTGCACGGGCGCGCGTCCGGTGCTGGTGTATACCCACGGTACGGCATCGACCAAGGCCTATAACATCGCCAATATCGCCGACCAGACCAATGAAGCCTGGCAAGAGTCGGCCATCGTCGCCGCCTTCTACGCTGCGCACGGCTATATCGTGGTGGCATCGAACTATGCCGGTTACGATTCCTCGACCCTGCCTTACCACCCCTACCTGAATGCGGCACAGCAGTCGCAAGACGTGATCAATGCCTTGACGGCTGCACGTTCGGCATTCTCCGGCCTGCCGGCAGGCGTGTCCGACAACGGCAAGCTGTTCGTCACCGGTTATTCGCAAGGCGGCCACGTGGCCATGGCCACGCAGCGCGCGATGGAAGCCGCCGGCATGACCGTGACGGCAGCGGCGCCGATGTCGGGCCCGTATGCCATGGAAGCCTTCGGCGACGCCGCCATCGCTTACAGCAACCCGGGCCTCGGTGGCACGATCTATTATCCGATGATCGTCAACAGCTATCAAAACGCCTACGGCAACGTCTATACCAACCTGACCGACATCTACAGCTCGACCTATGCCACCGGCATCGACAAGCTGATCCCCGGCCAGTACAGCTTCGACCAGTTGTATAGCTCGGGCAAGTTGCCGGAGTTTGCCGTGTTCAACAGCAGCACGCCGGGCCAGAACGGCCAGCCGAGCTCGGGCATTCCCGCGCTTGACGCTGCCATGGCGGCACCCAATCCAGCCACCAACCCGATTGGCGCACTGGGCTTCGGCAATCCCTACCTGTTCACCAACAGCCTGCGTATTTCCTACGCGCTGGACGCGGCAGTCAATCCGGATGGCCTGATTCCCTCGCCGACCAACCTGATGCCGGCCGCCAACCCGGGTTCGCCACTGCGCCAGGACTTGAAGAAGAACGACTTGCGCGGCTGGTCGCCCAAGGCGCCGGTCCTGCTGTGCGGCGGCATGAATGACCCTGAAGTGTTCTACCAGGTCAACACGCTGGCCATGAAGGCATTGTGGGCCCAGCAGATCGCCGGCGGCCTGGTGACCGTGGTTGACGTCGACCCGACCACCAACGGCAATACCGCCAATGCCGGCCAGGTGACCACCATCATCGGTACCATCGCAGCCGGTGTGCTGGCCAAGGAACCGACGGCATCGGCCGCCAAGATCGCTGCCGACGTGCAGGTTGCCGTTGCCTCCTACCCGGCTTTCGCTGGCTACTTCGCAGCGCCGGGCGTGCCGAATTCGCCGCAGGGCGTGTCGGTACTGGCTTACGCAAGCGTTGCTTCGCAAGCCGTTGCCACCTTCCTGGCACAAGGCGTGACCTCGCCGACGGCCATGGCCGGCGACGTGGGCGAAGCCCTGATCTCCTACTACCATTTCCCGCTCACGCAGAGCGCTTGCGAAGTTGCCGCCCAAGGCTTCTTTGCTCACTTCTAATCGGGAGCCAGACATGATTTTGCGTAATCTCAAAAAGGGCCATATCGCTTTGGCTGCAGCGCTTGCCTGCGCCGGCTTCGCTGGTGCGGCGCAAGCCGATGACAGCATGCCGATGAATTCGGTCCGTGTCGGCGCCTACTGGGTGCATTTCGATTCCGACGCCCAGGACGTCAGCGGCCCCTTCACGCCGGCCGGCATCAACCTGTCGGTTTCCAATACGTCGACGGTCTACTTCGGCTATGTGCGCCACTTGAACGACAACTGGAGCATCGAGCTGGCCGGCGGCATTCCGCCCAACACCAAGACCTACGGCAAGGGCCCGGCTACGGTCGGTTCCGTACCGTTCAACGGCCAGGAAGTGGCTACGGCCAAGTGGTTCTCGCCTTCGCTGTTGGCGGAGTATTCGTTCTTCGATGCCAGCAGCGCGATTCGCCCCTACGTCGGCCTGGGTCTGAACTACACCAAGTTCTATGACCGCAATTCGACGGCGGCCGGCAATGCGGCCAACGGCGGCCCGACAGCCATCGCCTTGTCGAACTCGATCGGCCCGGCGGCGACGATCGGCGTCGAATACAAGATCAACCGCGACTGGGGCTTGTACGCTTCCTACTCGGTGGCCTCGGTGGACAGCAACTATGTCTCCACCACCTCGGGCATCCAGCGTTCGACGACGATCCATTTCGACCCGCAAGCTGTGGTCTTGTCGGTGGGCTATTCGTTCTAAAAACCTGTCTACGATCTTACTGCGCGACCCGGATTTGCTGCCAAGCAGTGCTCAAAATCCTCATGTACTTAAGTACATTCCGGTTTTTCCGCGCTGATTGGCAGCAACTGCGGGCCGCTCGCTACAGATCGTAAACAGGTTTAAAAAGCTGACTGCTGCAATCTACCCCGCCCGCTGCAAAGCCGGCGGGGTTTTTATTTGGCGTTCTCGATCAAAACCAGGGCTCGAACGGTTTCAAATCCATGCCAACCGGCACATACCATTTCTTGCGGGTCGGGTCGTAGCGGGCGCCCAGTGCTTTCACCACGTCCTTGTCGGCATAGCCAGCCTTCAGATAGTGGCGCGAAGGCGTGGCAGACTGCACAGCGTTGTCGTTGCGCGCCTGTGCCAGATTGGCGCGCGCTTTGGTGCCGCTGATATCCATGCGTTTGAGAAAGGGGCTTTGCCGGGCGCCGGCTTCCGGCGTGGTCAGTGTCAGCCAGCGCCGGGCGCGCGTCGCACCGACGTAAAACAGGTTTTCTTCGTCCTGGATGGGGAACAGGGGGTTGGGATATTCGCCTGCTTCGACGAAGGGCAGGATGACGTGTTCGAATTCCTTGCCCTTGGAATTGGCAACGCAATCGAGCGTCAGGACGTCCTTGTCGCGGTACTTGATGGCAAACAGTTCGGCTGCATTGACGCTATCGAAGAATTGTTTGACGTTCTGCCCCTGGGCAATCGACAAAAAGCCGGCGATCGACTTCATGACAATGGCCGCGTCGTAAGGGCGGACGTACAGGTCCTTGGCCATCCGCTCAAGGCTCATGCGGCGGCAGATGTCACGCAGCACCTCGGCTGCCGGTGCGTCCGGGCCGGCCTCGCTGGCAAAGCGTATGGTTTCGTCGAGAATGCTCGATGGCCTGCCCTCGCCGCTCTGGATGTACTTTTCGTAAAACCAGTGCAGTTGCGAATGCTTGGCCATGCCGGCCTTGGCTGCCTGCAGTTCATCGTGGGGAATGTGCAAGCCGCCGTAAAGGTCGAGCGCTTCGACAATGGCTTCCTTCACTTCCTTGCGCTTGACGGCTTCGAAGTCGCGTAGTGCAAGGGCCAGCACGCCGCGCAGGAACAGAATCTCTTCCCGCTGCAAGTAGGAACCCATTACCGGGGTTTGGTAGCCGATACCGGCCTGGCGCAAGGCGTTTTCCACCACCACTGCGTGGTGCCGGTCGCGGATCAGGATGGCGCAGCCATCAAGCCCGGCACCGGAACGCTTCCATTTGGTGACGGCGTCGACCACGCATTGCGCGCCGGCCTCCGGGCTGTCGCCATAGGTTTCCAGCCGGATCTCTAGCTTTTCGGCGACGTCCGATTCGACCGCTTTTTTCTTGAACGCCGCCATGGCGTAGGCCAGGTGCGGGCCGTGCCGGTGGGTGATCGTCAGCGGCAGCGACTTTGCACCCGGGAAGCGCTGGTAGAAGCGCGAGCTGAGATATTCATGGCGTGCGCCGAGCGTGGCGTGGATGACCTGGTCGCGGTCGCCGGCGCCGACGAAAAAGCAACGCGGACGGTCGATCAGGTCACACACGATACGAAATGCCGCTTCATTGAGGTCATGCAGTTCATCGCAGGCCACGAGGCGGTAGTCGGGCAGGCTTACCTGGTTGTCGCTGCCTGGTGCAATGCTGCGGGCAAGGTCATAGGTGGCGTCAAAGGGGCCGCGGAAATCCGGCTGGAACATCCGGCCCAGACGGACGCGTTCATATTCCAGGGCCACCAGGAATTCGGTTGCCGTCACGCCAAGGCGGGTATAGACCGATTCCAGCTCTTCGAGGTCGAATTCCTCGGGCAGCGCCATCATGGCCTTGAGCTTCAATTGCGCATCGAGATATTGCGCCACGGCCAGTGAACTCGTGTTGAGCTGCAGGTCGTCGAAGCGCCGGCCATAGTGCTCAAACACGGCGTCGAGCGCCGCGCGCATCGGTTCGAACTGCTGCCGTGCATTCGGATACCAGTCCATGCCCTCGTCTTCGACCCGCGCCAGGCATTTGCGCGAAAAATCTTCGAAGGTGAGGATCTCGATGCGGTTGACAATGCTGTAGTGCACGCCGATTTCAGTGAGGCGCTTGCGCATCACGTCCCTGGCCGTTTCAGTAAAAACCAGGACCAGAATCTCTTCCGGCACCACGTTGGCGGCAACGGCTTCGCCGATGCGCAGCGCCAGCGTCGTGGTCTTGGCCGCGCCGGCATTGGCCTCGATCAGGAGCACCTTGGCAGCGGCGGTCTGGATGTCGATCTGCTCTTGCGTGCGGATGATGCCGAGCGGGATGAATCTGGATGTGTCGGTTTCTTTGTCTTGCGGCATGTCGTTGTGTTGTTTGGCCTGTGCAGTGCTATTGGCCGTCGCCGGGGGGCTTGAACAGGTCTTCGAGCTTCTTGCGCTGGTCGTTGTCGCGCTTCACCGTGCCCTTGCGCCCGGTGAATTCTTCCTCGATATTGTCGCGGTAAAAGCTCCAGGCCACGCCGGAATTGGAAAAGCGGCGCCACAGGTCACCGTTGACGCTGGCGTAGTCGATGGCCGTGCCGTCCTCGAATTCCACGCGCAGCAGGCGCTCGCCGGCATCATAACCGATGGCGCGCAGCTTGCCTGCGTTGATTTTCTTCATTTCCATGTTGCACTCCTGCATTGAGCCATGCCCGGTGTCCAGTATGCCAGAGGCCGCAGGTGTTTACCGAATCTCCAGCCGGATTTCGTCCGCGTAGTCACAAACCACGCAAACACCAGCAATATCCTCATCGATCAAGAGGCGCGACAAGGCGCCGACCACGTGGCGTTCCACCGCACGTTGCAGCGGCCTTGCGCCATATCTCGGGCTGAAGCCGATGGCGGTGATGTGCTCGACCAGCGCCGGCGTGAATTCGAGGCGGATGGCGCGCCGTGTCAGCCCCTCGCGTTCGGCAATGGCGGCCAGTTCGCGCCGGGCGATGGCGGCCACATGTTCGCGCGACAGCGGGTTGAATACCACGACCTGGTCGATGCGGTTGAAAAACTCGGGACGGAAGAAACTGCGGATGGCGTGTTCCGGGTTGTCGGTGCTTTCGCCGAAACCGAGGTTGCCGCCATGGCGCACCCCAAGATTGGTGGTCATGACCACGATGCTGCTGCGGAAGTCGGTAATGCGCCCGCGCGCATCGCGCAAACGGCCTTCGTCGAGCAAGCCCAGCAGCACGTCGAAAATGACCGGGTCGGCCTTTTCGATCTCGTCGAGCAGGATGACGGAAAACGGCCGGCTGCGCACGTGTTCGATCAGGGCGCCGGGGCGCTTGCCTTCGCCCAGCAGGCGTCCAAGCTGGAAGGCATACTGGTATTCGCTCATGTCGACACGGAACATGGGGTCGCGTGCCTGGCCGGCGCCAAAGAAATAGGTGCCCAGCGCCTTGGCCGCCGCCGTCTTGCCCACGCCGGTGGGGCCGGCAAACAGCAGCGTGGCAATCGGTTTGGCGGGGTCGTTCAAGCCCGACTTGAAGGTATAGACCAGCTTGGCCATTTCTTCGACGGCGGCAGGCTGGCCGACGATGCGTGCCTCGAAGTAGCCGCGCAGGCTCGCCACGTCGAGCGGCAGGTCGTCGCGCAGGAACAATTCAGGCAGGCCGGTCTGGCGGCTGAAGGCGGCGATCGTGTCGCGTTCATCCACGGTACCGGTGTGATGGTCGATGGCATGCGTGACGCATTCGCCGAAGAAGCGCATCGCCTTGCCGGGAAAGCTCTGGTATTTGACGTAGCGTTCGAGCAGGCGGTAACCGGTCTGGCGTGCCTCGGGGGTCACTTCCACATCCAGGTTGGTCTTGGCGTATTGCGCAAACAGTTCTGCCACGTTGCGTGCACGAACGGCATCCATTTCCGGCAGTTTGATGACGTGGAAGCATTCGACGAAGGCGGGCAGCAGGCGTTTGGCGGTTTCGAATTCCAGCGGCGTGCATTCGCCGGCCACGCGCAGTTGCTCATGTGCCAGTGCGGGAATCAGGTAGGCGGCCATGGAATCTTCCGGTCCTTCGCCTTCGGAATACATCAGGTCGATCAGGTCGACAATCCATACCACGCCGTCAACCTGGGCGAACTGTTCGGTTGCACGGTCCAGGCATTGCTGCCATTCGCCAAGGTAGCGTGCGGCACCGGTCAACTGCTTTCCCGTGGTACGCCAGAACGTGGGTGGGCGTTCGCGCCGGCGGGTTTCCACATGGGCGCGGCGGATCGCTTCGTTCAGTGCCACGCTCTTGCCCACGCCGGGATCGCCCACGATCAGCACGTTATGTGTCAACAGCTTGTCGGACACCTCGCGGACCAGGGCCGCCTGTTCCCAGGCCGCTTCAGGAAAGACGTGCAGCCGCGCGCGTTCACTGCGGGTGCGCGGCAATTGCTCGGCCATGGTCGACAGCGCCGTGCGTACCTGCTCCATCATGCGCTCTGCACGCGGCACATAAGGCTGTTCCGGAATGCGCACTTGCAGTTCTTCGAGCCAGGGCTTGCCCGGCATGAGGAAGCGATAAGCCAGATCGGGCTGCATGCCTTCGAGCTTCTCGCGCGTGAAATGCTCGATCATGACTTCAAGCTGGTCGTCATCGTAGTAGTAAAACGATTCCTCGAAAAACGGCAGATAACACTTGCGGCCCGAACCGTCCGGCGTCAGGCCGTAGACAGCCGCCACCGGAAAAATGGTGGTACTGGCCAGCGGGAATGTGCCCTTTTTGGTCTTGTAGGCCAGGCGGATGCCGATTTCCTGCAGCTTCAGGCGAGGGTTGTCGATCTCGGGCTTGTCGGCGTCGCCTGAGCGTTCAGCGCGGCGCTTGATGGCTTCGGTCAGCGCCATGCGCAGCTTGCGTACGTCTTCACCGATGGCATCGAGCCCGGTGCCGAGCAGCACGCCGAACACCTCGTTTTCACTGAGGTTCCAGCACAGGAGCGGGTAGCTATAGTGTTCCATGGTAGAGCAGGAGTTTCCAGTCGGTCGCACCAAGCGGTTCGGCACTGCGCCGTACCAGATTGCTGCGCAGGTCCGTCACCGTCATCTGGCGCGGGGCAGTGCTTTCGTGGATCAGGCGTACGATGGCGCCCGGGCCTTCGGCGTAGCGGCCTTCCTGTGCTTCGGCCTGCTGCTGCAGGCCTTGTGCGGACCTTGCATCAAGCTGCGTCAGGTGCACGCTGAACGGTGTTGCCTGTTCCTGGCCGGCAAACCACAGGTGCACACCGCATTCGCCTTCCAGCAGGCTGGCCAGGGCGGGCGCCGAGAGTACACGGTATTCGGCGTGGCGGCCCAGGCGGCGGGCTGGTTGCGCGGTGTTGCCTGCATCAAGGTAATCGAAGAGTGCGGCATAGCCGGCCCAGAACTTGGCAAAGGCGGCACGGTCGGCATCGCGGTGGGCAACCACCTCAAAACAGACGTGGTCCACACCACGTTCTTCCAGCGCGCGGTATTGCATTTCCCAGAAGCGCAGTTGCAGCACCGTGTCGAGATAGTAGGGTTCCTCTTCCACCATGCGGTCGCCCGGCTCCGGCGCTTCGTCGAGATAGGAGGCAATGTCGTTTTGCGCGATCAGATCGACCAGCAGGTTGCGCTTGGGCATGTACCAGTCGCTGTGGAATTGCTTGCGCGGTGCACCGCGGGCCGGTTTGTTGCGCCGTTCTTCGAGATGCCAGCAGGAGCGCTCCACGCTTTCTTTGAGCAGGTAAAGCCGGTCCTGCAAGGTGCGCAGTTCGATTTCGTGCGGATGGCCGCCTTCGTCCACGGTTTGCCACAGGTCATCCTGCAGGTCTTGCACGCGTTCCTGCAGGGCGCGGTAGGCGCCCAGCGCGTCGCCCTGCAACAGTGGCAGTGCGGCCGGTTGCGCCCGGGCATAGTCGAGCACCGTGGCCTGGCTGACGATGCGGCCGTTTTCACCATGGACATCGAGGATCATGGGCCGGTCGCCGGCTTCAGTGGCGAGTTTTTCGGCCGTAGGGCCGGTCAACAGCCGTTCGATGTGACGCTTCAGCGCGCGCGCGCCGTACTGCGGGTCGTAACCCGAGGCGACCAGCGTATCGATGGTGGCATCGGCCACGTTCAGGAAGGTCATGCGCCGCACAAAGCCGTCGCGCGCCAGCAGGCGCCCGATATGCAAGCGCGCAACCTGGGCCAGTTCGGCCTGGGCGAGATGGGTGAACGCCACCTGCCGGTCGATGCGGTTGAGGAATTCCGGACGAAAGAACTTCGTCACTGCCTCGCGGTAGCTCGGCGCGCTATCGTTGGCAGCGACGAAGCCGGTCACGCGCGCGGCTTCGGCCGCGCCCAGGTTGGAGGTCAGCACGATCACGCATTGGCTGAAGTCGGTGGTGCGGCCCAGCGCATCGGTCAGCCGGCCCTCGCCCAGCACTTGCAGCAGCAGGTCGTGCACCGAAGGATCGGCTTTTTCGATCTCGTCGAGCAACAGCACGCAAGCCTTGCGTTGGCGCACGGCGGTGGTCAATTGGCCGTCCGGCCGGTTCCTGTCGCCGATCAGCCGTGCCGCAGCCGAACCATCGACGAATTCATTCATGTCGAAGCGGATCAAGCCGGCCGGGTCGCTGCCGAACAGCATTTCGGCCAGCACTTTTGCCGCCTCGGTCTTGCCCACACCGGTCGGGCCGATGAACAGCAGCGAGGCCAGCGGCTTGCCTGTGCGCGCCAGGCCGGACTTGACCAGGCACACCACGTCTTCCAGGCAGGCGCGCGCCTGTTGCTGGCCGATCAGGCGCGCGGCAAAAAATTGTTCGATCTCGCGCGGTGCAAACACCTGGTCTTCGGCGAACAATTTTTCGCGGAAGTGATGGCTGCCTTCGAATTGCGCACGCACCTGCGGCACGCCGGCTTCACCTGCCTCATGCTGCCTGGCCAGCAGCATCAAGGCACGGATGGCCGGGCCGGGCATGGTTTGCCCGCTGTCGAAGCGTTGCACCAGCTTGAGCATTTCGTGCAGTGCGCCGCTTTCAATGCGGCAGCGGTATTGCTGCTCCAGGCGCGCGCGCTGCCAGGCCACGACTGCCAGCGCATCGGCGCGCGGCAGTTCGGGCAGGCGGATCACACGGAACAGTTCGGCAAAGCGGCGGTCGTACTCCTGCACCTTTTGCCATTCTTCAGGCGTGGCTTCGGCGATCATGGTCAGTTCACGCCGTTCCAGGTAGGGGCGCAAGGCATCGGCCAGGGTCAGGCTGTTTTGCGAGCTTTTGCCGACGCGGAACAATGCCACCATGTTGTCGCACAACAGGTGATCGGGCTTCTTGATGTTGAAGGCGCGGCGCAGGCGGTAGGCGGCGAAGTCGATGATGGCTTCCATGCGGCGCTGCCATTGGCCGACGATGCTCATGCCCGAAATGACGCGCAAGGGGTCGATGTGCCACATCTTTTGCAGGCGTGCGGCATTTTGCTCGTTCGCATCGCGGATGTGGCGGCGCAGCGTTTCATGCAGTACCGCAGTCTTGCCGCTGCCGGCGGGGCCGACCAGGGCAATGCAGCCGGGTGCCTGCTGGTACAGCAGTTCGCCGAGTTCGTCGACGATGGCCTCGCGCAGGATGGCCTGGTTCAGGTCATCGGGATACTGTTCGTTCAATTCCTGCGCCACGCGCGGCAATTCGACACGGCCCTCGAACTTTTGCGTACCGCGCAATTCGGCAAACCAGTCTTCACCGCCTTCGAAGGAAAACTTCGGGCCGTTGACGTGCACCGAAAAATCGAACGGCATGCAAGAATCGCTGCGTTGCGCCAGGTAGTGTTCTGCGTTGAAGGCTTCGCCCTGTTTCTTGCGCTGTTCGCGCATGTAGGCTTGTGCTTTCGCACCGATGCGCTCGGCGCGTGCGGCGGGATCGCGCCCGTCGATGGCGAGGGTCAGTGCGTCGAGCATGGGCAGGCATGCGTAACGCTGTCCGGCGACCTCGAAGTGGATCACGGCCAGCAAGCCATCGATGCGCAAGGGGCCGCTTTCGAAAGCCAGGTGCTCGAAATCCATGCGGAATTCGCCGGAATAGGCGCTCCACAGCAGGTCGTCCAGCGCAGCCCGGCGCGTGTTGCCGCGCTCCAGACGGTGCCGCACCGCTTGGCGCAGCTTCTGCAAGGCCTTTTCAAATTGCAGGTGGGTGACGCGCAGCGCGGGCGTGAAGACGAGCGAGAGCGTGTAGCCGCTGTCTTTGCGGTAGGCCACCAGCACTGGTACGTTTTTGCCGCGCACCATCATGCCGTCTCCTCCCCGGTCAGAATGGCGTCGGCCAGCCGGCTCCAGCGCCGCTTCATCTGCTCCAGCAATGCGCCGGCGTGCGGGTAGTCGCAGCGCCAATCGCTTTTCACATCGCTGATATGGTCGCGCTTGATGCTGCGCACTGCCTGCAAGCCCTCGTAGAAACTGCGCCGGTGCACGCCCGAAGGCGTGGCATGGGCGTCGAGTTTCTTGCTGCTTACGTAGACGTAGAGGTCGGTGCTGCGTTTATCGTCCTCGCTCGCGCGCCACATGCCGTTTTCGCCGGAGAACAGATAGTAGGCGCCGGCTCCCTTACATTCGAGCTCATAGCCGGCAAGCGGGAAATCGAGCGGCCTGGTATCGCCCGATACGGGCCATTCCTGTTTTGCGTGGTTGTCGAGATCGATGTGCACGGCTTGCGCCCGCATGGCAAAACCCGCTTGCTGCATGATGTCGATATAGAGATTGCGCAAGGGCTCGATCGCCTGGACCGGGCCGTAGATGCCGATGGTGCAGAGGTTGGCTTCCGGGCGGGTCAGGCCCAGGGTGCGCGCCTTGCAGTCAAGGTAGCGCTCTTCCCAGGACCGGCAATCGAAGGCCGGGCCTGCCAGATTGCGTTCATCCATCTGCGCCGCCAGCAGGCCGCCTTCGCCTTGCAATATCTCGCCCAGCAAGGCGTCGACGTCCTGCAGGACTGCCTTGATGGCATTGTATTGCTCGCCGTGCAGTTGCCAGAAGCGTGCTTCCTGCTCTTCCTCGGCCATGCGCTCGCGCTGCAGCCTCAGCATGTAGCGTTTGTTGGTCAGTTCGGTCCAGACCGGTCCGGCCTGGATCTTTTGCAATTGGCGCCGCAGTTGCGCGGCGTGGTCGGCTTCATCGGGCAGGCTCGGACGCGGCGCCATGCTTCCCGGCGTATGGGTCACGGCCAGGCCGCCGGCTTCAGGTTTGATGACGACGGCAATCGGGCGGTTGCTCGGAACAACACTCAACAGGCGTGCCAGCGGCAGCACCAATTGGTCTTGCAATACACGCTGCATCTGGCGCGCACCGTAGCGGTCGTCCTGTACCCCGGCACACAGATGGGCGACCACACCTTCATCGGTGTGCAAGCTCACGGCGCGCTGGCGCATGCCTTGCCGTGCGCGCACCATGCCCAGCTCGCGCTCGATGATCGGGTAACGCTCCTTGTCGTCCAGCGGTGCGAAGGGCACGATATGGTCGAGCCGGTTGAATAATTCGGGGCGGAAATGGTTTTGCACGGCATGCTCGAAATGGCGCACCATGGCGGTGCCGCGGCTGGCGCCCGGCACCATGCCCATGGGCTGGCGCTGCATTTCCGTCGCGCCGATGTTGGAAGTCATGATGATGACGGCGCTGCAGAAATTGGCCAATTGGCCTTTGCCCCCCGTGAGCCGTCCCTCGCCGAGGATCTGCAGCAACAGGTCGAAGAAGCTGTGGTGCGCCTTTTCCACTTCATCGAACAGCACCACGGAAAATGGCTGCTGGCGGATGCGCGTGACCAGCGTGCCCTCGTCGTTGCCCAGGTCACCGGTCAGGCGCAGCACCGCTACCGGGTCGGCATATTCGCTCATGTCGAAGCGCAGCATGCGTTCGGGGTCGCCGAACATGTATTCGGCCAGCGCCTTTGCGGTCTCGGTCTTGCCCACGCCGGTGGGGCCGATGAACAGCAGCGACGCGATCGGCTTGCCGGCGCGCGTCATGGTGGCCTTGATCGACAATAGTGTGTCGCACACGAGGTCGATGGCGGCGTGCTGGCCGAAAATGCGTTTCTGGAAGAATGTGCGCATGGCTGCGGTATCGAGTTCCAATGCGGCATCGAGCAGGTTTTGCGGAATGCCGGTCTCGGCGCAAAAGGCCCGCATCGCATGCTCGCGCTGCAGCGGCAGGCCGCGCAACTTTTGCTGCAGGATCAAGGCTTCAAGAAAACGGATCGGCTTGCCCGGAAATCCAGAATAGGGCGAATAACGGCGCTGCAGCAGAATGGCTTCTTCGACGGCTTCGTCGGCCACCGCCACGCCATGCTCGTGGCTGCGCCCGGCGATTGCTTCGGCCACCACCTGCTGTTGTTCATCATCGTTCCAATGCGGCATGCGCAATTCCTGGAACAGCGCGCAATAGCCGGTATTGATCAATTCAAGCTTGGCAACCTCGGCTTCGGTGGCTTCGGCCAGCAACAGGATGCGGCCACGCTGCAATTGCTCGCGCAAGGCGGCACCGATGCTGACGTTGTTGCCGGAATACTGGCCGACCTCGAACAGCTCGTTCAGGTGGCCGACGTAGAGCACGATCTCTTCGTCGTACAGTTCATTGCACAATACCGACAAGGCCTGCTGCCAGCCGCCATCCTTGGTCAGGGCTTGCAACAATCGCACGGAACTGGTTTCCCAGATCTGCGGCAGGTCACGTTTGCGGCGTTGCTGCGCATAGGCATGGATCAGGCTGGTCTTGCCGCTGCTCTCCGGGCCGACCACCAGCACGCTGCGCGAAAACTTGCCTTCAACGCGGCGCGTCAATTCCTCCAGTGCCGTTTCCAGGCCGGCTGCCGGCGGCGCGTTGCCCATGTAGTTGGCGACATCAGGCAAGATACGCGCAACCTGCTTCTTGAGTTGCTCGTCGGGGCCGAGTACGTCTAGCTCGATGGAAAAGTGGCGCAGCCGCACTTCCTTGTACCATTGGCAGGCAATCAGCCGGCGCAGGTCGGCGAACCGTTCGCTGCGCATGTGCTCCAGCCGTACGTGCTCGCACACATCCTTGGCCACGGCATCGGCGCCGGCCGATACGACTTCGATGCCCAGCGCCGGCACGAAGCTGTGGCAGCGCCCTTCGCCGAGATCGGCGGTGAAGACATGGAAGCGTTCTAGCGCAGGAACAACATGGTTGCCGGCGGGAGTGGGCACGTCGACGATGCTTTCGAAAAATTCCTGTGGCACGGCCATGCGCACGGTGTCGAGCAGCATGCCATGGTTGAGCACATCCTTTTGCAAGGCCGCGCGCAGATGCTGCAACATGTCTTCGCCGCGGTTGGCGAACCAGGTCGATTCCGGAAAGGCCAGGGGAAAAACAATGCGTTGCCCGTCGAACGTCGTCAGCTCGGCAACGACGATGGGTTTGGAAATACGTGTACTCATGGATGGCCGCAAGTATAACGAAATTGCATGGGATGCAAAATATTTATTGACAAACCTCTGACGAAAATGCAACAGTAGCAGAGTTTTGTGTCGGCATTACTCAAGCCGGGCAACTTGCCCTCCTCCCAAAATTGTCAGCCATCGAGATGGCTTGCAATGTTTCGCCGAATTGATAAGCTCGTCCCCTTGGTCAAAGACAAAGCAGGTTTCGCCTGAGCCTGAACCAGGGGTGGCATTTTTCCGGCCATGACTTCGGAAAATCCCTGGAATCGATGAAACATCATGATCAAGAACCTGTTCAAGGCTTTCTTCAGGAAAGAGTGTCCTCGCAAGGAAGTGCCCATCTGGCAAGCCCCGCCACCGGCCCCGGAAATGCCGCACAAATTGTCCGGCCGCGAAGCCTGGCTGCAGGAAAATGCCGCAAGGGAAACTGCGCAGCAAGAAGCCAAGCGCTATCGCAATCAAGAGCGAGACAAAGTCAATGCGTGTAATGACCTGGAGGAATTGCGCCGCCATTGCCGTGACCACTTCGGTTTTACCCGTGAAGCAGCCATACAGCGTTGCGCGGCATTGCACAGGCCGGAGCTTTTGGCCTCCGTCTTCGAGCGGCTCAACGATTGGGTTCCCCCAGTGCGCGATGCAGCCCGGACTGCCGTGCTGAGCCTGTTGCCTTGTGTGACCAATCAAGAAGCGTTGGCGCTGCTGCCGGAGGTCCATCATCTGGAAAACCTCAAGCGCTCCGACCATCTTGCCTGGATCGGGCAATTCGAGCGCGCCCTGGTTGGAAAAATACCGCCCGCCTTGTTCATCGAAGGTCTTGAGCGTGCCGACGTGCCTCTTGCGCGCTCTTGCTATCGCGTTCTCAGGCATCACAGGCTGATGGACTTGGGTGAATTGATTCGCCGTTCGTTCGGAAGGGTTGACGACATCGTGCTAACCAGGCTTGCCGTGCAAGCTTGTGCCGAATTACCCGAAGATCGGCAATTGCCCTTGTATCAGGCCGCTTTGCGATCGCACTTCGGCAATGTTCGAACACAGGCTTTGCGTGCGTTGATGGAGCTGGGCGACAAGGAAAGCCGTTGCGCCGCCGCCATCGGCTTTCTCTGGGATATGCAGGCTTCCGTTCGCGCGGTTGCCGTGTTTCATTTGCGGGAAAACGGTGTCGACGTGCGCTTGCGCTATCTGGAAGCCTTTGCCGACCCTGCCGCATCGACGTCACGAAAGCGCATTGCATTGAGTGAGCTGGGCAATGCAGGGACATCCGCCGACATCGGATTGCTGCGCTCTTTCTGCGCTTCCGAGTTACCCTGCACAAGGCTGGCGGCGCTTTCGGCATGGTTCAAACTCGAGCCTTCAGCCAGGGACGACATTGCCCGCCAGGCCTTACTGGATGTTTCACCGCGCGTGCGGCGGCTTGCCGTTTATCTCCTTACCGAGCAGGGCGCGTTTCTGCCGGCCGACTTCATGCGGGAAACCATGGCGCAACATGGCGAAACAAACTTGTTGCCCTGGATGCTGCCGTCTGGAAGGCTCTAGAGCGGTATCGAGCAGGGCAGATTGCCCGGAGAGGTGGCGGTGCCCACATTTTGCGGGCACTGAATTTGTTGTTGCGGATTCTGTCCAAGAGGAAAAACCGGGTTGGCCAAGCCGCGATTACAATGTTCCCAGGTATTGTCGGCATTAATCTTTGTACCTGCCCTCTTTCGCGAAAGGATGGTTGTCCATGAACCGCAGCACAGGCGTCTATTTATTGATCGGACTGAATATCGTCTGCTACCTGCTTCAAAAGTCCCAGGGGCCATCTTTCGAGATGCAATTTGCGCTGATGCCACCTGGCCAGGGCTTCATGCCCTGGCAGGTCGTGACCTATGCCTTCCTGCATGGCAGCGAAACGCATATCTTCTTCAACATGTTCGGTCTCTGGATGTTCGGTCGTGATCTGGAATATGTGTTCGGTACGCCGCGCTTCCTCGCGATCTTCTTTGCCAGCGTGCTTGCCGCGGCCGTGACGCAGATCGTGGTGACCATGCTGATGAACAATCCTGAGCCGACCATTGGTGCATCAGGCGGCGTGTTCGGCGTATTGCTGACGTTTGCGGTGTTGTACCCAAAGCGCACCATTGTGTTGCTGATCCCACCGATTCCCCTGCCGGCCTGGCTGTTCGTCACCTTATATGGCTTGATCGAGCTTGGGATGGGCGTCATGGGCGCGCAAGCCGGCGTGGCGCATTTTGCACACCTTGGCGGCATGCTCGGCGCGGGGCTGATGCTGGCATTCTTGCGGCCACGGCGTCCCCTCGATTGAGAAATTCGAAGCGATTGATGCGAAGCAGAATCCCAAGGAACAGACGTTGAATACGATTACCCATGCCGAAGGCGTACTGAGCATTCCCGGTTTTCTCTCGGCGCAAGAATGCCGGCATTATCTGGATGAAGCTGAGCGCATCGGCTTCGTTGCGGCCGGGGTGCGAACCCGCGATGACCCGCAAAAGATGCTGCCGGCGATTCGCAACAACGACAGAGCCGCCCTGGATGCGCCGCATTGGGCCGAAGCGTTATGGCAAAAGCTGGCGCATTGTCGATTGCCGCGGATCGATGGTATGCAGGCGGCAGGCCTGGCGGCCTCCTTCCGCTTTTATCGCTACATACCAGGCCAGCGCTTCAGGATGCACAAGGACGGTGGCTTGCAGGAGCGCGGCAGGGACAGCCGCATGTCTTTCCTGGTTTATCTGAATGACGACTTTGTTGGCGGCGAAACCGATTTCCGTGAATTCAGTATCGTGCCTGAAACAGGCATGGCGCTGGTGTTCGTGCATGAAACCTGGCACGAAGGTTGTGCCCTGACTGCCGGCACCAAGTACGTGTTGCGCTCGGACGTATTGTTTGGCAATGAATGAGAGGGCCGGATTGAGTTTTCCGGACCGGTTGCAGAATTGGCGCCATACAACGGATTCATTCTCCATTTAATATTGCCGTCCTCGTAAATTTGCAATTAATTTGCTTTACATGCAAAATAATTGTTGCAAACGCAAATAACATCTGGCACACTGTTTTCATCGGTTCAGCAATGGGCCCAATTCAGACAGTCGATACGCCAGATGAAAACTTCAGCAAACCTTACCTTGATCGCTTCGCGGCACGCAGTGCGTGCCACGGCCGTGCCGTCCTTGACGCTCGCGCAAAAGGCGCTGCATCTGGTCAAGGCCGGTCTCGGTTTCATCGCGCGCGAAGCTTCGCCGCTGGCCATGCCGGCGCACGGCTTCCAACCTGAAAACGGTACGCTGTGCGGCGCACATTGGAACCATATCTATCTCATCCATGGGGCAAAGCTGTAGCGGGAAACCTGTTCCCGATCGGCAGCAAGATCAGCCCGGATGATTCGCAAGAACGCCGGGTTTTTTGTTTGCCGGCGTGAATCAAGAGAGTACACAAGAGAGCGCTGTGGGGTGGATAGAACTCATTTCCCACATAGGAACCTGATGCATTTCCACCAGAAAGGGCGCTGGCAAGGCGTGCGACGCGTCTCGTAGCGGGGCTACGAGCAAGGAGTGCAACGCGGCCAGCGTCCTTTCTGGTGGAAACCCGGAGGGAACGTGCTATTTGGGCGTCGCGCGTCGTTGCGCCGCTTGCACAGGGGACCACCCTGTGCGGCGCGACGACGCCTAGCGCGCCATCCCAAATAGCGCGTTTGCACAGGTTCCTATGTGGGAAATGAGTTCTTTGGTTCAATGGCAGAACCCCGGAATGTGGATCCGGTGATGGCGAGTTCGATTCTCCCTGGTCACCCCAGAGCGCTTTATTGATGCTGGTTTTTTGGAAAGGGGGTGATCCTGTCTATGCGGGAGGCGGCTTTGTGTCGCCTTTTTGCATTGGGTTTTCCGAATCGGGATCGGGCGTCTTCTTTGCAACTAACACCAATTCCTGCCCCTGGACGGATGCCTTGTTTTGCCGAACCAATACGGGGATTTCCTTGGAACCGCTTACCGGCTTGGGATGTCGGAAAAAGAACATTGCTATCTCCTGGATGGAACGAGCTTTGTAACCAACACCCCATGTGCGTGCCCCACCGGAAAATACAAGGGGGCGCGGCACAAGGTATTTCTTTCTGACTTGGAACCGGCTGCATAATGAGCAGGGCCAGGCGCCGCAACGACGCCGGGCTGATTACTCAACCGCCTTTGGGCGATCTAATTGACCCAGAACAGGTACCGCAGAAAATGCCACTGCGGGTCGTCTTTGGCAGCACGGCTGGCCATATCGACCAGTGAGGAAGCGGGATGCGCCTGGTCGACCTTGCGGCAATACGGTGGGCCCAGCTTGAATTGCTGTGCCAGGTCGTTTTCCGTGAATTCACGCGGCGGATTGAGGGCTAGCTGGCGCAGATCCAGCCCGAAACCCTTGCCGCAGAAACCCTGGTTGCCGATGGTGCCGCCACTGCCTGCGAGCAGGGTTTTGCCATTGACCAGGTCTTGCAGGTCCTTGATCAGCTTGCCCCAGGCGGTAAAGTTTTCCGTTGTCAGTGCAAGTGGAAACACGCTATTTGTCTGATGGGGATTGGCGATCCATTCTTCGTCGTTGCCGGTTTCCGCCAGCACCGAGCGCCGCATCTTTTCCGAATTGGCCAGCCCCTGGTTAAGCAATTCATGTGCACGCCGGACCAGCTCGGGGCGCTTGAGCGTGATGCGGAATTTTTCATCGAAGTCGTAGGCGCGCACGGTCATGAGCAGGCTTTCGATGAAGTCGTGATAAGACAAGGCCCACAGCACGTCGCTCTGGTCCACCTTGATCGCAGCGTCGAGCTTGTATTCCTTGTCGTAGTAGGCTTCGTCGGTGCGCGGCATGTGGAAGGTCACGGCTTGTTCTGTGCGCCGCGGAATCGCGAAGAAGTATTTCTCCCAGATCTCGGTCTTGCCGTCGCCGTTCAAGTCGAGCTGCCATTGGCTGGGCACCAGGCGCAGCGACTTGCGCTTGCCCAGGTTGATCTTTTCCAGCACCGCGCGCGAGGCGGCCAGCCTGCCCAATGCATAGTCGATTTCACCTTGCACGTCGTCGATGAACCTGCGGTCGGTCATGGGCGCATTGCCAAGGCGGTCCGGCATGCGCGTATACCAGGTGGTGACCTGTTGCACCAGGCTGGTGTCGTTGCAGATGACGAAGGCCACGCGCTGGTCGTCGTCGCCGAGGCTGTCAGGCGTGGCGTGCAGCTCGTTCATCGCGGAGCAGGCAGCTTGATAGCCTTCCGCAGTCGAGAAATCGGCTGCATTGGCGGCGGCGGTGAAGCAGAGTGCGCACAATGTGGCGCACAACAATCTGATTTTCATGACGGCGTTCCGTTGGTGGATGGAGCGACGCCAGAATAACGGCAGCAGAAGCGCAAAACCAGGCAAAAGAGCCTGGTTTTGCGTGCCATTCGGCGGAGTAGCTTGCGGTGATACCGCGGGGATAGTGCGGTGCTACATTACCCGTGCAAAGCGCGGCGGCGCCTCGCTGTGGCGGGCTTCTTCCGGCTTTTCGGTTTGGCGGTAGGAGCCGGCATCGAAGTCCTGCGGGAAATCGTCCACATGCACGGCACGCGCCGCCAGCCGCGCAAAGTCGCTCAGCACACCCTGTTCCTGCGGTGTGATCATACCCTTGGCTGCGGCGACCGCAGCCCACCCGTCCACGGCGTCCAGGTTTTGCGGCAGCGGTGCCAGGCCACCGTCGTGGATGGTTGCCTTGAGCCGTTTTTCGATGGCTTCCACCTGCGGCCACAGGCCGAAGGCTTGTTCGATGCCGGCGATGGCATCGTTCGCGTCATGATGGACGTAGGAACCGGCCAGGAGGCGGGTACGACTGTCGCCGGCAGTCTGCAAGGTATGGGCAACTTCACTGCCGAGCAGGTCGGACGGCGGGTAATAAGGCAGGCCGAGCGGGAAAATCACGATGCGTGCCAACACGGACCAGGCTGTGCCGGGGAAGTTGGCCAGCACCCCGACCATGGCGCGCTGGGCGTTGAGCAAGGCATCCTGGATGGCCCAATGCGCCAGCACCAAGTCGCTGCGTGGGCGGCCGTCGTCTTCAAAGCGCTTCAGCACGGCCGACACCAGATAGAGTTGCGACAGCACGTCGCCCAGGCGGGCCGACAGCCGTTCGCGGCGCTTCAATTCTCCGCCCAGCACAAACATGGAAATGTCGGTCATGAAGGCGAAGGCGGCCGACATGCGGCTCACGGCGCGATAGTAGCGTGCCAGTTCTTCAGGTGCCGAATCGGGCGTGGCGGCGAACAGTCCGCCGGAGAGGCCATAGACCAGTGAGCGCGCGAAATTGCGCAGCGTGAAGCCGATGTGGCCGAAGAAGGCTTCGTCGAAGTCGGCTTCGCCCTTCTTGCGGTCAGGCTCGCCTACGGCATGCATTTCCTTGAGCACATAGGGATGCGAGCGGATCGCGCCCTGGCCGAAGATGATGAGGCAGCGCGTCAGGATGTTGGCACCTTCGACGGTGATGCCGATCGGCAGTTGCTGGTAGGCGCGGGCCAGGAAGTTGCCCGGGCCCATGCAGATGCCCTTGCCGCCCAGGATGTCCATGCCGTCATTGACCACCATGCGGCCACGCTCGGTGACATGGTACTTGGCGATGGCGGAAATCACGGCGGGCTTTTCGCCCAGGTCGACCGCACCGGCAGAGAGGCGGCGCGCCGCATCCATCAGGTAGAGATTGCCGCCCATGCGCGCCAGTGCTTCCTGCACGCCTTCGAATTTGCCGATCGGCGTCTTGAATTGCTGGCGGAAGGCACAATAGGCGCCCACGCCGCGCACGGCCATCTTGGCCATGCCGACATTGGTTGACGGCAGCGAAATGGCGCGGCCGGCGGCCAGGCATTCCATCAGCATGCGCCAGCCCTGGCCGATGCGCTCTTGCCCGCCGATGATCCATTCCATCGGAATGAATACGTTCTCGCCGGTAGTCGGGCCGTTCTGGAACACGGCATTGAGCGGCCAGTGGCGCCGTCCGGTGACCACGCCGGGATGGGTGGTGGGAATCAGCGCACAGGTGATGCCCAAGTCGGTTTCACCACCGAGCAAACCCTCGGGATCGCTGACATGGAAGGCCAGGCCGAGCAGGCTGGCGACCGGGCCCAGGGTGATATAGCGCTTGGACCAGCTGACGCGCAAGCCCAGGGTTTCGCGCCCTTCGAACATGCCGCGGCATACCACCCCGGTATCGGGGATCGCGGCCGCGTCCGAGCCCGCATAGGGGCTGGTCAGGGCAAAGCAGGGCAATTCCTTGCCGGCTGCCAGGCGCGGAAGATAGTGATTCTTTTGTTCTTCGGTGCCGTAGTGCAGCAGCAGTTCCGCCGGGCCGAGCGAGTTCGGCACCATGACGGAGACGGCCAGTGCTGAAGAACGGGTCGAGAGTTTCATCACCACCTGCGAATGCATGTAGGCCGAGAATTCCTTGCCACCGTATTGCTTGGGGATGATCATGCCAAGGAAGCCCTTGTCCTTGACGAATTGCCAGGCATGCGGCGGCAAGTCTTGCCAGGTCTGCGTGGTGTGCCAGTCGTCGACCATGGCGCACAGTTGTTCCACTTCATTGTCGAAGAAGGATTGTTCTTCTTCGGTCAGGCGCGGGGCCGGGGCGCGCAGCAGCTTCTTCCAGTCGGGCTTGCCCGAAAAGAGATCGGCATCCCACCACGTCGTGCCGGCTTCGAGCGCATCGCGTTCGGTGGCCGACATGGCCGGCAAAATACGCTTGAAGGTGGCGTAGATCTTTGGCGTCACAAGCGCGCGGCGCCAGGTGCGGTTGACCAGAATCGCGCCGGGCACACCGAACAGGATGGCGAGCACCAGCAAGCCAATGGCGCCGATGGCACCGGCAGTGAAGCCGACGAGCAGCCAGACGGCAATGCCGCATAGCCACATGATGCCGGTGATTTCAAAAAACATCCCGGCCAGGGTGGCGATCAATCCAAGCAAAAGCCAGAGTGCCATGTTGTTCTCCTTAGATTAGCGGTCACTGCTGAAGTGCGGGACGCGGATGCCCTGAAGACGCATGCTCCACGTTAGCGGCAAGCGATCCCGATTGTTGATGTTGGATGGGAAACCGGAGCGAGGGTTCAACCCCTGCAAGGAGGACATTGCCGCGTTTCGCTGTAGGAAAAGCGGTAAAACAAAAGGCGCAGCCCGGGCCGTGTAGCCCGGACTGCGCCTTGATGATGCTACTGAATTAGCGCTTGGCAGCGTCCTTGACGGCTTCCTTCAGGTCGCCGAAGGTCTTCTGCGCACCACCTTCGATTTGCTTGCCCAGACCCTTGGCTTGCTGTTCAGGGCTGTTGATTGCGCGGCCAACACCTTCTTGAACCTTGCCGGCTGCTTCCTTGACAGTACCCTTGACTTGATCCTTGTTCATGGCGGACTCCTATAAGTAAACGCGTAAGTGGATGTGTATCCCCGCGCCGTTTCGCTTGTGAATCGCTGCGGGATGTAGGTCAGACCACCCGGGTTTTGTGGAGTTCCAATAAACATTTGTCAACAATCCAGGCACACCCCCAAGAGGCTTCGAAGATCCACTCCAGTGCAAGTGGCTCGTTCAGCTGCAGCTTCATGACACTCGTATTGAGCCGAAGCGAGGCGCGCTTCTGCGCTTCGTACCTTTTCCATGGCACTCGCAGTATGTGAAGTCGCCCTTGGAGTAACTGACAGCGGTCAGCACCGCCCGGACTGCCCGCCGAAGTGGGTTGACGCAGCTTTCCGCGCAGTTCTCCGAACAATAAAAACAGCAGAAACAAAGCGAATTAGCTAGACCGAACGACAAGAAATGTGTCGCCGAAGGTTAAGGATTGTTAATTCGCGTCGCAAATCCGCAAAAATAGTTGCCATAAGCCAATTCAAGTGCAAAAATGATTTTCATGTTGCTGCATGGCAATTATGACCGAAAGGTCAAGCCTTAGCAGAATCGGTTTCCGAACTTTGCTTTTGAACCCCTATTTCGAACCTTATTATTTCCGAGAATATGATGGCTAACCTGACCTCCCGCTTTGCCCTCCTTGCTGCGATCCCCTTTGCTTTTGCCGCCAATGTCGCCATGGCTGATAGCGCCACGATCGACACCAAATTCCCTTGCGACAAGCCGGAATACCCGCGTGCATCGCTGGTCAACGAAGAGCAAGGCACCGTTGTCCTGTCGCTGCAGATCAACACCGATGGCAAAGTGATGGACAGCAAGGTCGAGAAAAGCAGCGGCTACAAGAATCTCGACAAAGCCACGATGAAACTGGCCGGTTGCAAATTCAAGCCTATGACCAAGGACGGCAAGGCCGAAGAAGGCTGGGCCAAGTTCGAATATAGCTGGACCTTGAGCTAAGTCCCTACAGTTCCGAAGCTGCCGCGCAAGCGGCAACCTTTTGCGGCGTGACCTGTGCAAGCAGGCGCGCCGTTTTGTTTTCGCCATTTTGCAGTCATGATCGTGTCAGCCGTATGTGCTAGGCTGCGATCATGTCCCGATTCAGCCATACCATAGGCGGCGTGGTCTACCGCTTCAGCAATTTGCGCGAGCTGCTGGCCAAGGCCGGTCCGGCGCGCTCGGGCGACTTCCTGGCCGGCGTTGCAGCGCAAGACGACACTGAACGCGTGGCGGCGCAATGCTGCCTGGCCGACCTGCCGCTGAAGCATTTCCTGCAGGAAGCGGTGATCCCCTATGAAGATGACGAAGTCACGCGGCTGATCATGGATGGCCATGATGCCCAGGCGTTCGCTGCTGTGGCGCATCTGACCGTGGGCGGCTTGCGCGAATGGCTTCTGGGCGATGCCGCCGACGAAGCGGCGCTGGCAGCCCTGGCGCCGGGTCTGACGCCCGAGATGGCAGCAGCCGTGTCAAAGCTGATGCGGGTGCAGGACCTGGTTTTGGCCGGACAAAAAATGCGCGTGGTCACGCGCTTTCGCAACACCCTGGGCTTGCGCGGCCGGCTGGCCACACGGCTGCAACCCAATCATCCAACCGATGATGCGGCCGGCATTGCAGCCAGTCTGCTCGATGGCCTGTGTTACGGCAGCGGTGACGCCGTGATCGGCATCAATCCTGCCACCGACAGCAGTACGGCCATTCGCGTCTTGATCGACATGCTTGACGAAGCCATACGGCGCTTCGACATTCCCACCCAGTCATGCGTGCTGACCCATGTGACGACCACGCTTGAATTGATGGCGCGCGGCGCGCCGGTCGACCTGGTGTTCCAGTCGATTGCCGGCACCGAGCGCGCCAACCGCAGCTTCGGCATTTCGCTGGCCTTGCTCGACGAAGCCCATGCGGCAGCACAATCGCTTGCGCGCGGCACGGCGGGCAGCAACGTCATGTATTTCGAAACCGGCCAGGGCAGCGCATTCTCGGCCAATGCACACCATGGCGTGGACCAGCAAACCTGCGAAGTGCGTGCCTACGCCGTAGCACGGCGCTACCGGCCGCTCCTGGTCAACACCGTGGTCGGCTTCATCGGGCCGGAGTATCTCTACAACGGCAAGCAGATCGTGCGCGCCGGGCTGGAAGATCATTTCTGCGGCAAGCTGCTCGGCCTGCCCATGGGCTGCGACATCTGCTATACCAACCATGCCGAAGCTGACCAGGACGACATGGACGTACTGCTTACGCTTTTGGGCACGGCGGGCGTCAACTTCATCATGGGCGTGCCGGGCGCGGACGACATCATGCTCAATTACCAGTCGACTTCGTTCCATGATGCGCTTTATGCGCGCCGCGTGCTGGGCCTGCGTCCTGCGCCGGAATTCGAAGGCTGGCTGTTGCGCATGGGCTTGTTCACCGAGCAGGATGGCCGGCTACAGATACAGGATGCCATGCCGAATGCCCTGCGCCTGGCCGCGGCGCAACTGGGGTGACGATGAGCGAAGAATTGAAGCCGCCGGATGATGGCGAACTGTGGGCCAGGTTGCGCAGCCGGACCGCCGCACGCATCGGCCTGGGGCGCGCCGGCATCAGCTTGCCGACTGCGCCGCAGCTTGCATTCCAGGCCGCGCACGCGCGTGCGCGCGATGCAGTGCATCTGCCGTTCGAGCGCGCCGTACTGGCCGAACAACTGAGGGAACGGGGCTGGGACAGTATCCTGTTATCGAGCCGCGCCACCTCGCGCGAGCAATACCTGCAACGGCCCGACCTGGGGCGGCAGCTCGATCTGGCGTCGGCGGAAGCCTTGCGCCAGCACGCCGGCAGCAAACCCGACCTGGCCATCGTCGTGGCTGATGGCCTGTCAGCTTTGGCCGTGCAACGCCAAAGCCTGCCCCTGCTTGAGAAACTGCTGCCCCTGGTGCATGAGGCCAGCTGGTCGTGCGCGCCGCTTTGCCTCTTGCAGCAAGGGCGCGTGGCAGCCGGCGACGAAATCGGCGCCATGCTCGGCGCCGGCATGCTGGCCATGCTGATCGGCGAACGGCCGGGCCTGAGCTCGCCCGACAGCCTGGGTATCTATTTCACCTATGCGCCGCGTCCCGGTTTGAGCGATGCCGAGCGTAATTGCATTTCCAATGTGCGGGACGAGGGGCTTGATCATGCCAAGGCGGCGCACCGACTGATGTATCTGATGAGCGAGGCACGCCGGCGCGGTGCGTCAGGCATCGCGCTCAAGGATGATTCGGAGCAGGTCCGGCGCGCGATCGAAGGATAGACGTAATAGACAGGCCGGTGGTTTTCAATTTCCCTAACCCGAATTTGCGGCCTTGGCCCGCCCTTTCTGTTCCGCTAGCCGTGCCGCGGGCGGGCCAGGCGGCAGGGCCGCTTCAGGCTGCTACTGGAACGAATGGTCTTGCGGTATTGCACGAGAGGGTGCAGCGATCAGGCTGATTTCCGGCGGTTGCGCCACGGGGACCTCGGGTGGAGCAATCAGGCGGAGAGTGTCAGTCCAACGGGCATTTTCAGCTTTCCCAACAAGCCAAATCATGCGTTTTCGACGAAATTCCGGCGCAGGCAGCGATGCTTAAGACCACATCGGCAAGTCTGAAAAGTGGTATCTGCAAAGCCTTGCGGCCTGGCACGAAAACTTTGCGCTTTTCTGCCAGATCCATAGGGAAAACGTCTGGAGGCACGCGAGCGCGAAATGGAAATGGTCTGTAACTGGTTTGATAGTTTGCAAACCACTTGACGATGTAAATGGCTGATTGCATGCTGCGGTCAACTGCAGGCAAGTGATGAAAAAAACAGCAGCAGCCGGTTTGCACAAAGGCAAATCAACGTGAGCGGGGGAGCGGACATGGTTTTCTTCTCCTCGGCAAATCAGACAAATTCGAGGAGAGAGAGCAATGAAGAAGCAAGTATGCAGCACACTCGTGCTGAGCATGATCGGTGGCCTGCTGGCCGCGTGCGGTGGTGGAGATGGTTCACAGGATTCGCTGAACACGCAAACCAAGCTGATGCCACGCAGCATCAAGGCGGCGACAAGCTGCTATGCGGCATGGTCGTCTTCCACGGCTTACAACGGCGGCGCCAACGTCAGCTATTCGGGTGTCAACTACACTGCAGCGTACTGGACGCAAAACAATAATCCGTCGACCTCGAACGGCAAGGCCGGCAGCGGCCAGCCGTGGATTTCGGATGGCGCATGCGGTTCGACCACGCCTACACCGACCCCTACGCCAACACCGACTCCGACTCCGACTCCGACTCCGACTCCGACTCCGACTCCGACTCCGACTCCGACCCCGACGCCCACACCAACTCCGACGCCTACTCCTACACCGACTCCCACGCCGACACCTACACCCACCCCGACGCCCGGTTGCGTCGCGTGGGTCTCCGGTGGCACCTACACGGCCGGCGAAGTGGTTACCTACAACGGCGCGACCTACACCGCATTGGTGAACCAGACCGATACGGCAGGTACGGGATGGAATCCGACCGTGGGCAGCTTGTTCAAGTCGGGAGGTTCCTGCGGTACGCCAACGCCAACACCGACCCCCACGCCAACGCCAACACCGACCCCCACGCCAACGCCAACACCGACTCCAACGCCTACACCGACGCCCACGCCAACACCGACAGGTTTCGTGTTCAGCCCCTACAAGGACGTCACGGCCGGCTACAATCTGGGCGACGGTTCGATGAACAGCTTCGGCAGCCCCATCACCTCGGCCATGCCTTCGCATGACAGCACCTTGACCTGGGCTTTCGCGACCGGTGTCTGCGGCTCCGAAAACTGGGCAGGCATCACGCCGGCGCAGATGGGCACCAACGCGGCGCGCTTCGTCTCGGCCGGGAAGAAATACATCGTCTCGACCGGCGGTGCCAACGGCGCCTTCACCTGCACCAGCGACGCAGGCTTCCAGAGCTTCATCAACAGCTACTATTCGGCCAACATGATCGGGGTCGATTTCGACATCGAATATGCCCAGTCGCTGACCGACATCGCCAACCTGGTGGCACGCGTGAAGGTGGCGCAGGCGAAGTACCCCAACATGCGCTTCTCCTTCACCATCGCCACGCTCGGCTCCAGCCAGTCCGGCTCTTCGGTGGCGGTTGACATGGGTGCCAACTCGCCCAATCCGCTGGGTGACGAGGGCAAGCTTGTGATGCAGGCGATCCAGCAAGGCGGCTTGACCAACTACTACATCAACCTGATGACGATGGATTATGGTTCACCCACCGTCGCCAACTGCGTGCTGTCGGGCGGGCAATGCCAGATGGGCCAGTCGGCAATCCAGGCTGCGATGGACCTGCATCGCTTCTACAATGTGCCGTATAGCCAGATCGAGCTGACCCCGATGAGCGGCGCCAACGACACGGCTGGTGAGACCTTCACGCTGTCCGACGTCAGCACTGTCAGTGCCTGGTCCAAGGCCAACGGCATCGCCGGCGTGCATTTCTGGTCGTTCGACCGCGACAGTGGCTTGTCCTACACCAACGCATTCGTGAGCGCGCTGGGCCTGTAAGACTGCATGTTGTTGCATCAAGCCGGCCCCGCGGGGCCGGTTTTTTTATTGCCAATGCAGGTAGGCATGGCTACCAGGCTGTATGTTTGTACAGTAAAATGGCGCATTGTCTGCCTGCGCCATGAACAACAACCTGGACCACCCGTTTTACTACCTCGAGAACTTTCGCTTCGTTCTCGACTGGGTGCGCCTGCGTTACGGCGACCTGCTCGATGCGGAAGAAGTTGCCTTCATTGCCGGCTTCGGCACGTTGCCGGAAGCCTCGCAAGCCTTGCTGGTACGCATGGTCATGCGCAAGGGCGAGCTGTTTCGTGCCTCGAAACTTCGCTATGAGGAGATCGGCGCCATTGCGCCCGCGATGCTGCCTTTGATTGACGCCGGCTGGGTCGAGGCCGACCCGGAACTGGGCCTTGATCAACTGTATGGCCTCCTCACACGCAAGGAATTTGCCGATGCGTTTGGGCTTGGCGCTGCCAAAGGGGCGCGCAAGGGCGATCTGTACCAGATCGCCTTGCAGGAACACGATGGGCTGCGCCGCTTTTCGCATTGGTGCGCCGGATTGATCGATAGTGCTTATGCAATTGGCGTTGGTGCCGTGTGCGACCGCCTGCGCCTCATGTTCTTCGGCAACCTGTATCAGGACTGGTCGGAATTCATACTCTCTGACCTCGGAATCTTCGCTTACGAAAAGATCGAATTCTCTGCCGACTCGCGTGCCTTTGCCGTGCGTGCCGATATTGATTGCTACCTGCAGATCGAAGCATGCCGTGAACTCTTTCACGCCGAAGATGATGCCGATGGCGAAATGGCACGTCTGGCCCGGGTAGAGCAAGACATCCTCGCCCTGGCAGCCGACAACCCCTGGCTTATCGAGCGTCGCGCCCGTCTCTTGTTCCAAGTGGCGCAGCGGCTGGAACAACTCGAAGCGCACGAGCCGGCTTTGCGTGTTTATTTGCAAAGCGCCTACCCTGGCGCGCGCTTGCGCCGTATTCGCGTACTGGAAAAGAGCGGGCAGCACGCCGCCGCCATGGCGCTGGCGCGCGAAGCGCAAGCCATGCCCGAGAGTGCTGCCGAATCGCAAGGCCTGCAGCGCATGCTGCCACGCCTGGCGCGCAAGTTGGCCTTGCCCAGTGAAAAGGCAAAGAAATTACGTGAAGCCGAGCGCATCGATTTGATCTTGCCGGCGCCGACCGAAGACTATTACGTCGAGGAGGTCGCGCGCGCCCATCTCGCCGCAATCGATCCACAGGCAAGAGTGTTCTATGTGGAAAATGCGCTGATCAATTCCCTGTTCGGCTTGCTCTGTTGGGACGCGATCTTCCACAACCTGCCTGGTGCGTTTTTCAATCCGTTCCAAAGCCGGCCGGCCGATTTGCACAGCGCGGATTTCCGCAAACGGCGCGAAGCGCAATTCCAGGCGTGCCTGGGCCAGCTTGAAGACGGACGCTATCGTGCCACCATCCTCGGCAATTTTGCACGCAAGGCCGGCCTGCAATCGCCTTTTGTATATTGGGATGCAATCGATGCAGATTTTCTCGAACTCGCGCTCGATTGCATTCCGCCTGCGCATCTGGCGGCCTGGTTTGAACGCATCCTGGCTGATATTGCCGCCAACCGTAGCGGCTTCCCCGACCTGATCCAGTTCTGGCCGGCGGAAAAGCGTTATCGCATGGTCGAGATCAAGGGGCCGGGCGACAGGCTGCAAGACAACCAGATTCGCCTGATCGACTTCGCCTTGTCGCATGGCATGCCGCTGGCCGTGTGCTACGTGGCCTGGGGCGAGGATTACGAGGATTGAGCAAGACCATGGGCTACACCGTTGCCGTGCGCGCCTTGTGTGAATTCACCGCCAAATGCGGCGACCTCGATCTGCGCTTCACCCCGGCACCGAGTGCACAGGAGGGCATCGCCGGCCATGCCACGGTGCGCGGCCGGCGCGGTGCCGGCTACAAGGCAGAAGTCAGCCTGGAAGGCGAGTATGGCCCGCTGCGCGTGCGTGGCCGGGCCGACGGTTTCGACGCAAAGAAAAACCGTGTCGAAGAAATCAAGACCCATCGCGGCAGCCTCGACCGCATGCCGGACAACCATCGGCAATTGCACTGGGCGCAGGCGAAAATCTATGGACACTTGTTGTGCACGCAATTGGCGCTTGATGCAATCGACGTGGCCCTGGTCTATTACGACATTGGCGAACAGACCGAGACGGTGTTGTGCGAGCCTTATGATGCAGCCGCATTGAAGCAATTCTTCGAACAGAGTTGCGAGCGTTTCATCGCCTGGGCCGAGCAGGAAATGGCGCACCGTGCCGAGCTTGATGGCGAATTGCGTGGTCTTGGCTTTCCCTATGCTTCATTTCGGTCCGGCCAGCGCGAACTCGCCGAAGCCACATACAGGGCGGCATCGGCCGGTTGCGCCGTGATGATGCAGGCGCCCACCGGCATCGGCAAGACCGTCGGTACGCTCTTTCCCTTGCTCAAGGCCAAGGAAGCCAAGCAACTCGACAAGATTTTCTATCTCGCCGCCAAGACTTCGGGCAGGCAGCTGGCGCTCGATGCGCTGACATTGATTGCACAAGACAAGTCCTTGCGCGTGCTTGAACTGGTGGCGCGCGACAAGGCCTGCGAGCATCCGGACAAGGCTTGCCATGGCGAATCCTGTCCGCTTGCGCGCGGCTTCTATGACAAACTGCCGGCGGCGCGCAGCGCCATGTTGCAGCAAGTGCGCTTCGACAAGGCAGGGCTGCGCCGCGTGGCGCTGGAACACGAGGTGTGCCCCTACTACCTGGGCCAGGAAATGGCGCGCTGGGCAGACGTCGTGGTGGGCGACTATAACTATTTCTTTGACGTCAGCGCCATGCTGCACGGCATGACCATGGTGCACCAATGGCGTGTGGCCGTTCTGGTGGATGAGGCGCATAACCTCGTTGAACGTGCCCGCAAGATGTATTCGGCCGAGTTGCATCAAGGTGACCTGAAAGCCTTGCGCGCCAATGCGCCTGCCGAAGTGAAGGGCGCGCTCGACCGCGTCAGCCGCCAGTGGAACGCCCTGGTCAAGGAGCAGGAGGCCGAATACCAGGTCTATCCGGCCATCCCAGACAAATTCATCGAAGCGCTGGAACAGGCCAACGGCGCAATTGCCGACTACCTTGCCGCGCATGCAGAGGGTGCGCATCCCGAGCTGCAGAATTTTTATTTCGATATTGGTCTCTTCACGCGCCTGGCGGAAGACTTCGGCGAACATACCTTGTTCGATGTGGAAAGAAGGGACAGGCACGGCACCGTACTGAGCTTGCGCAATATCGTGCCGGCGCCCTTCCTCAAGCCACGCTTTGCCACAGCACACGCCAGCGCACTGTTTTCCGCGACGCTGGCGCCGTGGCAATTCTATGGCGACATGCTGGGCTTGCCGGAAGAGACCCCGTGGATCGACGTGGCTTCGCCGTTTCGGGCCGAGCAATTGACCGTGTCGATAGAGACGCGCATCTCCACGCGCTGGCGCGACCGCACGGCATCGCTCGAGCCGATCGCCGACTTGATTGCGCGCTACTATGACGCCGCGCCTGGCAACTACCTGGCATTTTTCAGCAGCTTCGACTACCTGCAGCGCACCGCGGATTTGTTCGCGTTGCGCCACCCCGAGCTGTCGATGTGGAGCCAGTCGCGCGACATGGACGAGGCGTCCAAGGAGGCCTTCCTGGGCCGCTTTGCGGCGGGCGGGCGCGGCATCGGTTTCGCCGTGCTCGGCGGGGCCTTCGGCGAAGGCATCGACTTGCCCGGTGACCGCCTGATCGGGGCCTTCATTGCCACACTGGGCCTGCCACAATTCAATGTGGTCAATGAACAGATCAAGGAACGCATGGCGCAACTATTCGGTAGCGGCTATGAATATGCCTACCTTTTTCCAGGTCTGCAAAAGGTGGTGCAGGCGGCGGGCCGCGTGATCCGCACGACCGATGACCGAGGCACGGTAGTGTTGATCGACGATCGCTTTGCCACGCCGGAAGTGCGGGCACTACTGCCGGCCTGGTGGGAAGTGCGGCATTGAGTGGAGGACTCAACAAAGGGGAATGGGGCTTGCAGCCAATACCGGCCCGCATTAAACTAGCCCGACATTTCTCTTGAATCTTCCCATGAAATCACTTCCTTATATTTTCGCTACACTCAGTATGGCTTTCGTGGCACAAGCTGCAATGGCTGAAGTTGTCGACATGCCTGTGGTTAAAGAAGGCGAGTCTTGGGAATTCCAGTCTTACGACGCCTGGTCCGGGCGCATGACCAGCACGGCTTCCAAGCAGGTGATCGGCACGATGGGCGAATTTGTGCGCGTGTCCTACGACTCGCGTGAAATTTCCAAGACGGGCGATATCGGCCGCCCCGTGCAAAACGATGCAACACTGCGCGCCGATATGAATGCAACGGTGGTCGTTGGCGGCCAAAAGTATGAGAAGATTTATTACAAATGGCCGCTGGAAGTCGGAAAACGCTGGAGCTCGCAATTCAAAACCGAAGTGCCGGCTAGCAGCTTATCGCCTGCAAGCACCACCATGACCACGATGGACTCCGAGGTGAAGGAATGGGAGACCGTTACTGTCCCAGCCGGGAAATTCAAGACGCTGAAAATCGTGACCAAGGCGACCTGGACTGTGGGCAATTCGGTGAGTCCCGGCGGTTCTTTTACCATCACTCGCTGGTACTCGCCTGAAGCCAAATCGGACGTGCTTTATACCTACGACTCGTTCGGTGCCGACGGCGCGCCATTGACGCGTAACAAGCAACAACTCAGCACTTATAATCTGAAATAACGCTGCGCCAGTGCGACAAGTGCCAATGAAGCCAAGGCGGCGAGGCAATGCTTGAGGGTATGGCCGCTGACCACCAGTAGCACGGCTTGCACTTGATGGTCGTAGAGTTCCGTCAGTTTGGCCACGGCATAGAGTGCAATCGCTGCCGCGATCAGCTTGCGTTCCGTTGCGGGAGCGCGCGCCAGCGCCTGCCAAATGGGAATCAGGACCAGCGGCAGGATCTGGAATACCAGATACCAGCGCAAGTCACCCTGGCCTTGCAAGTCGGTCCAGCGCCACCATAGCACCGAGAGGACGGCACAGCCTGCCAGCAAAAGCGTATTGCGGCCTTCGTGCTCCGCTGATACATACATGGCGTGTGTGGCAGCCAGCAAGCCGGCGCAGGTGAGCGCAATCGGCAGACGGTCCCACAGCAGCCGCGCATTCTCGGGCGCTAAATGGTAGTAGCTCGAGCCGATGGCCGTCAGCATCAAGCCTGCGACAAACAGCATCCAGCCGGGGTGCCGCAGCAGGCGTGGGCCGGCGGTAAACATGGCCCACAACGCAACCCCGGCAAAGCCCAGGTTCGACAATACATCGCCGGCGTGGGGTATACCCAACACGCTGCCCTGATCGGCAAACTGATGGTAGTCGGCGAACTGGCCGATCGGGCCGTGCAGCAATAACGCCGCGAATAGAGTGAACGTCAATGCCATCGGAAGCTGGCGGACCATGAAATCTCTCCTCGTCATGCTGTGCAGCATGGTGGCAAGGCTCATGCCCGTAAAGTACAGTATGGGCGGTAGCAAGGCATGCAGCCGGAGGTAGCGCGCGGCTATACTGGCAGCTTTGCCACCAGCCGCTTTGCCATGCAACTGCCCTTGTTACACAAGACACTGGAAGAATGCGCATTTCGCGCCCTTCCTGCACAGGAAACCGAATTGTTCGATGGCTGGGTTGTGCGGCTGGCCGGCGGTGGCCCGAAGCGTGCGAATTCAATCAATGTGCTTGACGCGTCGGCCTTGCCCCTGGCGGACAAGATCGCGCACTGCGAACGCCTGTTCCTTGAGCGTGGCATCGCGCCCATTTTCCGTTTGACGCAGCATGAAGTCGATGCCGGGCTCGATGGCTTGCTCGAAGCGCGCGGCTATCAGCGCCAGGACGAGAGTATCGTCATGGTGCGCCGGCTTGATGGGCTTGATGTGAAAGGCGGCTCCTGCGATTGGCTCGAGGCGGAAGAATGGCTGTCCCTGCTGCCGCAAATCGACCAGGGCACGCCGGAACGCAAGCGCAAGCACGTCGAACTGTTGCGCGGACTGGTCCAGCCGGCGCTCTATGGCGCGGCAAGTGTGGCGGGGCAGCACGTCGCCATGGGGCTGGCCGTGCGAGATGGCGTGCACGCAGGCCTGTTCGACGTCGCGACGCTGCCCGGCGCGCGCCGCAGCGGGCACGCGCGGGCCTTGACCCTGGCACTGCTGCAGCGCGCGGCGGAGCTTGGCGCGCAACAGGCCTATCTGCAGGTTGTGGCGCAAAACCTGGCCGCGCTGTCGCTTTATGTGTCGCTTGGTTTCGAGGAATGCTACCGCTACTGGTACCGTGTGTTACCGGATGCCGAACACGGTAAAGCTGCGGCAACCCTGGTTCAAGCGGGTACGTAACCTGAGAATCACATTCTTCAAATTCGATGGATATCGAAGCTTGGCATGCGTTGCCCACCCCGGCATGCCGGGCGGTCGGCTCATCATTGTTTTCAATAGTGTCTTAGTCATCATGGTTTTCCCTGCGCCCCATCAAATGCAGGCGCAATTTTTGTTTTGCAACACGGCGCTCGTGGCGCCGCGGGTTATAGGCTTCGTGGCTGCCGGCCTTGCGCAGCTTTGCCGACAGCGCGACCGGGTTGCGCGGCTTTGGCGACTTGGGTAGCTTGATTGTGATCTTCATCGCATCCTCCGTCAGCCCTTGATGCAGACGACCTGGCGTAGCGTATGCACGATGTCGACCAGATCGCTCTGGTGCGCCATCACCGCATCGATGTCCTTGTAGGCCGCCGGAATCTCGTCGATCACGCCGCCGTCCTTGCGGCATTCGATGCCGCGTGTCTGGTCTTCGAGATCGAATTGATTGAAGCGCTGCTTGGCTTCACCGCGGCTCATGCGCCGGCCTGCGCCGTGCGAGCACGAGCAGAACGAATCCGGGTTACCCTTGCCGCGCACAATGTAGCTCTTCGCCCCCATGCTGCCGGGGATGATGCCAAGCTCGCCCAGCCGCGCCGAGGTTGCCCCCTTGCGCGTGATGTAGAGCTTTTCATTGGCGTGCTCTTCGATTGCCACGTAGTTGTGGTGGCAATTGATCGCTTCGCCGTCGAGCTTAAAGGCCGGCAACTGCTCGGCCATGGCTTCCACCACACGGCGCATCATTTCGCGCCGGTTGATCATGGCGTAGTCCTGTGCCCAGTCGACTGCTTCCACGTAGTCGTCAAACCACTCGGAACCTTCGCTGAAATAAGACAGGCCGCGGTCCGGCAGGCGAACCTGGTGCCGCATCATGTCTTTCTTCGCCGCCGAAATGAAATAGCGGCCAATCACGTTGCCGATGCCGCGCGAACCGGAATGCAACATGATCCACACGCGTTGTTCTTCATCGAGGCAGACCTCAACGAAGTGATTGCCGCCGCCCAGGGTGCCCAACTGGCAGATCCAGGTCTGGGCAAACTTGGTTTGCATCTTCATGATGCCCTTGTGCTTGGCCACGATGCGGTCAAGCCGGTCATTCAAGGGCCGGCCCACGCGCGCCAGTGTTGAACCGCGCACCTTGCTCCATTCATGCTGGCCGTAGCCGACCGGCACTTTCGATTCAATGGTGCTGCGCAACTTCGCCAGGCTGTCGGGCAAGTCATTGGCCGTCAACGTGGTACGCACTGCATTCATGCCGCAGCCGATGTCGACACCGACGGCGGAAGGAATGATGGCCCCGCGCGTCGGGATCACGCTGCCGACCGTGGCGCCGGTGCCCAGATGGACATCGGGCATGGCGGCCACGTGCGGATAGACGATGGGCAGGTTGGCGATATTGAGCAATTGCGCCAGCGCGTCATGCTCGATCTCGTCGGTAAAAATGTGCACAGGTACGAGCCCCTTGTGCAGGCTTTGTTTAATGGGCATAACTCACTAGGCTGTATCAACATGCGCATGGCGTTGTTGCCGCTCCTTGCCGTACTAATCGTACTGTCGGCGTCGCGGCGCCTGGCCCTGCGCATGTTGATACAGCCTCCAAAAAATTGTTGGTTATGCCGGTGTCCGTTTTCGCGCGATTCCATCGCGCAAAAACAAAACCCCGGCGAGTTTCCTCACCGGGGTCAGAAGGTAGACGACCGGCTCGGGTCGGCGCTTGGCGCCGCGCCCCGAGCTGCATGCGCGGGGCTAGTTGTTAATCTTGTTGTTGCTAGCCGTACGTGGCATGGTCCGTCCTTTAAAAATGGGTTGATAAAAAATTCTGAGATGCGATTCTGCGACAGATGTGGGCTGCGTGTCAATTCTCAAGTTCACACGCGTTGTATTTTCACCTCGTCCAAATTGCCGTGCTTCTCAAACGTGAAGCGCACCGGCAGGAATTGCTCGATCACTTCCGCGTTGGTCTTCGCATGCAGGGAAATACTTTCCGCCGTGAAGCTGCCACCGCCGGCCAGGGCCATCGGCAGCATCACCTGGTCGGCCAGGTGCTCACCCAGCGCGGCCTTCGCTTCGAGGTAGCGCCATGCTTCATCGATCGCCGTCTTGGCCACCTTTTCCGCCGACAGGCCCTTTTCACCGAAAGCACAAACCAGCTCGCTGACGTGCTCGTGTTCGAAGGTCAGCATCAGGGCATTGCCCGGTCCTTGCACGTCCTGCAGGTCCCGGCCCTGCAATTGGAGCGGCTCGAAACCAAAAGCGGCTGCCACGGCCTGAAGCTCGCGCTTGGCGACACTGAACGGCAAGTTGGCCACCAGGCTTTCGGCGTAGGCGCGCTTGAGCGGCCCGCGTTCCATCAAATCAATGGGCTGCAAAAAGGCGCAAGGCTCAACTGTGGCCGCGACGATGCCGCCGCCGGCCGGATAAAAACCGTAGCGCAACAATTGCAGTTCGACCTTGGCGCCCATCTTTGCCAGGATAGGCAGGAAGGCGCGCTGCAGGAATTGTACCGGCGGCGCCTTGGCATTATGCGTACCGCCGGAAATACGGACCTCCGATGGTGCATCGGCAAACAGCAGTGCCGGCAAAATCGTTTGCAGCACCAGTGTGCAGCTACCAGCCGAACCGATGGCGAATTCGTAGCGCCCACCACGGATCTTGCCCGGCACGAAAGCCAGCACGCGTGTGCCGACTTCGGCATGATCGAGCACGGCACCGCATACCTCGGCTGCCGCTTGCACGGCAACCAGATGCTGGCGCATCAAGCCCGGCTTGGGCCGGTTGGCACGAATATTCTCGATGCGAAACGGCTTCCCGGTAATCATCGACAGTGCCAAGGCACTGCGCAAAATCTGGCCGCCGCCTTCGCCGGTCGAGCCATCCAAAACTATCATTTTCTACACTTTCTTTTTTTGTATTCGGCAAGGCCTTGCGGCCTTGCCCTTAGCCCTCATGCGTCATCCCTTGACGCAAACCACCTGCTTCAAGGTATGCACCACTTCAACCAGGGCTTCCTGCGCCTGCATTACGGCGTCGATGTCTTTGTAAGCCATCGGGATCTCGTCGATCACGTCGTCGTCCTTACGGCATTCCACGCCTTCGGTCGCCTTGACCTGGTCGGCCAGCGTGAAACGACGCTTGGCTTCGGTACGGCTCATGGTACGGCCGGCACCGTGGCTGCAGCTATGGAAGCTCTCGGCATCGCCTTTTCCACGCACGATGTAGCTCTTCGCCCCCATCGAACCCGGAATGATCCCGAGTTCACCGGCCCGTGCCGACACCGCACCCTTACGCGTTACCAGCACATCCTTGCCGAAGTGATGTTCCTTCTGCACGTAATTGTGGTGGCAGTTCACCGCCTCGACGTGAGTCTCGAACGGTTTCGCGATCACGGTGCGCACGGCAGCGATCAGGTTTTGCATCATCACTTCACGGTTCATGCGCGCATACTTCTGCGCCCAGCTCACCGCTTCGACATAGTCGTTGTAGTGCTCGGTTCCTTCCGGCAGGTAAGCCAGGTCCTGGTCGGGCAGGTTGATGAAATGCTTGCGCATATCTTCCTTCGCCACTTCGATGAAGTACGAACCGATGGCATTGCCCACGCCACGCGAACCCGAGTGCAGCATGAACCAGACGAAACCGACTTCGTCCAGGCACACTTCAATGAAGTGGTTACCGCCACCCAGCGTTCCCAGGTGCTTGTAGTTGTTGGTGTTCTTCAGCTTCGGTGTTTTTTGGCAAATCGCATCGAACCCATCCTTCAAACCCAGCCAGGCGTTATCGACAGCCGATGGCGGCGCATCCCAGGAACCTTTGTCGCGTCCCTTGAAACCGCGCGTCTTGGGCGACATGCCGTGCGGCACGGCCTTTTCGATTGCCGAACGCAGCGGGCCCAGGTTATCGGGCAAGTCGTTTGCGGTCAGCGTGGTCTTGGCGGCCATCATTCCACAACCGATATCGACACCCACGGCCGCCGGAATCACGGCACCCAAAGTCGGGATCACGCTACCAATGGTCGAACCCTTACCCAGATGCACGTCCGGCATCACGGCAATGTGCTTGTAGATGAAGGGCAGCTTGGCGGTGTTGGCCAACTGGTTCTTGGCGCCATCGTCCACCGGCACGCCCTTGGTCCACATCTTTACGTGACGTCCGCCTTCGACGTTCATCACTTCGTAATCTTCCATACCCATTTTCTTCTTTCAAATAATTATGACAAGGATCGATGAAACAGTTTTTACTGAGCTACCGGCTTGCGCCGGCCCCGAATTGAACGGGGGACCTCAACGCGCGAGGCGTTGTGCTCTAACCATGTAGTTCCATCAGCATTCATATAAGAACCCGTCTCAAAATGAACATGGCGTTGTTGTCGCGCCTTGCCGTACAGTTGTACTGTCTGCGGCACTCCGCCTAGCCCTGCTCATTTTGAAACGGGTTCCAAAACAGCAACGGCGACAAAATCGATGAAATAACAGGGTTACCCTGTTCGCTGCTCTACCGGGCTGAGCTACATTGCCTCTATTGAAGCAATGACAGGATTCGAACCTGCGTCCAACGAATTAAATGTAATTCCATCAGCATTCGCCGTAATCTTCACTACCGCAAACCTTGAATCAAAAATGGCGACAAAATCGGTGAAATCGGCGCTCTAACCATTGAGCTACAAGGCATTTTGCAACACCCCGGCAGGATTCGAACCTGCAACCTCCTCGTCCCAAGCGATGTAATTCCACCTGCATTCGCCAAAACCTGTTCCGACAAATTCGACAAGAATTCACGCCCATGTTGCGATGGGCATGCCCGGAATCGAACCGGGTTAACCAATGTATTCCTGCCCGCATTCGGAAGAGCCCGCTTCACAATGACCATGGCGTTGTTATCGCACCTAGCCTTACAGTCGTACTGTCTTCGTCGCGACGCCTAGCGCTGCTCATTGTGAAGCAGGCTCCAAACCATTGCGTGCAACGCGACAAAAATCAGTGTGACGCCTCATTTGGAAAAATGTAATCACACCGGCATTCGCGCCGCACGCAAAACCTTTAATGCAACGAAACCGCTTCGATTTCGCCTACCCAGTGATCTGGCGACAACTGGCCTGCCGCAAGCGCGGCGATGATCTTGAACACATCGTCGGAAAATCCGCCGACGTTCAGGATATCGTTGCGTTCCTGCGCTTGCGTCGTACCGTGCGGCGCGATGTCGATACAAACCATCTTCGCCTTCGGGTTGCGCCGCTTGAACACTTCCCACTGCGCCATGGTGGCCGTTGCGCCACGGCGTGCGTCAACCCAGGACTCATTGTCCGACACAAATACCACCAGGTCGGCGTGAGCCTGTTCGCGGTTCAACTGTTCCAGCGGTGCGCTGCAGTTCGTCCCGCCGCCGCCGATAGCCGCCAGTTTTGACGCGTTCGTCACCACGCTATCACGCGGATTCAAATCGCACTTCACCACCTTCACTTCGAACGGCAAGACACGGGTTGCTTCGTTCTTGCGCAGCAAGGCTGCCGATACCAGAGCTGCCACGTCGATACAGCGTACCGCCGTCGTGGCCGTGCCACGATGACCGGTGGCCGGCGACGACATCGAACCCGACACGTCAGGGCACACCACCACGCGGCCTTCCAGTTGCGGCACGTTGCGCAAGGAAATTTCCAGCGCATCCTGCAACGCAGCGCGGATCGGTGCCGGCATTCCTTCGCCGGCAGCCTTGTAGGCGGCCAGCAATTGATACGGGAATACCTTGGCGCGGGCAATCGCGTCGGCATCGCGCAACTTGTTTGCCACTTCCTCGATCATGCCCGGCAATTCAAACACGCCGTGGCGGGCGAAGGTGTTCAAGTTCATGCGCACCATATGCCATCCACCTTTCTTGGCGATTTCGCCCCAGGCTTCCCGCGACAATTCCAGCGCGGTCAGCATCTGGAACGGCACGTCCGGCACCGGTTGCGAGCGGTCGGCCTTCCAGGCTTCGAAGGCGCGCACGCCAGGCGGCAGGGCATCGGCACGGTATTCCTTGCCGATCAACCAGGCAAAGAAAGCTTCGCGCCAGGCTTCCACCGGCTTCGGGTGAACCATCTTCACCACGTCGGCCAGGGAAGGTGCGTTACCGACCGCGGCGGCCAGCAATTCCTTTTCCGTGGCCGAATTCAACCAGGCTTGCACCAGCTTCTTCGGACGCGTACCCAGGGACTTGCGGCCCAGCACACCGGAACGGATCATCTGCACGAAATTGCGCAGCATCTTGCCGTTGTCGATCGTGCGCTTGAATGCCGGCGTCAATTGGGCTGCGCCCTTGCTGGCCAATACGGCCGTCAACAAGGCGGGCATATCCTTCATGTAGCCGCGTTCGCGGCAATACACGGCGGCTTGCGCAATGAATTGCGGATCGGCGTCGGCGCACAATTCCAGCACCGTCTTCAATTGCGTTTCTGCGTTGGCGTAATAAGTCGAATTCAGGCAACCGGTGGCGGCATATTGCGCCAGCTTGTGCTTGGGCGCCAAGGCATAGGCCGGCGCGCCGCTGAAATTGGTGGTGTTCGTTTGCGGCAGCAATTTGCCGCGCAGGCTTTGGAACAAGTTGGCGTTTGCCATTTTCATTTCCTTTTCTCTCAATATTCGTTGGTGGACACGACGGGAGTCGAACCCGCAAAATACGGCAACCGGGTCATTACGCCGGCTGATGCCGCAGTTGGAGAACGCGCGCCAGTCGACACCCTTTGCCGGAGCGGCGACCTGCATCTGCAACCGTACCCACGACATCACTTAGACCGCATCCGGTGTTACCCGGGCCACCGAGCTCTACGTTTAAGGTGGCGGCACTCCCTTCATGCCAGCGTGCCCTTCACTGCTCTATATCGCAAGCGCTGTGCCAGCTGCTGCGTCCACATAGGCGAATTTTTATAAGCCTATGATTAATAATGGATTTGACGAAAATTTCGACCTTCTTTTGTTTTTCGTTGTATTTATATTTTGTGATATATTTATCTTTAAAGATAAATATATATCCAAAATGAAGAAGAAAAAAATCGTCGTCATCGGCTTCATCGGCACCCAATTGGACAGCGGCAAGGGCAGCGGGCGCTGGGAAAAATGGCGCCCGACGGTGGCGCTGACACAATACGAAGACGTGGTGATCGACCGCTTCGAACTTTTGTACAGCGGCCGTTTCGATGAATTGGTCAGTCGCGTGGCGGCCGATATCGCCACGGTGTCGCCTGAGACGACGGTGGTGCCGCGCGCCTTGCCCATCAGCGACCCCTGGGATTTTGGCGACGTCTACGGCAACCTGCTCGACTTCGCCCGCAGCTATCCGTTCGATCCGGACAAGGAAGAGTATTGGATCCACATCACCACGGGCACGCACGTGGTGCAGATCTGCCTGTTCCTGATGACCGAGACGCGCTACTTCCCGGGTTGCCTGTTGCAAACCTCGCCGCCACGGCGCCAGGTGCAGGGCAATGCTGGTCATCACGAATTGATCGACTTGGACCTGTCGAAATACGACCAGATCGCCCAGCGCTTTTCGCGCGAGCAGGAAGAAGGCGTGGCCCTGCTCAAGTCGGGCATTGCCACGCGCAATGCGCGCTTCAATACGATGATCGACGAGATCGAGCGCGTGGCGCTCAAGTCGCGTGCGCCGATGCTGTTGATGGGGCCAACCGGCGCCGGCAAGTCCTTCCTGGCACGGCGTGTGTTCGAATTGAAGAAGGTGCGGCACCAGCTTGACGGCAAGTTCGTTGAATTGAATTGCGCCACGCTGCATGGCGATGGCGCCGGGTCCACCCTGTTCGGCCATGTCAAGGGAGCCTTCACGGGCGCAGCGACGGACCGGCCCGGCTTGCTGCGCTCGGCGCACAAGGGTTTGTTGTTCCTCGATGAAATTGGCGAACTGGGCCTGGACGAGCAAGCCATGTTGCTCAAGGCGGTGGAAGAAAAACGGTTCCTGCCCGTGGGCAGCGACAATGAAGTGCAGAGCGACTTCCAATTGATCGCCGGCACCAACCGCGACCTGGGCCGCGAGGTGGCGGCGGGCCGCTTCCGTGAAGACCTGTATGCACGCATCAACCTGTGGAGCTATGAATTGCCCGGCTTGAACGAGCGGCGCGAAGACATCGAACCGAACCTCGATTACCTGCTGGCGCAGTTCAGCGCCGAAAACGGCCACATGGTGCGTTTCAACAAAGAGGCCCGCGCCAGCTACATGCGCTACGCCGATTCACCCGAGGCGCCATGGAGCGGCAACTTCCGCGATCTTTCGGCTTCCGTCGCGCGCATGGCGACGCTGGCCGATGCAGGCCGTATCACCGATGCGGTGGTCGGCGATGAGTTGGAACGCTTGAAGCGGCAATGGCGTTCGCAGGGGCCGATGGAAACGGATGCCGGGATCGACCTTGAACAAGTGCTTGGTGCCGGCGCCGTTGCCGAACTCGATTTGTTCGATGCCTTGCAATTGCAATCGGTGCTGAAGGTATGCCGCAGCGCCAAGTCCCTGTCGGATGCGGGGCGCAAATTGTTTGCCGCCTCACGCGAACAAAAAGCCAAGCCAAACGATGCAGACCGGCTTAAAAAATACCTGGCGCGGTTTGGCTTGAGCTGGGAGGCCCTTTTTTAGGGCGCATGGCGGGTTACGCCTTCGGCCAACCCACCCTACGATTCTTTACCCATGAATTCACAAAGCAGGCGATGGAAGTGATGCACGCCCTGCTCGCGCGTCGGGGAATAGCGTCCATGCTGGTAAAAGCGTGACCGTACTCCACGCTGCACCGCACGCACGATTTCCTCGTCTTCCATCTCCACCGTATCAAGCCCGGCACCGGCGCCCTGCTCCAGCTTGCCTGCATCCCAGACGAAGGCGCGGAAGCTGATGCGTGTGCGCTCGCGCGTCTGCGGCTGGATCAGGTTGAGCGACAAACCCCAGGGGTAGAAATTGAGCATCAGGTTGGGAAACACCCACCAGTAATAAGCCGCCACGCGCTTGCCGTGGTCTTGCTCACCGGCGGGAATGTCGAAGGCCGGTTCGCCCTCGCGCGCCATGGCAAGCTGCAGATTCGCATAGCGCCCGATCTCACTGGCGTAACTGCCATATTCCACGACCGCATTCAAGCCCGCATGAACAAAGGGAATATGGAAGCCTTCGAGATAGTTTTCCACGTACAGCGCCCAATGCGCATCCAAATCGAAGTCACGGTCGCGGCTTGGGTCGTGTACGAAGCTCTCGATCGGCATCCAGGGTAGCCGCGCTTCGATCTCCGCCATGAATTCGGCCAGCGGCGCGGCCGGCGACAGCGCAGCAAAGGCATGGCCCTTCCATAAAGCGAACGGCACTGCGGGTAAGTGGTCGGCTGCGGAAGGGAAATTATGCGCAGCAGAAAATTCCGGCATCGACAGCATCCTGCCTGACAGGTCGAAGCGCCGGGCATGGTAGCCGCAACGGATTTCCTTCAAAGGGCAGGCCTGATGTACCAGGATATTGCCGCGGTGGGTACAGACGTTGGAGAGGCAGCGCAAGGCGCCATGCCCGTCGCGCGCGAGCATCAGCGGCTCGTCCAGCAAACCCGGCAACAGTTCGCGCGGCGCCACACTACCGGCTTGCGCCACGTCGCCGGCGCTACCCAGCCATTGCCAGGAGCGGGCAAAGATGCGTTCGCGTGCGGCCTGGAAATGCGCTTCCCCGGTATAAAAGGACGTGTCCTGCGTCGTCGCCCGCGTGATGTCGGGGTCGATCGTAAAGGTCATAGGCACTCCGTTCTTGTCTTTTCAGGAAAAGATAAGCGAGTGCCCCGCCCGCTGCAAGCTCTATTTGATCGTGGGGGCTTTCTTGCCTTCCATCGCCGCCAGCATGGCCAGGCAAACCAGCACCAGAATGTTCTTAGTCAGCGGACCGAAAGGTTCGAACAGGAATTCGGGCAAACCAAACACGATGGCGATGCTGTAGAACGCCACCAGCATCATTTGCCCTTGCCATAGACGGCGCGAGGCAAACAAAAGCGTAGCTACCCCCATCGCGAGGTCGGCAAAGCAAGCGGCCGCAAAACACAGGTCGGGATGGAACGCGATGCCAAGCCGGCGCAGCCAGATGATGGATTGTTCATGCGGGAAAAAGAACCAGGAACTCGTTGCTGTCCATAACCACAGGAAAGCCATGCCCAGCCGCGCGGCCCAATACAGGCGTTGCGCCGTTATCGCAGATAGTGCCGTCACCATAAGACAGGCTTGGCCACCATGAGCCAGAACACCAGGACGAGGGCGCCGAAAGCCGGTATGCCCAGGCAAAACCAGTTGCGCGCCAATTGCCGGTAGCGCGGCGGCAAAGGCTTGCCTTCGGCTTCTGCGCGGCGCGCCATATCGCGCATCTGCAATTGCATCCAGACCACCGGCAGCCAGCAGGCGCCGGCCAGCAAATACAGGGCGAAGCCGGCTTCAATCCAGGAGGACTGCATGGGGTAGCCGGCCACCAGCGTCAATCCCAGGCCGGTGGCCGGCTGCACGATGACGGCCGGCGTGGTGAAGAGCCAGTCGGCCAATACCGTCATGTCATTGACACGGCGTATCACGCGCAGGTCTGCACTGCGGTCGGCCATCCACTTGAAGAAGGCGATGCCCATTCCGGTACCGAACAGTACGGTGGAACTCAGCACGTGCAGCCACTTCAAGAGCAGGTAGGCATTCATGCCGGCAATTCCCGCACATCAAGCCCGGCAAGCGCAGCAAGGTAGTCCTCGACCTTGAGCAAGCCCATGCAGGGCATGGCGCCGATTGGCAAGGCTTCACCTTGCGCCAGCTTGCGCGCCAGGGCGATGGAGGCGCCGCAGGGAATATGTGGCCCATGATTTTGTGCCGCCACCACATGCCAGGTCAGCGTCAGCGGCGCGCCATCTGTGCCGGCGCCCTCCATGGTCACGAACATGCCGCCCTTGTCGCTGATGAAGGCTTCCATCCACCCACTGAGGCGATGCAAGGGCGCCGCCCAGGGCGTGAGGCTGGCCAATAGCCCAAGCCGCACCAGTTGCGCACCGGCCCAGACCACCAGATGCCCGGCCGCACCGGCGAAGCCGGCATGGAAGCTGACGGAACGCACGCCGGGATAGCGTGCAGGAAAGAGCGCCAAATCAGGCACGTCGCAACTGCCCAGCCGTCTTGCTCCGACCGGTGAGGGAAAACGGTAGCGTATCGAATCGAGCCAGCCATACACGGTGTGCCATTGCCCCTGCTCCAGCCGCTGGAACGGTTTGCCGCAATAGCCGAATACGCCGCGCATGGTGGCGAGGCCGGGCGCGCGCGCTGCCGAACCGATGCCATGGCGTATCGTATCAAGCCGGGAAAAACGCGGCAGGTAGCGGTCGACCGCGGCGGAAGACAGGGCAGGAAGCGAACTTGCGCCCGAGGTGACAAGCACGCCGGCGGCGCGCGCTGCCGCATCGAGCGAGGCGATGCCGGCCACGAATTCGCGTCCATCGGCCAAGTCGATGTAGTTGGCACCTGCCGCAATCGCGGCCTGCGCCACGGCATAGTCCTGTCCCTGGAATGGCCCGGCAGTATGGATCACGGTATTGACGCCGTGCGCCTGCAGGGTGTGCGCCAAGTCCGGCGCGTGAGCGTCCATCGCCAGGCCATGCTCGGCGGGCAGGCCCAGCCGTTGCGCCGTCTGCCGCGCCTTTTCCACATCGCGCCCGGCAATCAATAGCCGGATCGATGCGTGCGTTCGCAGGGCCGCGCCGATACGCTCGCCGAAAAAACCATAGCCACCCAGGACCAGAATGGTATGCATGCTCAGCCGTTGCAGCGCAGGATGGTGTCGCGCAGCAGGCGGTCAAGAATGCTGAAGTCTTGCCGCTCTTCTTCCGGCGCCGAATTGTGCGTCAGGCGGTTCAAATGCTGTTCGATGAAGGCATGGATTGCGGGCATGGGTTTGCCCAGTTCTCCTTCTGTGGCGCGGCGCTTGACAGCCAGCAGTTCGGCGATGGCCGCCTTCAGCTTCTCGTCAGCGAGCGCATCGACCATATCCTGGAAACGCATCGGCACCGGGCCACGGCCCTGCTCTATCCACAGGCAGGCGAATACCGGACGCAGCACGTAAAGATACTTCTTCAGGCGTATCGTCTCGCCCTGCAGGTGTTCGCGATAATTCTTTTGCGCCATATGCAGGTAGTGATGGAAGGCGCGCTCGGGCCGGCTGACTGCCTGCGCTGCGTCGACAATCTGCTGCCGGAACAAGGTATCGGCACAATAGACGACCGGCGAAGACAGCCATTCCACCAGGGTCGCGCTGCCGTTGCGCAGCAAGCCCAGAGCCTTGCGCAAGTCCCAGCCACCGACGTCGTAGATTTCATTGACCGGCAGTTCGATCACGTCGCGTTCCGGGAACACGGTGAGGTACCAGTCGAGCGGGTGCACGTAGAGAAAGCGCACGTCATAGTCGCTGTCGGGCGAGGCAAAACCCCAGCCGCGGCTACCTGATTCGCAAGCGAACAGGATCTTGACGCCGTGCCCCTGTTCGACGCGCGTCAGCGTGGCGAGGATTTCCTGGCGGATGGCGGGGTCAATCGGGTGTTCGGGGTCGAGCTGGTTGTCTGAGGTGTTCATACGTTGGCGTGGCAGCCGGTAAGAAATTGCTAATACTGTTAATCTGGTCAATGTTCGCCCAGGGAGCCATAGTTAAGCTTAATTGATTCGATTCGTCGTTCGCCTATTGTGAAATTAAATTCAATCAATTTGAGCTATTGAATCAACATGACTATAGTGTAACTCCGATGTTCATCCGGCCATGCCGCGATGAACCCAATGAATCGATGACGGATGCTGCAAGGCGGCTTCCGGCGTCAAGGTCCATTTTCTGCAAGGAGACATCCATGAGCAACGAAAGCAAATGCCCCTTCCACCATGGCCCGTCGACCGCTGGTGCGCGCTCGAACCGGGATTGGTGGCCTAATCAATTGAACCTCAAACTGTTGCGCCAGCATTCCGCCAAGAGCGACCCGATGGGCGCGGACTTCAATTACGCCGAAGAATTCAAGACACTCGACCTGGCGGCAGTCAAGCGTGATATCAATAACGTCATGACCACCTCGCAGGATTGGTGGCCGGCCGACTACGGCCACTATGGCCCGCTGTTCATCCGCATGGCCTGGCATAGCGCCGGTACCTACCGTGTTGGCGATGGGCGTGGTGGCGCGGGCGGCGGCAGCCAGCGTTTTGCGCCTCTGAATAGCTGGCCCGACAACGTGAACCTGGACAAGGCGCGCCTGCTGCTGTGGCCGGTCAAGCAGAAATATGGCCGCAAGCTGTCCTGGGGCGACTTGATGGTCCTGGCCGGCAATTGCGCGCTGGAGTCCATGGGTTTCAAGACTTTTGGCTTCGGCGGTGGCCGCGAGGATTTCTGGGAACCGGAAGACGACGTCAATTGGGGCGTGGAAACCACCTGGCTCGGCGACGAACGTTACAAGGGTGACCGCGAACTCGACAAGCCGCTGGGTGCCGTGCAAATGGGCTTGATCTACGTCAACCCCGAAGGCCCGAACGGCAACCCCGACCCGCTTGCGTCCGCACGCGACATCCGCGAAACCTTCGAGCGCATGGCCATGGACGACGAAGAAACCGTGGCCCTGATTGCCGGCGGCCATACCTTCGGCAAGACGCACGGCGCCGGCCCGGCTTCGCATGTGGGGCGCGAGCCGGAAGGCGCATCGATTGAACAGCAAGGTTTGGGCTGGAAAAGCAGCTTCGGCACGGGAGTGGGCGTCGACGCGATATCGAGCGGCCTGGAGGGCGCATGGACACCGACGCCGACCACCTGGGACAACAGTTTTTTCGATACGCTGTTCGGTTTCGAGTGGGAATTGAGCAAGAGCCCGGCCGGTGCACACCAGTGGAAACCGAAGAACGGCGGCGGCGCCGGCACGGTGCCCGATGCGCATGATGCATCAAAGCGCCATGCGCCGACCATGCTGACGTCCGACCTGGCCTTGCGCATGGACCCGGCCTACCTGGAAATCTCCAAGCGCTTCCACGCCAATCCGCAACAGTTTGCCGACGCCTTTTCCCGTGCCTGGTTCAAACTCACGCACCGCGACATGGGACCGCGCGCACGTTATCTTGGCCCGGAAGTGCCGGCCCAGGAATTGATTTGGCAAGATCCGGTGCCGGCGGTCGACCATCCCTTGATCGACGACAAGGACATTGCCGCGCTGAAGGTCAAGCTGCTTGGTGCCGGGCTCTCGATTGCGCAACTGGTGCAAACGGCCTGGGCATCGGCTTCGAGTTTCCGCGGTTCGGACAAGCGTGGCGGCGCCAATGGCGCACGCATCCGCCTGGCACCGCAAAAGGATTGGGAAGCCAATGAGCCGGCGCAACTGGCCAAGGCACTCGCCGCCCTGGAAAAGGTGCAACAGGAATTCAACAGCACGCAAGCAGGCGGCAAGAAAGTGTCGCTGGCCGACTTGATCGTGCTGGGCGGTTGCGCCGCGGTGGAGCGTGCGGCGCGCAATGCCGGCCACGACATCGTGGTGCCGTTCACGCCGGGCCGTACCGATGCGACGCAGGAGCAGACCGAAGTCAAATCGCTGGCTTTCCTCGAACCGGTGGCCGACGCTTTCCGCAATTACCAGCGCAAGGGCTCGACCCAGCCTGCGGAACAATTACTCTTGGACCGCGCGCAATTGCTGACCTTGACGGCACCTGAATTGACCGTCTTGCTTGGCGGCTTGCGCGTGTTGGGTGCGAACTTCGGGCAATCGAAGCATGGTGTGTTCACCAGGGATACCGACAAGCTGAGCAATGACTTCTTCGTCAATCTGCTCGACTTCGGCATCACCTGGAAGCCGACTTCCGATGCCGGCGACCTGTTCGAAGGGCGCGACCGCAAGACTGGCGAAGTGAAGTGGAGCGCGACGCGGGCCGACCTGATCTTCGGTGCCAATTCCGAATTGCGTGCCGTGGCTGAAGTCTATGGCTGCGACGACGGCAAGGACAAGTTCGCCCAAGACTTCGTGGCAGCCTGGGTCAAGGTGATGAACCTGGACCGCTTCGACGTCAAGAAGTAAGAGCGGAAGTAAAAGCGAAAGTAAAAGCGGTTGAAGAAAAACGCGGGCCGGCTTCGATGCCGGCCGCGTTGTTTTTAGAACCTGTTTATGATCTTACTGCGCGACCCGGATTTGCGGCCAAGCAGTGCTCAAAATCCTCATGTACTTAAGTACATTCCGGTTTTTCCGCGCTGGTTGGCCGGGGGCGCCTAGCCGCAACTGCGGGCCGCTCGCTACAGATCGTAAACAGGTTCTTACAGGTCGATTGCCGCCAGGCGGCGGTAGATGGTCAAGGCCGAATGATCGGACTGGCTGGCGATGAAGTCCACCACCAGGTGGGCGCGGGCGTTCCATTCCTCGAACTCGTGGTCGCGCCCGCCCAGGTGGGCCATGGCCTGGGTATAGGCCAGGCGGCATTCTGCAGGAATCAGCGCCAGCAGTTGCCGTTCCAGGAACAGTGAAGGATCGGCCGACGATGCCATGGCAGCCTGGAAGCGCGGCATGGATGCCTTGAGCAATACGGCAAATTGCTGCAGCAAATCCCTGACGACGTTGTAGCCGTCGAGTGCATGGCGCTGAACGGGTTCGAGCGTATGGATTTGTGTCGCGCAAAAATTGCGCAGGACTTGCAGCAAGACGGCGCTGCCTGAAGTGGGCGGCAGCACGGACTCGAGCTTGCCGCCAAAGGCATCTTCCTGCACATTCAAGAAGCAGCGCGCGGCATAGTTCGCCATGACGGTGAACAAGTCGGCACGCACGCTGGCAAAGGCGGAAGCCGTGCCGGCGTCCGCCGCCTGGCCGAGCAATTCCATGATTTTTTCGTCGGCGTCGTCCGGATCCATCGGGATGTAGGTGGACAGCCATTCGTCGCGCAAACTCTTGAGCACGGCACCGGGATCGACCGCACCGGTGGCGATGGCGTCTTCGAGGTCGCCGAAGCCGGCCACGATATCGTGCGCAGCATCGACCAGCAGCGTGAGTGGAAACCGCCGTGGTGTGCCGGCGTCAATGCCGAAGGCTGACCAGATACCCTTGACCATGCCGGCTTCGGTGGAGAAGAAGCCCGCATGTTCGCCAGCCTTGCCGGCCGCGATGGAGTCGCCGCCGCACATGTCGAGATGGCGCAGATAAGTGGCCAGGCTGGTCTTGGTCAGGTTCAAGCCACCGGGTTCGCCATGCCAGTGCCATTTACCGAGCAGGCGCAAACCTTGCGGCACCTCATTGAATTGCATGAAGTCGACCAGCGCATTCAGGACGCGCGGGTCGCGTGCTTCCAGTTCGCGTGCACCATAGGCCAGGCTGGCGGCGCGGATCAAGCCAGTGCCTTCTTCGGCGAACCAGTTGCGTATCGCGGCGGCACCGGCTTCGCCATAAGGTGCACTGCCCACGTCGCGCATGAGACAGGCGGTTTCAACGAAGGCTGACAGTGCGGCATAGGTTTCGCCGTCGGCACTGCCTTGCGCCATCAGGCCGCTTGCCACCCCGGCGGCAATGGCGCGCCCCACCTGCGACACCTGCAGTGCATGGCTCAATCGGCTGCGTACCACCGTGCTGGAGGCGAGAGAAAACAGCTGGCCCTGTTGTTGCAGGCGTCTAAAGGCCGGGGAGAAGACAATACGGCCGCGATCTGTCTCGGCTTCGGCCGACAGGGAAGAGGCGACACCGGCGCGCAGACGCTCGGTCTTCAGGATGGACGCATAGTCTGAAGCCATGATTTCCATTCGATTCTATCGATTTTCCCTCCGTCTCCACAGAGGGGCCGGGCGTGTTGCCACAGCACGCTTTGGCCGATTGTATGTCCGTGCACCGCAATTGGCAAAGCGATAGAGGTGGCGCTGCGTGGCCGGGTGTCGTACTGTTGTTAAATCTCCGCATGCGAGACTGGAAATGGTACGGTAAAACAGGTACACTCGTTTTGCTCTTTTAACAAGTCGAATACCAGTTGCACCGACATGGCCAAGGGCTGAGCGGCCAAGGTAAATTGCAAAACCTGGGACCAAATTTCATTTGTAAATGGTTCGAAACAGGCGAATTGCGTGGGGGAATTGTTACGCCGCCCAAAAAATCCGGCCTGAATTCGCAAAAGAATGTTAAATAGTAAATGTTGATAAAAAGCCGCAGTAAAATAGAACCAAGTCAACAAGAAGCGGCGGCAAGCGTGTAGGCCGCTTCCATAAAACGAAGAAGTACGGGAGAGATGGAGAAGAGCCCGCGCAAGGCAAGAGTCAATGCGCGAGGAACTCGCTTCGCGGCCCACCGGTCAGAAAGGCTGGAGTGTTCGCGAGGCCAGGCCTATCGGCCCGGTTGATCGGACCAGCGCCACCGCGCATCACTGCGGCCGGTGCACGATGTACGGGGGAATGAAGTGGAAATACTCGGCATACTCATTGGCGTAGTCGTCGTGCTTGGCATAGGCGCGGCGCTGTTCATGCGGCAGCAATCCGCAAAAAAGAACTCGTTCTCGCGCTACGAAGAAAAGCCCGTGCTGACCAAGGATGAAACCGTCCTGTTTGGCCGCCTGTGCCGTGCGCTGCCCAATTGCTACGTCTTTCCCAAGATGGGTGTCTCGCATCTGATCGAGCCCATGGAAGGCGACCGCCAGCGCACGCCGCAGCACTTTGACCGGATCGCCAACATGGCGGTGGATTTTGCCGTCTTTGACGGTGACTTGGCACTTGTTTGCGTGATACTGCTCGAACCGGAAGGCATCATGGGCAGCGACCAGATGCAGCATGCCATCCTCGAACGCTGCCTCAAGAGCGCGACAGTCAAGGCCATGCGCTGGAATACCAACAACAAGCCCTCGGTCGAGCAGATCAGCCGTGCCATCCTGCCGATGACCAATGCGTCACGCCCGACGCTGGAAACCGGCAGCACGATCAACCCGTCTACTTCCGGCGCTGCCGCCAGCACGCTCAACCCTGACACGGTACAACGCATCTACAAGGCCGAGCCGACGCCTTCCAACATTCGCGGCCTGACCCAGGAACAGCTCGATACGCTGACACCGACCAAATTCCTTGCTGCGAACTACCCGCATATCTGGCAACGCATCTGCCTGTTTGCCCCGGAACCCAAGCATTTGCAGAAATACCTGCAATCGCTGTCGATCCAGGACCGCGGTGAAAAGCGTGCGGGCTTCCCGGTTGAAGCGCTCAAGGAAATCACCGATATCCAGATAGAAAATGATCGTTTCCTGACGGGGCCGATCACGGGTTGGCAGCCGGCGTTTATCAACCGCTGATTTCTGCAGGCCGGATTTCATCGCGGCCTGCCTATCCTCCTCACCACTTCTACCACTTGCAGCCGCTATCCTTTTTATCGAGCAAAGCCATCTTTGCCAGGATGAACGGCGCCAGCAAATAAGTATTGGCGATATCGCCGCGACAATCGCGCCGGTGCGTCGATTCGATCACGGCACCCACCTTGTTTCCGGATTGCAGCGGATAGAGCGGCTTGTCTTTCAATTGGTTAACCGGCCTTTCCCGGTCTTCACGATCAATATCGGCGAGCGCGTGGGAAACGTCGAGATTGACGCCACGCGCATCTATCGGTGCCTGTGGTGCCGGTTGTAGTTGTGCTGCAGTTTGCGTTTCGGCCGGGGCCGGCGAGGCCTCGTTCTTCGAGGGGAGCGTCGTGATCGCACTGCGTGCAGGTGTTGCACGCATGCTGGCGACCTTTTTCTCCGGTGGCAGCAGGTTGACCTTGGGCCTGGCCTTCGGCGCAACCGTGCGCAACAGCGAGACCGTGACGGAGGATTCGGTTACGCGTTTGTGTTTGTTTTGAAGCGCAAGGATTTGCAGCAGCACCAGATTGATCACAAGCGACAAGGCCAGGCCGATGATGATCTTGCTGCGGCCGCCTTGTGCGAATGAAGGTGCCGTAGAGCTCATTCCGCCTGGCTTAAAGCCTGCCCGATCATCAAACCGCGCCGCGTAATCACGTCGGCATCGGCGCGCAGTAAGCCAAGCCGTCGCTGCAGCAGCAACCAACCCGACCATCCAGCGGACGGCGTGCCGACGTCAAGCGGCGCGGCAATGGCGGTTTCAGCCGCCAGCCCCGTGGTCTGCGGCAGCATTTCGTTCAAGCGCTTCTGCAATTCCCCGAGCGAAATCCAGATGCCCGAGCAGGCATTCTGGATCTGCGCATCGACCTGGGGTTTGGGCATGTCGAGCGCATGGCGCCGCAGCAGGATGCGCAGCGCGGCAACGTGGGCCACGATGAGGTAATTCTGTACCGTAAACAGATGGATATCCGTCACGGCGCGGTGCTTGCTGGCCGGTTCATCGAGCATGCGCACCAGGGCTGAATTCAAGCCCGCCAGGCTGTCGAACAGGCCCTTGCGGCACAGTCGGTAAAAGAAATCGTCCTTGACCTTGCCCAGCAACAGTTCGCAGCTCGCTTCGATGTAGCGCTGGTTGGCGGCCAGCACGTTTTGTACCAGTTGCGGCAGGGCGCGGTATTCCCAGCTTGGCAGTACGAAGGAAAAGAAGGTGGCGATGGCGACGCCGATGAAGGTATCGATCAGCCGTTCGCCGATGGCATGGCCGGTGCCGTGGGTGAGCAGCGTGATCTGCAGCAGAATCTGCATGCTGGCGAAGATCGCGGTGTAGCGGTATTTCACATACACGAAGGCTGATGTGGCGACGGTGGCGATGAACAGGAAAGCCAGCAAGGCTGCCGGCGCATGTACGAAGTGCACGATCACGGCCGTCAGCGAACAGCCTATGGTGGTGCCGATCAAGCGGTCGCCACGGCGCTGCTTGGTCATGCTGAAGGTGGGCTTCAAGACGATGGCAATGGTCAGGATGATCCAGTAGCCGTGCGAAGCATAAGGCAGGTGTTCCGCCACCAGGAGGCCGAACGAAATCGCCATGGCGATGCGCAAGGCGAAGCGGTAGGTCGGCGACTGCCAGTTGAGGTTGGCCTTGAGCAGGCTGAATTCGTATTTCTGCTTGGTCAGGAAAGGTGTGAAGTCCGCGCTCAGCAGCGGCGGCAGCGAAGCCGGGGTCAGGGTGGCGGCATGCAACTGCACGATGGTGTCGGCCACACCCACCATCTTGTTGTAGGCGCTTCTGACCACCGATACGGCCTCTTCCTTGCCGGCCTGGGTTTCAAGGCGGGCGATCTCGGCTTCGATGGCGGCACGCTCGGGCGCATAGTCCATTTCCGGTTCCGAGGGCCGCCCGCGCGTGACGGCCCAGGCGATGCTTTGTACGTCAAGCGCCGCCTTGTAGGCCAGCCGGCGCAGCAGGCCCAGCACGTCGGCATCGGCCAGGTGGCGCCGCAGCAGGGCATAGTCGGTATGGGTGGCCAGCACGAGTTCGTACAGGTCGAGCATGCCGAAATGAATCTGCACCAGGATGGCGTCGCGTTCGCCGGGGTCGCCGCGCAGGATCATGTCGCGCGAAACCTGCTGCTTGTCGGCCAGCACGCTTTGCTGGCGCACCAGGGCATTGAACTGGTCGTTCAAGTCAGTGCCCATGTCGTAGAACTCGGACTTGATTTCGATATATCGTGCCAGCTCGAACAGGGTTTCAGCCAGCACCTGTTGCTTGACGCGTGTGCGCAGCAGCCAGGCGGCAGCCATGGCATAGAGCATGTAGGCCGTTGCGCCGGCAGAAAACAGGGCGCTGTGCACCAGCGCCTGCTGGATGCTCAAGTCGTTTTCCATCGACAGGGTCATGATGAACAGGGCCGAAAATTGCAGCGGCATGGTCTTCTTGCCATAGATCAGCATCATGCTGGCAAGAAAGCTGACCACCACGACCATGACCGAGAGCAGCCAATGGATGGGCGCGGCCAGGGTGATGATCAGGGCAACGATGGAACACAGGATGACCGAGGCCAGCATTTCATGGAATTTATGGCGCAGCGGGCTGATCAAGTCCATGAAGCTGGTGGAAAGCGCACCGATACACACGGCCATGGCGGCAGACAGGTCGCTCTTCCACATCATCAGGCTGGTCAGGCCGATGATGCCGATCGCCGTGCGCAGGCCGGTGTAAAAATAATGGCTGAACAGAAAGGTGCGCGGATCAAGCGCATAGTGCATAGATGCCCCGGGCATGAACGGTGCTCCGGGAGGCGGCGAACCAGATAGCCCGGACTGCGGCGAAGGCGGCATACGTGCGGGAATGGAGAATGGGAACAGGCTAGAGCTTAGCCGATTTCTCCTGCCGTGGCAGCACCTTCCTCAGTCACGGGCGGCGTAGGCGGCGTCGAGGTCTTTTTTTGCCTGGGCGACGGCGGCCTCCAGGCGCGCCACGCGGTCGAAATAACTGCCGCGCAGCCGGGTATAACCATTGACGTTGCCGACCCGGTCGCCACCGCGCACCTGCGAACCTTGCGCCAGGCGTTGCTCGGCTTGCTGCAGCCGCTTCAGTGCGGCGTCGATGCGCGCATCGGCCGCTTTCTGCTTGCGCTTGTCGGCCTGGTATTTCGCGTCTTCACGCCGGTCCATTTCGAGCAGGGCGCGATTGGCGGCGCGCTGCTGGTCGGGCGACAAGGTCGGCACCGAGATGGTCGACACGGTTGTGCCGTTGCCGTCTGCCGGCTTGTCTTGCGAATAGGTGACGGCGCCGTTTTTGTCGACCGATTTGTAGATGACGGCGTCTTGCGCGCAGGCCATGCCTGCAGCCAGGGTGGTGCAGGCCAGGACGGCCGGGAGGATGCCCTTGGAGATGCCCATGATTGCCTCGCTTGAACAAACCAGTGGATTATCTTACTGCGGATAGGTCGACCGGTGGGCAATGTTACCCACCGTTACATGTCTACCGGCCGATCCGTGCAAGCTACTGGAGCCTGGCCTTGACCTTGTCCAGCCCCGCCAAAGCGCAAGCTTCGTCCTTTTCACTGCCACGGGCGCCGCCCACACCAATCGCACCGATGACGTCGTCGCCGACCTTGATCAGGATGCCGCCGGCGCGGTTCAGGTAATTGGTATTGCCGGCCAGCTTGTCGGCAATGGCTTTGTCATTTTTGGCCTGTTCGGCGAGCTGGCTGGTGGGCGTATTGAAAGCCAGGGCAGTCTGTGCCTTGTAGGTGCTGTTTTGCACGCCACGCGCGGCTGCTCCATCGGTGGCCAGCAAGACCTTGAGCACGCCGGCGGAATCGACCACGCTCACCCCCACTTTCTGATCCAGGCCACGACAGGTTTCCAGCGCGACGTTGGCAGCTTCCAGTGCTAGCGACAATGCCGGGCCGCGCGCGGCAGGGACGGGGGCTGGTGGTGTGGCCGATGGTACGGTCGGTGCAGCAGGCGTATTTTGCGCGTGGGCAAAATGGGAAGCGAGCGCCAGGCAGGCGGTGCCGAGTATGGTTTTCTTCATGGTTGATCCCTGTTGAATATGAAACACCCGATGGGTCCGGGTGCTCATATCCGCAAGAGCTGTGCCATGCCTGTGCCAGCCTGCGCCATGGCGGGCGCAGGCCGGTCCTGCTTACTTGGCGGCGACCTTCTCCGCATCCAGCCCTTGCCAGCTACCGCCCAGTGCCTTGATCAGGTAGACCGAACTCAGCATTTGTTGGCCGCGGATCTGGGTTGCCTGGCGTTGGTTGGTCAACAATGACTGTTGCGCTGTGATCACGTCGAGGTAGGTGTCGAGTCCGCCGGTGTAGCGGTCATTGGCCAGGTCGAACGCCTTTTGCGAACTGCGCACGGCGGCTTCCGCCTGGTTCGACGCACGCTGCAGCAGTGCAGAACCGGTAATGCCGTCTTCGACTTCCTGCATCGCCACCAGCACGCTCTGGCGGTAAGCCGCCACCGTACCTTGGTAAGACTCTTCGGCAATCCTCACCGTGGCCGTGGTGCGGCCCGCATCGAAGATCGTCTGTGTGAGCGAGGCGCCGAGCGACCAGATCAGGTTGGGCGCACTGATCAGGCTGTGCAGGGAATTGTTGCTCCACCCCACGCTGGGTTCCAGCGGGCTGGGCTGGATCATCAGGCTGGGGTAATACGCCGACTTGGCCACGCCGATCTTGGCATTGGCTTGCGCCATGGCGCGCTCGGCCGACGCCACGTCGGGGCGCCGTTGCAACACGTCCGATGGCACGCCCACGGGCATGGCCGGCGGGGTCAACTCGACTCGCGCCGCGTCGATGTGGAACAGCGGTGCCGGGGTACCGACCATCACCGCCAGCGCATGCTCATTTTGCGCACGCTGGTTTTGCAGCAGTTCAAGCTGGGTCTTGGTCGAGTCGAGCAGGGCTTGCTGTTGCGCCAGGTCCAGGCCCGAAGCCAGGCCAAGGTCGTGGCGCGAGGTGACGAATTGCAGCGCCTTTTCTTCCAGCACAATGCCTTGCCTGACCACGTCGATCTCGGTATCGAGTTCGCGCAGGTTGAAGTAGTCCGCCGCCAGTTGCGCCATCAGCAACAGGCGGGTGTTCTCGAAGTCGGCGCCGGCTTGCTGGTCGCCGGCACGTGCTGCTTCCACGTTGCGTCGTTCGCGGCCGAACAGGTCGACTTCATAGGTGACGTCAAAGCCGAGGCCGTAATTGGTTTGCGGCTTCAAGGGCTTGGGCGGCACTTCCGAGCGCGACGCGCCGGCCGAGGCCGACACTTGCGGGAACAATGCGGCCGATGCAATGGTGACCATCTGATGCGCCTGCTCCAGGCGCGTCACGGCCTGCTTCAGGCTCTGGTTTTGCGCGATGGCTTGCTGTTCCAGTTCATTGAGCTTGGCGTCATGGAACAATTCCCACCAATTGCCTTTCAGTTCGGCATCATCGGGCTGGGCTGCATTGAAAGGAATGTCGCCAGCCCAGGTGGTGGGCATGTTTTCGACATCGGGCTTCTTGTAGTCGGGGCCGACGGCGCAGCCTGCCAGCAAGGCTGCGGCGCCCAACCCTATGGCGCGGCGTGTCAGTTTCATTGGGTTGCCTTCTTTTGCGGTTCGGCGCTGGCGGCGCCCTGGGCCGCAGGCTTGGCCTGCTCTGCGCTGGCGGTTTGCTGTTCCTTGACGTTGACCACATCATTGTCGGCCAGCGAATCGGGCGGGTTCAGCACGATGGTGTCTTGCGGCGTCAAGCCATGCAGGATTTCCAGTGTGTCGCCGAGGTCGTGGCCGATGTCGACCTTCAACAGCTTGACGTGGCCATTGGCGTCGACCGTGGCGATCTTGGTGCCGTCAGGGCGGTACAGGATCACGTTGGAGGGCACGATCAACGCGGTGGAAGTGCCGGTCACGGACAGGGCGACCTGGACGTAGGAGCCGGCCAGGAGCTTGCCTTCCTTGTTCGGCAAATCGACTTCCATTTGCAGTGTTCGTGTGGCGGCGTCGATGGCACCGGCGGTGCGCGCTACGGCGCCGTCAAACACCTGGCCCGCAAGTTCGGTCTGCGTAACCTTGACCTTGTCGCCGACCTTGATGCGTTGGGCATACGATTGCGGCACATAGACATAGACGCGCAGCGGGTCGACCTGGGCGATGGTAAACAGCGCACGGCCCGAGGTGCCGCCGTTGGAAGCATCAACGAGATCGCCGACTTCGACGTTACGGTGCGTGATGGTGCCGGCAAACGGCGCCGTCACGTTCTTGAACTGTTCAAGTTCGGACAGGCGCTTGACGTTTGCGTCGGCTGCTGCGAGGCTGGCCTGGGCTTGCGTATAGGCGCTGGTGCGCTCGTTCAATTCCTGTTGTGTCACGGCGTCTTTCTTGCGCAGGGCTTCCCAGCGTTCGGCCGAGGTCTTGGCCAGCTCCAGGCTTGATGCGGCCTGGTCGCGCGCCGCCTTGGCCTGGGCCAGTTGCTGGTCGACTTCCGGCGTATCGATCACGGCCAGAACTTCACCCTTCTTGACAATGGCGCCGATGTCGGTGTTCCAGCGCAGCACATAACCGGTCGAGCGCGCGAAGATCGGCGACTCGATCATTCCTTGCAGTGTGCCGGGCAGCGTCAAGGCCTGGCCCGTTCCTGTGCTCTTGGGCTTGGTGGCCAGCACATAGACCTTGCCCTCATCGGCATTGGACTTTGCCAGTGCGTTGGCATGGGCAATGCGCACGCCCACTTCGATGGCGCCGCCGGCCAGCAGCAGGACGATCACGGCGGCGCTGATCAGGCGGGCGCGCTTGAGTACGGGCCCACGATGCGGGTGATGGACTACGTGGCCGTCGTCATTGTGCCGGCCCATGGCGGAGTGTCGTTGTTCAGTCATGTCAGTTGCTCCCTTCAGAGGCGGGCGATGATGGTGGATGCGGATGATGGCCGTTGTCGTTATGGTGGTTCTTGCGGTCCTTGCGGTGTTCCAGGTAGCGGTGGACGCCGGCGAACACGATGGGCACGAAGAACAACGTTGAAATGGTGGCGAACAGCAGGCCGCCGATCACGGCGCGGCCCAGCGGTGCATTTTGTTCAGCGCCTTCGCCGAGACCCAATGCCATCGGGATCATGCCGATGATCATGGCCAGTGCCGTCATCAACACCGGGCGGATACGCGTGGCGCCGGCTTCGAGCGCGGCCGATAGCGGCGGCAATCCCTCATGCAGACGCTGGCGCGCGAACGACACCATCAGGATACTGTTGGCCGTGGCCACACCCATGGTCATGATGGCGCCGGTCAATGCCGGCACCGACAAGGTGGTGCCGGTCAGGAACAGCATCCAGGCGATGCCGGCCAGCGCGGCGGGCAAGGCGGTGATGATGATGAACGGATCAACCCAGGACTGGAAGTTCACCACGATCAGCAGATAAACCAGCACGATGGCCATCGCCAGGCCGATGCCCAGGCCAATGAAGGACGACTTCATCGTTTCAACCTGGCCGCGTACTTCAAGGCGCGAACCCTTGGGCAGGTTGGCGTGTTCTTCATCGACGATGTTGCGAATCTCTTGCGCCACGCCGCCCAGGTCGCGGCCTTCCACGCTGACGTAGAGGTCGATCACAGGCTGGATGTTGTAGTGCGTTGCCAGGGCTTGCGTCTGGGCCGGCTTGACGCTGACCAGATTGGCCAGCACCTGGGACGACGGCGTCGTGCCGGCGGCATTTGCCGCAGCCAGCGCGCCGGGCTGGTTGACCGGGGTGCGCAACAGGGCGTCGAGGTCATCGACCTTGTACTGCGGAGTTTGCACCGCAATGTTGTAGACGATGCCGTTCGGGTTGAGCCAGAAGGCCGGTGCGGTCTGGAAGCTGCCCGAGAGCGACACCAGCACGTCTTGCGCCACGTCGACCGGATTCAGGCCGAGTTGCTTGATCTGCGTGCGGTCCATGTCGAGCGCAATGGTCGGTTCATCGATGCGCTGGTGGATGTGCACGTCCACCGTACCCGGCACCTTCTTGACCTTCTTCATCAGCTCGGCGGCAACGTCGTAGTTGGCCTTGAAGTTGTTGCCGGTCACCTGGATGTCAAGCGCCGCCGGCATGCCGAAGTTCAGGATCTGCGTCACGATGTCGGCCGGCTGGAAGAAGAATTCCACGCCGGGGAAGCGCTTGGGCAGTTCGGCGCGCAGTTTCTTGACGTATTGCGCGGTCGGTTTGTGGTCTTCCTTGAGCGAGATCAGGATTTCGCCATCCATGGTGCCGATGGTGCCGGCATTGGAATAGGACAGGTTGATACCGGAATAAGGCAGGCCGAGGTTGTCGAGGATGGTGCCCAGGTCTTCCTTGGGAATCACTTCGCGCACCACCTTGTCGACCTCGTCGGCCACGCGGGCGGTTTCTTCGATACGCGTCGCCGTCGGCGTGCGCATGTGCAGGCGGATCTGGCCGGCATCGACCGAGGGGAAGAAGTCGCGCCCGAGGAAGGGCGTGAGAACCAGCGAAAGCAGGCAGAACGCCAGGAACGCACTGCCGAACAGTTTGCGATGCGTCAACAGCGTCGAGAGGATCAGGATATAGCCGCCGCGGAATTTCTCGAAAGCCGCGTCGAAGCGCTTGTACATGCGGGCGAGCAGGCTGGGCTTGGCGTTCGGGTCGGCGTGCGCCTTGTCCATCATCAGCATGACCATGGTCGGTACCAGGGTACGCGAGAGGATGTAGGACGCAATCATGGCGAACACCACCGATTCGGCCAGCGGCACGAACAGGAAGCGCGCCACGCCGGCCAGGAAGAACATCGGCACGAACACGATACAGATACAAAGCGTCGACACCAGGGCCGGCACGGCGATTTCACCGGCGCCGTCCAGGATGGCCTTGTGCAGGTCGGAACCTTCCTCGTGCATGTGGCGTTCGATGTTTTCAATCGTCACCGTTGCATCATCCACCAAAATACCCACGGCCAGCGCCAGGCCGCCCAGGGTCATGATGTTGATGGTTTCGCCCAACGCATAGAGCACGATGATGGAGCTCAGGATGGACAGCGGAATCGAGACCGCGATGATGCAGGTCGAACGCCAGTTGCCGAGGAACACCAGGATCATGGCGGCCGTCAACAGTGCTGCGATCAGGGCTTCGCGCACCACGCCGGAAATGGCGGCCTTCACGAACACCGACTGGTCGAACAGCGGTTCGACTTCCATGTCCGAGGCGGTCTTGGGCAGCGTGGCGATGGCTTGCGGCAACAGCGCGCGCAGGTTGTTGACGATGTCTAGCGTGGACGAGCCACCGTTTTTCAACACCGAGATCAGCGCGCCGCGCCGGCCGTCCTTGCGCACGATATTGGTTTGTGGCGAGAAGCCGTCACGCACGCGTGCCACTTCAGAGAGATAGGTTGTGGCGCCGTTCTTCGACAGCACCGGCAATTCGTTCAGGCCGGCGATGGTTTCGGGCGAGCCATTCATGGCCACGTTATATTCGATGTCGCCGAACTTGGCCGTGCCGCCTGGCAGCGCCAGGTTCTGTGCATTGACGGCGGCCACCACGTCAGCCGGCGTCAAGCCCTTGGCCAGCATGGCCTGGTTGTCGAGGTCGACCGACACCAGACGCGACTTGCCGCCGTATGGATAGGGAATTGCCGCACCGGGCACCGTGATCAATTGCGGGCGCAGGAAGTTCAGCGCCGTGTCGGACAATGCCTGCTCCGTCATGGTCGGGCTGGAGAGGCCCAACTGGATGACGGGAATCGACGAAGCGGAATACTTGATGATCAAGGGTGGCGTGGAACCCACCGGCAAGCCGCGCAAGATGGTTTGCGAGATCGCCACGGTCTGGGCAATCGCGGTCTGGATGTTGGCCGTCGGCTGGAAGAAGATCTTGATCACCGAAATGCCGGCCAGCGATTGCGACTCGATATGCTCGATGTCGTTCACCGTCGTGGTCAGCGTGCGTTCGGTGGGAGCCGTGATGCGCTGCCCCATGTCTTGCGCCGAGAAGCCGGTGTAGTTCCAGATGATGCTGACGACGGGGATGTTAATGTCGGGGAAGATGTCGGTCGCCATCTTGGACAGGACGAGCGGGGTCGACAGGAGAATCAACAGCGCCATCACGATGAACGTGTAAGGTCGCTTTAAGGCTATTTCTACAATCCACATAATGAAATGATTTCCCGCACTGAGCGTTGATGTCTCAAAGAATTGATCGCCGTGTTATTCCGGCTTTTGGCAGCCATACGAAGGGTGCAAATTCAAACGAGCAGAGATGGTATCCGAATTTCTACAAGCAGGTATTGCCCTGGTTCAGCACGATTTACACCGCATTTACATAGAAGCAAATTGCATATCGAAACTACAAAATCGACGATGCTAGAACTGGCCCCGCCGGCACCAGCACGATATCCAACAACCGGAAAACTACTGGACTTCAGGACGACTCGGTGACGCGCTGCAGATGCTCCAGCAATTCGGTTGCGATGAGCAGCTTTTTTGCATCGATGTCGGCCAAAAGCTCGGTACGGAAAATATCCGCCTCGTGCTTGACCTTGGCATATAACGCCTTGCCTTCCTCGGTCAGGACGATCAGCTTGACGCGCCGGTCCACCGGCGACGCCTCGCGTACGATCAGCCCTGCTTTGGACAGGCGATCTATCATCGTGACCATGGTGGCGGCCTCGATGCCGAGCTTGTTGGCCAACTCGATCTGCGACATCGGCAGGTCGGACTTGGCGATCGTGGCGATCGTGGTCCAGCTTGCCTGGCTCATCCCGAGATACTTCAAGCGCCGGTCAATGGCGGCCTTCCACGCGCGCGATGTGTTGTGCAACGCGCCGGAGAAGCGTTCTTCCAAGGTAGTCAAAACCGAAGCCCTCTGATAATTAGTGCCCTAATTATTCATCCAGTGTAGCAGACTCTGCAAATTCGCTCCGGGCAGGGAAAAAGCCAGGCCCATTGCCCGAAAAGGCACGCGGATACTGGCTTTACACGAACTGAAGCACACTGTGCAAACGCAGCGACTTTCGCAGAATCGGGCTACACCGCCCAAAAAAATGCCCAAACATTGCTTGTCAGGCGTGCCGAATCATAATACAATTTTCGTTAGATGTCTAATCATATGAATACTGATATTATGCTTGCACCACAAGCGCAAGAATGAATCAGGGCGGAAATTTCCCATGAGCACCACCACCCCAAGCGGCGGCGTACCAAACCGCGGCATGATCACGATTTCGATCATGCTGGCGACCATCATGCAGGCGCTCGACGGCACGATTGCCAACGTTGCCTTGCCGCACATGCAGGGCAGCCTGTCGGCTTCGCAAGACCCGATCACCTGGGTCTTGACCTCTTTCATTGTAGCCGCCGCCATCACCACGCCTTTGACGGGCTGGCTCTGTGACCGCTTCGGCCAAAAGAATGTGTTTCTCGCGTCGGTGTTCGGTTTCACCGTTGCCTCGGTCCTGTGCGGTATTGCCGGTTCGCTGGCGCAGATCGTGGTTGCGCGCCTGCTGCAAGGCGTGTTCGGCGCGGCGCTGGTGCCCTTGTCGCAAGCCGTGCTGCTCGATATCAATCCACGCGAAAAACATGGCTCGGCCATGGCCGTGTGGGGCATGGGTGTGATGGTCGGACCCATCCTCGGGCCTACCCTCGGTGGCTGGCTGACCGATGCCTATAACTGGCGCTGGGTATTCTTCATCAATGTGCCGGTTGGTGCGATGGCGTTTTACGGTATCTGGAAATTCATCAAGCCCACACCCGCCGCGCGGCGCATGGACTTCGACCTGTTCGGCTTTGCCACGCTTTCGCTGGCCATCGGGGCGCTGCAGATGTTCCTCGACCGCGGCGAGCAGAACGACTGGTTCTCGAGCTGGGAGACGATCGTCGAATGCGGCCTAGCGATCGCGGCGGGCTGGATGTTCGTCGTCCACATGGTCACGGCCAAGCATCCTTTGTTCGAGCGAAGTATGTTCGCCGACCGCAATTTCGCGACCGGCATGGTGTTCATGGCGGTGACGGGCGTTCTGCTGCTCGCGGGCCTCGCGCTGCTGCCGCCGCTGTTGCAGAACCTCTACGGTTATTCGGTGCTCCAGTCGGGCTTCCTGACCGCGCCGCGCGGGATCGGGACCTTGATCTCCATGCTTCTCGCGGGCCGGCTGACCGGCAGGATCGATGCCCGCCTGCTCGTCGGCATCGGGGTCATTTTGATGGGCGTTTCGCTCTACATGATGACCGGT
>Ga0134128_10000109_pt1 | contig 113156 bp, 78 predicted proteins | sample KB31754_FD_96462 | JGI IMG/M metagenome (GOLD analysis project Ga0134128, IMG submission 96462) | Terrestrial soil microbial communities with excess Nitrogen fertilizer from Kellogg Biological Station, Michigan, USA - KB3-175-4 | ecosystem: Environmental > Terrestrial > Soil > Unclassified ... | reverse complement strand
GCTTCCAGTTCCGATAAGTGAAAAGGTTTGGTGAGAAAATCATCCGCCCCTATATGAAGCCCGAGCACCCGATCCTCTATCGAGTCTTTAGCCGAAATGACCACGATGCCTGTGGGATTCCCGTCTCTTTTCAGTTGCCTCAGAATATCCATGCCATTCCCGTATGGCAAACATAGATCCAACACTACGCAGGAATAATCGTAGACATGGATCTTCTCGAGCGCAGCATGATAATCGTACGCCGGCTCACAGGTGTAGTTCTCTGTCGAGAGATACGTTATGATGCTGTTCGACAGCTCTTTCTGGTCTTCCACTATCAATAGGTTCATGGCCTCAAATTGCTCAAAATAACAACTAGCCCATATTAATTTGTCGCTAACAAATTTTGAACACTTTCTGTCGCATTCACCGGGTTTCCTCAAAATAAAACCAGAATCCACGGGTATCTTGCGGCCTCAAAACGACCTAAAGTAATCACTGTGATCATAAGAATCTTATTGCTATTCGCCCTGTTTTCCGCTTCCACCCCTGGTTTCGCCCAATCCCCCCGTCTTTCCGGCGCTGTCAAGGATTCCCTCAGTGCCGCCCCCCTCGAAAAAGCCGTCGTCACCCTCAGAGGCCCAAAAACCTTCACCGTGCTTACGGACGCCCACGGCGCGTTCGACATCACCCGCGTCCCCGCCGGTACTTATACGCTGAGCGTCGCCTATGTCGGCTACACCTCCTATAGAAAAACCGGCTTGGTGATAGACCACAGCGATCTCGACCTCGGCTCCATCAACCTTACCACCAGGACCGGTGTCCTCGACAAAGCGGTCGTCACCGCCTCCCGGCCGCTGCTGGAAAAAAAGGTGGACCGCATCGTCTACAACGTAGATCGCGACGTGACCTCGCAGGGTGGGGTAGCGACCGATGTCCTCGCAAAGATCCCCCAGGTGACTGTCGATCCCTCCGGGAACGTCGAGCTCCTCGGCAACTCCAGCATCCTGTTCCTCATCAACGGCAAACAGTCCACGATCTTCGGCAATAGCATCACCGATGCCCTTCAGTCGATCCCCGCCTCCCAGATCCAGAGCATAGAGGTCATGTCCAGCCCCGGCGCCAAATACGATGCAACGGGTACCGGCGGAGTCATCAATATCATCCTGAAAAAAAGCAAAACGGAAGGGTTTAGCGGATCGATCAACGGTACGGCAGGCACCCGCCAGGAAAACGGCTCCGTGAACCTAACCTACAAAAAGAACAATATAACACTCAGCGGCTACTTCAGCGGCAGCGATCAGCTCCATGTGAGCACAAACACCACCAATATCCGCCACTCGACGGATACGGCCATAGGGAACAACTATTACCTCAGCGAGAATGGTCCCAGCGATTTTCATCGGTACGGCTTTCGCACAGGGGTTAGTGCTCTTTGGGAAATCGCTCCCAAAGACGATCTTTCCGCCTCCTTTGCCTTTAACCAGTTCGGCAATGCCACGAACGGACTGTTCAACCAGCAGAACACGGAGACGGACCCTGCCGGCGATCTCCTGCTCGACCAGCCCAACCTCCGGTCCGCATACAACAGTATTCGCAACAATACCGCCGATATCGGGCTCGACTACACCCACAAGTTTCAGCGGGAAAAGGAACAGCTGAGCCTCTCGCTGCAATACAGCGCCGGCCAGGACAACACCAGCTACCGGCAATCACAACGATACATCGCAAACGACTCGCTGTTTTCCGGCTCGACAAGCGCGAACCCGGGCCGGGATAAACTTACCACTATCGCTCTCGATTACGCCTATCCGGTGACAAAAAGGCTCCTGTTCGAAGCCGGCGGCCGCACCGAGATCGAGTCGCTCGTCAGCAACGCAAACGTGTACACATTCACCCCCAGTGCCTATGCTTATCTCCACGACGACAATCAGTCGTATAATTCAACGTTTAAACGCACAGTCTACGCGGGCTACGTGTCGGCAACCACCAGCGCGTTCGATTGGCTGGACATCATCGCCGGTATTCGCGAAGAATACACCGTAAACAAAGCCTTTTATTGCAATTCCGGCCACGTGGTGATTCCCGACTATCACAATCTGGCGCCTTCGGTAACCCTTTCGCACACGTTCTCCGGCAACCAGACCCTGAAATTCAGCTACGCCTATCGCCTCGAGCGCCCCGAGTACCGCGATCTCAACCCTTTCCTCAATCTATCGGACCCGCAGAACATCACTACGGGTAACCCCAATATCAAACCCGAGATCGGTCATGACTTCCAGCTCGGCTACAGCTTCAGCTTCGACCGCGACAATGGCCTCGACCTCATGCTCGTGTACACCCACAACAACCCCGACATCAAATCCTATACGACCTTTTACCCCACGTTCCAGGTCGGCGACTCGATCTATACCAATGTCAATGTAACGCAACGCGCGAACATCGCCTCCGAGGACAAATGGGGCGGCGTGATCGGCGGGTCTTTCGTTCCCTTTCCCCATCTCACCATCCGGCCCGGTGTCCAGCTCTACGAACGGATCACCAATAACATGTATTCGATCCCCCAGCGCATCACCGGCTTCGAGTACCGCTGGAACTTCAATGCCAACTATCAGTTCGGCCATGGGCTCATCGTCGAAGGGTTCGGCAACTACCGCTCCGGCATCAAATGGCAAGGCCGTACGGCCAGCTTTCTCACCTACACGTTTGCCCTGCGTCAACAGGTCTGGAACGGAAAAGGCAGCATCGGTCTCGTCGCTGTCAACGCCTTTGCCAACAATCTCACCCAGCATACCGTCATCGAGGGCGTAGGATTCCGCAGCGACAATATCCTCGACATTCCCTACCGGTCCTTCGGCATCAACTTCCTGTATAAATTCGGCGGCTTCAAGTTCAAGGCCAAAGAAGACGAGAATTTCCTCACCAAACCACCTGTCGACAGCAACTAAAAAAGCTTCGACAAACCGTCGCCCAGCCGGTGTGACGCAAAACGCCCCATATTTGTCGTTTTCACACAGCGGAAAGTTTTATGGTATGGATGATCTTTGTTTCGCTAACAAAAAACAAAGACATTAAAAAACCTAAAAAATGAAAAAGAATAAAATCCTCTTCCGGGCCTCGACGGGTATATTCTCCGCCTTGATGGTCTTCTCATCGATTCCCGATGTCGTCCTCGCCCCGGAAGCCCGGGAATTCATGGGCAAATTGGGTTATCCCGGCTATCTTCTACCCTTTCTGGGCGTCATGAAGCTGGTAGGCATCCTTGCCATCCTAACGCCCGGGCACCGCCGGATAAAGGAGTGGGCTTACGCCGGATTATTTTTCGATCTGTTAGGCGCCACCTATTCCCAACTCTCAGCCGGAGGAATACAGCCCCAAGTCCTTTTCATGGCCCTGCCGGTTTCGCTCTTGTTTCTTTCGTATTTCTATTCCCATAAGACCCCGTTTGCAAACAAACAGGCTAACCTGAAAATGGCAACGATATGACAAACGAGCAACAAATTCGCGAGCTGGTCGAAAACTGGGCCGCAGCCGTCAGACGCCAGGATATCGACAATATCCTTGCCTTCCATTCCAATGATCTTACCATGTTCGATGTGCCGCCGCCCTTTCAATCGAGCGGAATCGAGGCCTATCGAATCACCTGGGATCTCTTCTTCAAAAACACGAAACCGGGTATATTCGATATCCAATCATTAAAGATCTTTTCTGATGACAACGTTGCATTCTGCATTGCCACGATGAAGTGTGGGGACTGCAGTATGGATGGGGTCTGCGAGCTCCTCGATTTCAGATTGACCATCGGATTGAAGAAGATAAATGACCAATGGACGATAGTACACGAGCACCACTCGGTTCCGGCAGAATAAATAACGCCTAATGGACACCCAGCCTTCCTGCTCCCCTTTCCCGCATATAGCGATCGAATTGCGCCGGAGTCAAAAGCGTCCTGACCTTTTGATCGAACTCCAGCTGATTAGCGTTCAGCGCCGATCTTTTCTCTTTATCGGAGGTCTTGCCGATACGGATCTCGTCCACGGCCTTGGTATTGCCGAGATACAGATCGAATAGCCTCTTCGTGGTGACACTGTCGAGTGCCAGCAGTTGCCGCATCTCCCCCGAAAAGCTCCGGGCGCGGAGCAACACCTCCCGCTGCATTTGCCACTCACTACCCGATTTGACGGGAAGCGCAGCGGTATCTTGCTGCGCGCTGGACCGGGATACCGATACGGCAACCACGGTTAGCAGAAAAATAAGGGATTTCATATTTATGAGGTTTTTAAAACATGCGCCGGACTGGCCCGGATGGCGCGGAACACATGATAGCTCACGGTCAACAGTGCAATGGATAGTACGATGAGGCCCACCAGCCCAAAACGCCACCAGCTCAACTGCACACGGTACGGATACGCTTCCAGCCACCTATGGAGCAGCACATAGCTCACAGGAACCGCAACTACAAAGGCTACCGACACCGGACGGGTAAAATCGCTCGCCATCAGCGAAAAAAGCTGCCAGCCCGAAGCGCCCAGGGCCTTGCGCAAGCCGATCTCTTTCTTTCGCCGCTGAATAGTAAACAACGAAAAGCCAAAAAGACCCGTACATGCCACCAGGATCGTAAGCAACGCCCCGGAACCGATGATCAGCCTCCAGCGCCGTTCCGGTTCATACGCCCGCCGATTCGCTTCATCGGCAAAATCATATTGAAAAGGCCGGTTGGCATCCAGCCGGTGATAGACCTTATCAAGGGCCACCAGCGTCTTGGGCAGATCTGTGGAGCGGAGCCGCACCCACATCTTACCCAGCGGCAGCGCATCGTCCTGCAGCAACACCATGGGTTCGATAGGCTCTTTCAGCGACGCATAGTGATAATCCTTCACCACTCCGATGACAGTTAGCTTTCGCAAACCCCACCCGGGGATATCGAGATAATCGATTGTGGCACCTATAGGGACAGGCACACCGGCTTCCCGCACAAAGCTTTCGTTGACAACGGCAGACCCACTGGCATCCGACGGAAAGGAAGCGGAGAAATTGCGACCCTGTGATAGGACTATCCGCATCGTCGGCAGATAATGATCATCTACCCGAGCGTAAACGGCCCTGAACGTTTTTCCATTGCTAACGGTCTTACCGCCAAACTTGCCGATATTTTGATAGCCGGCATCGATCACGCCAGGCTCATGTACAAATGCCGACTCGTAGTATTCCATCAACGGCCTGTCCCTTACACCATCCGGGACGGTGAAGGAAAGCAGATCCTTGGCGTCATAACCGGTAGCGGTAGTAATAAGCACATTGAGCTGGGCATAAAGAAACAACGTAGCCGTCATTAGGATGATGGCAAGCCCGAACTGTACGACGACAAGCACCCGGACAAGCCGGTTTCGTCCTCCGGGCGCTGGCCCACCACGCAGGGTGTCGGCTGGCTTGAATGCAGCTAGTCGCCTGGCCGGATAAAAGCCCGAACATAACGCCGTCAACAGCACCAGGAACACCAGTTCGATCGCGAACTTCCAGTCGACCAGCCGCGGAAGCTCCAGCGACTTACCCGTCATTTCCCTGAATGCCGGAAACGCTGCCACCGCCAGCAACAGCGCCAAAAGGGCGGCCACACAGCACATCGCGATGGACTCACCCAGATATTGCCACAAAAGTTGTCGCTGCGTACTACCGGCAATCTTCCGGATACCGATCTCGCGACTCCTTTTCAAAGCCTGCGCAACCGAAAGATGGATAAAATTGATACAGGCGATCACAAGAACGAACAAGGCGATACCGGCGAGTATATACATGTAAACGGGATCACTGGCCCCAGGTGTACCGCTATAATCCTTGCGAAAATGCATTCCCGCCATTGGCAGCAGGTCCCACTCGAAACGGTTGTGATAACCCGCCAGATTATTCAGATCGATCTCCTCGTGGGCCCTGCTCGCATAGATCTGCTGCATTTTTCGCCGGATCGCAGCGATATCGGTATGCACCGAAAGGAGAAAATACGTAGGGTAGGATACCCACATCCAGCCATTGTCCGGGTTCAGCTTCTCGTAATAACTATAAGGAAGAAGGATGGTAAAACGGATGCTCGAATTCGACGGTGGGTCCTGCGTTACGCCACTCACGACAAAAGATTCGAAATGCCCGCCGACCTCCAGAAGAAGCTGTTTGCCCGTCGCCGCCGTCGTCCCAAAGTATTTCACCGCGGCGCTTTCGCTCAGCACCATCGAATGATAATCCCGCAACACTACCGCGGGGTTCCCGGACCTGATGGGGAAAGAAAAGATGGTAAAAAAAGCAGTATCGACCCAGGTCACCTTTTCATTAAAAAGCTGTCCATGATCTTTGATAACCACGTCGCCCGGCATTACCCTGACATATTCCGCTATTTCGGGGATACCCTGCTTGAATGCGGGCCCCTGCACCTGGGCGGCGATCGCAAACCGCTCGCTGCTTCCGTCCTGTTCGATCCGCGTACAAACCAGTTGATAGATGTCATCCTTATGGCGATGAAAATCGTCGAAGCTCAGTTCGTTTTTCAGATACAACAGGATCAGCATGCTGCAGGCCAGTCCCAGCCCAAGACCCCCGATATGGATAGCGGCTATCCACCGGTGCCGCGAAAGGCTCCTGGTAAATGATTTCAAATAATGCCAAAACATATTACGGGATGTTTGCTTGTAACCTTCGCAGCGCCACGGCCTCGGCCTGCTTTTTGGCCGCCATCTGCCTGGCAACAGTAGTCAACGGAAGGACAGAAGATCGATGCGTATTATAGGACAGCGTCGTCAACCAGGTGGATAATGTCAGCAGGATTACAAGGATCAGCGATTCTAATTTGCTCATTTGGCGATTACGCCCCCTAGCCAGCCGTTCCACCCTGGTTAGCAGGCCATTTCCGGTTCCGGGAAAGGCTTGCGCGAGCTTCACCGGCCCGTGAAATCGCTCGGCAAATTGCACAAGTGTACGTACATAATCGAGCCTGTTTCCCGCAACCCCGACCGCCAGCTCGTCACAACAATTTTCCCGTTCTTCCCCGATCAAATGGGTCACCCACCAAATGGCGGGGTTGAAAAAAAGGACAGCCTGGACACCCTGCACGATCAGGTTGATCACAAAATCCCGACGGCGGATATGAGCAAGCTCGTGGATAAGGATCGCCTCCATCTCGTTTGGCGGCAGATGAGTGATCAGCCCCAAAGGCACAAGGACCACGGGTTTGAAATGTCCGATCACCATTGGGACGCGCACAACGGCTGACTCCAGCAGGGATATCGTGCGGTCAATGCCCATCCTGTAAGCCAGCCGCTGTACGCTCATCGACCATTTGGCCTCCACCGGTGAGGTGCCCACCTGCCTTAGACGACCTAGACCATACAGCTCCAGGCCGATAAAGGCGAGTCGAACCAGCAGACACCCTGCCCATAGGGCCGCGATCACTCCCGCATGTGCGTCGATAAATGCCATTTGCCCCGTGACCTGTAATCCAATCCCTCCATACCAGACAACATAAAAAGTAAGCAATACACCAGCGACGAACAGCCCCAAAAGCGCCAGCAGCCCATAATACCGGTAGCGGACATCGCACCGGCGTGTGAAGACCACCGTGAGGGCGGCAAAAAACGCAAGGATGCCCCCCTGCCACAACGAATGGAGCAGCGTAAGCACGATGGCTTCGACAAATGACACTGACGGCATGGTTATTCGTTTTTCTCTTTCTCTGTCTTTTCCAAATCTCCAAGGATGGCCTTCATTTTTTTCAGATCATCCTTGCTCGTTTTTTTGTTGTGGACCAGCTGTATCAACAGGCTGGCAGCCGAACCATTGTATACGGAATCGAGAAACCGGTCCAACAAATGCGCCTTTACCTTTTTTGCATCCTCACCCGGATAGTAGACATGCTGCATTTTACTCTGATCCCTTTTCAGGATTCCCTTGTCGACCATTAGTTGCATCAGCTTTAATGTGGCGGTATAGTTCAGCTCCCGCGATTTGTTGATCTCCTCCATTACAAATCGCACCGTCGATGGCCCATGCATCCACAGGACCTGCAGGATCTCCAGCTCGGCCTTTGTAGGCTCCTTTATGGTTTCTTCCCCTTTTTTGCGTCCCATGGCGTTAAGGTACGAAATTATTTGTACCTACAAAATTTTTTGTAGGTTGGCCTTGCCCGCACCGCTGGCTGACAGGCGACGCCCGTGCGCTCGACCAGCCCTTCCAGATAGTACTCACCGAAAGCCGCCCCCGGCTGTACTTCAGCAACCTTACTCCCGCGGAGATGCTCGGCCGCCAGGTGGTCTACGGTGATTCGATCAAGGCCTATGTGGGTGGCATCATAAGATTGGTCACATCACAGCGATTTCGCCTTTACCGATTACGTCGCGCGGCCTCGCCCTACCGCACCGCCGCCACATACCCCAATTCTTCCATCTCGTCGATCGTGCGCACCGGATGCGTCTTTCCGTCAGTGAGTAAATAAAGCCGGTGGGCTATTTCGATGATAGGCCGGTAAAGATGATCCGTGATCAACAAACCCTTGTTTTCCTTTTCCTCCCTGATCAACTCGATGACCTTTTCGATCTGCAACGGCATCAGATGCGTAAAAGGCTCATCCAGGATAACGAATCGCGACTCCGCTTTAAGGATCACATAGGTCTGGATAAACCGGTACTGCCCACCACTGAGCTTGCCCACCGCCACGCGATGTTTCGACGCAAACTCGGGAAACCGTTTCTCCAGCTCACGATAGTCCAGCCCAAAGTCGTCAAAGACCCGGGAGATCGTAAAGGATTTGGGAATTATATCGAACTGTGGCAAAAACCGCAACAGATCCGGTCGCATAAAGCCCTGCGCAACCGATACATTATCGAAACGTACCGATTTTTCCTCCGCCTGCAGTTCGCCGTAAACTATGTTGAAGAGACACGACTTGCCCTGCCCGTTCCTGCCGAGCAAACCAGTGATCTTCCCCGTCTCGCATTTCATGTAGACATCGCATAAGATCATCCTGCCGCCAAACGACAACCGGATGCTATCGAATTCAAGGACATGCCTCATCGGAATCGGTTAACTTGAAATAGCAAGATCAAATAAACAAGCAGATCGAAGCTCAGCGTCACTCCCCATAAAAGCAGTTTCGAAACCCCCAGGTTATGGTAGTAATAGAATTCCCGCGCTTTGTAGGATTTGATAAACCTGAAGATAAGGAACAACGTCGCCAACTTGAACCAAAGCAGCGTAGAAAAGATACTGAAGCCATATTCCCAGAAAAGCACCATACACGCCGCCGTGATCAGCGAGCTCAGCAGCCAAAAGCTCCTGTAAAAATGCCCGATCAGTCTTATTTTCTTAACTAGCCGCATATTGACACGGTTTCGATTTTTCCGCTCATTTATAAGCGCCGGCCGAACCGAGTTCCGGATACCGGCCCCCGAGGCTGTCCAGCATACTTAGCGGCGCTCCTTTTAAATATACGTCAAAAAACGTTCGCAGACATCCTGCCGTCACCTCGAGACCGCGCCGGCTGCCTATTGACCCCGTGGCGCCGGCCATCCGCGCGAGCCATTTTTCCTTGGTAAGCGCCATATCACTGAAATTGAAATGACAGGCGCCCCTGACCTCGTACCAGTAATGGCCCGCGCGCACCACTGGCATCATCGCGCCGGAATCACCACGTGCGCGCACGGAATCGCCGGAATCGCCATCGATGCGCGGCCCTCGCACGATGCGCGCAATCCGCCCCATGATCCTGCCAGTCACCGAATCGGGTTCACGGTCATGCCCACCCGTGAGTACAAGCAAGGGCTTACTCGTCCCGGTGGTCACTACGGAACCAAAGGGTTGCCCGTCGAGATTCGCCGCCGCCTTGCACCGTGGATCATCCACGGAGAATTGCATCGCGGTCGCACCGCCAAAGCTATGACCAAAAACACCCACATGATCCAGATCGATGCGTCCCGTAAACCTACCGGAAGGATCGTCTTTATCCAGCTCTTGTAACTTGTCCAGGATAAAATGCTCATCACGCGACCAGTATCGGACCAAGCGGTCGAAATTGGCCGGGTCGCCGGCTTCACTTGGATGGCCTGCAGCGCTTCTTTGCACCACCCGGCCATTCGGAAATGCGACTACGAACGTACTATAAGGTCTGTCGCAACCCACGACAATATAACCTGCGGCGGCCAGGCTTTCCGCATACGTGGTATAATCCGCGGCCAACGCGCCGATACCCGAATTCATCAACACCACGGGGTACCTGGCGGTACCGCCCGCGAGGCTCGCCTGTTCTACACTGTGCGTCCGCACCGCCGAGGGATCGCTGGTGAACAGTTCGCCCATCACAAACCCCTGCATGGCTCTAACCCGTCTCGCCAACGGATCCGGCAGATAGGGCGCCGGCCTGCTCGCATCCGTACCACGGCCGGCAGGATACCATATCCATACCATCAGTTCCCTTTTGACGCCTGGACGAGGTGCAGCGCTGTCGATACGCGACGAGTCGATCCAATCATAGATCACCCGGCCCACAGGATAGGCGCCGGGAAGCACAGGCAACGTCAACGGCGCTTTATGTTCGATCCACATAACCGCCACCACTAAGACGAATACGCTAAGGAGCGTGAGCGGGACATACAACAGGAATCTTTTTGCCATAAAAAGAACTTTGCAGTACAAAGTACAAAATAGCGAGCAAAAAACAAATTCCCGGCCACCGCGGCTAATCTTTCTTTATAAAATTACCCGTCCTATCGAAGATCAGGTCCTTCCCCTTTACTTCGGCCTCGTAAGTAGTCTGCCCCCTGGCATCCACAACCCTGGCGGCCTCCGTGATCCTCGCACTGCCATAGGTCTTTTTGACATACGCCGCCACACCGGCAGGGAGTTCGGAAACAGGTATAGCAACGGCCATTTCGACAAATTGTCCTTCCCGGGTAAAGAGCGCGGAGTTGTCCTCATTTGACTTTCCACCCCAGTTCGCCTCATAGTTACCCTTTTCTCTTTCCCAAACCACATGCGAAGCACCGGGATATTGTTGAGTAAGCGCATTTTGCACCGCCGCCGGGACATCGGCTTTTTTCAGTTTTTGTGCATCAGCGCTATGCACAATCAAACACAGGCCGATAAAGCCTGCGACAAACGATCTGTTCATAAATGGTGTTTTTCTTGCCTCAATGCTAAAACATGATTCTGTCAAGATCCGGTATCTTTTTTTATCCAGAATCCTACGCGATCTTTGCCGGCAAAATTCGGTGATGCTCGATTACCTGGACGCCCTGGACAAACGATTGTTCCTTTTTCTCAACGGGAAACACAACAGTTTTTTCGATGTGATCATGTACTGGGCCAGTAACCAATACTTTTGGATCCCGCTCTATCTCGCGTTGACCGTCTGGCTGATCCGCTGTTTCCGGAAATCGGCCTGGTACTTCGTCATCACCGTGATCCTGCTGGAGATCGCAAGTGACCAACTGTCTTCGAATCTCATCAAGGATTGGGTTCGCCGCCCCCGGCCTTCGCATACGGCATCGCTGACACCCTTCATACATCTTAGCGCCGCCGGTCCCGGCGGGCAATACGGTTTTGTTTCCGGCCATGCCAGCAATTCCTTTGCGCTGGCCGTTTTTCTGATCCTGACACTGCCGGCCGATAACCGGAAATTAAAATGGGTCATGGCGGCGTGGGCGCTCCTGGTATCCTATAGCCGCATCTATAATGGCGTACATTATCCCGGCGATGTCCTCTGCGGCGCCCTCCTCGGCACCACACTGGCAATCATCGCGGCCGCTTTGTTCCGCCGCTTCGATCGCGATCGGACGCACCGGTCTACTACGCCTTGATCCCCGGCTAGAACGTCTCGCCCAGATTGAGATAAAATCCCCGATAATGCTCGCTCATTCCATAATCGATCGCAATATTGGTTCCGGACTTTTTATTGACTTTGACGCGTAAACCCATACCGCCCGCCGGATGGACATAACTCAACTGCTCCGTCAGAGGTTGGGTCACGGAATTGACGTTGGCAAATACCACAAACCCCAGCAGGCCATTCCCCGTGATGTCTCTGCGATATTCGGCCTCGGCATAGAGTATACTGCTTCCCCGATACCGATTTTGCGGGAACCCCCGGCCGCTCCGTTGCTGATAAGGGTCCCACCCGATACTCGGCAACTCGAGATAAGGCGCATGACTTTCCAGCACCGACCAGTAAAAAGCCCAAAGAGCCAGCATATTCTGCCCCTGCCGCGAAAAAGGAATATATTTCCGCGTGTCCAGATAAATGGAACGCCAGGGGATAGTATTGCCGGGGATAGGCGGATTCTCCCGAAAAACGAAATTGGCATAATATCCCGGCATCGGATTTTCCGTGTTCTTCCGGGCATCATACAACAAGTTCATGGAAAAACCGGTGGACATCGATGTTTCGCTGCCGGCTGTACCATAGGGGTAATGTGTAAAATTCCGTAGCAAAAGTGAATCTCCCCGGCTTTCCATATCATAATGCGCATCGATTAGAATACCCATACCCGCAAAAAAATAGGGTTTGATCCGCCTTAAAAAAGTCTGATAGAACCGGACATATTTGTAGTTTAGCGAAAGCCGCTGGCTCCCTTCCGGCCGGCCACCCAATCCCCAGGTGTCCTGAGGATAATACAACATCCGCGTGTCCCCTAAGATGTCCCAACTATTGTCGGAAAGCCAAAGATTCGACCGAAAAGCGAATCCCAACCGCCCTCCGCGGCTCCCCAAGACAAAAAGCCGCCGTCGTCGCCGTCACGGAAAGGCCACTCGGACTGGCCGCCTGTGTCGAGGCAGGCAGAAAAGAAAAATAGATACCTCTATTATTTTCGCTGCGCGGCCGCGGCTTGAAAACAAAAGGCTTTTTTCCGATATCGATCAAGTCTTTTTGCGCAAAAGGGTGGGGCGTCACCAGTTGAGCAGCACCCAGCCCTCACTCCGCTCACCAGGCTGTACCCATCCTCCTCCTCTATTGTACCTAATTATGGTTGCAATTCGTAAAGAATCTGTAGCAAAACCTGTTTTATTCTATGGATTGAATAACCGTATTATCAAACAATTATCGAATTGTAATGGAATGTTTATATCTCGTTTGCCGCGGAACTCTTTGAGTGTAATGGATGCACATTTGCAATGCACATTACACCATCACTGCTATGTTACCTACCGGAAAATTTCTTTTGACCACTTGTTTCCTTTTTGTCCTTGTTCCCGCTATGGCCCAAATCGGAGGCATCCAGGGCAATATCCACGACCAGGTCAGCAAAGATCCCTTGCCGGCCGCTAATATTATCCTTCAACCTGCATCCTACCACACCCAGGCCGATGAGAAAGGTAACTTTAAGATGACGCAAATCCAGCCAGGGGAATACGATCTTCTCATCACCACTGTCGGCTATGCAAACCTGCATAAACACGTCGTCATAAGGGCGGGAGAGACCACAAAGGTTTACTTGGGCCTCAATACCAGCGGAAATGCGCTGGAAGAGGTTACCGTCTTCGGCCGTGCCGATCGCGAAAGGGAAACGGGCGCCCGCGACCAGGAACGCAACGCGGCAAACATGATCAACGTCATCTCCGCACAGGCCATGGTGCGATCGCCCGACATCAATGCGGCCAATGTACTGCAACGCATGAGCGGCGTGACCATCCAGCGGTCCAGCGGCGGCGACGAGGCCTATGCCATCATCCGTGGTATGGAACCCCGCTATAACAACACCCTGCTCAACGACATCAAGATCGCCAGCCCGGACAGCAAGAACCGGTATGTACAGCTGGGCATCATCCCATCGGATATCCTCAGCAGCATCGAGGTCAGCAAGACCCTTACCCCGGATATGGAGGGGGATGCTACCGGCGGTACCGTCAACATGGTGGTCCGGGATGCTTTGGACAAGACCTCGTTCAAGGCCACGGCCAGTGTGGGTTACAGCCAGCTTTTCTTCGACGAGAAATACCTCACCTTCTACAAAGGTGATATCCAGAGTCGTAGCCCCTACGAGCGTAATGAGACCGGTTATACCGTTCAACCCGGTGATTTTTCGCGCAGCAACCTGGATTTCCATCCTGTGCAGGCCCCGCCTACCGGACAATTGGGTTTTTCGTTTACCCACCGTTACCTGAAGGACAAATTAGGCTTCGTGCTGGCTGATAACGTGCAAAATCAATATTACGGAAATATCAGTTTCCAGGCCACCGTTACTCCCGGCGCCGATACCACCGGCAGGCTCTATCCCAGCGATGCCAATAACTTCAAGGAATATACGCAGCAGCTCAATAATGGACTCGTTGCACACCTGGACTATGTGATCAATGAAAAGAATAAGATCAATCTCGATAATTTCTATCTCTATAGCTATCTCGGCCAAAGCCGGATAGACGTAGATCATGTCCTTATTGGCACCGGCGCCGTGTCCTATGCACCCACTACTGGCCAGTATTTTACCGCCATGCGGTCACAGACCCAGCACGTCTATGTGGAAAATCTAAAGCTGTCCGGCCAGCATGTCCTTTCGCCGAACTTCAACGTAGGCTGGGCGGGTGTCTATTCCACCGCCGGCAGCCGGACACCGGATGTAGCCACCGTCAACACGGTGTATCTTATCGGACTGGATAGCGCCCACCATACTTACCAAACGGGTACGGTATTCGATGGCGCGTCCCGCATCTGGCAAAACAACGACGATAAAGAATATTCCGGCATCCTGAACCTCGCCTGGCATAAAACGTGGAACACTACGAATCTGCAGCTCCATGCCGGCGGGTTATACCACTACTCCTCCCGGAATAACACCGAGGACGACTATGAGCTGGCGCCTCCCTCGACCAACGCCTCCGGGGGGAACGCCTCCAAGCCGGCCTGGACCAATATCTATCAAATGAACTGGGACGTATTTCATTCCACCTATAACAACTATAACCCTAATGATTACAAGGCTACGGAAACCATCTCTGCCGGCTATGCCATGTTCAAGCTCCGGTCGGCCAGTTGGGAAGCCGGCGGCGGCCTGCGCGCGGAGCATACGGACGATCACTGGAATGTGACCGTTCCTTTCCAGTTCCAGCTCAACAATGGCGCTCAAACCTATACGGACCTACTGCCGAGCGCCTATCTTAAATACTGGCTCTCGCCGCGGGAAAACCTCCATGTCGCGTATTACCGCAGCATCGCCCGCCCAAACTATTACGAGTTGGTACCCACGCCCGGCAGCCTATCCACGACCACCGGGTCGAGGACCGAAGGCAATCCTTATGTCCAGCACTCCGTAGCAGATAATTTCGATATCCGTTATGAACTTTTTCCCAAAGGAGAAGAACATTTATTCATCGGAGCCTTTTACAAACACATCACGAACCCTATAGAGGTGCGGCTCGATCCCAACGGCGCCAGCTCCGGTATATATTCCGTTAAACCGTTAAACTCGTATCCAGCCACCAACCTGGGTGCCGAAGTTTCCTTTACACAATATTGGGGAAGGTTCGGGGTCGCGGGCAACTACACGTATACGCATTCCATGATCTCCAGCGACCAGGTCGACTTCCGTGGTAAAACGGTGAGGCAGGACCGTCCCATGCAGGGTCAAACGGAGCATATCGGCAATCTATCCCTCCTGTACAAAGATTCCCGTCACGGGGCCTTCATCCAGGTATCTTACGAATACCTTGGCAAAACGCTGGCCGCTACCGGTGAATATGCCGGATCGGACTATTATCAGCGCGCCATGAATACCCTTGCTGTCTCTGGCGAAAAGGACATCCATAAACATTTTACGGTGTTCGCAAAACTGAACAACCTGCTGAACACCCCCGTGAAACAATACGTTCAGAACACCCTCGTGCTCGAAAATACTTACAGGTCTACCTATTTAGTAGGCGTCCGTTATGCTTACTAGGCAAACACTTTCTTAACTTAAAATGTATAATGTATGAAGAACAGATCTCACTATCCCCTGACAAAAACTTTCGGTGTGGCAGCACTCCTGGTTTCTACGTGTTTCTACTTTAGCTGCAGCAAAAGCAGCACCTCCGCCAATACCGGTCCGCAACTGCCGGCCAATGCGATCCGCAGCACAACGATACCCGGCGGTAACATCAAGGGTACCATGCTCACCGATTCCACCTATATCATCAACGGCGACGTTACGATCCTGAAGGGCGATACGCTTACGGTACAGCCCGGTGCTACTATTAAGGTTACGGGCGACTACGCCTTTTATGTCAACGGTCTTGTCCAGTCCCTCGGAACCCAGGCCAAACCCATCACGTTTACGACCAGCAAGACAGCCCAGCCCGGACAGTGGGGCGGTTTCCAGGCCGATAGCTGCCAGGGTTTCACTGCTTATTGGACGAAATTCCTTTGGGCCGGCGGACCCGACGCCAGTGGCGGCACCCGGCAGACCATCGGTATCTCTGTCCCGGTCCCCGTGGACATCGAAGACTGTTGGTTCGTCGGCGGTCAGGATAACTCTATCGGTGTCTATTCCACCGCTACCGTAAAGATCCTGCGTAACTCCTTCTATGGCAATGGTACTACCGACGGCGATTGCATCGACTTCCACTCCGGTGTCACGGGCGTAGTAGCTTATAATGTTCTCTGGGGCAGCGCCGGCAGCGCCATAAAGGTCTATACCGATAAGGCCATTCAAAATCCGCAGACCAATGTAGAGGTCTATAACAACACCTGCGTCGACAACGGCTTCCGTCGCGGCGCCACGGAACCCGGTCGCGGTGTCCTCGTTGATGCCTTCTCCCAGGCCCGCGTGTATAACAACCTCCTGGCAAACAACTACTACAGCCTGGACATCACTACGACTGCCGATGCTGCCGACACCAAGTACAACAACAATTATTTCTTCGTTACCGTTGACTCGATCCGGCAGTTCATGTACCCCAGCAGCGACGTGGGCATCAAGCAATCCGCAGACATCATCGATCAGACCAATACCGGCGCCAATAATCCGAAGTTTGTAGGTTATGGTTTGCAACCCGATTCTTCCGCCCGCATTATACCTGCTAATTACGACTTCCATCTCCAGAGCGGCTCACCAGCCCTTGGCAAAGGTTACACCGGCTCTATCACCGGCCTGCCTTCCTGGGCGCCCGCACCCAGCGGCGATATAGGCGCCTATGTCTCCGACACCTCCGGCGGCAAAGGCAACCGCCATGCTTCCGGCTATTAATGTGTACCCCTTTACTATAATGGTGGCGCTCCAGGGCGCCGCCTTTTTTCAGCTTCCCCGGTACTTGCTCGCTCCCGCCAATTTTTCTCCAGTTTTATATCCGAGCTTTCGCTCCTCAAACAATCTCCATGATCAAAAAATACCTCGCTTTATTTGCCTTGTTGATCGCCGTGATCACCGCCGCACACGCCCAACAATACATCTTCGACAAAAAGATCCCTGTCCCCGGCGACGGCGGCTACGACTATATGGCCATCGACGAGGTCAATAACCATCTCTTCGTCTCCCATGGCACCGCTTTTAACGTGATCGACCTGGCAACGGAACAACCTATCGCCACCATTGACGGTCTCAAAGGCGTCCACGGCATCGCCTTCGCAAATGAAGTGAACAAAGGATTTATCAGCGACGGAAAAGGCCACGCCGTCGTAGTCGTCGACCTTACCAGCTTCAAGATACTCAAAACGATCGCCCTCACAGCCGAAGACGAAGATGGTATCATCTATGACCCCTTCTCCAAAAAAGTCTTCTGCTTCTGCGGCGACAGCAAGGTCACTTGCGTCATCGACCCTAAAACCCTCGAGCTCGCCAAGACTATCGATCTCGGCGGCGGCCCCGAATTTGCCGTTTCCGACGGCAAAGGGCATGTCTATAACAATATCGAAGACCTCAGCAGCCTCAAAGTCATCGATACGAAGACGATGACCGTCAAGGCTACCTATCCTCTTTCTCCTTGCGGCGGACCCACGGGCATCGCGATGGATAAGGAACACCAACGCCTCTTCACAGGCTGCCGGACAAACAAAGGGCTCAGTGTAGTCGATGCCGCCACTGGTAAGGTCATCACCACATTGCCCATCGGTGCCGGCGTCGATGCCGTGATCTACGACCCATCCACCAAGCTCATCTTTGTCAGCAACGGCGATGCGACCACCACGATCATCAGGCAGGAATCCCCCGACAAATACTCCGTCATCCAAACGCTCGCCACACAATATCGCGCCAAGACCCTGGCCCTCGACAAAAAGACTAAAAAGATATACCTCAGCGCCCCTCAATTCGAACCCGGCACCAGGAAGATCATCCCCGGCACCTTCGCCGTCTATGTGTACAGGCCCGCGTAAGGCCAACGTTTGCACAAATAAATAAGCGGGGCCGAAGCAAATCGGATATTTTTACGCTCCATGAAAAAAAGTTTTTACCGATTGCTAAGTGCCCTGCTTATCTTTTTCGCATCCTCGACCGCGAACGCCCAGATCCCCATACAAAAGATCATTCATCTCGCGGCAGCCAAATATTCCGCCTACATCGCGAACTGTTCGGTCTCTGCCGCCGCCGCCGCCACACTCCGCTATCCGCGCACGCTGAAACCCGACGGCACCCTCGTCGCCACCGACGCCTCCGATTGGACCAGCGGCTTCTTTCCCGGCTGTCTCTGGTACGTCTATCGGTTCACCCACGACGAGCAATACAAACAAACCGCGCAAGAGTGGACCACCGGTCTCGCCGCCCAGCAATTCAACACCCACACCCACGACCTTGGATTCATGCTATATGATTCCTACGGCCAGGGCTATGCCATCACCGGCGACACGGCTTACCGCTCAGTCTTACTACAGGGTGCCCGCTCCCTCTCGACGCGATTCCACGCAAACGTCGGTGCCATCCGCAGTTGGGATAACCCGGATTTCAATTATCCCGTGATCATCGATAATCTGATGAATCTCGAATACCTGTTCTGGGCGACAAAAGCCAGCGGCGACTCTTCTTTTTACAAGATCGCACTCGCACATGCAAACACCGATCTGCGTTATCGTTTCCGCCCGGACAACAGCAGCTACCACGTTCTGGATTTCGATTCCACCACCGGCAAGCTGTTGAGACGCATGACCCACCAGGGCTACTCGGATAGTAGTTGCTGGGCCCGCGGCCAGGCCTGGGGCATCTATGGCTATACCGTCCTCTATCGCGAGACCCACGACCCGCGGTTTCTGCAACGCGCCATCCTCACCGCCGATTATTTCTTAAAGCACACCGATAAGATACCCGACCATATTCCTTATTGGGATTTTCAGGCGCCCGATATCCCCAACGCACCCCGCGATGCCTCCGCCGCCGCCGTGGCCGCCTCCGCCTTGTTCGAGCTCAGCGCCTACGCGGGACCCCACTACAGCGAAAAAGCGGTACAGTTGCTCAAAGCCCTCTGCTCACCCCGCTATCTCGCACCAGCCGGGTCAACCGACTGTTTTCTTCTCCGCCATTCCACCGGCCATAAACCACACAATTCCGAGATCGACGTCCCGCTGATCTATGCCGACTATTATTTCCTCGAAGCCTTATGGCGCTATGGCAAATCCACCGGCTACGCCGCCAGCAGGGCGATCACCGCACCCGCGCCGTCGACCCCTGCGCGACAAGCTCCGTCGCAAACACTCTCTGCTCATATTCCCTCGGCGGCCGCTTGCTCTCGATAAGCCCAATGAGCAACTCCGTTGCCGCCTTACCCATCTCGAACGCCGGCTGCCGCACCGTCGTCAACCCGGGACAAAATAGCTCCGCCGCATTGAAATTGCTGAACCCCGCAATGCCCACCTGCTCCGGTATCCGGTAACCGCGCCGCCTGAGCAACGCATAGCAACCCATCGTGAGCCGGTCCGAAGCACAAAGCAACGCATCGGGCGGGGAGGGGAGCGCCATCAGCTCTGTCACCGCCTGCTCGATCTCCTCGGCAACCATCCCCCCATGCATACAGTATTTAATACAAGCCTCGTCGACGGAAAGACCCGCCTCCTGCAAAGCGTCGAAATATCCCTGCCGCCGCTCCAGCGTAATAGATACATGCGGACTGCTCGTCACGTGCGCAATGCGCCGGTAACCGGATCGCACCAACTCGACCGTTGCATCATAGGCCCCACCTCTATTATCCGCCACCACCCGATGGGTCTGCAGCAGATCCGTCACCCGGTCGAAAAATACGATCGGCAAGCCCTGCTCGTGCAACCTCGTAAAATGATCCAGGTTCTCTGATTCCGTAGACAACGATACCAGCAATCCGTCCACACTCCGCCACGCCAGGTTCTGCACATTCTTCACCTCCCGCTGATAAGACTCCTGGCTCTGCGTAATGATCATGAGATAATCGCTGTTATAAGCTACCGACTCGATGCCACTCAGCACCTCGGAGAAAAATACATTCGGCACATTGCACAGCACCACCCCGATGCTCCGGCTCCGCTGACTCTTCAGACTCTGCGCCATTACATTAGGCCGGTACTGATGTTCAGAAGCATAACGCTGGACCAGTAGGCGCGTCTCTTCGCTTATCTTGTAGCTGTCTTTCAGCGCCCGGGATACCGTTGAAACGGAAAGATCGAGCGCCCTGGCAATGTCTTTGATGGTGATGTTCTCCAGCTTCATACCCCTCGATTTTATATGTTAAACGTACATTTAATGCCAACGTTTGCACAAAAAAAAGCATCCCCCGGCTTGCTCCATATCCCGCGACCTTCTATCTTTACTATCGAATGCTTAATCCGTTAAGCCAAGATACGTAATTTTGCTTAACCCGTTAAGCTGGATGTAAAATATCCAAAAAAAATGCCCCCGCGTAAAAAATGCGATTGAATAGCCATATCATTGCCATGCTGGTCGAGGATATCTCCGACCCCTTTTTCTCCGCGATAGCCCGTATCATCGAAGAACAGGCCCATCAGCAGGGATACAAGATCTTCTACTCCAGCACCGGCAACGACGACACCGTCGCACGGGACCTGATCAAAGTCTACCGGAATGCAGCGGCCGGCGCCTTTATCATCGCCCCGACGGCCGGCATCGGCCCGGAGATCGCCGCCCTCCGCCAGGAAGCAATACCCCTCGTATGCTTCGACCGCTATATCCCCGGCATCCCGGTAAAAAAGGTCATCGTCGATAACAAGCAGGCCGCCATCCTGGCCGTCCGGCACCTGTGGGAGAATGACTACCGCCGCATCGCCTTCGTCACGCTCGACTCGAACCAGACTCAGATGACCCAAAGGCTGGAAGGCTACCTCGAATCCATAAGCCATCAGTACTTTCCATCCCTTATCCTTCGTATCCCCTTCGGCCTCGCTCCCGCGATCATGACACACAGGATCGGCGCCTTCCTCCAGCTCGAAGCACCCGACGCGGTCATCTTCGCTACCAACTACCTCGCCGTCAGCGGCCTCCGCGCCATGTCCGTCCTCGGGGCCAACATCCCGGATGATATCGCCGTATTGGGTTTCGACGACAGCCCCTACTTTGCACTTTGCTCACCCTCTATCACCGCCATCGCACAACCGGTGCAGGCCATCGCACAAACCATCCTTGAATACCTCACCGGCGCCACCACCGGCCGGCCGGATACCACCATCCTGCCCGTGACTCTCGTCGCCCGGCAGTCCACCGTACCCCATTCCTCCATTCTTAATCCAAAACAAATCTTGCCAAAATGAGAAAATTGTTTCTGCTGTTCGGTCTATTGCTGACCATTTGTTCCATGCAGACGCAGGCACAGGAGCCGCGGACCGTAGCCGGTCTCTCGGTGCAGGACCATACCATCGAAGGAACTGTCCGCGACTCGGCCACAGGCAACCCCATCCCCGGTGCCAGCATTCGCGTCAAAGGCTCCAAACGCGGCGTCGCAGCGGACGAACATGGGCACTTCGTCATCAGCCTTCCCTCCGGTCGCGACATCCTCGTGATAAGCGCCACCGGCTACACGCCCTTCGAAGTCGCCGCCACCAGTGGCACAGTCAACATCCGCCTCGTCGGCGTCAACCAACAGCTGAACGACGTCGTCGTCGTAGGCTATGGCACGCAGAAAAAAGCGACCCTCACGGGCGCGGTGGCGACCATCAACGACAAGGTCTTCCAGGACCGCGGTCCCATCAGCAACCCCTTCGAGGCACTGCAAGGTCAGGCGCCTGGTGTGATCGTTACCCGGACCTCCGGCCAGCCGGGTAAAGAAAACTGGAATTTCCAAATCCGCGGCATCACCTCGACCAACTCGGCCCCCCCGCTCGTCATCCTCGACGGCGTCGCCCTATCCGACAACACAGAGCTCAGCATCCTTAACCCGCTGGACATCGACAATATCTCGTTTCTTAAAGATGCTTCGGCATCTATCTACGGCGCCCGCGCAGCCTACGGTGTCGTGCTGATCACGACAAAAAGGGCCAGGTCCGGAAGACCGGTGATCGAATACGACGGCTCCGTGTCGCGTAAGTTCACCGCCCTCATGCCCCACCTGCTCGGCATCCGCCAATGGGGCCAGGGACTCATGCAGGCAACCATCAACGACAACTACGGCATCACCCCGCCGTCTACAAGCCTTTGGTACGAAGAAGGTTTTTTTGCAGCCAACCCGCCGGACTCCGGCTGGATCGACCTCACCGCCCTTCCCGGTTGGGGTGGCTCCGCCATCCCAGGGCTGCTGTACAACGGCCAGCAGGTACCCACTTTCGGCGACGTCAAAGACCTTACTTATTTCAATACCAATATGCAGAAGATCCTCTGGGGCAATGCCAACTCCACGATGCACAACCTGAGCTTCTCAGGCAGGAATAATAGATCCGGCTACCGCCTCTCGCTGGGCTACCTCAACGACGGTAGCCAGCTCCAGTGGGGCACCAACGGCTACCAACGTTACAACGTCCGGCTCAACCACGATTATAGCTTTTCCAAATCGGTCAAGCTGGAGACCAACATCTCCCTGGAACGCGGCGATATTCAACAGCCAAGCCTCCTCACCTTCACCGGCTATAGCGCGCTCAGCAACTATGGGCAGCCGGGCCAGCCGGCCCTCAGCAAGAATGGCCAGCCCTACGAGTGGGGCACCGTACCCAGCCCGCCGGGTATGCTCAAGTACGGCGGCGCTAATAAAACGTACGACTCCCGCATCAACGCCATCACCAACCTCACCTGGAATATTGTCGACCATCTGAGCTTCGTCGGAACCGCCGGCTACAACACCCTCTTCGAGGAGATCAACAACCAGCAGAAACAGGTGAACTTCTATACGTATAATGATGAATATAAGCAGAACCCCACACCGGTGGCGGGAATGTCCAATGGCGGCGGCTCGTTCTACGCCAAGACCTTGAACCGCGATACGTATTACGATCTCACCGGCCGTCTTCAATATCATAATACCTTCGCCCGCGACCACGAGGTTGGCGTCATGGCCGGCACGTCCTACGAACGCGACGAGGTCGACAACTGGAATACCACCACCTATGATCTCGCAGACGACAACTCGCCGTCCCTCAACCTGGGTGTCAACAGCACTACCGCCGGCTTCGTAGCCAATACCGAGGCCCAAAACCATTATGCCCTCGCCTCTTTTTTCGGCAGGGTGACCTACAGCTATAAGAACCGCTATCTCGTCGAAGGTCTCGGTCGCTACGACGGCTCTTCAAAGTTCACCGCCGCCGACCGCTGGAAGCCGTTTTACGGCGCATCCCTGGGCTGGCGTATCTCGGAAGAGAACTTCATGAAGAACCAAAACGTTTTCAACGACCTCAAGCTTCGTGCTTCCTATGGCGAGGCGGGCAACCAGGGCGGCATCGGTGAGTATGATTATATTCAGCTGCTCAACGCAAATTCGAACCAGGCCCTGCTCGGCACTGCGCCCGTGGTCTCGGTTTCAACCACCGGCACCCTCGTCTCACTCAACCGTACATGGGAGACGGTAAAAAAGAAGAACATCGGCGTCGACTTTGCCACCCTAAGAAACCGCCTTACCGGCACTTTCGATTATTTCTGGAACGAGAATGCCAATATGCTCCTGGACCAAACCTATCCCGCCGTCCTCGGCGCTTCGGCACCCGCTGAGAACATCGGTGACTTGCGTACCTGGGGCTGGGAAGGTATCCTAACCTGGCAAGACCGCATCGGCAAAGACTTCAGCTATAGCGTATCCGTGAACATGACCAATAACGAGGATAAGCTGGTTCACTACGGCGGCGCCAACGTTGTGAGCAAGGGCTATAACAGTAATGTGGAAGGGTACCCGGTGGGCTCTTATTTCGGTCTCAAATATGCCGGCCGCATCCAAAGCCAGAAACAGCTCGATGCCTATAACGCGGCTTATGCGCCCACCGGCAGCACGAACAATGTCGGGCTGCCCATCCCGACGCCACTTGCCAGCCCCGCCGGCCAGTTCAGCGGCCTTCGCCCGGGTGATAACATGTACAAAGACGTTAACGGCGACGGAAAACTCAACATCGGAACCAGCACCAAGGACATGGGCGACCTCGTTTACCTGGGCCGCGACGATCCTAACTATGCATGGGGCACCACGCTCGGCGTGCGATGGAAAGGTTTCGACATCCAGGCGATCTTCCAGGGCGTTATGAAACGCTCCGTTTGGCGCACCGGTAGTACGGCTAACTGGGATGTTCCTTACGGTACCGTCTACCAGTCGCAGGGCAATTACTGGTGGGGCAATGTATGGAGCCCCACGCATCCCAACGCTCATTACCCGAACCTGCACACCGGCGGCGGCGGGATCAACGGCTACAACTACCAGGCCTCTTCCTGGTCGATGCAGAACGGTGCCTATATGCGACTCAAGAACGCCGTGATCGGCTACAGCGTTCCCCAAAAGATCATCGACCGCTGGAAAGGCGTCACACGCCTTCGCTTCTATGTTTCCGGCAGCGATCTCTGGGAGATCACCCATATCCACGACGGCTGGGACCCGGAAGTGATCAGGACCGTCAACGGTAACGAACGGTACCCCTTCTATCGCTACCTGACCTTTGGTGCCAACCTGACCTTCTAATCTGTAAAACCAAACACAATGAAACGATTTTCATATACCTCTCTGCTGGTTGCCCTGCTCGGCCTGGCTCACACCGGCTGCAAAAAAGGGCTCGACCTAACCCCGCTCGACAAGCTTTCCGACGCCAGCTTCTTCCAGACGGCAAACGACTTCAAGCTCTTCGCCAACCAGTACTACGGCTGGCTCAAGAACTTCACCACGCTCGACGGCATCCTCGATAACCCACACTCCGACACCCGGTCCGACCTCTTCGGCGGCGGCGGCGCCTTTGGTTCGGGCACCAACACGGTGCCCACCACGGAATCCAACTCCGGTAACGCCGGCAACTGGGTCGTCGACTATACCCGTATCTATGCAACCAACTACCTGCTGACAAAAGCCGCTGCCTATAAGACCCCGGTCGATATCGCGCAGTTTGTCGCCGAAGCGCATTTCTTCCGCGCCTACGTCTATTTCGACCTGCTCGAACAATACGGCGGTGTACCGCTCGTCCAGTCGCTGCTGACACCCAACTCGCCGCAATTGTATGGCCCGCGCAGCACCCGCGACTCTATCGTGAATTTCATCATTGCCGACCTCCAGGCCGCCATCCCCAACCTGCCGGCTTCGATCGCCAACACGTCTACCGACTATGGCCGCGTCACCGCCATGGCCGCCCAGGCCTTCCTCGGTCGCGTCGCCCTGTATGAAGGCACCTGGCAGGAGTTTCGCAGCGGTAGCACGTCCCGCATAGACTCCTTGCTGGATATGTCCGCAGCCGCCAGCAACGCCGTCATCTCCAGCGGCCAATATGCGCTATTCGGGACCGCCGCCTCCAACGCCCTCGGCGGCAACAGCACCATCCTGGGCGATTCGGCACAGAAGTATATGTTCGTGCTCGAAGACGTGAAATCCAACCCCGCAGGTATCGTCAAATCGGCGAACCACGAATATCTTCTGGCTACCCGCTACGATGCCACCCTCAAGATCACCGGACAGAATATTACCCACTCGCAGAATACTGGCATGAACAGGAAGATTGCCGACATGTACCTCTGCACCGATGGGTTGCCTATAGAAAAATCCCCACTCTTCCAGGGCTATTCCACCTTCCTTTCTGAATACCAGAACCGTGATAACCGCATGCGGTATACCATGGTCGTACCCTACGGGTATTACTGGAAAGGAAACGCGAACTATCGCGTCGATTGGGTAGGCGGCACACTTGACAAGAAGGATGCCATCGGCCCCATCATCCCCACGGGCTACGGTCACCAGAAATGGGCCACCGAACGCCAATGTCCGGACCGGTCCGAGTCCGAAGATTATCCTGTGATCCGTTACGCGGAAGTATTGCTCAACTACGCCGAAGCGGTCTTCGAACGTAACGGCGCGATCAGCGACGCGGATCTCAACAAATCGCTGAACCTGGTACGCCTCCGGATCAACACGGACAACGGCATGCCGCCCCTGACCAACGCCTTCGTCGCCGCTAACGGCCTGGATATGCGCACCGAGATCCGCCGCGAACGTGCCATCGAACTCTTCGACGAAGACTTCCGCCTGGACGACATCAAACGCTGGCATAGCGCAGCCACCGACCTCGTCTCCAATGTCGGCGGTATCGCCTATGGCAACGCAGCGGCCTTCGTGAGCCCCTGGCCCGTCTCTATCGAATGGACCGGTACCCAGTATCAAAACGGCCCCAATGCCTATAAGGCCGGGTCCACTTTGCCCAAAGACGCCAACGGCTGCATCATCACCGACCAAACCGGCCGCCAATGGACGGAAAAGAACTATCTGTACCCCATTCCGGCCCAGCAGATCGCACTCAACCCCGCATTAACGCAAAACCCTGGGTGGTAACGTAAATTGCCGTAGAATGAAAACCATCCTGCTTCCACTCGCTGTCCTTATCTCCATCGGGGCTTTGGCTGGCCCCATCGCCTCCCTGCGCTCTCCAAATAAACGGCAACACCTGGAGCTCGCACTCGATACAGCGGGCAACCTCATCTATCGTTATCTCAGCGGCGACACAGTCATCATCGACTCGTCGCCGCTTGGTTTTATCACAGATAAACTCCTCTCCAAAACCCGGATCACCGCCGTCAGTAGCCCCAAAAGCTACAGCCAAAGATTCGCCTGGCCGCTGGGCGAGAACGATACCATCGACAACACCTACAACGGGCTCACCGTCTCCTGCCGTCGCGGCAACCTCGCCTTCGCACTCGACATCCGCCTGTATGATGGCTCTGCAGCCTTCCGTTACCGGCTCGTCAAAAACGAAACCATCACCATCCGCCGCGAACTCACAGGCTTCCGACTACGAGGCGCTTACACGCTCTACCAATACAACCAGGAATCGGTATTCACCCCAACAGCAACCGATACCCTCCAAAAAACCTGCGACCTTCCCGCTACGCTCACTAACGGACATACCTACATTAGCATCGGCGAATCCGACAACGATGACTACACCAAAGCCGAACTGGCCGCCACGGCAGACGGTCTGACACTAACATATCCCCACGACACACTCGTCGAGATTCAAGACCACACCCCCTGGCGCACCATCAGCATCGCCTCCACCGCCATCGGCCTTCACCGTTGCAGCGAGCTCAACCTAAAGCTAACGCCGCAAGGAGCCACCAACCCAAAAAACATCCGCCCCGGAAAACTCATCCGCGCCAAACTCACCACCCGCGCCGGCCTCGACTGCATCGACTTCGCCGTCAAACATCATTTTCAGTACATCCTCTTCGACGCCGGCTGGTATGGTGCAGAGTTCCGAACGATCTCCGACCCCACCAAACCCATCGCCGCCATCGACATGCCCGCCGTCATCCGCTATGGAAAAGCACACAGCATCGGCATCATCCTCTACGTTAATTATGTTGGCCTCCGCGCCCACCTCGACACCATTCTACCCCTCTATAAACAATGGGGTGTCGCCGGACTCAAATTCGGTTTCGTCGACGGGCTGACCCAGGATGGCATCCGCTGGCTCGAAAAAGCGATCAAAAAGGCGACCGCAAAAGGTTTCATCCTCGACATCCACGATAACTATAAACCCACCGGCCTCAGCCACCGCTGGCCCGGCTTGCTCACCCAGGAAGGCATCCGCGGTGACGAGCATGGACCCGACGCCTTCCACACCACCGTGCTGCCCTTCACCCGCTTCCTGGCCGGACCCGCCGACTTCACCTTCTGCTACCCCAATGCCCGCAACAGCTTCGCAAAAAACCTTCACGTCAGCAAGGCCCAGCAGTTGGCGCTCACGGTGATCTATTTCAGCCCGCTGCAATCCATTTTCTGGTACGGCGATCCAAACGATTATACAAATGAAAAAGACATCGAATTCTTCACCTTCGTTCCTACTGTATGGGACGAGACCCATTACCTCGCCGGCGAGATCGGGAAGTACATCAGCGTCGCGCGCCGCCACGGCAACACCTGGTTCATCGGCAACGCCGCCGGCCCACAGGGCGTCACGGCCTCCCTCCGTCTCGACTTCCTGAAAGCACAAAGAACCTATGACGCCACCATCTACCAGGACGACGGCCATGGCGGCATCGCCATCCGCCACGAAGAATTAAAAGCACACGACCTGCTGAACATCCATCTTCCCGCGGCTGGCGGCGAGGCAATGATTCTGCGATGAACTGGGTTTTCCGCGGTATAATGCCTATTTTGCAACTATATGAGTAAACTGTCGATTAAGGATATAGCAAAGGCGCTGAACATCAGTACAGCGACGATCTCCTATGTCCTCAACGGCAAAGCCAGGGAAATGCGCATCAGCGACAGCCTCGAAAAAAAGATCCTGAAATTTGCGCGTGACAACAACTACCAGCCCAGCAAACTGCCTATTAGCCTGCGCACCGGCCGCACCGATATCATCTGCCTCATGGTCGAAGACATCGCCGACAATTTCTTCGCCGCCATCGCCGGCCGCATCGCCGAGCTGGCCAGACCCCTGGGCATCAAGGTGGTTTACATGAGCACCGACAACGACACCGAAAAGACACGCGAGCTCATCGCCGATTTCCGCCGCCAGAATGTCGATGGATTCATCATCAGCCCGCCGCCAGGGATCGAAAGCGATATCCGCCAGCTCATCTCCGATGAGATACCCGTCGTGCTCTTCGACCGGCCGCTGAAAAATGTCCGCACACCCTACGTCGGCGTCGACAACGGCAAGAGCAGCGAAAACGCAGTAATGCATCTCAACAACCAGGGATTTCGCCATGTCGCCTTCATCACCCTCGACTCCGATCAGGGCCAGATGGCGGATCGGCTCAACGGCTATAAACGCGCGGCCGGGCGCACCGGAATGCCCGTCCTGGTAAAAAAGATCGGCTTTGCCGAACGCGACACACCGGCCGCCGTGGAAAAGATAGCCCGCTTCCTTAGCAGTAAATCCGGCATCGACGCCGTCTTCTTCGCCACCGGCTCGCTGGCGCTCAGCGGACTCGAAGCCCTTCAGCTCCTCTCCTGGAAGATTGGCCACGACGTCGGCATGGTCGTCTTCGACGATAACAATTTCCTTCGGGCACACAGTCCCTCCATCACCGCAGTGGCTCAACCCGTCAATGAACTGTGCGAAGCCCTCGTCAATCTGCTCAGCACGAACCTCACCGGCAAGAACAATAAGAAAACCGAAAAGATCATCCTGCCGACAAAGCTCGTAGTCAGGCAATCGTCCATGCCACTCCCGGCCGCCAACCCGGTCACAACCCCCGCCACCGCCCCCATCGCGGCAAAACATAAAATTGGCTAACTTCAAGTCTGCATGACAAGACGATGGTACATAGGACTCCTATTCTTCATCACATCCACGACAGTACAAGCCGAGCATCCGCCGCTTACCCCGGTGGTATTCCTCGACATTCAACAAGGCCTGTCCAACAATACCGTCCGCTGTATCTTCCAGGATCATAACGGCTTTCTCTGGTTCGGGACCCGCGACGGACTAAACCGCTATGATGGCAATACATTTACCGTCTTCCGTCACCAGTTCAAAGACACCAATTCTCTCCTTAGCAATTACGTCCTCAGCCTGCTCGAAGACAACACCGGCAGGATCTGGATCGGCACCCGCCAGGGTCTCTGTATCTACGATCCGCTGCTGGGCCGCTTCTCCACGCTCAGCTGGATCGACCCACAAGGTCACAAAAGACCCATAGACGACGTGATAAAAGAGCTTTGTGACGATGGCCATGGCAACATCCTCATCGGCACCGAAGAAACCGGCCTGCTGATCTATCCAAAGGGCGGATCGATTGCCATTCCCATCACCATCGCCCAAACACCGGCGGTAACCTCATACGGTATTCACGCCATAAAAGCCGACGGCGACAACATCTGGGTACAGGTCCAAAAAAAGGGTCTCTGTCGTTTCGACGCCACAACAAGAAAGCTCCACCTCGTCAACACCCAACTTCCACTGGCCGGCTCACTGGAGATCGCCGCCCATACACTCTGGGCCGGCAGCGGTGCAAACCTTTATTGCTACGACCCCACAAGCAACACCTTCACCCGCACCTGGACCCTGCCCGCAAAAAGCCAGGATGAGATTTGGGTGTTGAGATCGAACGGAAAAGGCGGGCTGCTCCTGGGCACCGTCAACGGCCGCGTACTCACCTGGGATCTCGACGCTAAAAAAATACTTCCGCAACCTCTCGACGACAGTACGGAAACCCTCCAATATGGCACCATCTATGCCCTCTGCATGGCACATGACGGCAGCGGATGGATCGGTACAGCCAAAGGCGGCGTCGGTGTCATCGACCCCCAACGCAGCCGATTCCATACCTTTTCCCACCTCCCCGGTCTCGCCGGCAGCCCCGCCGATTTTGTGACCTGCTTTGCCGAAACGCCCGATAGCAATCTGCTCGTCGGCACGGAAGGGAATGGCATCCTGCTTTACGACAGACACAGACAGCGGTTCACCCACTTCGGCGTAAGCCGGCCATCAACGGATAAAGTGATCAGCCTCTATTCGGACAGCATCGGTCATATCTGGGCCGCGGTGCAGGGCGCCGGCATCGACCGTATCGACCTCCGCACCGGCCACACGGATCATTACTACTGCAATAAAGCACCCTCCGGCCAGGAGACTAATTGGGTTTGGGTCGTCTATGGCGACCGCGAACACAACATCTGGGCTACGACACTTCGACAGGTAAGCCTCATGGGCGCCCTCTATCGCTTCGACCGAGCCACGGATCACTTCACCCTCTTCGATCCCAACCTCAGCGATATCTTTGCCCTCTATGAAGACCATGAAGGCTCTCTCTGGGGCGGCAATCTCAGCCAGCTCATCGAGATAGACCGCACCACCCGCCACCATAACTATTACCCCGTAGGCGCCACGGTCCATTGTATCTATGAAGACCACAAAGGCTCCCTCTGGTTGGGAACCGAAGGCGGCGGACTCCTCCGCTTCGACCGCCGCCGCCACACGATCACCGATCGGTATACCACCGACGAGGGACTTTGCAACAATACCGTCAACGCCATCCTCGAAGACAGCACCGGCGCGCTCTGGCTAAGCACGGCGTATGGCCTTTCCCGTTTCAACCCCGCCACGAAAAGATTCCGCAATTATTACGAAAGCGATGGCCTGCAGAGCAACGAATTCATCTACAACTCCGCATTGGCATTGCGTTCAGGCGAATTCGCCTTCGGCGGCATCAAAGGCTTTAACCTCTTCGACCCCGCGGACATCAGCGAAACCCGCGAGATGCCACGCCTCATGCTCACCGCGATCACCGTTAATGGCGAACCCATCCAAAAAGACACCACCCTCGTCGAACGCTGGGGCTCCAGCCAGGCACAAGCCATCAGCGTCCCCTACGACAAGGCCTTCCTTTCCTTTGACTTTACCGCGCTCGAATTCTCCACACCCGGCGAGATCCGCTACGCATATTACATGGAAGGATGGGACCACAAATGGACGCAGGCAGGTGCGCAGAGACAGGCTACTTACACCCACCTGGAACCCGGACACTATCTCTTCCATGTCAGGAATACCAATGCGGAAGGCACCTGGAACCCCATGGACATGACCCTCGGTATCACGATCCTCCCACCGTGGTATCGTACCTCCTGGGCCTATACGCTGTATATCCTTATAGTCGCCGGTCTGCTCTATCTGTATTTACACTACAAAACCCGCCAGACCCGTCTAACCTATGAGATCGCCATGGCAAAACTCACCGCGGAAAAGGAGCGCACCGAGCACGAAAAACGCATCGGCTTCTTCACGAACATCGCCCACGAATTTCGCACCCCGCTTACGCTTATCATCAATCCGATAAAGGACCTTCTCAAGAAAAACGCTGATACCGGTTACGAACAGGCAGAACTGCAGGTAGTTCACCGAAACGCCCGCCGCATGCTCAGCCTCGTCGATCAGTTGCTCCTGTTCCGAAAAGCGGATAGCGGTGAAGACCGGCTCATCACCAGCCGAATGAACCTCGTCGACCTCGGCCGTGAGGTATTTCTGAGCTTCACCCAGCAGGCACGCGCCAAAGATATCCGTTATACCTTCGACTGCACTAGCCAGACGCTGGACATCATTGCGGACCGCGATAAACTCGAGATCATCTTATTCAACCTCGTCTCCAATGCGCTGAAATATACCCCGCCGGGGGGCGAGGTCACAGTCTCCATGACCACATCCAATAATTTGATCGAAATAAGCGTCGCGGATTCCGGTCCGGGAATACCCGCGGCGGCAGGCGACAAGATCTTCCAGCGCTTCTACCAGTCCGAAAGCACCGGAACCACCGGCGCAGAGAAACGGCCAAAACCCGGTTTCGGCATCGGCCTCTACCTTGCCCGTCAGTTCGCACTCGCCCACAACGGCGACCTGACCTATACCAGCAAAGAAGGTATAGGTACCAGCTTCGTCCTGCGTATTCCGGCAAACACCGCAAATCCCGTCGCCGCTCCACTCGAACACATCGACCATCCCGGCGAATTATTTCAGGAACTCATCACCGCCGAGATGGCAACTTCCGGCGAAGACACCGAAACCCCTATAGCCACACCCGCCCCACTCATCGATGAAAAATATTCCCTGCTCATCATCGACGATGACCAATCGCTGCGGCAATACATCGCTGCCATCTTCCGCCCCACCATGACCGTCTATGAAGCGCCGGATGGGACACAAGGTCTCCGGCAGGCATTGGAACACCTGCCCGACCTCGTCATCAGCGACATTCGGATGCAGGGCATCAATGGCATCGATGTCTGCAAGGCCCTCAAAACAGACCCCATATCCCGGCATATCCCCGTGATACTCCTCACCGGTACGCCCACAGCCGATTCGGAAATGCAGGGGACCCAGGGAGGCGCCGATCTCTATCTCACAAAGCCCTTCGACAAAGACCTGCTTCGCGCGCGTGTCACTAACCTGCTCCAAAGCCGCAACAGCTTTCGCGAAGCGCTTTTCAACGAGATCACCGGCAACCAACCGCTCCGCGGCATCTCGGACGCGGATAAGACCTTCCTCGATAAATGCATCGGCATCATCGAACAACATCTCGATGAAGAAGACTTCGCAATCCCGGAACTGGCTACTGCCATGGGCGTCAGCCATTCCTCACTCTACAAAAAAATAAAGGCCCTCACCGGTCAGTCGCTCAACGCCTTTATCCGGCAGGTGCGCTTGCGCAATGCAGCCATCCTTTGCATCAACACCGAATTAAATGTGAACGAGATCGCTGCCAGGGTCGGCATCCTCGACCGCACCCATTTTCGCGAACAGTTCCAAAAGGTCTATGGCATCACAGCCGCCGAATACATCCGCAAATACCGTAAACCCCTTTCTTCACGCTACACGATCAACAAGAACAAATAAATGTCTCGCTGGATCGGCGCAAAGCTCGGCATCTTCTGCACAAGCCCCGCCGACGCAAAAACCAGCGGTTACGCCGACTTCGATTAGTTTAGACTCTCCGGATCACTCGATCAATAGCTTCACCGGCTCCCCGTCATTCAACCGTAACAGATACATCCCCGCAGCCAAAGGCGACGGCAATAAAACCTGTATCGTCGATCCCTCATACCCTTGCACCAGCTGGGCGAGGACCGAACGCCCCATATTGTCATACAAGCTCAGCTTGATGGTCGACCCCACGAACCCGGGACCAGCATTCACATAGAACACCCGCCCCACTACCGGATTCGGCCAAACGGACACAGATGACAGCCTCGCCGCTCCGGCTTGTATCGCACCGGCCGCGGCAAACGAGCCAGCCACAGCACCCCCGGGCTCCAACCCATAGATCAGCTGCCCCTTATAGTATACCGTGATATGATCGTTCGGCGCAAACGAACCCGCAGCCGGCATCCACGACCAGTCATTGACCTCGTTGAAATTGCTCCAGTCAGACTTTGCGATCCGATATTGAATATTTCCCGTGCTGCTCAAGGGATACAAGGCACCGGCAGACGAAACCACCCCCAGCTCGAAATAAGTGTCGGCGCTATCCAAAGCGGGTGACAGCGAAACGAACTGCCCGGTCAAAGAAGAGCTCCCCAGCTGCGCATAGTCGATCCAGTAATTCAACGCCGCAGTCCCATCCTCCGTAAACCAATACCGCACATGCAAATCATTGTACGAAAGCGGTACATTACCCCGGTTGGTTAACTGCAGATAAGTGCTGATCGTGTTACCCGCCGTCTTTCGATTCTGATTCTCATACAACGGCTGCACCGAAACCACCGGAGCTACCGCCAAAGGCTCGACACCCCATACCAGCACCCCATTGCGATAAAGCGTAAAGTTACCATTCGCTCCATACGAAGCCGTGTTCGCAAACGAATAGTCATTGTTCTGATCCATCTCCGGCCAGGCCGCGCCGGCAACCCGGGTCTGGATCTCTCCCGATGAGCCACCGGGCGCCAACACACCGGCTAAAGAATCGAAACTATATTGCACATAACCAAAAGCCTGGTTATACGGCAAAGCCAGCGGAACGTACCCTCCTTGTACCAACCCGCTGCCCAGCGCGGCATAATCGACCCACGTATTGATGCCGCCGTAGTTCTCAGGCGTGAACCAGTACCGCGCGGTCAACCCACTATAGGCATAGCCCAGGCTATCGGTGTTCACGACTTCAAAGAACGGTCGCAACGTATTGGTGGACGTATCGCCGGCATCACTTCCATTCCGGTAAAGCACCTGCAGATTTACCGGTAACACCGTCAACTGCTGGCTCGCCGAAACACTATTGTATACATTATTGCCCGCCTGCGTCGCCGTCACAACCGTCGTCCCGGCAGTAAGCGCATGGATATTCCCATTCCGGATCACCGCGACAAGCGTGTCGGAACTGCTAAAGCTCACAGGCCCTCCGGTGGAAGCAACCGCCGAAAGCGTTTGGTCAGCATCGCCCAAATGCATCGCGGCCAGCGAGTCGAAGCTCAGCGTCTGATTCAGCTTAGCGATACCCCAAAACTGTATCTCGGCCACATTACAAAAACCATTGTCAGGCGACAGATAGCGCAGATAGTGATAAACACCCGAATCCGGGATCTGCGAGGACGTATATACCCCCGCAGCAGGCAGGGTATCGACAGTAAACAATGTCTTTGCATCACTGAAATCGGCCTTATTGGCGCCCTGAAACACGCCACCTACCATGCGTTGCGGGAAGGTACTACGCGGCACAAAGCTTATCTGCGTAACCCGCGCACCGGTGTCCGCACCCAACGCGATACCTACCCAGGCGCTGTCGCCCACAGGGGCATCGAAATAGGTATTGAGATTCCCATCCATAGCCGCCGCATCGGTATTCGCCGCCACATTACCATACGAACCGGACGTGCCGATCAACCCACCATGCAAAGCAGCACCTGCCACCAGCGTCACCGGCGTCGAAGCCTGCCCGACACCATACGAGTCTATACCACTCACCGTATAAAAATAGGTCGATCCCACCGTCGTTAGCGTGTCGGCAAAGCTCAGCCCCGAGGTCGTACCCACCACCGAATAAGGCCCGGCGCTTATTGAAGCCCGTTTGACCTGATAGGAGCTCGCCCAACGGTCAGGCGCCCATCCAAGCGAAACGCCCTTGACGGCAGAAGCCGCTGAAAACGAAACCGGCGGAGGCGGCGTACCTGTCGGCGTATCCACCCGGCTATACCCCCAGAATTGGATCTCGGCCACATTACAATAACCATTAGTGCCGGAAACATACCTTAGATACCGGAAATGTATGCTATCACTCACCTGTCCATCGGTATAAACGCCCTGCGTCGGCGCAACACTCACAGGATACAACGTCACCGCATCACTGAAATCCGGCAGATTAGCGCCCTGAAAGACACCACCCACCATCCGCGACGCGTAATTCACCCGCGGTACAAAGCTCACCCGCGTGATCACCGCGCTGGTATCCAACCCCAGATCGATCCCCACCCAATCCCCGCTACCCTGCGGCGCATCAAAGAACGTGGCAATATTCCCATCCATCGCCGCCGCAGCAGTATTCTTCGCATTATTACCAAAAGACCCCGGCGTGCCGATCAGCGAGCCGGAAACCTTTATCGGCATCGTAAAGACCGCCGTATCCGAAGGTCCGACACCCAGTCGGTTTACTCCGCTAATAGTATAATAATAAGAAGCTCCATTCACAACCCCCGAATCAACCAAAACAGTCGTGTCCGTCGAACCCACCGTCACAAAAGGCCCGGCAGCCGCCACCGAACGATGAACAATATAACCGGTTGCCCCGGACACTAGTGACCAGCTTAGCGAGACCCGCGAGTTCCCCGCAACAAAGCCCACTCCCGTCGGCGCTTTCGGTAAACTCAACGGCAACGTCTGCACCCTGATCTCCGGCGCAGAAACCCCCGCACCCGCCACATCAGACGCCGACACGATATAATAGAAAGTGGTGCTGTCGGGCAGCCCCGTATTCGCATACACCGTATCCGTTATCCCCGACACGATAACCGTATAAGGTCCGCCGCTCACGGTCGCCCGTTGAATACTATAGCTCGAGGCCCCGGGCACCGAAGTCCAGATCAGATTGATCTGCGATGAGCTTGCCGCCGTCCCCTGCAAACTCGCCGGCGCCAAAGGAACACCGCCACCACCCGTTACGACGACATGATCGAACACACTGCTGTCGAGCGCGGAAGATCCCGAACAGGAAGCCAAACCAACATAAAAGGTATCGGCCATCGGTATCGTCACCGAATCCACCGTAAACCACGTTACGCCATCGGCAGATTCAAAACCAGTAAACGTATTACCCGACCGTTGAACCCGATACCACACCGGCGTCGTAGTATAGTCATTGCCGCCAAAGGTCGTCATCGAACCCCCGGTGGTACTACGATAACAAAAGCCGCCTTCCCTCGACCCCACATCCCCCAGCTTCACGAGCGCGGTCCGCGCACCCGCCGCCAAAGACTCCCGGAACATGATGCCCGTCCTGCTCAACGTCCCGGTAACATTCCACAACCGTGCCGTCACGGTGACATTGCCTATCGCAGTCGCATAAACGTAAGTAAACCCATCCGCGGCGCCGCCAATTCCACTGCCCGAACCATTCACCCGGAAGGTCCCGCTGTCGGCGGATGCATATCCCGCACTACCGGCCACGCTCACCGTCCCGACATCCTGCCGCACCCAACCCGCGGGCAGGGTAGTGCTCGTCGCCTTCGCCGTGGCACTTACCTCCGTGGAGTTGGCACTGATACCACTCTGGTTCACCGAGGCTACCACGTAATAATAAGCAACGCCATTGCTTACGCTCCCATCCGTATACTTTGGCGTAGTATTACTGTTGACCGAAGAGATCGTAGTATAAGGTCCTCCACTCACCGTCGCCCGCCTCACTATGTAACCCTGGGCCGTATTCCCCGGCGGCGCCGTCCAGCTCAGCGTGACCTGCGAAACCCCCGCTGCGGCACTGACTGCCGTCGGCGTGGCTGCCACCGGTGACGGCGGATAAGCGGAAGCAGCAGCCTGCTGCGTGAACGTCAACGTCCCATAACCAAAATGATCCGTACTACCATGCTCCGGCCGCATCAGCTGCGCCATCGACTGAACGCCGGGCGCAGGTTGCCCCTGCAACACAACATAGTGATTATAGACCAGCTCCCAGATCGGCCGGTCATCCAGTCGGCCCCGCCCATTGGACGCTACCCAGTCCTGTTTCGCATTTGCACAGTTATTATAAAAGGTATATGACACCGGGTTCCATAAATTCGTCTCCGCCACATACTCGGCGCCCGCTAGCAACCGGTTCGAAGCATAGCTAAAAAGATCGAGTCCCTGATTCCAGGCCACCTGACAGGCATAAGCCATCATACCCACTCCCAGCTGCGCATGCTCCTGGTCCCGCCCGCTCTCCTGCCACTGACCGAGCCCGCCGGGATAAAGCGTATATACGGCATGCATGATGCTGCCCGCACCCGTTCCATTCTTGAAATAACTCACACCCTCATTATAGATCGCCGAGTCATCGCAAAGCACACCCATCGCGATCAACGCCCCGATATTGCTGATATCCCAGTTCGCCCAATAATTGGTGATACACGCCCCATTGTGATTGGTCAGAAAGTTATGACACACGGGATAGAACCAGGTCGTCATCATCGTCTTGAAGGCATTAAAATGCGCCGTGTCCCAACCGGGATAGATACGCAGTACTTCCGCCGCCAGACTAAAATCAAAGATTGGGATACCGCTCAAACCCGGCACATCCGTCCCACTGGGTACCTGGCTCGTCACCGCCGACCAGGCATTACAGATACGCACCGCACAGGCGGCATACGAGGTGTCACCGGAGATATACCACCGGATCGCATTCAGATAAGCCGCATGCGCGTCGGCATCCGCCTGCTGCCGGCTAGACCCCAGGTTGGCCAGCGGTTTCGGCGTATAAGTATTCTGCGCCTGCGGATCTTTGATGAGCACATTCCAGTCATCGATCCACGGATGCGCCCCTGCGGCTACCTGCGTCTTCATCCGGTCGAGATCCGCCTGCGTATGCAGCCCTCCCGGATGAACAAAAGGCTGAGCCAAGCCTGCCAACGATAACCCCAATAGCAATCCGACCAATAAGCAAGTGTAGTTTTTTTTCATATGACATTTTCCGCCAAAATAGATCCTCCGTCACGCAAAAGGGAGGGCTAAACCATCAATAATGAAGGCTTACCGATTTCCCCTCTTCTTAGCCGAATCGCCCCAGTCGCCGCCCTGTATCACCCCCTAGCTTTATGTCATGCATAATCGTATGTCTCTTCGCTTCTTGCCATTGATCGCATTTTTCGCCCTCCCTGCCACTGCTCAACAATTGATCGTCTATCCGGCAACGGAAGCCTTGCCCCGCAACACCACATTCACCGTCAAAGCCCGCAACCCCGGCGGCTCCTGGAAAGCCATCCCCGTCTACCAGGTCACAGTGGCGGACGGCCGGATAGGAGCCTTCAAACCCGAAACAAGCGCCATGGCTTATTTCGATTTCACCGGCCAGGTCGAGATCGCCATCGAAGTCCCGGCAAGAAAATTCACCACCGCCCGCATCCGCCCGCTGTCTTATGACATTCATCCGACGCTCGATCACCACACGATTCACTTCACCCTCGATCACCCCCGCAACCTCTCCATAGAATTGGATGGCGACATCTTTCACAATCTCCAGCTTTTCGCCGGCTCCCCCGAAAATGCCAAAACCCCAAGCGCCCCCGACACCAACACCATATATTATGGTCCCGGCCTCCATCACGTCGGAACGGTCCATCTCACCAGTAACAAGCGGGTCTACCTCGCGGGCGGCGCCGTGGTAGAAGGCCAGTTCCTCATCGAACATGCCGAGAACGTCCATCTCAGCGGCCGCGGCATCCTATTCCAGTCACACCACAACGCCCTGCTCATCAATTTCTCAAAAAATGTAACCATCGAAGGCCTCATCGTGCTGCCCAGCACCTACACCGTCCTCATCGGCTCCAGCCAAAACATACAGATCCGCAACCTCAAATCCTTTAGCGCAGGGGGCAATAACGACGGCATCGATATCTTTTGCTCCCGGGACGTCTTGATCGACAACGTCTTTATGCGCAATTCGGACGATTGCATCGCCATCTATGGCCATCGCTGGAATTATTATGGTAACACCCGCAACATTACCGTCCGGCATTCCACGCTCTGGGCCGATGTCGCCCATCCCATCCTCGTGGGCACCCACGGCGACCCCGCACAGCCCGACACCCTTGAAACACTCCGCTTCGAAGACATAGACATCCTCGACCAGCAGGAACACCAGGTCGACTACCAGGGCTGTATGAGCCTCGACGCCGGCGACAGCAATCTGATCCGCGACGTACATTTCGACGACATCCGCGTCGAAGACTTCCGGCAGGGTCAACTTGTCAATCTTAGGATAATGTATAACAAAAAATACAATACAGCCCCCGGCAAGGGGATCGAGGACGTCCTCTTTAACAATATCCGCTATACCGGCACCCACGCTTCCCTCTCTATTATTTCCGGCTATGACGAAACCCACTCCATCCGCAACATCACCTTCCGCAACCTCCACATCAACGGTATCTTGATTTCCGATTCGATGCCCGGCAAACCCGCCTGGTACAAAACCTCGGATATGGCGGGATTCTTTGTCGGGGAACATGTAGAAGACTTGAAATTCGAAAAATAAACCGATTTGCCCTCATTTTATGAGAATGCCCCCTTTGAAAACGCTCGTTTCTAATCTAGTTTTATCATACGTTTCTACCTTAAAACCCGATTGTTATGCCACCAATTTCAGAAAATAACGCCTCTGGTCCCGGTAAGCTCATAGCCATGCTGGTCGACCACGTCTCCGACCCCTTTTTCGCCGGTTTCGCCCGGCGGATCGACCGCCGCGCCCGGAGCCTTGGTTATAAATTGGTGTTTGGCAGCACCGAGAATGACATTAGCTTCATGCCCAAATTGATCTCGGTATTCAATAATATGAACGTCGCCGGGTATATCATAGCCCCTCCCCAGGGCGTCGAACCAGACCTCAAAAAGCTCACCCACCGGGGTAGTCCCGTGGTGCTGTTCGACCGCTTCGCCATGGATGCGGGGCCTTATTCCATCCTTGCCGACAATTTCAGGGGAGCCTACGACGCGGTCGCCCATCTGGTACAAACGGGCCGGCGCCACATCGCCCTGGTCACCGTCACCTCCGGGCAAAAACGTGTCGCCGACCGCACCAAGGGTTATGAAGCCGCCATGCACAGCCACTCCCTGCCCGCTGCCGTCATCGAACTGTCTCCGGCCGCTTCCATCGCCGAGGTTACGACGGCTCTGCAGGCCCTGCTTAGAGAGAACAAAAAACTCGATGGACTCCTCTTCGCCGATAGCAGCCTCGGCCTGACCATTCTGGGTATCCTCCGGCAACACAAAAAAAGCATTCCCGATTCACTAGCCGTCATCGGTTTCGATGACAACGAGAATTTTCAGTTCTTTGCGCCGGCCATTACCGCCGTTGTGCAACCGCTCGATGAGATCGTCGAAAATATCTTCCATTGCATCAGCGGCCACCCCCAGGAAAAAACCGCAACGAAGCGAAAGGCTCCCATCGTCCTGCCCACCCGCATGGTCATCCGTTCTTCCACACTAAAAACAAAGGCTGTCTTCTCCCTGGCAGCCACCGGCAATTAATGAGATCCATTCTGCTTTTATTCACGGTCCTGTATTCGTCCCTCCTTCTTGCCCAAAAAACCTTCGTACATCCAGGCATCCTGCTGACAGCCGCGGATCTCACCCATCTCAAAGCCGTCGCGGACGATCACCGGATGCCGGAATATGGCTCCTATGAACTGCTCCGCGATCTCCCCCTTTCCAGCGCCGACTATAAGCTCAAAGGCCCCTTTCGGGTCATCTCGCGTGACGGCGATTACAGCTATACCAAATCCTCGTTCGAGCAGGATTTCAGCTCGGCCTGGCTGAATACCCTTCTGTGGGCGGCAACCGGCGACTCCGCTCATGCGCAACGGGCACTCGCCATCCTAGGGGCCTATGCCGATAGCCTCACCACGATCCCGAACACCAATGACGCGCCGTTGCTAGCCGGTCTCGAAGGACTCAAGATCATCAACGCCATGGAACTCCTTCGCTATACGTATAAAAATATCCCCGCCTCGAAAACCAAAAAGATCAACCGGATGATCCTCGACATATTCCTTCCGGTCTGCAAAAAATTCTACGATACCCCCGCCTACACGAACGGCAACTGGGGACCCATCGTCACCAAAACATACATGTCCGCGGCCATCTATTTCAACAACCGCGCGATGTATAAAAAAGCCGTCGACTTCTTCTACAACGCCCATGACAATGGCACCATCCGCAATTACATCAGCGCAACTACCGGTCAGATCCAGGAAAGCGGCCGCGACCAGGGGCATTCGCAGCTCGGGCTCGGCGCCTTGGCTACCGTTTGTCAGATCGCCTGGAACCAGGGCGACGACCTTTATTCCGCATACGACAACCGTCTCCTCAAAGGCTTCGAATATGTAGCGAAATACAATCTCGGCTCGGATGACGTTCCCTTTACCACCTGGAAGGACATTACCGGCAAATATTCGGACTGGACCGTAATCTCACCCAAAAGCCGCGGACATTTCATTCCCATCTACGAAATGGTCTACAACCACTATGTCCGGCTCAAAGGCCTCGCCATGCCCTACACCAGCCAGGTCATAGAAAAGATCCGCCCCGAAGGGTACGACCGGGACCAGCCCGGATTCGGCACCCTTCTCTACTATACCCCGCCAACGGTTAGCCTATCTTCCCCCGACGGAAAACTCAACGTCGTCTTCCGCCAAAGTGAGGTCGCCCCGGATAAACGCCAGATGTCGTATCACGTAGACTACAACGGCAAACCCGTGATAGGCGAGTCCGCCCTCGATATCCGCCTCGACAACCGCCTTTCGGAAGAAGCCATGGGCCTCCCTATTGACCAGCATACCGACTGGTGCGAAAACCTCCGTATCACGCATATCGACTATTACCACCGCGACACCACCTGGCATCCGCTCTACGGCGAACGCAGTTCCATCCCGGACCGTTATAACGCCGCCGTGATCCATCTGATGAAGGACGACAACCCCATCTATACCATGGACGTCGAACTTCGCTGCTACAACGAAGGCATCGCCCTCCGTTACTACTTCCCCGAAAATCCCAAAGGAACTTATTACCGCATAACGTCGGAGAACACCGAATTCCAGCTGCCCGCAGACACCAAAGCGTGGTATACGAATTGGGCCCAGGGACCCTATAGCCTGCTCCCCCTGAAAGCCTGGCCCGGCGAAACCGAACGGCCCCTGACACTACAACTCCCCGACAGCCTCTATGTCTGCCTCACCGAAGCGGGTATGGTGGACTACAGCCGAACAAAATTCAAACTCTCGGACCAAAAGGAAAACACCATCGTCACCTCCATGTATGGTCCCGCCGATCTGATATCTCCGGTGGGCACACCCTGGCGCCTCATCCTCGTCGGCGAAAGACCCGGCGACCTCATCGAACACGACTACCTGGTCGAAGATCTCAACCCACGCAATAAGATCGCCGATTCGAGCTGGATCATTCCCGGCAAACAAATGCGGCTGATGACGCAGACCCCGCAGGCCGCATTCGCGAACATCGATTTTCTTGTCAAACATCATATGCAATACCTGCTGCTGGATTGGAAATGGTATGGACCCGCCTATACCTTTGCCTCGGACGCCACCCGGCCCGAGCCTTCGGTAGACCTGCCCGCGATCCTGCGCTATGCAAAACAAAAAGACATCGGCGTTTGGCTCTATGCCAATATGCAGGCGCTGTATGCCCAATCCGATTCCCTATTCCGCGTGTATCACGACTGGGGTGTTGTAGGCGTAAAATTCGGATTCGTACAGGCTGGCTCTCATCGCTGGACCACCTGGCTCGAAGATATGTTTCAAAGGACGGCACAGAACAAGCTCATGGTCGACGTACATGACGACTGGCGGCCTACCGGCGAACAACGCACCTGGCCCAACCTCCTCACGGCGGAAGGTGTCCGCGGTAACGAAGAGATGCCCGACGCCACACACAACACCGTCTTGCCCTTCACCCGGTTCATCGCCGGCGGCGCCGACTATACGCTTTGTTATTACAGTCCCCGTATCCGGACAACACATGCCCACCAGCTGGCCATGGCCGCGGTATACTATAGTCCCCTGCAAACGCTCTATTGGTACGACGCCCCTGATGATAGTCACGACGAACCCGAACTGGAGTTCTGGGACGCCATCCCCACCACCTGGGACGAGACCCGCGTGCTGCAAGGCTACCCCGGTGAGTATGTGACCATCGCCCGCCGCAAAGGCGAGCAGTGGTTTGTCGGCACCTTGAACAACACCCGCGCGCGCGAGCTGCCCTCGGGTCTCGGCTTCCTGCCCCCCGGTAAAACCTTCGAAGCCACGATCTATTCGGACGACCCTTCGATACCAACGGCAACGCATGTACGCATAGACCATCGAAGCGTCGACAGCCACACCGTCCTCCACCCCAAACTCCTCGCCAGCGGCGGCCAGGCAATCTGGATTCGCCCCTCGGCCCGGCAACCGCAACGATCCACACCCGTCGCCTCCCGCGCCATCCCCGATCCCACGGCTCCCCGCGCCATCCCGACACGCGAGCCGTCCGCCCCCGTCTGGCAATGGTCCGTCCCCGTCACTGGCGGCAAAGCCAACCCCCACGCCCGGGCCTGGCTCTGGATCCCACCAACCTGCCGCACCGTCAAGACCGTGATCCTCACCCAAAATAATATGGAAGAGCTATCCATCGTCGAGAACGCCCGGTTCCGCGAAAAGATGGCCGCCCTCGGTGTCGCCGAAGTCTGGGTCTCGCCGATGTTCGATCACCGCTTCCTGTTTACCGAAGGCGCAGGCGATGTATTCAATAAGATGATGCAGGACCTGGCAGACAGCTCGGGTTACCCGGAGCTCGCAACCGCGCCGGTGATCGGCATCGGTCATTCCGCCGCAGCAAGCTGGCCCTATTACCTCGCGGCCTGGGCGCCGGCGCGTACCCTCGCGTGTATCTCGGTGAGCGGCCAGTGGCCCTACTTCAGAGACAAACGCTTTGCCTTCGATATCTGGAGTAAAGATCAAAACATCGATTTTATCCCAAGCCTCGAGACCATGGGTGAATACGAAGCCGCCGACACCTGGTCGGCGGAAGGGCTCAAGGAACGCCAGGCTCATCCCGCGATGCCTCTCAGCATGCTGGCCTGCCCGGCCGAAGGCCATTTCGCCGCAACGCAAAAAAAGATCGACTACCTCGCTTTCTGGATTTCAAAGGCGATGTACTACCGCCTTCCCCGCCACGCCGGCCAACCCTTACGCCCGGTCGATCCCCGCCACACCGGCTGGCTAATGGAACACTGGCAGCAAAACCAAATCTCGACCGCGGCGCCATCCTCCGCACAGTCGCCATCCTCCGCGCCCGTGGGCAGCTACAAAGGCGACCCCGCCCAGGCCTTTTGGTTCTTCGACCGCGAAACCGTAGACTCCACCCGCAAATACGAGTCGGCCTACCGCTCGATGAAAACACCGCTATTGGGCTATATCCAAAAAGGCGACACTGTAAAACAACAAAACACCCACCTGCAGGTCGAGCTATCCTGGCAGCCCGAAGCCGACGGAATACAATTCATCCTTCATCCCGCCTTCCTCGACACCGTCCCCGGTGAATCGCCGCGCCCCGCCATGTGGACCGGCCTCCCGGTAGGCGCCCATGCGCCACATCCCGATGATGCCTCGAAAATAACCATCGCCCGTGTCGTCGGCCCATTCCGGCAGATCGACGACACCCTGTTCGAACTCTCATTGCAAAAGGAAACGCCGGCCTTTCTGGCCGCGCTGGACACCGCATTTGTTGACACGCATCGTCCGCTGGTCTTTACATTCATAGCAACCTTCCCTGGCGACGGAATATTCAAACCCGCCGTGCAACAGGCCGAGATGGCCGCGCCCGCCGTATACACCCAAGGAACTCCCCAAACCATCACCTTCGATTCGATCTCCGACCGCACGGACAAGCAACCCATTCCGCTCCATGCAACCAGCGACGCCGGTCTGCGTGTACACTTCACCGTGATCGACGGTCCGGCCATCATAAAGGAGGATACACTTTATTTGACACAAATGCCACCGAAGACCCGCTACCCGGTGAGAGTCACGGTGGCGGCATGGCAATATGGACGCAGCACCGAACCAAAGGTTCAATCCGCGCCGGTCGTCGTCAGAAGATTTCACATCACAACTGTATCAACGGTATCCCGCTCTCGGCATCCATCTTCCGCTGCATCCAGCCCGGCGATTCGGTGAGGATGATCTCCAGCGTCGGATGCGTCACCGCTTTGATGAGATGACCACCACATGCCGCTCCATCCCGCTTCCCCAACACCACATGCGCATGAACCTTCGGCTTGCCCTCGTACATGCTGATATCCCCCATCATGCTTAAGACCTCCGTCTGTTCAGCGATCCGGATATGTATATAGTCCTTGATGCCGAAATCGAAAAAGCCCACCTCCGCCTCGCTAAAGGCGCCAACGGCCGTGAACCTGCAGGCCTGCAGTATCTCTTTAGTCGCGAATTTCTTGAGCTCCTCCATGGGATCTTCGCCATCCTGTAGGATCAATGCAAACGTCTTCTCCGGCCCGCGGTTTAGTAGTTTACTTTGCATAGGTTCTTTTTTACGACACTGTAACCATCTCTCTGCACGCCTCCGAACACGCCTTGCAGGCCTCCGCGCAGATGCGGCAATGCTCCATCCCCATGGCCGCATGTTTGCTACACTCCTCGGCACACGCATCACAGATATCCGCACAAAGCTGACAATACGATTCGGCGAACTTGGCGTCCATCTGCATCATCGTGACGGCGGACTGGCATGCGGCCGCACATTCGCTATCCAGCCGGATACAATCCCTCAACGCATGCACATCGTCCTCTTCTAAACAGGCGTCCGCACACTGATGACACATGGCCGCACAATACGTACACGTTTCGATACAGGCTTGAAATTTTGCGTAAGACATAACGATAAATTTTAGCAGATTTATCGGCTATCCGCCAAATAATTATGCCACGCCTGGCACAGTTATTTCGCCCGACCTATATAAATACATCCTTATGCCAACGATCACGAAGAAAAAAAGCGCGCGAAGGGCCGGCCATCCGTCGGGCCGCCGGCGCCCCACTGCCTCGGGCGCCCGCCCGGCTTCCGCAAAACGAACAGCCTCAAAAAAGAACCTTGGCGCGTCTTTTAATAAACTAAAATCATTCAACCTCCAACTCTACTCCGGCGTCCAGATCGGCCGCGGCCACCACTGGCACTACGACGCCGGCGACTGGAAAGAGACCAAGATCACCCCCGATCTATGGGAGATCTCTTACGCCGTCACGAAAAGGCGCGTAGGGAAGGCCCCCGACTTCTCCGGTGTGCCCGTCGGCACGGAATATCATTGGTATATCCTCGCACATCAAACGGCCGCCAAGCTGAATGCAAATGATTACGATACAAAAATGATGGGCCTCAAATTCAAAATCGCCCATAAACGGGCGGACAAGGGAAAATGGAGCGCCTCCGGTCCCACCCAGCGCAAATACCTCATCAAATTCCTCAAGGAATATATCGAACAGTTGGAGAAAACACCCGTAGAGCTGGAATTTGAGTACAACGGCCAGAAATACAAAGGCGAAGGCATTCCCGTCACCCAAACCTGCACAAAAGGCTTCTGTTACGAACTGGACATCAGCCTCAACAACGAAATCCTCGGGATCATCCGCTATGGCAAAAGCGGCTGGAAGATGGACCTCGTAAAAGACCAAAAGCTCATCGACGCTATCGGCGCAGAAGTCATGAAATGGTTTGAGTAGCCTCCCGCGCTAGGGCACAAATTTCCCACGGCAACATCCATGCCCACTGTGCCAGCCGGGGCATGCGAATTTGTGTCACACTATAAAGTCAACTATGGAAGTAATAACCCGCAGAAAAGCAATTCGCAGCATTGGCACCGGGCTCGCGGTGATAACGGCAGGCCGCACGTTAGGAACACCCACGGCGCCGAAAGCAACAAAGAATCCCATTATCGTCAAACCCGGCCCCCTGGTCGACCCCACGACAAAATATCCCAAACCGCCCTTCGCCGGGCAGACCCAGGAATGGCCCGGTCTAGCCGGAAAAATGGATCCCCGCCCCGACCATGGCGAGAAAAGTTACAAGGGTTCAGGCCGCCTGCATGGCCGTAAGGCCCTCATCACTGGCGGTGACTCCGGGATGGGCCGCGCCGCCGCCATTGCCTATGCCCGCGAAGGCGCCGATGTGGCTATCTCCTATTATCCCACCGAGGAGCCGGACGCAAAAGAGGTCATCGAGCTCATCAAGGCAGAAGGCCGTAAGGCGATCCCCCTCCCCGGCGATATCCGGGATGCCACTTGGTGCAAGAAAATGGTGGAGCAGGCAGTCGACGGTCTCGGCGGTCTGGATATCCTCGTCAGCAATGCCGGCCGGCAACAAGCCCATAAGTCCATCCTCGATATCTCGGACGATCAGTTCGATTGGACCATGAAGACAAATATCTACGCGCCATTTTGGATCATTAAGGCGGCCCTGCCCCATATGCAACCCGGCTCCGTGATCATCGGCACGACCTCCGAGCAGGCCTACGATCCTTCCCCCGATCTCTACGACTATGCCCAAACTAAGGCCGCGACGATGAACTATGTAAAATCACTGGCAAAACAGCTCGGGCCCAAAGGTATTCGCGTGAACGGTGTCGCCCCCGGTCCCATCTGGACCCCGCTCCAGGTCAGCGGCGGCGCGACCCAGGAAAAATTAAAGCAGTTCGGCGGCCAGACACCCCTCGGCCGGCCCGGCCAGCCTGCCGAACTGGCATCCATCTATGTCCAGCTGGCGGCGGATGATGCGAGCTACGCTAATGGCCAGGTCTACGGCGCGGCCGGCGGCTCCGGCCAACCATAAGCCAGCCCCAACCATAAGCCAGCCTCAACCGTAAGCAACAAAAAAAGCCCCCAGTACAAGGCTGGGGGTTAGAAGTTCGGCGTGCTACGCCCAATCAGTTGAAGGCTGAAAAGGGTTTGGCGGAATGGTACCTCAGGAAACGGATCAAAAGATTATATCATTTGAACAGCTTGTTTTTACGAATCCAGGCGGAAAAGACGGGGTACGCAGTGAGCGGTCATCTTTTCACAGCCGACCATAGGGCCGCTATTATTGAAACGATCTTCTGGCCATGAAATTATCTTACAGCACATTAGAATGTTGGAAATAAGCAAAAACAACTATAATTTGACCCTCGGAGGGCAGTAAGCGCAGCGCAGCTTATCTTTGCGGCCTCAGTTCACGCCATGCTTCTTTTCGCCATCATCGCCATTAGTTTTATCGCTACCCTGGTCCGTTCCACCTTTGGCTTCGGCGAATCATTGGTTGCCGTTCCCCTCTTCGTACTCTTCATCCCGATCCACATCGCCGTACCCCTGAGTGTCCTGATCTCGATTTTCGTGGCCGCCGTAGTCGTGGTCCAGGATCATCGCGAAATACATTTCAATAGCGCGAAATGGCTCATCATCTATGCCTTCCTGGGCATCCCGCTCGGTCTTCTCTTGTTAGTTTATGGTGACGAGTACTGGACAAAGATCGGCCTCGGCGTGTTGATCATCATGTATTGCCTCTATTCACTCACGGCGACCAATACCCTACGGCTGAAGCATGATAGCCGCGGCTGGCTCTTCGTCTGCGGCTTTCTTTCGGGTATCCTCGGCGGCGCCTATGGCCTCAACGGCCCACCCCTCGTAGCCTATGGCAATGCTCGCGGCTGGAGCGCCAAACATTTTCGCGCCACCCTCCAGGCCTATTTCCTTCCCGCCAGCCTCTTCGGCGTCGCCGGCTACGGTTTCCGCGGTCTCCTCGGTTGGCCCGTCTTCAAACTCTTCCTCTTTTCCCTTCCCGCCATCATCCCCGCCATCTTCCTCGGCCGTTATTTCAACCGCCGCCTCCACGGCGCCTCGTTTTTCAAATACGTCTACTGGGGCCTCATCGTCATCGGCTGCCTGCTCTTGCTACACCGCTAAGGATTTCTCGCCGGTGGTAACGGGCGCCGGAACGATGTTCTGATTAACGCGGAAGAAATTGTCCGGATCGTATTTACGTTTGATCACCGCCAAACGATCATAATTTTGCCGGTAACTGGCTTTAATACGATCCTGCCCTTCGTTCATGATAAAATTCAGATAAGCTCCGCCCGAAGAATAAGGATGCGTAGCTTCCCAATAGTCCTTGCACCAGGTGGTGATCTTGTCCGCATTGGCGGCATCGGCGTCGACGCCAATGATCACGCCTGCATATTTGGCGTCCCTGTAAGCCCAGGGAGTAGCATCGGAACCTACTCTTCCGGCTGCGCCGCTGATGGGGTAAAGGTGCATTTGGGATAGCGGCGTCGGGATCTTCCGTCCAAAGGCATAGTGCTTCTCCCGTACTTCCGGTCCGAGCTCATTAAAGAAATCGGCGCGCCAATACCATTGGAGACCCGGTGGGAACAGGCCATCGAACATGCGCTGGATGGCAGGATAAGGCATGGGACCCATGTGCTCGAAGATTGGTTTTTTGGCCCTTACGGGTTTGAAAATATCTTCGGCCTGCAACAAATCGCCGGCGTAGCACCAGACGATGCCGCAAAAATGTTTGTGATGAAGGCTCTCCGGAAACGGCGGCCCGGGGATCGTGAGAACGGCAATAAAGCCATTGAGGTCGTCGGGCGCTTTGTTGATGAAGTCGTGGTACCACTCCATTATCTCTTCCGTTTGGTCAACTGGCCAGAGTGTTACACCGCCAAAGATCTCGCTCACAGGATGCGCCTGGAAAAGGAAGGACGTAACGATCCCGAAATTGCCGCCGCCTCCGCGAACAGCCCAGAAAAGATCCGCATTTCTGCTGGCGTCGGCGATGGCAACCGTCCCGTCCGCCAGGACCATCTCTACCTCCAGCAAATTATCGATGGTCAACCCATATTTTCTCGACAGATAGCCGATCCCACCCCCGAGCGCTAAACCGCCTATGCCGGTTGTGGACAAGATCCCGGCTGGTACCGCAAGACCGAAAGCATGCGTTGCGTGATCTATTTCTCCAAGTGTATTGCCGCCGCCTACCCGGACCTTGCCGGTAGAAGGGTCGACGGTGGTGTATTTTATTCCGGCCAGGTCGATGACCATTCCGTTGTCGCACAAGCCAAGGCCGCCGCCGTTGTGCCCTCCGCCCCTGACGGCAACAAGCAGTTCATGTTCCCTGCCGAATTTGACGGCGTAAATGACGTCGGCGACATCCCTGCATTGGACGATCAAGCCGGGCCGTTTGTCGATCATTCCATTGTAAACCTTGCGTGCCTGATCGTATTTTTCATTCGAGGGAAGGATAACCTCGCCGCTGATCCGGGAGACGAGGCTTTCGATGGCGGAAGCATCGAGACTGCTAACTGCATTTGCCATAATAAAATGTGTTTGACGCCTTAAAATTTGGTTGAATGGCTCAAAGATAATTTTAGCAAACCCCGCTGTCTACTACAATTGGATCAAATGTTCGCAAATTTGAGTCAGTGCCGCTCTGTCGAGGTCAATCGGCCGGCTCCGCAAGATAATCGGAAGGCGTGCGGCCGTATTGTTGCTGAAAGCATTTTGAAAAATAGGACGGGCTGTTGAAGCCGGTCTCGAAAGCGACTTCCGAGACATTCCAGGTATGCCTGTCGAGCAGCCTGCGGGCTTCATGGAGGCGATATTCCTTTAGGAAGGTATTGGGCGACTTGCCGGTGAGCGAGACCAGCTTTCGATAGAATTGGGATCTGCTGCAGCCAATCGGCTTTTCGAAATCATCGACTTTCACATCGGCTTTTTTCCAGGCTGATTCGGTAAAATCCATTAAGGCCGTGAGGAATTGCTGGTCCACGGGACTAAGGCAGTGGGTCTTTTTCCGGTCGGGAAGACCGCGTGGCATTTCTTTGTCATAGAGTTCCCTGACCTCGGAAGAAAGAATGATCTCGCCTTTGACGATGCGGCACATCCGTTCCACCAGCCGGATGGCATCTTCAAAGATCGCAGGTTTATCGGTCACCGGTTCTCCGGCGCTAAGGCCGATCTTGACGGAGGCACCCATATTCTTCAATGCTTTGTTCTTTTCGAACTGCAGCCGGATCTCGAATGCCGCCTGGATGGCATTGGCCACCGATCTAAAGGAAGTAACCAGGTGGTTGTCGTTTCTTCTGACAAGTTTTCCTTCGAAGGCGGGGAATAGGTCGAGCATCGTTTGGCCAAATCGTTCGACGAGGAGATCGGTGCGTTCGGACACGCGTGGTACCATCGAAGGCGGCTCCAGCAGTACCAGCATGACGACCCTGAACGCCGACTCGTCAATGGTAGTTGGCGCATCCGGCCCGTTTTTCTCAGGATCCTGAATCCTTCCGAGAAAGGCTTCAACCAGGGCAGGGTTGACTTCGATGATGCGGTTGGGAACCTGGCCATGGGCATGGTTGTGCATGGCCGTGATCGCGGTGACATCGGGCGCTTCGATGAGACAAAATGCAGTGTTACGGTGTTCATCGCACCAATAGGTTAGTCCCCGACAACCGAACCGGTCCTGGATCTTCAGGTCCTGTTGATGGAGTTCGGCCACCTGTACCGCCGTTACATTTTCGGGGAGGTCATGACGATCCATATAAATAGGCATAAGGCTAATTTAACTATTTCCCTGAAAATTTTTCGTTGTATCTTTATACCATTGCAGTTCCGCGCACTCATATTATCCCTTTGCACCCTGTTCTACCTGGTAGAATACGCGGCGGTACCGAGCATACTGGCACAGTCGTCGGCTTCCTGCTCAAATCCATCGGCGCCACATACTGAAACTTGCTGTCACCGGCCTTCAAAACCCGAAGAAAAGCAATGCCCGGGGAAACGATGCAACCCGTTAGCGGAGTGCTGCTTGAATTGCCCTTTCTGCTATGTGACACTGCTGCCCGCGCAATCGCCGACGCAACAGCAGGAACGCAAGAAAACCGAATACAACCTCTGGTCCTCCTCCTATATCTATCTCTATCACGCCTCCTGTTGGAAACCGCCCAGTGCCGCATAGCGCATAAACGATCACAGAACATTCATTCCATAATAATTTTAACTCGAATAATATGAGAAAGGCATTTTTATTGGCCCTCACGGCCGCATTGCTGACCAGCCCCGCTGCATTTGCAAATGGCGGAAAGGCAAAAAAGCAAACTTGTACCCATTGCACCAAACAAAACTGCACCGGCCAGAAATGTGACCAATGCTGTAAGAATGGGCAATGTAAAAAGGGATAATTCTTCCCGGATAGTTATCAGGACGGCTCCGCCTCGGCGGGGCCGTTTTCATTCGGAGCCGGCAAGATCTCCATGATATCCGCAGCCGGGGGAACACCGGCAGTATCCGCAGATGTATAGGGCGAGTTTCTGCCCCACACCAAAGGCAGCATCTCGAGTTGCTCTTTTTCCGTTAACGACTTATAGATGACAATCAATCGATTCCTCATTTCCTGCAGCGTTTCATGCGGAGTAGTCTCCAGGCAAGCAACAAAGGTCTTGACTTCGGTGATAAGCAGCTTCCGCAATGCTGTGGCGGACAATTGATCAAAGGGTTCATCCATTGTTATAATGCTAATGAGAAGAATCGAAATGGCATGCAAACCGCTTACCCAGGGACCTCCAGGCATCTGACACATTCCGATAAGACGATCTGTTGAATGGAAACCGCGCCTGCATCCCCTCAGGCGCCTTTGGTACGATTTTGCTTTAAGCACAAAAAACGCGCCGTATTTGGGTATTTTCAAAAAAAGTCCCGCGGTAGCTGAACTTTTCGATATTTTATAAAGTATACTTGACGGCCACACTGATAACCCGCCCCTCCAGCGGCGCATAGATCTCGTTGAACACGGGGTCCTGCGGCGTGCCCGTAAAAAGCGGACCAAACCGGCTTTGCCGCGAATCGGTGAGATTCTCCACATTCAACAAGCCCCCCCAATGCCCCCAGCTGCGCTGCACCATGACATCGAAGGTCCAGAAATCCCGGCCAGCCACGCCATTATCGAGCATCTGCCCACTGGTATAAAATCCTTCGACACCCGCCTTCCATTTGGGTTCGGCTTCATACACCACACTGGTCGATAGCCTGCTGTGCGGTGTCAACGGAAGCTGTGGGCTGCCCGGCAAGTATTCCTGTCGCGCCTGCGTATACGTATAGCCAACCTGTAGTGTCAGGTCGTCCTGTGTCAACCGAACGTTCGTCTCGGACCCGTAAGCCGCCACGGGACCGGGTGCGTTAATATAGTACAACCAGCCGCGTTGCAGACTATCGGCCTGTGGGATCAATGCATGATCCAGCCGGGTGTAATAAAGATTCTCGTCGGCGGTGAAATAAAGGTCGTCCCCTAAGCGTCCCTTGTAAGCGACGGCGAGATTCGCGCTGGCGGACCGCTCCGCCTGTACACTCGAGGCGATAGGATAGCCCTGCTGATAAGCGTCTTCCTCATCGGAAGCATTGAACACTGTCGGTAGTTTATAAGCCAGCCCTCCACCCAGGCGGAAACTAAGATCCTTCAAGGGTTTATACAGCAATGCGAGCCGGGGCAAAAAGTACAAGAGATGCTCCACGTCACCACGCGCGCCAGCCTCGACGGTGAACTGCCGGGATAACGCCCAGTCATCCTGCGCGAAGACACCCACGGTGTTATGCGTATAGCCGAGGACTGCATGCGGCGCGGCGGGCTGGAACTCGTCGGTGATCAGGTCAGCTCCGGCGACAAACGTATGCGCACCGCTGATGCTGCTGTAGCTGCCTTCCGTAAAAGAGGAGATCTCGGCCCCCGAGAAACCGGTGGAGATCAGGGACGCGGTACTGTCGGCACCGCCCGTAGTCTGTCCGATCGACCGGTAAAAATAAGCCACGGAATTCTTCAGCGAAAACGTTTGTTGATGTGCCGCCTTATGCGTCAGCATGAGCTGATAGTAATCCCGGTCGGTATGATTTTGCTGCAGGAACGGATGGAGGTCGCTAACGTCATGACGTACGGCCTCCAGATCCCCGCCATCGCGGTCTTCGGTGGAGACATTGATACCCAGCCGGAGCGTTGTGCTGTCGTCCGGATACCAAAAGAACGTCGGCGCAATCGTTCCCTGACGCACCTTGGGCAGATCGGTAAAACCGTCGTTATTGACGTCGGTGGGTGTTTGGCGGCTGACCGTTCCCGTTACCGTCAGGCCCGTATACTTTCCCCGGTGGCTGTAAAAGGCGCCGAGATCGGTGCCCCCCTTGCTGGTTTGATTCACGATGGCGTTGAAATGAATGGCCGTATCAGGATGGCGGCTGATGAGATTGATGATGCCGGCAATGGCGTCACCGCCGTAGAGCGCAGAACCTGCTCCTTTGATGACTTCGACCTGATGTAGGTCTAGTGGGGGAACCTGCAATATGCTCAGGCTGCCGGAAAACCCTCCATAAAGAGGGAAGCCGTCTTTGAGCATCTGGGTATATCTGCCATCCAGCCCCTGTAAACGAATGGTGACATTACCCGACATTGCGGACGTGGTTTGTACCTGTGTCCCTGACAGCTCGGTGAGCAGTTCGCGTATATTGGCCGGGGACTCGCCTATGCCCTCGTCGATATCCTCCCGGTCGATCACCTGAACGGTGATCGGACTGTTCTTTAGTAACTGATTGGTACGAGTGGAGGAAATGACCACGTCTTGCATGGTTTCGATATCCGGGTCGAGATTCACGGTAAGAATGCCCCCTTCCGCGGGCATAGTCAGAAGAACCTCTTTCTCCCGGAAACCCACAGCGGTATAAGTGAGCGAATATTTCCCCGGCTCCAGGACAGGCATGATCGCTACCCCCAGCGAATCGGCTGCCACGGTCTTGTTGACCGGCGAAATCCGGATGGTGACACCGGCGATAGGCTGATGAGTGTCGTCATTGATGATATGTATAGTGGTACGTTGTTGTGCCAGAAGAGGGCGGCTGCACAATAGCAGCAGAAGCCCGAAAAATGGTTTCATTTAAATTCTTTGCTGAGTTGATGGATCGGTGTAATAAGGTCGTTAGCGAGAGCCTGACAGCAAGGATCAAATACGGAGGTTGCACAACAAAAGCCAGCGCGGAGTGGAGCAGGGTGGGGGAGATAACGACAGATTTCTCGCAGGCCGGGCCACCGGCGCCATGCCCTGCTCGTAGTTAGCGACGGCCTTTTGACTTTGGTTGGTCTGAGCACTTACGGCCAGTTCAACCGTTGTCGTCTGTTGCGCGGCTGCTTGCTCCGGAACAACCCGCTGACCACCGCTCCATTCGAGCGAGCTCAGGATAAACAACGCCCAGGCGGCGATCAGCATCCCTTGACGGAGATATTTTCGGCCAAACATCCAGGCCTTTTCGAGCCTCGCCGGTAGCTCGAACGTCCCGGGTACCCGGGCAACGGCCTCGCCAAAGCTGATCACCTGTTCGATAAGCCCCGTAAAAAGCACAAAAAGACTCGAAAGCAGATTTCCCTTTCGTGTCAAAGTAGGTAGGGTCAATTGGCGGATAACCCGCATGCCGAGTGTGAGGAGATCGGTGATCAAAGTTGCTACCGGGCGGAAATATGGTCGGAGCTTTTTCAACTGGTGAAAGAACAAAGCTAGAGCAGGATTCTGGAGATTTCCTGAAACGCTCCGACCTTTGGATCTCACCTCTTTCGCGCGGATTTCTTCTTTGGTGCAGATTTCTTCTTTGGTACAGATTTTTTCTTTGGCGCAGATTTCTTGCGCGATGTCGACGATTTCTTCCGCGCAGAGGCACTCTTCTTCCGTGGAGCCGATTTCTTCTTCGGAGCCGATTTCTTCTTCGGCACTTTTCCCCCGGCCTTCCGCGCCTCGGATAGTCCGATCGCAATGGCCTGCTTTCGGCTTTTCACCTTTTTCCCGCTGCGGCCGCTCTTCAGCTGGCCATGTTTCTCTTCATGCAACGCTTTCCCTACCTTGTCTTTTGACTTTTGTCCATATTTTGCCATAATTAAATGGGTTGGTTCAAGAAGCCTGTCTCAAATCTTGTGCCCGCAAGCTCATCGGCGGCTGGCATCGGCTTTGATTACATGCTCACATGGAGAGAAAACACCGCCGCAGGAATATTCTTTTGATCATAATAGGATCTTTGGTCATCATCCTTATTGCTTTTCGCATCGCCCTACCTTACATCTTACTGAGATTCGTGAACAGGGAACTACAGACCATCCCCGGCTATACCGGCCATGTCGACGACATCGACGTTCACCTTATTCGCGGAGCTTATACCATCAGGACGATAAAACTCGACAAAACCGGGGGTAAGATACCCGTGCCCTTCTTCTCTGCCGAGGTTATCGACCTTTCCGTGGAATGGAGCGCCATCTTTCATGGCCGCATCGTAGGCAAGATCATCGTGCGGCATCCGATCCTTAACTTTGCCAAAGGCCCCACCGAGGAAACCTCGCAAACCGGGATCCCTACCAAGCCCTGGACAAAAGTGGTCAGCGACCTCATGCCGCTAAAGCTCAACCGCTTCGAGATCTTCGATGGGGAGGTCCACTACCGCGATTTCTACAGCAGCCCCAAGGTCAATATCTACGCGACCGATATCCATATCCTCGCGGAAAACCTCTCGAACGCAAAACACCAAAAAGAAGAATTGCCCAGCACCGTCGAAGCCACCTGCAACGGCATCTATGGCGGACATGCGACCCTGCACATGAAAATGGATGCCCTTAATCAATATCCTACCTTCTCGGCCAAAGCTGAGCTCATCGATATGGACATTACAAAGCTCAACGATTTCCTTAGCGCCTATGCCAAGCTCACAGTCCGGTCGGGCACTATCAGCATCTATACCGAAGCCGCCGCCAAAGATAGGAAGATCACCGGCTATACGAAGCCGATCATCAAAGACCTGCATGTGGTCAACTGGAAAGACGACAAAGGCCATCCGCTCAAGCTGGCCTGGGAAGGCCTGGTCGGCGCCGTCGCCTGGGTCGTCAAAAACCACGGCAAAGACCAGCTCGCCACCCGCGCGGAATTCTCGGGCGATCTCAAAGACCCCAATTTCAACACCTGGTACATCATCGGTCAGCTCTTGCGCAACGGATTCATCCAGGCCCTGTATCCCGCCCTCGAGAACGACATAAACATCAATTCCGTCAACGATGTAAAAGGCGGCACCAAAATGGGCAAGTTGTACGAAGGCTCCAAAGGCCCCGGCGCCGGCAAACAAGAAAAGAAGTCGCGCAAAGAAATGCGCAAAGAGAAAAAAGAAAAGAAAAAGGACGAGAAAAAAGAAAAAAACCAACAGTAATGCCAACAGCAACACGCTCAGGCCGTTCGGCCCCACGCCGGACTAAAAAGGGTTCCCCCATGCCGGCCGCCATCTCCCCCATGCTCGCGACCCTCGTGGATACAGCACCATCCCAGCCAGGCTGGAGCTTCGAAGTCAAATGGGACGGCTACCGCGCCATTGCCCGTTGCGACAAGCAGGACGTCCATCTCCTGTCCCGCAACAACAAATCCTTCGACGATAAGTTCTACCCCATCCGGGAAGCCCTCGCTGCGCTGAAGATCCGTGTCATCCTCGACGGCGAGATCACCGTCCTCAAACCCGACGGATCCTCGAGTTTCGGTGCACTACAAAACTGGCGCAGCGAGGCGGACGGCGAACTCATCTACTATATCTTCGACATTCTCTGGGTCGACGGGCAAAATATGATGGACAAACCGCTCTCCGAACGCCGCGCCCGGCTAACCACCATTCTCCCCAAAACCGGCCCCATCCGCGAAAGCCGGAGCTTCGACACGACGCCGGAAGACTTCCTCAAAGCCGCAAAGGACATGGGTCTCGAAGGGATGATCGCTAAACGGCTCGACAGCCCCTATAAGCCCGGCGACCGCGGACAGCTGTGGCTAAAGATCAAGGTCCAGCAACGCCAGGAAGTCGTCATCGGCGGTTACACGAAGAACGACGACTCCCCAAAACCCTTCAGCTCCCTGCTCATCGGCGTCTACAATGGGAAACAGCTCGACTACATCGGTAAGGTAGGCACCGGTTTCAATGAGAAATTGCAAAAAGACATGATGCAAAAATTCAAATCCCTGCAGATCAAAAAGTCTCCTTTCTCCACCGTTCCCAACGTCAACGAACCCTCCCGGTTTCGCCCCAACCCGCCGCATGCCGAAGTGTACTGGCTAAAGCCAGATCTCGTCTGCGAGGTGAGCTTCGCCGAATTCACATCCGATGGCGTCTTGCGACACCCCTCCTTCGTAGGCCTCCGCGAAGACAAATCGCCCAAAGAGGTCCATGCCGAACACGCAAAACCTACGGCATCTGTCGCCCCCGAACGCGCCCCCGCCAAAGTCCCCAAGCGCTCCCGCAAAACCACCAGCCAGGGCCTAACCCTCACCCCCGCCACTGCCCGCGAACGCCGCACCCTTCTCAACCCCACCGAACAGACGCAGGTGCGCAGCGTCAGCGGCCACGAGCTCAAATTCAACAACCTCGCCAAGGTCTTCTGGCCCAAAGAAGGATATACTAAACGCGATCTCCTGAACTACTACTACCAGGCCGCGCCGTATATCCTGCCCTATCTCAAAGACCGGCCTCAATCGCTTAACCGTTTTCCAAACGGCATCGAAGGCAAAAGCTTTTACCAAAAGGATGTCACGGCAACGGCCCCTCCCTGGGTCAAACAGTTCCCCTATCATACCAGCACCGGCGAGGACAAGAACTTCCTCGTCGTCGAAGACGAGGCCAGCCTGCTCTGGATGGCCAACCTCGGCGCCATCGAGATGAATCCCTGGAACAGCACCGTCCAAAAACCGGATAACCCCACCTGGTGCATCATCGACCTCGACCCTACAGAGCAGAACACCTTCGAACAGGTGATAAGAACGGCCCAAACGACAAAACAAGTCCTCGACGAGCTAAAGATAACCGGCTACCCCAAGACCTCCGGCTCCACAGGCATCCATATCTATATTCCCATGGCCGCCAAATACACCTACGAAAAATGCCAGGCCTTCGGAAAATTGATCGCCACGCAGGTACACCAGCGACTGCCGCGCTTCACCAGCATCGAACGCCTTACCGACCGGCGCAAAGGCTGTATCTATGTCGACTACCTGCAGAACAGGCCCAAGGCGACCCTGGCCGCGCCCTATTCTGTCCGCCCCAAACCCGGGGCCACCGTGTCCATGCCCCTGCATTGGGAAGAAGTAAAGAAAGGGTTGAAGATGAAACAGTTTACACTCAAAAACGCTATGGCCAGAATTAAAAGTGAAGGCGACATTTTTAACCCGGTATTGCAAAGGACGTCTGTCCCGAAAACCTTAGATTTGTAGAATGACAACATTCCCCTTCAGGACGATTGCGGCCACCACGCTGCTCCTCGCGCTTTTGCGCCCTGCCCAGGCCCAGAAAACTAACTGGCAGAACATGGACCTCCAAAAGGACACCGTCTTTGGCATCAGCACGGAAAAAGCATACTCGGAATTATTACAGCATAAAAAATCGCATCCCGTAGTCGTCGCCGTTATCGACGGCGGTACCGACACCGCTCACGAAGACCTCAAAGCCGTCATCTGGGACAATCCCAAAGAAATACCCGGTAACGGCATCGACGATGATCACGATGGTTACATCGACGACGTTCACGGTTGGGACTACATCGGTGGCCCCAAAGGCGACGTGGATCACGACAACCTCGAAGTCGTCCGCCTCATCCGCGAACAAAGATCATTCTACGACAGCCTCGAAAAAGCCGGGACGATACCCGATCAATACAAAAAGGGGTACGATACCTACCAAAAGATGCAGGCCGAATACGAAAAGGCCGTCGCTAATGCCACACAGACCGTCGATGGCATTTCCCGCTTCAAAGAGATCCTCGATTCCATGGTCATAAAAATGGGGAAGGATTCACCGACCGTGGCCGACTTCACCGCGTATACTCCCGCCAGCGGCCCGGAACAACGCGTCAAGATGATCCTCGTCAGCAACTTGCAAAGGGGGATGTCTTATTCCAGCCTCGTTAGCGAAGGTATCGACGGCCCCCTCAAACACTTCCAGGACGAGCTGAAATATCATCTCAATATCGACTACGATCCCCGTTCCATCGTCGGCGACGATTACAACAACACCGGCCAGCGCGATTACGGCAACGCCGATGTCACCGGCCCCGACGCACTCCATGGTACCCATGTCGCAGGCATCATCGGCGCGGTACGGAGCAATGGCATCGGCATCGACGGTATTGCAAACGATGTTCGCATCATGGTCCTCCGCGTCGTTCCGGACGGCGACGAAAGGGACAAAGACGTAGCCAACGGTATCCGCTATGCCGCCGACCATGGAGCCAAAGTCATCAACATGAGCTTCGGTAAGGGCTGGTCCAAGGACAAGGCGGTGGTAGACTCTGCTGTTAAATATGCCATCAGCAAGGATGTGCTCCTGGTCCATGCCGCGGGTAACGACGGCAAAGACCTCGACGATCCGGATAATCCCAATTTCCCCAATCAATACTATGCGGACAGCAGCGGGACCGCCGATGCCTGGATTACCGTGGGTGCCAGCGGCTATACCGACGACTCCACCCTTGTGGCCTCATTCAGCAACTATGGTAAGAAAAGTGTAGACGTATTTGCACCCGGCGTAGAGATCTATTCCTCTGTCCCCGGCTCGAAATATACCCGCGAAAGCGGCACCAGCATGGCCAGCCCCGTGGTGACCGGCCTCGCCGCCCTCATCCGTGAATACTATCCCAAGCTCAAGGCTAACCAGGTCAAACAGATTATCATGGAGTCGGTAGTAAAACCCAGCCATACAGTCGTCATCGGTCATGGCGAAAAACGCCTGGTCGTCCATCTGAGCGATATCTCGGTCTCCGGCGGCGTCGTCAACGCCTACCAGGCCCTGCAGCTGGCCGAACACTTCCGGCGCTAACCGAAAGGCCCGGCCCCTATTTTACGGCCACCAGGTCGATCTCCACCAGCGCATCCTTGGGCAAACGGCTCACCTGCACCGTCGTCCTGGCCGGCTCGGGCGGCGGGAAATAGTTGGCATAGACCTCATTCATGGCCACGAAATCGTTCATGTCATGGAGATAGACATTGACCTTTACGACATCGGCAAATCCATAGCCTGCCGCTTCCAGCACGGCTTTGATATTATCCAGCGCCTGAACGGCCTGCGCCTTGATGCCACCATGGACGATCTGGCTATCCTGCATGCCGATGCTCCCGGATACATAAAGATGCACGCCTTGCGCCTTGATGGCCTGTGAAAAGGCTCCTATCGGCGCAGGGCTATGCTTGGTAAAAACAGCTTCCTTCATAACGAGTCAATTATTTTTCAATGGAGTTATGCAGTCGGCAATGCCTCGTGTCATATGTTGGTGATTGGGGTTTTTTATACCTCAGGCATGGAGGATCTCTCCATTGGCAAAGGCCCAGTTCTCCCAGGAAGTCTCCTTGAAGACCACAAAAACGTCGTTGGGCTCGATACCCACCGTCTTCAACTGCGCCACCAGGCTACCCAGGATCTTCTTCTTGACCTTCACACTCCGGCCCACCGAAAGCAGGATCTCGATCACCGTGAATGCACCGGTACGCGGCTTGTTGAGATCGGGATAGTTGTTGTCATAAATAAAATCTTCGGCTTCGAGATCGATAAAACGCTGAAAACGATCTGCGACAGGAACTCCCGTCTCCACCAATGCGGCCTGAATGGCGTCTCCGATCTTTTTCTTTTGCTCTGCTGTCCTTCCTTTTACTTGCGTGATTGTAACTAACGGCATATGTTGCGGTTTGCCCTAAAGTTAGGATATTTGCGGCTATGGAAGACCCGCTCACCCGCTATCTTCAGAATTATCATCCCATTCACGCAGACCACCGCCGGCTCATCCTCGACGCCTTCGGACAAAAAACGGTTCACGAAGGCGACTATCTCTTTCGGTCCGGTCATGTCTGCCGCCATCGCTTCTTCATTTGCGACGGCGTGCTCCGCATCATGGCGGCCAACGACAAAGGCGTCGAGGTCACCCACTATTTTCTGAAGCCCCTTCAGTTCTGCACTATCCTTCAAAGCTTCAACGACGGAACGATCGCACACACCAACATCCAGGCCGCCTGCGACACCACCGTTCGCGCGATCGGCAAAGACTCCCTTCTCGCACTCTATCAAAAGATACCCTGGCTCGAACCCACCATCGACGAGATCACTCAGCAGGCCCTCCTCGACAAGATCGAACTCACCAACCGCTTCCACGGCGTGGATTCTACCAACCGCTATCGCCTCTTCCTCGAACTCCAACCCGAGATCGCCCGCCGCGTCTCCCTCACCGACATCGCCTCCTATCTCGACATCACCCCGCAATCCCTCAGCCGCATCCGCCGCAACATCCGCCAGTAATCCGATTTCCCATCAAACTTCGCCGACCCCGACACCAGCGTTTTTTGCGCTCATTCCCCTCATTTTTTTCCGCCGAAGATATTTTTTCTCCTGACCTTTGTACACACACACCAACCCACAAAGCCCGATTCTATGAACACTAAATTGTATCTATCATCTTTAACATTTTTTTCTTAATCATAATAACATGGACTTTATATGGAAACTCCCAATATACAACTCTATAACCTGTTCCGGCAAGACCTGCATCTCACCGATGGTAAATCGCTAGAGCTTATGCACCTACTTAATAAAGAATATAAAAGCGGCGTTAAAGAAGATATCGCCGCGCTTGGCCAGTCAATGGACGCCCGATTCCAGTCGATCGAAGACTGCCTCCATGCGCACGATAAACGATTCGACGCACACGATAAACGATTCGACGCACACGACAAACGATTCGATGCCCTCGACAGCAAGATTGACAAAAACTTCATCACGCTCGACAGCAAGATTGACAAAAACTTCATCGCGCTCGACAGCAAGATCGACAAAAGCTTCATCGCGCTCGACAACAAGATCGACAAAAACTTCGTCTCGCTCGACAGCAAGATCGACAAAAGCTTCATCGCGCTCGACAACAAGATCGATCTAAAAACCGCCGAGCTCCGCACCGACATCCACCAATCACACGCCAGTATCATCAAATCACACACCACCTGGATGATCACCCTCATCCTTGCCATCATCGGGATGATCATCGCCTCCTTCTTTAAAAAATAACGTCGCCGCCCGGCCCATCGCGGCATCGAGACTGCCGAACAACCATTATAGGAACACTTGTCGTATCTTCGGTCTCACCATGGAAACACAATTGTTCGAAAAGCTGGTCGGCATTCGCAGACAATTACATCAATTCCCCGAATTGGGTTTCACCGAATTCAAGACCTCGGAAACAATAAAGGCCCAGCTCGACGAATTGTCCATTCCGGTCGAATCCATCGCCGTCACTGGTCTCATCGGTTCGTTGACAAAAGGCGTCGGCCCCACCGTCATCCTCCGTGCCGATATGGACGCCCTGCCGGTCGTAGAGCCTGCAGACGCTCCCATAAGAAGCAAAAACGAAGGCGTCATGCACGCCTGTGGCCACGATCTGCACATGACCATGCTCCTCGGCGCAGCCCATCTGCTCAAAGTCGCAGAGTTTAAAGGCACCATAAAATTCGTCTTCCAACCCTCCGAAGAAGGCAATGCCCGCAGCCCGGTAAAAGGAAAATCCGGCGGCCAGCTCATCACCGAAAGTGGAAAGCTCGACGATGGCAAGGCGATCCTCGGTCTCCATGTCCATCCCCTCCTGCCCGTGGGCACACTCGGTTATAAGACCGGCGAAGCCCTGGCCAATGTCGGCAATTTCTCCATCCGCATAAAAGGCAAAGGCGGCCATCCGGGCGCGATGAAACATGTCATCGATCCCATCGCCGTCACCGCACAGGTCATCGCTGGCGCACATGCTCTCGTAGGGCCACAACCCGATCCCCCATCCGCCGTGCTCGCCATCACCCACCTCGAAAGCCTCGCCCCGCCAAGTTTCAATGTCATTCCCTCCGAGGTCTTGCTGCAGGGCTCTATGCGCGCCCACGAATACAACGTCTATCAGGAGATCGTCGCCCGCATGCACTCCCTGTTCCAAAAGCTCGAACAACAATATCGCTGCACCATCGAGCTCGACTTCAGCGCCTACTATCCAAGTTTAATAAACGACGAATCCCTCCACGAAAAACTAAAACCCGTCCAACACCAGCTCTTCGGCGAAAAGAACATCGTGCCCAGTCTGACCTACCTCGTAGGAGAGGACTTCTCCTTCTATTCCCGCAAGATGCCCGGCCAGTTCTACTTCCTCGGTGCAAAAACTGCTCACAACGACAGCTTCTTCCTCCACCACCCCGAAGTTTCCTTCAACGAAGAATGTATAAAATATGGCGCCCCCCTGCTTGCGCAAGGCGCCCTCCGTCTCCTGCAAACGACATAGTGCCATGAAACTGACGCCGCATTACCCGATCCCTAAAAGCTCACCGAATTTTTAAAGGAATTCAAAACCGGGATCGACTCACTCGTCAAGGATTGAGCGGCCGGTTGCCCCCCGCCGCGTCCCACCGCGACCACCTCACCGATGACAATAACCGCCGGATGGGCGAGCCGGTACTCCTCCGCCATAGCAGGCAAAGCCGCCGCCACCCCTACTGCCATTCGCTGATGCGCCAGGCTCCCATGCTGAATGATCGCCGCCGGCACCTCACCCAAACCCTCGGCCAGGTAAGTGTCGGCAATCTCCCGCAGCTTCTTCATGCCCATATAGATCACCACCGTACTCCGGCTCTTCATCGCCAGCCGCAGATCGGCCGAAAGTGCTCCATCCTGTTTGGTACCCGTTAGCATCCAGATCCCATCGCTCACCCCCCGATGCGTCAACGGGATGCCACAAAGCCCCGAGGTCTGCATACTCGTGATGCCCGGAATATAGGTCACCTTCATACCGAGCTCCCGGGCCACGAGGACCTCCTCGAAACCCCTACCGAAGATAAAAGGATCACCCCCCTTCAACCTGACGATCACGCCACCCCCGGAAGCCTTCTCCGCGATCAACGCATGGATCACCTCCTGCGGCGTCGCCAAGCCATACGGCTCCTTACCCACACAGATACACTCGCAACCGGCCGGCGCCAGCTCCAGCAAAGCCCGGTTAGCCAAATGATCATATAATATGACATCCGCCCGCCCCAATACTTTCCAGGCTTTCACCGTCAACAATTCCGGATCACCCGGCCCTGCCCCCAGCAAAACCAACTCGGCGCGTAAAAAAGCATCGGAGGAATTCATATATTTTATAATTTAATATTAAATATTAAATACAAAATAAGTAAAATATCCTGTATTTATGTTGATTATTATTACGTAAGTAGTATATTTTATGGAAAAATTTCGCTAAACTTGTATTATAATATTAAATGTAATTTATTTTAATATGAGTGAATTGAAGCCCATCGCAGTCGTTATCGGAAATGGAATGGTAGGACATCGTTTCTGCGAGAAGTTGAAATCCAAAGGATTATACCGAATCATCGTTTTCGGGGAAGAACCACGCCCCGCTTATGACCGCGTTCACTTGAGTGAATATTTTAATGGGAAGTCGGCGTCCGACCTAAGCCTTCCCATGACAGGCTGGTTTGAAGACGACGAGATCGTCCTCCACCTCGGCGACCCTATCCGCGAGATCGACCGCCACCAGCGTATCGTCCACTCCGCCAAAGGGATCGTCCAACCCTACGACGTCCTCATCCTCGCCACCGGCTCATCGGCCTTCGTCCCCGACATCAACGGCATCGAAAAAGAAGGCGTCTTCGTCTATCGCACCATCGAAGACCTTAATAAGATAAAAGCCTACGCGCCAAAAGCTCGACGCGGCGCCGTCATGGGCGGCGGCCTCCTCGGACTCGAAGCCGCCAAAGCCCTCCTCGACCTCGGCGTCCCCGAGACCCACGTCGTGGAATTTGCCCCCCGCCTCATGCCCCGCCAGATCGACAGCGCCGGCAGCGCCGCTCTCGAATCCAGCCTCAAAGCACTCGGCCTTCAGCTACACCTTAATAAAGTCACCCAGTCCATCGAAGGCCGCGGCCACATCGAAGCCCTTCAGTTCGCCGACGAAAGCTGCCTCCACATCGACATGCTCGTCATTTCGGCAGGCATCCGCCCCCGCGACGAGCTTGCCCGCCTCGCCGGGCTCACAGTAGGCACTCGCGGCGGCATCGTCGTCAACGAAAAACTCCAGACCTCGGATAAACATATCTACGCCATCGGCGAATGCGCCCTCGCCCAGGGCATGATCTATGGCCTCGTAGCTCCGGGCTACGAAATGGCCGACGTGGTAGCGACCAACCTTTCCGAAGGCAACAAATCCTTCACCGGCTGGGACATGAGCACCAAACTAAAGCTCATCGGCGTCGACGTCGCCAGCTTCGGCGACCCGTTTGCTGCCGAACCGGACAGCCGCAGCATCGTTTTCGACAACCGCGCCAGCGGCGTCTACAAACGCATCAACGTCAGCGCGGACGGCAAATATCTCCTCGGCGGCGTCCTTATCGGCGACGCAAGTTCTTATAATATCCTTCTCCAGACGGTCAACAACCGCCTCGTCCTCCCGCCCAACCCCGAAGACCTCATTCTCGGCAGCCGCGACGGGGCATCGGAAGGCGCCGGCGTGATGAACCTCCCCGACGAAGCGCTTATCTGTAGTTGTGAGTCGGTCACCAAAGCGGCGATTTGCACCGCCGTCACAGAAAAAGGCGTCACCACGATGGACGCCATGAAGAAATGCACCAAAGCCGGCACCGGTTGCGGTGGTTGCGTCCCACTCGTCAAAGACCTGATCACCGGCACTATGAAAGCCGGCGGCATCTATGTCCGCAACACCGTCTGCGAACACTTCGACCGCAGCCGCCAGGAACTCTTCGATCTCATCAAGCTGCACGGCGTAAAAACCTATGAAGAAACACTTTCCCGCTGGGGCAAAGGCGACGGCTGCGAAGTATGTAAACCCGTAGTGGCCAGTATCCTCGCCAGCCTCTGGAACGAGACCATCGCCAAACAGGCCGTCATCCAGGACAGCAACGACCGCTATCTCGCCAATATCCAAAAGGGAGGAAGTTACTCCGTCGTTCCCCGCATCCCCGGCGGCGAGATCACCCCCGATAAACTCATCGTACTCGGAAAAGTGGCTAAGAAATATAAGCTCTATACGAAGATCACCGGCGGCCAGCGCATCGATCTCTTCGGCGCCCATGTCGGCGACCTGCCCGCCATCTGGGAAGAGCTCATCGAAGCCGGCTTCGAAAGCGGTCACGCCTATGGTAAAGCGCTTCGCACCGTCAAGAGCTGCGTCGGCAGCACCTGGTGCCGCTTTGGCCTCCACGACAGCGTGTCCTTCGCCATCGAGATCGAGCAGCGTTACCGCGGCATCCGCGCCCCGCATAAACTCAAAGGCGGCGTAAGCGGCTGTATCCGCGAATGCGCCGAAGCGCAAGGCAAAGACTTCGGCATCATCGCCACGGAAAAAGGCTGGAACCTCTATGTCTGTGGCAACGGCGGCTCACGCCCGCAACACGCCCAGCTCCTGGCAACCGATATCGACAAAGAGACCTGTATCCGCTATCTCGACCGCTTCCTGATCTTCTATATCCGCACCGCCGATCCCCTGACCCGCACCGCCACCTGGCTCAACAAAATGGACGGCGGCATGAGCTACCTCCGCGACGTGGTCATCAACGACAGCCTCGGCATGGGCGCGCAGTGGGAACTCGAGATGCAGGACCTCGTCGACAGCTACAAATGCGAATGGAAAGAAGTCGTCGGCGACCCCGAACTCCGGAAACGCTTCTCACATTTCGTGAATGTTCCCAGAAAAAAAGATCCCGAACTCGAATTTGACTCCATGCGCGGCCAGATCAAAGCCAAAGAATGGTAGACCGATAAAAAAATAAATTATGGCAACGACAACGATCACAGATATCAACTGGCAATTCGCCTGCAGAGTGGAAGATGTCCCCACAGAAGGCGGTGCCTGTGTCCTCGTCGAAGGCGAGCAGATCGCCATCTTTCACTTCGCCCGCCGCGGCCAATGGTACGCCACCCAGAACCTCTGCCCGCATAAGCAGCAGATGGCCCTTTCCCGGGGGATGACGGGCAGCGCCGGTGACAACAACGAACCCAAAGTCGCCTGCCCCTTTCATAAAAAGACATTCAGTCTCGAAACCGGTGCCTGTCTCAGTGGCGAAGACTACCAGATCCGCACCTATCCCATCAAGATCAAGAACGGAAAAGTTTACATCGGCCTATGATCGATTATAAACAAGCCCAACATTTGCTCGCGGATCAGGCCCGCTCCTTCGGCAGCGATCGTCGCCCCTCCATCGCCCTGCTCACCACAGGCGACGAAGTGGTCCCCGCGGCCGTCACGCCCACGGGCATCCAGATCCGCAACAGCAACCGCTGGCTGATCGACGCGGCGCTCCAAAAGAACGGCTACCATCTTTCGGCTTGTGAACATTCAACAGATGATCCGATGATATTGAAAACAAAGATAAAAACTCTCCTGTCCCACGATGTCCTCATCCTCTGCGGCGGAGTGTCTGCCGGCGACGCGGATCATGTACCCGCAACGCTCGAGTCCCTCGGCGTGAAGAAACTGTTCTATAAGGTCGCCATCAAACCCGGCAAACCCACCTGGTGCGGAACCACTTCCTGCGGTCGCATGGTTTTCGCCCTCCCTGGCAACCCCCTGGCCTGTCTCGTCAACCTGATCCTGCTGATCCAACCCTACCTGCTCGCCTGCCAGGGCCTCCGGCCCACCGAACCGCTCGGCCTCCCCATGGGCGCCTCGCGCAGGAAACGTCCTGCCTTAGACGAATTCTTCCCCGTCTACTGGCACGGCTCCCCCGCGCGCGTCGTACCGGTGTCGATCAACGGCTCGGGCGATATCCGCCTCGGCATGCAGGCAAATGCCCTGGCCCTTCACCCAGCCGGGTGCGACCACCTGGCCGAAGGAACGCCCGTATTGTGCTATTCATTCATATAGTTCCGTCTTCCGGTTGCTGCCATTTAAACCAAAACAACTGCAATGAAAAAAATCATTACCGGAATGACCACGATTTTACTATCCACCATCTCCTTTTCCGTCAGGGCTCAGCTCTCCCTCACGGGGCAATTACGCGTACGCACCGAGCTACGCAATGGCTATGGAACGCTCGAAACGATCGGCAGCAAACCAGCTTTTCTCACGTCGCAACGCGCTCGGCTGAATTTTAATTACCAGTCATCAAAACTCATCTTCCATGCCTCCGTCCAGGACGTCCGCGTCTGGGGCGCCGATGCCTCCACCATCAACAACGCGGATGGAACCCGGCTCATGGTACACGAAGCCTGGGGGGAACTGGTCTTCGCAAACAAAGCCGACAGCTCCTTCGCCCACTCCCCGGTACAATACTTCGCCGTCCGCATCGGCCGCCAGGAACTGGCCTATGATGATCAACGCCTGCTTGGCAACCTCGACTGGCTTCAACAAGCCCGCCGGCACGATGCCATCGTCTTCAAGCTGCTCGATAACGGCTGGCAAGCTGATCTCGGCGCGGCTTTTAACCAGAACACCGACGCCTTCAATTATAACGGCACCTATTACACGCCGGGAAATATCCCCGCTTACATAAAAGACAGCAAAGGCAATCTCGCTCCCGTATCCGCCGGCTATCTCCCGCTGGTCAACGCCGCCGGCCTGAGCGCCCGCACCGGCAGCCCTTCCTTCGTGATCGCGCCCAGCACTAACGGCGACAACCAGGACTACAAAGCCATGCAATACCTTTACGGAGCAAAACAATGGAGCAATACCCGCATCTCTGCGCTCCTCTTCACCGATGAATTCGGTAAATACAAGCTGGATTCGACAAAGAACATCGCCGGCAGCGACACGGGCTATATCTACGGCCGGCATTTCAACCAACCCGGCGTCAATGCACGGGTCACGGGCGGCGCCCTGCTCACCTCCGCACTCGACGGGCACGCCAACACCCTTCGCCTGCAGGCCGGCGCCTACTACCAAACGGGGCATGACCGCGATGGCTTGAACCTCTCTGCTTACATGACCACGCTTTCGCTTACCTATGCACCCGGACCGCTCGCCGGCACCGTGGGTTGGGACTATATGTCGGGTAACAACGCCTTCTCGACTTCCACCACGGATCGACGCTTTGACCCGCTTTACGGGACGCCGCACAAGTTCTGGGGCTATATGGATTATTTCTACGCCGGCACCGGCTCCGCCACCGGCGGCCTGAACAACCCCTACGCTAAAGCGAAATACACTTCTCACAACAGCCGCTTCATGCTCGAGCTCTGCTATCATTACTTCGGCCTCGCCGACGACCAAAAGGATACCAAAGGCGCCAAAGTGTCGCACTATCTCGGCAGCGAAGTAGATGGCGTCGCCGATTACAAGCTCAACAAATTCACCACCGTCGAAGCGGGTCTCTGCGGCATGTGGGCCACCCATAGCATGGAATATGCGAAAGGGATCACCCCCAACACAGCACGTCTTGATGCCTCCTGGGCCTATCTCACCATCGACATCAAACCCGATTTCCTCAAGAAGTAAAAAACACCACCATGCAAGCCAACAACAAACCTCTCGATAAGATCCGGTTATTTTCACTCGATACCATCCAGATGCGGACCTTCCACATCACATGGTTCATGTTCTTCGTTTGCTTCTTCGGCTGGTTCGGTCTTGCACCGTTGATGCCCGCCATCCGCACCGACCTGGGCCTCACCAAAGCGCAGGTAGGCAACACCATCATCGCCTCGGTATCCTCCACCATCATCGCCAGGCTGATCATCGGAAAGCTTTGCGATATCTATGGCCCGCGCAAAACCGCCATCTACCTGCTGCTCATCGGCTCGATCCCCGTCGCGCTGGTCGGCCTCGCAACGAACTATATCACCTTCCTGGTCTTCCGTCTGGCCATCGGCGTCATCGGCGCTTCCTTCGTCATCACGCAGTACCATACTTCCATGATGTTCGCAGCCCGCGTCAAAGGCACCGCCAACGCCGTCACCGGCGGCTGGGGTAACCTCGGCGGCGGCGTAACGAATATGGTGATGCCCGTCATCTTCGCAGCAGTTGTCGGCTTCGGCTATGCCCCGCATTATGCCTGGCGCTATGCCATGCTCGTGCCCGCAGCCCTTATGTGGTTTGCGGCCTGGCTCTACGCAAAATATACAAAAGACACCCCGAACGGCAATTTCGACGAGATTCGTCGAACCAACAACCCCAAAACAAAAACCAATTGGTCCATCCTCGCCGACTGGCGCATAGCCGCCCTCACCATGGCCTACGCCATGTGCTTCGGCATGGAGATCACCTTCGACAACGTCGCCTCCCTCCATTTCGTCGACACCTTTCACCTGTCTCAGCATAGCGCGGGTTTCTGGGCCGGCTGCTTCGGTATGATGAACCTCTTCGCCCGCGCCCTCGGCGGCTTCCTTTCCGATAAGGCCGGCAACCGCTGGGGCCTCTCCGGCAAAGGATCACTGCTTGCCGCCGCCCTTCTGCTCGAAGGCATCGGCCTCCTCGCCTTCGCACATGCACCAGCCTTCGGCATCGCCATCGCCTGCATGCTCACCTTTGCCCTCTTTCTGAAGATGGCTAACGGCGCCGTCTATGGCATCGTCCCCTTCGTCAACGAAAAGAACGTAGGCCTCATCAGCGGGGTAGTGGGGGCAGGCGGTAACCTCGGCGGCATGCTCTTCGGCTTCCTGTTCCGCTCCGAATCCATTACCTATACGCAGGCATTCACTTATATCGCTATCACCGTACTCATCGTGGCCGGAATCATGGCCATCACCCGCTGGCGCCCGGCCGGAAAACACGCAACCGCACCGGTCGAACCAGCCAAAGATCCGGCGCTTGCCACCACCTGATATGCACAACGCGCACCGCCATACCGAACAATTCCATTCGACCTGCTGCTACTGCGGCGTAGGCTGCGGCATCACCGTCCTTAAAGACCGTAAGGGTCGAATCACCGTCGAAGGCACACCCGACTACCCCGTGAACCGCGGCACGCTGTGCAGCAAAGGACTCAACCTCCACCACACGGTCAACGACCGGCAAGATCGCCTGCTCTATCCCCAGATGCGCGCCAACCGCAACATGCCGCTCCAACGCGTCAACTGGGACACGGCTCTCGACCGCGCAGCCGCCGTCCTCACGGCACTAATAAAAAAACACGGCCCCGACAGCATCGGCTTCTATATCTCGGGACAATGCCTCACCGAAGAATATTATATCGCGAGCAAGCTGGTCAAAGGATTTATCGGTACTAACAACGTCGACAGCAATTCCCGCCTTTGCATGAGCACCGCCGTAGCGGCGTACAAGCTGGCGCTGGGTGAAGATAGCGTCCCGGTATCCTATGCCGACGTCGAGCTCGCCGATTGTTTCTTCGTCACCGGCGCCAACCCCGCCTGGTGTCACCCCATCCTCTGGCGACGCGTAGAAGCGCACAAAGCCGCGCACCCGGAGATAAAGATCATCGTAGCCGACCCTCGCCGTACCGATAGCTGCGCCTTTGCCGATTTACACCTTCAACTTCGCCCCGGCACGGATATTACGCTGCATTACGCCATCGGCCGCCTGCTCATCGAAAACGGCGATCTCCATCCAGACTTCATCAAAAACCACACGGAAGGATTCGAATCCTATAAAACAAGAGTATTCGAAAAAACCATCGAAGAAGCGGCCGCGATCTGTGGTCTCGAGATAAAAGACATCCAAAAGGCCGCGAAATGGATCGGCGAAGCAAATGCTTATCTCAGCATGTGGACCATGGGCCTCAACCAAAGCGCCACCGGCGTCACTAAAGTTCTTTCGCTCATCGACCTTCACTTGCTCACGGGGCAGATCGGCAAACCCGGCGCCGGCCCCTTTTCTCTGACGGGTCAGCCCAACGCCATGGGCGGCCGCGAAACCGGCGGTCTCGCCAACCTGCTCCCCGCACACCGCGACCTGTCAAACCCTGAACACCGGCACGCCGTCCAAACCTACTGGGGGAGCGGTCCCATCTCGCCAAACCCGGGTCTCACGGCCACCGAAATGTTCGAAGCCATCAACGACGGTCGTCTCAAAGCCATCTGGATCATCGGCACCAACCCCCTGGTAAGCCTGCCCGATATCCGCCAGGCCGAGGCCGCGCTAAAAAAGGCGCGTTTCGTCGTCGTACAGGACGTAAGCGACAAACCCGAGACCCTCGGCTATGCCGACCTCATCCTCCCCGCCGCTGCCTGGACGGAGAAACAGGGCACGATGACAAACAGTGAACGTCGCATCAGCCTCCTCGATCGCATCGTCGACCCGCCCGGCGAAGCCCTGCCCGATGCGGCTATCCTCTGCCGCCTCGCCACCAAAATGGGTTTCCCCGGCTTCGATTATAAAGACGCCGCCGCCATCTTCCGCGAACATGCTCTGCTCACCGCAGGCACCTCTATAGATATCAGCGGCCTCGATTACGATATCTTAGAGAAAAAACGTTCGGTACAATGGCCCTACCCGCAAGGCACCAAAGATCACGGCACACCAAGATTATTCACCGACTTGCAATTCCTTACGCCTTCCAAAAGAGCCCGGTTCCATGCCCCCCCGGACGAAATACGCAGCGAGCTCCCCGATGGCGATTATCCGCTCGTCCTCACCACCGGGCGTATTCGCGATCAGTGGCATACGATGACCAAGACGGGAAAAGTGGGTAAGCTCCGGCAACATATCCCTCAATCCACCCTGCAGCTGCATCCCGAGGACGCGAAAGCGCAGGACATCGCGGACGGGGACATTATAGTAGTACAATCCCGTAGGGGCGACGTCCGCGTGCCGGTGCAGATCACCGACAACATCCGCAAAGGAACGGCCTTCCTTCCCATGCACTGGGGTAGGGTAGCGGGCAGCGATCTCAACCGCGCCAACAACCTTACCAACAATCTCGTCGACAGGATTTCCAAAGAACCCGACTTTAAATTCTGTGCCATCCGCGTCAGCAAATACAAAAAGAACAAAGAGACCATTGTCATCGTGGGCGCGGGGGCCGGCGCACATGGCTTCGTTCGCAGCTATCGCGCCCTGAACCAGGACGACGACATCATCATCTTCAGCAAAGAGGACCTCCCTTTCTACAACCGCGTACAACTTCCCGATTATATCAGCGGCACACAGTCCTGGGACCAACTAATAAGGATGACGGACGATGAAGAGCTCGAGCACTCGATCCAATTGCATCGCGGCGTAAGCATCACCCACATCGACCGCGAAGCAAAACTCGTCACCGATTCCACCGGCCGCCAAACGCATTACGATACGCTCATCCTCGCTACCGGCAGCAGGGCCGCGTTACCCAAACACCTGCCACCGCTGGAAGGCATCTTCACCCTGAGAACAAGGTTCGATGCCGATCGCTTTAAAAAACAGATTCGTCCCCACGGACATGCGGTCATCGTCGGCGGTGGCTTGCTGGGACTGGAACTGGCGGCTTCGCTGCGTGAAATGGATATCGACGTTTCCATTATCCACCGGAGTTCAAGATTCCTGGACCGCCAGCTCGACAACCTGGCCAGCCAGCTCCTGCACGATGAGATGGTGGACCAGGGCTGCGCGATCTACTACTCCGACGAGGTCCAGCTCTTTTATGGCCAAACGAAGCTCACCGGCATCCGTCTGCGCAGCGGTCGAGTGATCGACTGTGACGCCCTCGTCTTCGCCATTGGTACGGTGCCCAACATCGAGATCGCGAAAACCGCCGGACTGGAACATCGCCGCGGCCTCGTCGTCGACCCCTATCTCCGGACCAGCGACCCGCATATCCACGCGATCGGCGAGATCGCCGAATTCCAGGGAAACCTCTTTGGCTTCACCGCCGCGGCAGAACAACAGGCCGCCCTTCTTGCCCGCTTCCTCCATGGCGACATCGCAAGTACCTACAAGGGTACGGTGCCCATGAACATCATCAAGATCCATGGCTTCGACCTCTGCTCCATCGGAATACCCGATTGTCCGAATCAAAAGGAATACGAAGAGATCGTGTTCATCGACAAGGCCCGTCGATATTATAAGAAATGCATCATTCATCAGGACCGGCTCGTAGGTGCTATCCTGGTAGGCGACAAAGAGGAATTTCGTGAGTTCAAAGAGTGGATCACGAACCGCACCGAGCTCAGCGAAAAACGGCTACAGCTCCTTCGTAGTGGCGCAAAAACGGAGCCGGTACTGGGCAAGCTGGTGTGTTCATGCAGCAACGTCGGTATCGGCAACCTTGAACAAAAGATCGCCGGCGGCTGCTCCGATCTGGCCACGCTGTGTTCGCTTACCGGTGCCGGCTCGGGTTGTGGCAGTTGCAAACCCGAAGTAAAACGCATTCTCGAAGAAGCCCTCGCCGCGGCCCCCATCGCAGCCGCACAACAACCATCCTATGTTTAAGAAGAATTACATCATAAAAATAAACCTGGCCGGCGGCATCGTCGCCGCGGGTGACCTCCATGCCATCGCCGACGCCGCAACCCGCGCCCGCGTCGAGGACATGCAATTCGGGGCCCGCCAACAGCTGTTTTGCAAGGTGGCCGATCGGTTTGGCGAAGCTTTTCTTCGCGAGCTCGACAACGCCGGTATCTTTTATGAAACGGAAAAAGAATGCTACCCCAATATCATCAGCTCCTATGTGTCGGAAGGTGTCTTCGGCCGGTCCGCATGGCTCAGCGAAGGACTATATAAGGACATCCTCGAAGGCTTCGACTTCCGCCCCCGGCTAAAGATCAATTTGGTCGAGGACGGTCAGTCCTTCGTTCCATTCTTCACGGGCCATCTCAACTTCATTTCCTCCAGTCTTAATAACCATTGGCACCTTACCGTCCGGCTTCCCGGCACGAACCGACTCTTTCAGTGGAAGACGGTGATCTATTCCCCCGACATCCCCCGCATCAGCCGCCTCATCGAAGAAGCGCTCATTCCAGCCGCCGCGGCCCAAAAAGCCCCTGAGCAATGGTTTCACCAGCTATACGAGCAGGTCGCCGTCTCCTTCACCCACAACCCGGCGCCCCCGCCGCTCCGCCTCCCATCCACCGGCGTCCCGTATTACGAAGGGTTCAACTTGGCGGGCTCCAAACACTGGCTCGGCATCTACCGGCGTGAAGAGCTCTTCGCTCCCGATTTCCTCAAAGAGGTCTGTCTGCTGGCCTTACACACCAAGATCGGTCAGCTATATACGACCCCATGGAAATCTCTGCTCATCAAAGGCATCGAAGAAGGAGATCTCAACCGCTGGGAATACATCCTCGGAAAATACCGGATCAATGTCCGCCATGCCAGCAATGAACTCAACTGGCAAACCGAAGACCTCAACGCGGAAGGCCTGCGACTCAAACGCTACCTGATCCGCCAGCTCGACCAGGACGACGTCCGGACCCAGGGCCTCACCTTCGCCATCAAAATGCAACAAGGCTCCGGCTTGCCCGGCTCTATCGTCATCCGAAAGTCGGAAAGCCCTAAAGCCAAAAAGCTCGATCGCTACAGCATCTGGCATACGCCCGACTTCGACCCCTATACTATGGAAACGGTCCTTTATCGCGAAGATCTCGAGAAAGAAACCCTATATCCCTACATCGTCTCGCTTTGTAAAGAATTCTACCGCCGCCAGAGCGAACGCCTCTCCGCCGTGCCCAATGTCGCCCCGCCTTCATCCGGACAAGATGCCGAAAAGGACACCTTCCATTGTATGCACTGCCTTACGGCCTATAGCCAGGAATACGGCGATCCGGCTCAGGATATCCAGCCCGGCACGCCCTTCGACGCCCTCCCGGATCACTGGTCCTGCCCCGTCTGCGACGCCCCCAAAAGCGATTATACTTTAACCCCGTTCCCCTGCCCGGCCAATTCCCCTAATCTCACCGGATCCACCAATTCGATATCCTTCCCCGACGCCCTGATGATCCCCGCCGACGTCAACTCGGCAAACAGCTTAAAGACAGTCTCATAGGTCGTCCCCGCATAGGCTGCAAGATCCTGTCGGGTCAGCTTCAAAGCCAGCGTCCCATCCGGCGCCGTCCCCGACCCCTCGAGGATATCGAGCAAAGCCCAGGCAACCCGCCCCTTGACCTCCCGGTGCGTGAGATCGCGGAGCCGCCGCTCCGCCTTCTGCAGATCAGCCGCGTATAGTTGCATCATGGTATAGGTCAACGAAGGATTCGCCCTGAGACTCAGTTCCAAAAAGTCATTGTCGATAAAACAAGTCGTTGTATCCTCTAAGGCCGTGGCACTCACGGGATAAGCAGGTTTCCCGCCCAATCCCCGGTACCCGGCGATCTCCCCCTCCCGCGCAAACCGGATGATCATCTCCCTGCCATCGACCCACGGCGCATGGATCTTTACCACCCCCGAATAAAGCAAATAGATGCCTTTCACGGCCTCCCCTTCGGTAAATAAAGCCTTGCCCTTCTTGAAAAAAAGCGTCTTCTTACGTTCCGCCGTCACAGATTGCCATTCCGGCATGCAGTTCCGGCATAAAAAACATCGGGTTAGATCACAGTCCATATATTGTTCAGATCATATTTTTTGTGCGAATTACACAAAAATAACGGAAAAAGTATTGTATATGCAATATCTTTGCATCCAACAATGAAAAACGGACATTCAATACCCCTCTCCACCTCTTTGGGCAATCCCGACCAGATCAATGCGAAAAGACATACTCACCCCGTGGGTAAACGCGTATTCTATCTCAGCATCCAGGTCGTCTGCAATGCGATCATCATCGGCATCGTCGCAAAAGGCCTTGTGTATCTTATTGACTTGATTACCAATATTTCATTCTACGGTAAATTCTCTTTCGAACCGAATTCCCCGGCGGATAACCAGCTGGGCCTGGTCGTCATCGCCGTTCCTATTATCGGCGCGCTCTTCGTCGGCCTCATGGCCCGGTTCGGGTCCAGGGCCATCGGCGGTCATGGAATACCCGAAGCCATGGAAAAGATCATCCTGGACGAAAGCCGCATCCCCCCTGCCATCACCTTTTTAAAACCCCTTTCGGCTGCCATCTCGATCGGTACCGGTGGTCCTTTTGGCGCCGAAGGTCCCATCATCGCCACCGGCGGTGCCTTCGGCTCCTGGACAGGCCAGTGGATACATATCTCTTCCGCCGAACGTAAGATCGTCCTTGCTGCCGGCGCCTGCGCCGGTATGGCCGCGATCTTCGGCAGCCCCCTCGCCGCCGTATTGCTGGCCGTAGAACTGCTGCTGTTCGAATTCTCGCCCCGTTCTATCATCCCCGTCGCCCTCTCCTGTATCACCGGCGCGGCTATGCATATCCTGCTCTTCGGCCACCAGCCCGTCTTCGCGATGCCGGACATCCCGAACCCCACGGACACCGCCATAGTCGTCTATATCCTGCTCGGCGCACTCGTCGGCGTGATCGCCGCATTCGTATCGAAATCGGTGTACTGGATCGAAGACGGTTTCGAGAAACTGCCGGTACATTGGATGTGGTGGCCCGCCATCGGCGCCATCGCCATCGGCGTCGTAGGTTATTTCGCACCCCATACCATGGGCGTAGGCTATGACAATATTCAACACATTCTCACCGGCGTCACCCCCATAAAAGTGATCGCCGCGCTTTGCTTCCTGAAATATGTCAGCTGGTCCATCAGTCTCGGCAGTGGCACTTCAGGTGGTACCCTCGCTCCCTTGTTCACCATCGGCGGCGCCCTCGGCATACTCCTGGGGATGCTGGTAATGAAATATTTCCCGGGTTCGGACATCAACCTGCCCACGGCCGCCCTCATCGGCATGGCCGCCATGTTCGCCGGCGCCTCCCGCGCCGTCCTTACCTCGATCATCTTCGCGCTCGAGACCACAGGCCAGATGCACGGGCTGTTGCCCCTGCTGGGCGCTTGTGTTGCCGCCTATTTCGTATCTTTCTTCCTCATGAAGGGAAGTATCATGACGGAAAAGATCCTGCGTCGCGGTGTCAAAGCCCCCGACGCCTACGAGCCCGATATCCTGCGGATAGCATCGGTCAAACAACTGATGGCCCCCATAAAGGCCGGAGCAACGGTACCGGCGCACTGGATTTATGCCAGCGAAGATGCCGGCCTGGCCGCCGAGCTCATGGGTAAGTACAACACTGACGCCCTGGCAGTAAAAGATACCCAGGACGGCGAAAAGGTCATCGGTACCATTACGGCTGCCGGCCTGTTGTCTTATTACAGCACCCAGCGCCAAAACGAAATAAAATATCAATCCCCTGCCGCCACCCGTCGTCTGCTGGCGCACGGAAGAAAATTATTGAGAACGCATCACAGATCGTAAATTGCAGCGAAAATCCAAACAAAAATGAACAAAGATCAACTTCACGTATTTTACAGCGCTATGATGACGGGCCTTTTCATCGGCATCATCGATACCCTCATTTGCCTGGCCTATAATGTTTTCTATCGTTCCTATAGCGGCTTTTTCCCGTCCGAGCTCATCAACGTTTCGTCCATCATCTTCGTGGTAAACCTCCTGTTGCTCCTCCTCGGGCTGGTCTTTTTTCTTTTCATCAAATCCTTCAAGGGCGGAGCCGGGGCGTTTGGCATTGTGATGCTGGTCATCACCATCTTCCTCGCCTATAAAATATTCGCAGGACATCCCTATAACGACGCTCGCATGGACAGCGGCTATCACGGCTTGTACGGCGGCATCCTCATCATCCTGGGTGTCAGCGCAGCTTGCATACCCGTACTCTATAAGAATAAAAAATTCCTCGAACACGTGATCTAAGCATCAGGGTCGATACGTATTTTTTATTTGAATAAAATATACTATATTCGATTTGTGTCTAAATTAAGCCAAAGTGGCTCTACCCGCGGCGGTTATCTTATATGGCGGCCAAGCTAGAGCCGATTATGTTAAAATGATTTATTCATGCAGACCGCTCCCCTTTCCAGGTGGAGCGGTCCATATTTTATAGGCAGGTCGCCTTACCCTAAGTCATTACTGAGTTCGAACACGTCTTTATGAACAGCGGCGAGTTCCTTCAACTCGAATACATTCTTCGTGTTGCTCTTCTCCAGGATCCGCCGCTTGAAGGTCGAGATCGTATTCTGTTTCATATTGAGGATATTGCCTATCTCCGCACTCCCCATCCCCATCAAAAGATAATGCAGCACCTCCGTTTCCCGCGGCGTCAATCGGTCGAAGGCTGTCTTCTCCGCCGGCCCGACCAACGCACTAACCCGGCTCGGACTGTTATATAAAAAGTCCTGCAACTGCCGGAAGGTCTCGCGTTCAGGCGCTCCCTTCGACATAAACCTGGTGATCCCATATCGCGCAAGCCCCGCCCGGTATATCCCGAATGGTTGCATGCTGAAAACAAGGATATGCAGCTCGGGATAAAGCCCCCTGATATTCGGCAATATCTCCATCGTCACCCCATCCGGCAACACCAGGTCCATGATCACATGCGTGTAGGTTTTTCTCTTAAGGGCACGCATCAGCTCATTACAGCTCGAAGCCTCGTCGATCGACGTTAGACCCCACTGTGTCTGGCAGATAGCTACCAGCCCCTTCCGTATCATCAGATGATCGTCGCAGATCAATAGTTCCTTCATAACCTAATTTAAAAATTTTGACGTCGGCCGTCGATCGAATTAATTCGAGATTCCGTATATCAACCATCGGCAACAAAAAGTTACCTTCATAGGGTCAATCGATCCAATGAAATTATTTTTCCAAAACCGCACGCGCCCGGCTACCGCTTCCGACGAAGCCCCCGCTTCGGGTAAGGCCGATTTCATCCGCCAGATCACCCACGATATCAAAGGCGATTTCTTCGGCGTCTCCAGTGTCTGTCTGATCCTCAGACTCGCAATCGAAAAAAAGGAAGATCCCATCATCATCCTCGACCGCCTCACCGAGGCCTGCGACGAATATAAATACAAGCTGAATAATTTTCTCGAATACACCAAATTTGATGCAGGCATTCACGAAACCATTCGTGAACCCGTAAATCTCCGCAGCCTCCTTGCAGCGGCCATCGGCGATGGCCGGACCCGCGCACTTCCCAAAGCCCTTCGCATAGATTTCACCGTCGCCGAAGATATCCCTGCAACCATCACCAGCGACGAACACCGGTTGAAACACATCACCGAAAACCTTCTCGTCAATGCGATCAATTTCTCGGCGCCCGGTGGTCATATTCTGGTAAAGGCTAAACGAAACGGAGAATGCTGGCAGCTCTCGATAACGGATAACGGAGTGGGGATGTCGCAGGAACAGCAGGGAAGCCTCTTTAAGCTCACACCCGCGGAACGCCGCAGTCTGAAAAACCCCACGGGGCTTGGCCTCCTCGTCACACGCTATCTCGTCGAAGACGTCCTGCGCGGAAAGCTCAGCTTCTCCAGCGAACCCGGGAAAGGCACCCGGGTAGAACTGGAACTGCCGATCGCCGGAGTCGTTTGAGCCCAAAAAAAGAAAAAGATGAGGCTACCCTTAAAATCTTTCATTCCAATAGCAATCACCGATTAAGAATAATTGATGATTATAGTTTTTATTGTAGCTGATAGCCTCATCCGGTTCGACTATCGGTACCGCCGGAAGCGTAGTTGACCTCCTTATGTTTTGCCCTTTATTAAAGACATGGCCGTACACCAACTCCAGGGAGGTAACCCCTGGTAACACCTGGGAGGACGCTTCACAGGTTTATAGGACCTGGTCCTTTACTGGTTATTAAATACGCTCAAATATTTTCGGAAATCGGTCCCTGCAGGATAGGCATATCGCTCCAAAATATCGCCCGCACCTCGATATATGATCAGCAAAGGTTTTGCCAGCTGCTGTTTAAAGGCATAATAATAGACGGCAAATGCCAGCACGTTGCAAAAATCTTCCCGCCCCAGCTCCGATGTCCATTGATCCATGTCCTTTAAGTTCACGATCACCGTACCCCGGTCACTATGCGAGGTCGAAAAGTAGTTGGTCCATGCAAAATAGGGGATGGCCCGCGTCAACCGCTCTAATCGCAAAAATGGGCTTTCTTCCATATCCCGGAAATTGGGTTCGAGCCGCATATCATATGTGTCCGCTCCATGCCCGCCCGAGATCGGGAAAGCGACCTCATAAGTATGCAAACCCAGCAACTCTTTGGCATTGAAAAAGCTAAGGAAGAGCCGGTGCTCCATGTCGAGATGATAGTCGATCTCCTGCGAATCCCGCACGATATTGCGCGGATACAGGAATTCGAAACTCAGGTATCCCTGCTGCCCCGCGACCTTGGGACTATTCCACGTCACCTTCTTGTCGATCTGGCCCTGGACGATGGTGGCGAAGATCTGCCCTTTGAGCATTACAGGCAGTACCTGACTGCTTGCGGCGAGACCACTGGTGAAAAGAAGCAAAAGCAAAAAGAACCTGGTCATGGAAAAGGAGTTGCGGTACTAATCGGTTACTCTTAAAAAAGCATCACGGGTACCGTATAAGCTCGTAAGATAGCCTCCTCACTACCCTTCATCGATCGAATTAATTCGAGAATTTTTTGTAAGTTAAGGGAGAGGCCGCTTAACTGCAGTAAAGTGGCAGTTTCGTCCTTTAAGAGTACCGTTTTGTCCTTCTGAGAATCCTTTTTGCATAATCGGCTTTGGCTGCGGATTCAATTAAATTACCTTTCAAGAGATTAATCTTCAGTCCTCTGGACGCTCAGCTGGCTCTTTTTTATATACCTGGGAATATGAAAAGAATAAAATTTTTTTCCATCGGGACACAGGGACTCGCAGATCAGGGCGATGTCGACCGGGTAATCCTTGTGAACTGGCTGTGTGCGATAACCGCTTCGGCCATCCTGACCATCGGCGGTCTGATCTGCTATTATTTCAACTGGAAACCCAGTTTGGTCATAGCCTTTTCCCTGGAATTCCTTCTCAATGCCTCGGTCATGGTTTTTAATTATTTCAAAAGATATCGGGTAGCTGCAATGATCCTTTATTACCTGCAATGCGTGTCGATCGTCTATTATAGCATCTTATTGGGCCGGCTGTTGCGGCTGGATATCGTCCTGATCCTCTTGTTTGCCGTCGTATACCTGATCTTTAAAGAAAAAAGGCTCCGGCAATGGGGCGCCTTCATCGCCTTCGTCGATTTTGTCATCATCGAGCTCCTGTATTATAGAAATCCTTTCCAGGTCCCCATCCACCTTACCTATACGTTCACCTATTGGATCCAGCTCCTGGTGATCTTCGTCATCACCGGGATCATCATCCTGGTAAGCATGCCCTATGTGAGGAGCAATGATACGAACGAAGAGCTCAAACGGGCCAATCGTCTTATCAGGATCTTTGTGGCGCAGATCACCCATGAGCTGCGGACTCCACTGGACAGCATTCATCATGTCTCGCAATTGCTGCGCAAAGAGGTCAAGAAGGACCCGTCTTTGGCAAAGATCGAGACCCTCGTGGAGATTGGCTGGACCGTCAGTTCCACCGCCAGGAATATCGTGAACAACGTACTCGACCTGGCCGAGATCGAGGCGGGAAAGACACCCGTGACCGTTAAAGAGGCCTTCAGGGTTAGACCCTTCTTCGAGAAGATCCTGGAAGTCCATCGCATCATTACGGAACGGGCGAAAATGAACCTCGAGCTAACCTTCGATCCAAAAATGCCGGCCATTTTATTCGGCGATCCGCTGAATATCAACCAGGTGCTCACTAACCTGTTGTCCAATGCCATCAAATACGGCGCCGAAAATTCACCCATCGAGATCACCGTGGCGGCCCAGGAGAATTTTTGGGAGGTTAAAGTAGCTAACCACGGAGATGGGATACCACCATCCCGTATCAAAGAGGTCTTCGATCTCTTCGTAACCTCCCGAACGGGGCATGTTCAGGGGTCCGGTCTCGGCCTTTACATCGTCAAAACGAAAGTCGAGCTCATGGGCGGTCTGGTTCATGTACAAAGCCAGCCACAGGGTCTCACGGTGTTCTCCATCGTCCTGCCGTTGCAGGAAGGTAAGCCGAGAGACCTGCCGAATGGCGCCGGAACGGACCTGGACACCGATGACCTGGAGAAGATCAAAGTCCTGGTGGCGGAAGACGATAAGCTGACGTCATTTCTTCTATCCCGATTCCTCGAAGACATCGGCTGCCTGTTCACGATAGTGGACAACGGCCGCGAATTGCTCGACATTGCCGAAAAGAAATGTCAGGACGAATGTCCTGACATTATCATGCTGGATTGCCATATGCCTGTTCTCAATGGCGTCGAAACCATCCGCCTGCTTAAACAAAACCCGGCTTTGCGACATGTCCCGATCATCATCGCAACCGGTGACATCTATTCCCAAAAGCTGGATGAGATGCTTTCAGCCGGAGCCAATACCTACATAAAAAAGCCCATCGACCACAACGCACTGAAAAAGGCGATCCTTCTCCACATGAAGAAGTTGCCGCAAAATTAAACACCCTGCACTAGAGCGCCTGCCGTTTCAGCAATAGCAGCCCCGACAGCCCCCGCAACTTCCACAGCCGGCGCAATCCGGGTCTCCCGCCATAAGCTCTCCATCCTCTTGTACCGTTTACTCGATGCCTGCCAGACCCAGGCAGCCTGTACAAAATCCCGCAGCCCATTTAAATGTGTCTCCAGCACCGATACCAGCTCCGGATAGACAGGCCGCATCCCGGCGAGCTCCATCTCGATGGCCCCGATGATAGAGGCGATCTCCACGACGATATCCCTTACAAGATCGGCGCTGCGTTCGATAGCCTCCTCCAGCGACATCTCCGGATGGTTGAGTGCAATCACCATGATCAGGTTGGAATCACAACCATTGTCGATCACCTCCCACTCGAAGGAAAAAAAGTCATTGGCCAGCGCCGGGAATGCGCCTACGACCCAATGCAACCGCTGCAGCCGTTGAAAGACATTGGTCCTGAGAAGCTCCTCCCAATCCAAAAAGACGCCGGTGCTGTATTCGACCCACATGACCAGGTGATGGACCGCGGCGTAATGACACCGGTTTTCGATGTACTCCTGCACATCCGGCACATAACCCAGTGCTTGGACATTCCGGTCGCGATGGGTGATGTTCAGGTGATGTGAATATAGTTGGAGAAATCGCCTGAACCATTCCCTTGGCGATTTGTCCCTGAATTCTTTCAGCACGGCCGCATTCGCATGCTCCAGCGGATGCGCGTCACGCTGAACCGTCAGCGTTTCATCGACGAGCGCCATGTTTTCGATCATCTTCCGCGATGCGGCCTGCTCTTCCGGCGACAGGGCGTTGAAGACATCCCTGCCCATCACGTCATTGAGATAAAAACCTACGCTGAGATTCTTGGTAATGGTGAGGACCCGATCGAAATCCGCATGAGGGTAGAGATACCAGGCGCAATTGATAAAATGCTTCGATCGCTCCAGCCATGTGCCATACTGCTCGCTGAATGCGGCGGCCTTCGCCTTCAGTCTTTCCGATTCCGCATGCGGGTTGAAATGTTTGCAAAATTCACCAAAATGTAAGGCTCTGGAAGAAAATAACGCTTCGAGGGATAGCGTTCTACGCTGGACTAGTGCTGCGTACTCGAGTTTGATCCGGTCCAGGACAGACAATGCCGCCGCCTGAACGATTTGTTCCTGCTTCATAATACAGTGGTTTAATAGTTAAAAAAAATGCTTCAAGGCCCGCGCCACCCATACGGCAGCAGGACCGCAGAAAGAATATAAAGCGGAAAAACTGCGCTCTGTTTTCAAGAGATTTCCTTTATCAGGAAATTACAGGCAAAGTATTAGACGACCGAAGCATCACTGCAGCGGCACAATAAAAAAACGCCCTCCCGGAGTGGTTAAGATGGTAAGATAGGGCGTTGTAAATCAAAGGAGTTTTGTATATTTGAAATGCCATTTATTCCTTCCTATATGTCACCTAAGATACTGCTTGCAGATGATCATTCCATGATTACCAAAGGCGTCAGATTGCTGTGTGAGCTGCAAATGGGGTTCTCGGAGATCCGGGAAGTGACAAGCTGCAAACACCTGCTGCAGGAGCTGGAACACAGAAGCTATACCCACCTCGTACTCGATATCAATCTCTCCGACGGCAGCAGCATCGATATCCTGCCCACGATAAAAAAGAATTATCCCGACCTCCACATCGCCGTTCTTACCGTGCATGGCGACAACATTTACTACAATGCCTTGAAACAATACGGCATCCAGCATTTCATCAATAAAAGCGAAGAAGCGGAAGATACCGTCGCGATCCTGGGCAAATTCTTTCGCAACGACATCCCTGCCCGCAACAAAACCATTGCCACGGCCGACCAGAACCCATTTGCGAATATTGCCCCCCGTGAACTACAGATACTTCACTACTGGTTACAGGGCACTAACACCAAGGAGATAGCCCGCCTTCTCGGCGTCACCATGAGCACCATCTCTACCGTAAAGGCCAAGATCTTCGAGAAAACGAACACGACCAATTTTGTGGAACTCAACGAACTGGCCAAGCTCTACAAGATCATAAAATAGCCGAAACCCCAGGGCTTCCTCCACCCAATAAGCTCCCGCCGCCTCCCGATCTCCTCCGCCGCCCCAAATCTGGAGATTTTCCGAATTCTACGTAAACTCTCCATTACCAAAACATTATCGAATCGCTAAGCTTTGCTGTCCGCGTAGTCCCCGCCCCTTTTTCCGTCATCTTTGCGCATCGAAAAAAATCAAAACGTTATGCAATTGAGAACCCAGGCCTGCTTAACCAGGATTGTTCTTCCTATTCTTCTTTCTTTCCTGCTATCACCGGTCTTCGCCCAAACCATCCGGGGCAAGGTCTTCGATAGCCACACCGGCGAACCGCTTATCGGTGCAAACGTCACACTGGAACACACGAAATACACTACGTCCGTCCTGCTCGACGGCTCTTTCACCTTTAAACATGTCGCTCCGGGAAAATATACCCTGGTCGTCTCCACCATCGGTTATCTGCCCTCCAAACCGCTTGAGATTGAGGCCGGTGCAAGCGATCAGTCCCTCTCCATCGCCATGCAAACGAGCGCTGTTACCATGCAGGAAGTACAAGTCTCCACCCTGGGCGGCGGCGGTTCCGACAACCACGCCCGGCGTCTGGAACAATATGCACCCATGGTGGAGAACCTGCTGAGCGCCCGCGCCATCGAGCTCTCCCCCGACATCACCGTCGCCAACGCCATGCAACGCATCAGCGGCGTGACCATCTCCCGTGATAACAGCGGCGACGGCCGTTACGCCATCATCCGCGGTATGGACCAGCGCTACAACAACGTTCTCGTCAACGGCGTCAAGATCCCCAGCCCCGATGACGTCTACCGTTTTGTGCCCATGAGCCTCTTCCCCTCCGAAATGCTCGAACGCCTCGAAGTCATCAAGGCCCTCACACCCAATATGGAAGGCGATGCTATCGGCGGCACCATGAACCTCGTGATGAAGAATGCCCCCGACCATTTCCTGCTGACAGGAAACGTCTCCGGTGGCTATTCCACCATCTTCTCGGAACGCCCGTTCACGGCTTTCATCAAATCCGGCATCAACAAGCAGTCTCCTGCTGAGATCCATGGCAACAACTATGAGGCTCAGCCCAGTGACTTTACTACCAGCAACCTGAACTACTATAACAGACCGCACCCCATAAACAGCACCTACGGGCTCACTGTCGGCGACCGTTTCGCCGGCGGAAAACTAGGGATCATTCTTTCAGGCAGCTATCAGAGCCTCTTCAAAGGAACCATCTCCGATCGCCTCGTCCCCGACGCGCAGCCCCAGGTCACCCCCGGGCCCAATACCCTGAACCCCTCCGATTCTTACGTCCGGCAATTCAATACCCAGACACAACGCTTCGGCCTGCAGAATAAAATCGACTATGTCTTCAACAGCAGGAACAAGCTCTCCTTGTTCAACATGTACGTTCACCAGGACTCGTATGAGACCAGGTTCACGCCGGACAGCAGCACCGCCGGCCTGAACTCCACGGCAACGGCGACCACGATCAGCCCGGAATACCGTGCCACCTGGCAGATCCAGGATATCTATAACGCCACCCTTCATGGCGACCACCAGCTCAGCAACCGCGTCAACGTGAGCTGGACCGGCGCGTACTCTGTCGCTAAACAGCAGCTGCCCGACCAGGCCACGTATAAATGGAATGAGTTTGTCGTCCGCGATGTTAAAGGTAACCTTGACAGCACCTCCAATACGATCCCGAACGGGACCTCTAACGTCGTGACCCATCGCTGGGAACACAATAAAGACCAGGACCTCGCCGGCTATGCCAACCTGACCTATAAGCCCACGATCTTCCGTCACGACGTAGAATTGACTACCGGTGGAATGTATCGCTATAAGACCCGGGACAACTACAACAACGATTACGCCATGCAGGCCAATGTTTCCAACAAGTCCGTCCCTACCACCAATATCTGGGATATACCGCTCTATTTCCAGACCCTGGGTCAAAGCCAGGGAGTCACTTCGGCAGTAAATCTCGACGACTACACGGCGCACGAAAAGGTGGGTGCCGGCTATATCCAGGCCAAATTCACGGTGCTCAAATCCCTCGAGGTGTTGGGCGGTGTACGCGTCGAAAATACGCAGGTCGACGAGCTGTCTAACATGCCGGTGACCGCAAATGAACGGAGCTTTACCATTCATTATACCGATGTCCTGCCCAGCGTGCACTTCAAATTCAGCATAACCGGCAACCAGGCCATCCGGTTGTCCTATTTTAAATCCATCAGCCGGCCCAGTTTCCACGACCTCGTTCCATATATCGACAACTCTAACGACGAGTTCCCTTTCCAGGGTAACCCCGCGCTGAAACATACGCGTGCGGATAACCTCGATCTTCGGTATGAGCTGTTCCCGAAACTTGCCGACCAGATCCTCGTGGGCGTCTTTTACAAAAAGCTGGAAGACCCCATCGAATATTTTGTAACCAACCAATACGGTCCCAGCTCTCTTTATATGGTTCCGCAGAATTCCGGTGCGGTTACCAACTACGGCGCCGAAGCCGTCTTCACCAAGTTCTTCGGGAAATTCGGTATCAATGCTAACTACACCTACACTCATTCCCGTGTGACTACAGCCAAGCTTGTCATCGAACAAACGCAAACCGCGGGTATCCAAACCATCAACCGGAATCAAACCCGCCCCCTGCAAGGCCAGGCCGACAACATCGGAAACCTCTCCCTGATCTACAAAGACCAGAAGATCGGTCTCGATGTTCAGCTCGCCTTCTCCTATACGGGTACCCGTATCGCGGAAGTGTCTCCCTACTACGGCCTCGATATCTGGGCAAAACCGTTTAGCGGGCTCGATCTCTCGCTGGAGAAAAGGATCAATCATCACTTTGTCTTCTTCGGCAAGATCAACAACCTCACCGATGCGCCGAACAAGGAATACATCAAATTCCCGTACAAAACGGTCAACTCCAATCTGCCTTCAGGTTATACCGTTCCGTTCCAGGACGCTGGAAGCAACTATACGGTGGCGCAAAAGGATTACTACCGGCTTAGCTTCCTGGCAGGCTTCCGCTATAAATTTTAAACCTATTAATACAATCGCTTTATGAATCGAATATATCTCGCTCTCACGGTGCTTCTGTTCGGCGCAGCCGTCTCCGGCTGTAACAAATGGGCCGAAGACAAATCGAATGTCTATCACTACACGGCCCCGCCTCCTCCCGGCGGCGCTATCCCGGCCAATACCCCGCTTTGCGGCTCTATCAAAGGGGTAATGACCACGGGCAACACCTATGTCCTCGGCTGTACCATCAACGTACCCGCCGGCGATACCCTGTTCCTCGAACCCGGTGTCACCATCGATGCCGACTCCAACTCGGGCATTATCGTCCATGGTTCACTCATCAGCCTCGGTACCCAGGCACAACCCAACGTGATGACGGTTGCCGGCGTCACCAAGAACAATACGCCGAACCTGCCCATCACCGAGGACCCGGCCCACATAGGCCTCTGGAAAGGCATTATGGGCGATACCTCCTGTAAAATGCTCATCCTCAAATGGACGCACATCGATTTCGCCGGCGCATCCTATGGCAACATCGATGGTCCCGCTGTAGAAGAATCAGCCGGTACTTCCTTCAATATCCTCTTCCAGAACCCCAACGGCATCTTCGTCATGGAAGACTCCTGGGTCTATGGCGGTACGGACGACTGTATGCGCATCTCCAATGGTAAGATCCATATCTTCCGCAATACCTTCGAAAAATGCGGCGGCAGCGGCGGCGACTGCGTGAACAGCAAAGGAGGTACTACCGGTACTGTGGCGTATAACTTCTTCATCGGTACGGCCTACAATGGCCAAAAAGCTTCCAACAAGGGCCAGCCCGTAGGCGCTCCCCAGACCAATATCGTGATGTACAACAGTACCTTCGTCAACGGCGGTACACAGATCACCCCCGGCACCCGCGCCGGTGGCATCGACTTCGAACAGGGTGCGGAAGGGGCCTTCTTTAACAATGCCTTCATCAACTGCCGCGTCGGTTATCGTGTAGTCAACAACCCGCTGGCCGACACCACACACCTTATATACGGGAACAACTACCAATGGGCGGACTCGCTGGTCATCGCCGATCAGTTCTTTACCTGGGGCGGCGTCTGCACTAAACCGATGCCTACCGATATCCCCAACCCTTCGATCTACCTGCCGGCGAATTTCTATTATCCCAACCCGCCGCAGAATGCCTACGACGGGACACCCGTGGTACAGTATGAGAATCCCAAGTTCCTCAACTATCCGCTTCCCGTTCAGGGCGAGCCGCTCTTCGCATACACCGCCGTCGGAAACTTCAATTTCCGTTTGACACCCGGCTCCCCGCTCATCGGAAAAGGGAATACCAGTATCACTCCCCTTACCGTCGTTCCCATCGACCCCACCTATGGGGCTACCGAGGTCACCCCTCCCGGTGCCGACCTGGGTTGCTACCAGATCAACGGTACTGGGAACCAGCACTAACGTTGAATACCGATTGCGCTTTTTTGCGAACAGCGGCTGCCCTTACCGGCAGCCGCTGTTTTTATAGGTGTTCGGCCGTTTCAGTCACGTTTCACACAATCGTTTGTGTAGTTTTGGATGTCAATTCGGGTTATCTTTAACCTATGTCCGTTCAGGAAGATATACAGCTGGTACGTCGTCTCAAGCAAGACGACCTCACTGCCTTTGACGCACTGTATCTGAAATATTATGCACTTCTTTGCACCAACGCTTTTTTCTTCCTTAAGGACGAGCAGGAGGCAAAAGATCTCGTGCAAACTTTATTTCTGGATCTCTGGGACAAACAATTGTACATGAACTTTCACGACGACCTCAGGGGTTATCTGTTCCGGGCGGTGAAGAATCGATGCCTGAATCACCTGGCAAAGCAAAGAATACGCAACAAAAGAGAACAGGGATTTACTAAGATCGCTCTTCAGGAAGAAGCCGGCATATCGACCCTTGAGCCCAATGACGACCATTATAGTCGTCTGCATACGGCGTTGGACGAAATGCCGGTTCAGAAAAGAGCAGCCATTCGCATGGTTTACCTGCATGGTAAAAAATACCGGGACGCAGCTGCCGTCATGCGGATCAGCATCAATTCCCTGAAGACCCATTTGCAAACCGGTCTTCGCATCCTCCGAGGCGAAATTAACAGTAAGATCAATTAACTTTATCCGCTCAGGACAATGTAGCATTATCACATGGAACTCACGGAAAAACAGGTATATCAATGGTTCATAGAAAAGCTAACGGGCACTATCTCGCCGGAAGACGAGGTTGCATTGACAAGCGTTCTGTTAGCCAACCCCTATTTCCGCAGCCGGTGGGATAGCTGGACGGCAGAAGCACGCGAAATGGATATACCCGCCTTCATCCATGGACTCGATGCCGAAGCGGGCCTGAAAAGCCTAAAAGATCGGATCGGCGCCCGCCACAACGTACGAAGACTCCCAAACTTAAAAAAGATCGTGGCCGCTGCCTCGATATTCTTAATCGGGCTGACGGCGTCCTATTATACCTGGTTCCGTCATGGCTCAGAGTTCGATAAAAAAAAGATCGCCGCCCTCATTCAAAACAAAAAGCCCGCCGTCAGTCTCACCCTTGGCAATGGCCGGTCTGTAGATCTTAGCCAGGGAAACAACGACAAGCCGATCCGCCTCGCAAACGCCACGTTGAATACCGGCGGCGAGTCCCTCCGCTACAGCTCAGGTGATACCACCCAAAATGTTCTTTCGGTACCGGCGGGCAGCAAATACAACCTCACCTTATCGGACGGTACCGAGGTAATTCTTAACGCCGCAACTACGCTTCGCTTTCCGTTCCGCTTTCCCGGCAACAGCAGGGAAGTCTATGTGGAAGGAGAAGCTTATTTCAGCGTCGCGAGGGATGCCAATCGGCCCTTTATCGTTCATACTCCGCTTACCCGCGTCCAGGTGCTGGGCACCAGCTTCGACGTGAACACTTACGTTCAAGGCAAGGTCCGGACGGCGCTTGTTGAAGGTAAGGTCCTCACCGTCAGCAACCACGGGGAGACCACCGCCCTCGATCCCGGCAAAGCCGCTGATTATGATACGGCGAAAGGCTTTGTCACCAGCAGATTTGATACGGAAGACGAACTCTCCTGGATCAGCGGCATTTATTATTTTCATGATATGCCCATCGCCGGCCTGGCAAAACTGGCTTCTCGCTGCTATGGCGTGCATATTATCGTTAACGGCGACAGCGGCAGGTCCGTAACGGGAATGCTTGAAAAGGGCAAACTGCTCGAATTCCTGAACGACCTTGAGACGACCGCCCATATCAAATGCCATTACTCCGGCAATGACCTCTATTTCGAATAAGCTCCGCAAAAAATTTCATAAAAAGTTCATCCCCCCTTCACCCATCTTAAGAGTCTCCTTGTAGCCTTAAAGAAAAGCGTCTATACCAAAACAAAACTGCCACTATGACCGCATTTCCACAAAACGGTGGGTTAACCTTACGGAGGAGACTCCAGCTGCTCTATTTCTGCTGCTCTATCCTGCTGTTGCCGCGTGCAATCCACGCCCAAACCGGCCAGGCTACACTCCAAACACCGGTGACCATTTCCGGCAACGGTATCCCGATCTCTCAGGTGCTGAGATCCATTCGAAAACAAACTGGCCTCACCAGCTTTTACAGCAACCAGCTGCTGAATGACAAAGAAAAGATGGGCGTCAGCTTTACTCATGCTCCTCTGCAGGAGGTGCTGGACTACTTGTTCAAGAACAAGAACATCGGCTACGAGATCAGGGGTAACCGTCTCCTGCTCAACGAGCGGTCGCCCGCTGTCAAACCGCTTTTACCTACGCCGCAGGAGAGCGGAAAAGCCGATACCGCCCGGGTAAAAGGACAGGTGATGGACTCCGAAGGCCATCCCCTCGTGAACGCTACCGTCATGGTAGAAGGAAAACAGGGAAGGGCCGCCACGACCGACGAGTTCGGCATCTTTTCCATCGCCGCAGCGCCCGGCGAGATCCTCAGCATCTCCATGGTAGGGATGCAAACCCAGGAGATAGCTGTGCCTTCGAAAGGAGTCATCAATCTGACCCTCAAGCCGCGCGACGACAAGATGAATGAAGCCGTCGTTGTAGGCTATGGCCAGCAACGCAAGATCACCGTCACCGGGTCTATCTCCACCGTAAACATGGAAGACATGCAGATGCCCGTGCGCAATCTTACGGACGCTCTCGCCGGGAAAGTGGCGGGCGTCATCTCTGTGCAGACCAGCGGCGAACCCGGCTATGATAACTCCACCTTCACCATCCGGGGTATCGGCACCTTCACCGGAAGCGTGGAACCATTGATCATCGTCGACGGCGTACAACGGGAGGATGTGAACAGCACCTACGCCGGGGCTTACAACAATATCGACCCGGAAGATATCGCCAGCATCTCCCTGCTCAAAGATGCATCGGCGACTGCCGTTTATGGCGCCAAGGCCGCCAACGGCGTCCTGATCATCACTACCAAAAGAGGCGTAGCGGGAAAACCCAGGATATCGTCGAAATTCGAGTCGGGGGTCTCGGGGCTCACGAAGATCCCCAGGATGCTGGATGGAGTCAACTATATGCGGCTCTACAACGAAGCCCGTACCAATGCGGGAGAAACACCTGTCTACTCCAATGAGACCATCCAGAAGACGGCCAGCGGGCTGGACCCTTATCTCTATCCTAATGTGGACTGGATACACACCATCTACAAGGACTGGGCGCCTTACTATAATGGCAATGTCAACGTCTCCGGCGGCGGCGAGGCGACACGCTACTTTCTGTCGATGTCGTTCTACGACCAGGACGGCAGCTATAAGGTCTCCAATTTAAACGGCTATAATCCGAATTTGAATTTCAAACGATATGATTTCCGCAGCAACGTGGACGTCAATATCTCGAAGACGACGCTACTCTCGCTGAACCTCGACGCCATGCTGGTAGGCAGCCGCTATCCGGGCGTGTCCGCCGCCAGCATCTGGTATGGCGCCTTCTCTACCAACCCTATAGGCTTTCCCATTAAATATCCGGGCGGATTGTGGGCTGGACCCGTCAATAACGGCGGCGTAAACCCCTTTAACCAGGTGCAGAACTCGGGCTATACCACCGAATTTCATCCGACGGTACAATCGGTCCTCACGCTCCATCAGAAGCTGGACGGCATCACCAAAGGTCTGAGCGTACTCGGCAGGTTCTCCTTCGACTCCTATAGCGAGACGGATATCAACAGAACAGGGGCCAACGATCTCTGGTATGCCGGCTCCCGCGACGGCGAAGGCAATCTCGTGCTCACCCAGTCGCGGGTAGGCTCCACGTATCTGGGCTATTCCTCTTCCACCTCGGCCGAGCGGACGATCTACCTGGAAGGTAATATCAATTATACCCGCAGCTTCGGCCCCCACAACATCGGCGCGCTGGTAGTCTACAATATGCGCAACCGTATCGTGGCATCCGCTCCCTCGGTCACGAACTCCATACCCTACCGTAACCAGGCGAGCGCCGGGCGCCTCACCTATTCCTATATGGATAAATACCTCGCGGAATTCGACGGCGGCTATACCGGCTCGGAGAACTTTGCGCCGGGCCATCGCTGGGGTTTCTTCCCATCGGTGTCCGCAGGCTGGGTCATCTCTAAAGAGAATTTCTTCGATCCCCTGGCCTCCACCTTCTCGCTGCTAAAGCTAAGGGCCTCGCGGGGGCTGGTAGGCAACGATAATATCGGCGACGGCAGCCGCTTCGGCTATCTTACCCAGATCAACGGCGGCGGCACCACCGCCTTCGGCACCAGCCCCACGTCTTACACGGGCATCCAGGCCTCCGTCATCGGCACCGACAACCTGACCTGGGAGAGATCCACCAAGACCGATGTCGGCCTGGAGATCGGCATTCGCAACAAGCTAAACATCGTCGTCGACGCCTACAAAGACATGCGCCGGGATATCCTGATCCAGCGCCAGACGATCTCCTCCATTGCCGGCTATTCCGGCTACAATTATACCGCGGGCACCGGCAATACTGCCGTCTACACCAATTTGGGCGAGATGAATAACCAGGGGATCGACGGAAGCGTGGAATACAAGGGCAGGATCGGCAAGAGCTTCGGCCTGCGCGTCTACGGCAACTTTACCTATGCCCGCAATAAGATCGTGTTCGAGGACGAGCCCGTGCGGAAATATCCCTGGATGCGGGCCACCGGCACCAAATACGGCGAGTTCTACGGCTATTCCGCCATAGGGCTGTTCCAGGATCAAAACGATGTCGCGAAAAGCCCCGTGCAAACGCTCACCACGACCATCTACCCGGGAGACATCAAATACCGCGATCTCAACGGCGACGGAACGATCGACGCCTATGATGAAAAATACCTCGGTAAATCCTCCTTCCCGGACTGGTCTTACGGCACAGGCTTCTCACTCTCCTATAAGAAATTCGATCTATCGATGCTCTTCCAGGGGGTTACGGGCGTAGGCATCATGGCCAACGGCGCCAATATCTCGCTCGCAAATGCCGGCGCCTCGGGCGTTGGCGTCATCCCCTTTGCCGGCATCGGTCAGTATACCGCCAGCGTGCTCAGCAATGTCACCAGCCGCTGGACCATCAGCAATCCCAGCCAGCATGTCGACTACCCGCGACTGAGCATCGGCGCATCCCCCACCTCCAACAACTACGTGAACAGCACCTGGTGGCTGAAGGACGGGGCCTATACCCGGCTCAAGCAGGCATCCATCGGCTATACGTTCTCCAATGCTCAATGGAAAGCCGCCGGCGTAAGCAGCCTCTATCTGTACCTCGCCGGTACCAACCTGCTCACCTTCTCCAAATTCAAATTATGGGATCCCGAGCTGGGCTCCGACGGAGCCGGCTATCCACCGGTGAGGACCATTGTCGCGGGTATCAGGGCTAATTTTTAAAAATCTAAACACCGGAAATGAAAATGAGAACGTCTATCTATTTTTTGCTTTTTTCCCTGTTTCTCTTTTCCTGTAAAAAGTATCTCGATCAGAAGCCGGACAACCTGCTTACTGAAGACCAGATCTGGCAGACCAGAGCTAACGCGGAGGCGTATCTATATAATATCTATAGCCTGCTGCACAACTCAGACGGCGGCGACTATGCCGCGATGGGCGCGTCCGACGAAACCTCCGTATGCATCCCTACCACCCTTGTCCGCCAGATGGTCAGTGGCAACTGGAATGCTTCGTCCGCCTATTTTTACAACTGGGGCAGCTACTATGCCGGTATCCGCGAAACGATCCTTTTCGAGCAGAATATCGACAAAGTTCCCGCGACCCAGCTCAGCGACAGTCTGAAGACGCAATACACCGCCGAAGTGCAGTTTCTGCGCGGCTATTTCTACTGGCAGCTGCTGCGGCAGTATGGCCCCTTCGTAAAGGTCACCGGGATTCTCAGCCAGACGGCGAACTATAATGTCTATCCGCGTTCGCCGTTCGACACCTGCGTCGCCTATATCGATCAGCTCTTGGACGGAGCCGCCTCGCACCTTCCCGCCGCCTGGACCATCAGCGCCAACTATGGCCGGGCTACCAAAGGGGCCTGCCTCGCCGTCAAAGCCCAGGCAGCGCTGCTCGCCGCCAGCCCGCTGTGGAACGGCAATACTTATTTCGCCAATTTCAAGAATCATGACGGCACCCTACTCGCCCCCGCATCGGCGGATGTCAACCGCTGGAAGACCGCTGCGGCGGCGGCAAAGGCAGTCATCGATCTCAACGCTTTCCGGTTATTCACCAATCTCGATGAAGGCGGCCCGGCGTTCGATCCCTATCTTTCGGTACGCGACCTCTTCCTGGTCAACTGGAATGCCGAGATCATCCTGTCGAATAATCAATGGTCGCAATGGGGCTACACGAAATGCGTATCTCCCGGCCCGGGCGGCTACAACCTGTACAATGCCACCCAGAATATCGTGGACGCCTTTGATATGGCCAATGGCCGGACGATCGACGACCCGCTGTCCGGCTATGTGGAGACAGGATTTGCCTCTTCGGCGGACACCAACTATTGGGGACATCTCCGGGGTGAATGGAATATGTATGCCAACCGTGAGGCGCGGTTCTACGCCTTTATCCAGTACAACATGCACCCCGTGCTGCCTGCCCCGACGGTGGACGACAAGAACTACTTCTCCTCTACCGCCAACCAGGACGGCACCGGGAGAGTAGAATTCTATTATGGCGGGTTGTCCGGACAAAAAGCCGCCGGCAGCAATAACATTACGGGCTATGACGTGCTAAAGAATGTCAGCCCCGCAGACAATATCCGTCTCGATAAAACCAACTACCGCCCACAGATGCTGATCCGCTATGCCGAGATCCTGCTGGATTATGTGGAAGCCCTCAACGAATACGACCCCGGCAATCCGGATATCATCACCTATCTCGACATGGTCAGGGCGCGGGCAGGGCTACCCGGTATCGAAACCGTCTATCCCTCGGCGGTAGGCGACCAAACGCAGATGCGCAACTACATCCTGCACGAACGCCAGGTTGAGCTTTGCTTCGAGAACGACCGGTATTATACGCTGATCCGGCGTAAACTGCTCGGCAAACCTGCCAACCAGACTATTTACGGCATGAATGTCGGCGCCGACGATGGGGGACTAGGTTTTTCCTTCACGGGCTTCTACACCCGTACGCTCTTCCAGACGCGCAACTGGGACGACAAGATGTACCTGTTCCCTATCGCTCAAACGGACATCGACAACGACAATGCCATCGTGCAAAACCCGGGATGGTAATTTCTTCATCGAATACACAACTATTATGCAACGCATCATAAAATTTCTTTTGCTACCGGCCCTTATCGCTCTGCTGGCGTTTTTGTCCACCGGCTGCAACAAGACCAACGGCTTTCAACACCACACCGGCGCCGCCATGGCCGTCGACAGCTTCATCCCGACCGCCGGGGGGCTGGGGACGGAGATCCTTATCAGTGGGCTCAACTACAGTAACGATACGGGGAATGTAACCGTCATCATCAATGGACATCAGCTGAAAGTAGTCGATGTGGATGGTCAGCAGATCATGGCCGTGGTACCGCCCAAATGCGGCTCGGGTCATATCATCGTCAAGGTAGGCAACGACAGCGCCGTCAGCACCGGCACCTTCAACTATACCTACGCCCATATCGTCAGCACGCTCGCCGGCAACGGCACGGCCGGCTTCGCCAATGGTAAGGGTACGGACGCTGAATTCAACTTCAGCGGACAAAACTGGTACCGGAGCATGGGCATCACCGTGGACGCCGATTTAAATGTGTACGTGGCCGACCCCGGCAATCATTGTATCCGCCGGATCGATAGCAGCGGCAATGTGACCACGCTGGCAGGCGACCCTACCACTTCGGGCTATGCGGACGGGCAAGGCGGAGCGGCGAAATTCAGCCTCCCTTATGATGTGGCCCTGGATGCCACGGGTAATATCTGGTCGGTTGATCCCGGCAACTGGGACATTCGAAAGATCGGCGCCGATGGAACGGCCACCACCTGGGCCTGGGGCGGGCAGGCGCCGTGGAGCATAGCCATCGACCCGGTGAGCGGTGATCCCTTTTACAGCAGCTGCTCCAGTCCGGGAAATGTCTACCAGGTAGCCGCGCAATGGGGCGGGACGGCCGTCATCACGGGACTCAACTACCCCGCGGGAATACGCTTCGACCGCTCCGGCAACCTGTATATCGTGGTCAATGGAGACAATGTGATCCATAAGTTCTCCGCCGGTTCATGGGCCGACAGCATCATCGCCGGCAATGGCACGGCGGGGTATGTGGATGGAGCTCCGGCGCAGGCCGAATTCTCCGCCCCCTGGGGCCTCGGCCTCGACGCCGGCGGCAATCTGTATGTAGCGGGCAATGGAACCTGGGATGGCAACACCGCCAATCCCGATCAGTCCATCAGGCTCGTCGCTGCGGGCTCTCATGCCGTCAGCACGTTTGCCGGCAGCGGCAATGCGGGTTATACCGATGCCGTCGGCATGGCGGCCGCTTTCAGCGCTCCTACCGGCGTCGCCGTGGATAAGAATGGCACCGTATACGTACTGGATAAAAATAATAACCGGATCAGAAAAATTATCACGCAATGATCATGAAAATGTTCCTTACCCTGTTGCTGGCTGTTAGCGTCCTGCCCACGTGTTCTAAGAGAAGTGTTCCCCCCTCCTCCAACGCAAAGGTGAAGGCTACTACCTGGTATGTCTCCACCACGGGCAGCGACGCCAACGCCGGCACGCTGAACGCTCCGCTGAAAACGATCTCCTACGCCCTCGGCCAGGCCGTGCCCGGTGATACCATCATGGTCCGCGGCGGCACCTACAGTGGTCAGCTCACCATTTCCCATTCTGGCCTGCTTGGCAAATCCATTACCATCAAAGCCTATCCCGGCGAGCGACCCATCCTGGATGGCAGTACCATCACTGTATCCGGCTGGCAACCTATCGTCAGCCTCGGCAATGTACGTTATGTCGTCCTCGACGGCCTGGATATAGCCAACCTCAACAGCAACCTGGGCAATAGCGACCCCGAAGGTATTTTTATCAACGGCGCATCGCACGATATCACGATCACCAATTGCAATATCTACAACATTAAAAATACCACAACCCTGGCAAATGGCCGCAGCGGCCATGCCATCCTTGTCATCGGAAACGACAACAACACCGCCATCACCCATCTGTCCATCACAGGCTGTACGGTTCACGATACCCAAACGGGCACAAGCGAGAACATAACCCTGGCGGGAAACATCGATAGCTTTATCGTCAAAGGGAATACGATCTACAACACCGAGAACATTGGTATCATCATCGCCGGCGGCGACAACCTCAATCCTTCGGGGAATATTGCCGTCAACTATGCCAGAAACGGCGTGGTCAGCGACAACACGCTATACAATGTGTCCATGGCCAACAGTGCATCCATCTGGGGGGCCGGTAACTATGGCGCCATCGCCATCTACGTCTGCGGCGGCGCGGGCACCATAGTGGAAAGGAACAAGGTCTATGGCTGCGACCGCGGTATCGGCCTCGTTAGCGAAAGCAGCATCTATGCGACCCGGACCTCCATCGTGAGAAATAATTTCGTCTATAACTGCTGGCGGACGGGTATCTATATGGGCGATTACCTCAACTTCACCGGCAGCGGCACGAAGAGCTGCTATGTGGTGAACAATACCTTGTTCGGCAACGACCGCGCTTCGGGTGCCTTCGGCGAGATAGAAGGCGAGCTGCGTATTACCGAACATTGCGACAGCGATGTCTTTATGAATAACCTGGTCTATGCGGGCCCCGCTGATCTCTTCGTGCACAAGTATACTACTACGGGTGCTAATAATAGTTGCGACCATAATCTTTACTATACCACGGGTACACCCGGCTGGCTCTGGCAGAGCACCGGCGGGGCGGCTTTGTCGGGCTTCGCCGCCTGGCAGACGGCCTCGGGCCTGGATGCGGCCTCGCTGTATGGCGTCGATCCGTTATTGGTCAGCACCTTGGCGCCGGACCTGCATGTTCTCTCGTCCTCACCGGCAAAGAATGCGGGTGTCGTTATCTCTGCGTCCGTCAACGGCAGCACCGACATCGATGGTAACCCGCGTATCGTTAATGGGAAAATAAGCATCGGAGCCCAACAATGAAAAAGATAAAATTGTTAGCGGTTTTGGTGGTGATGACGGCGGTGCGGGGGTCGGGGCAGATACCGGCTTTCGGGATCGGCAGCGAGAGCTTTTTGTTGCAGGGCAAGCCTTTTGTGATCAGGTGTGGGGAAATGCATTTTGCACGGATACCGCGGGCTTACTGGCGGCACCGGTTGCAGATGGCCAAAGCCATGGGGCTGAACACCATCTGCGCCTATCTTTTCTGGGATCTTCACGAGCCGGCTCCTGGAAAGTTTAACTGGAAGGGGCAGGCCGATGCGGCGGAGTTTTGCAGGATAGCGCAGGAAGAAGGGCTGTATGTGTTGCTTCGGCCGGGGCCGTACTCCTGTGCGGAGTGGGACTTCGGCGGCCTGCCCTGGTGGCTCCTGCAGAAAAAGCCCCTGGTCCTCCGTTCCCGTGATCCCTTGTACCTGCGGTGCTGTGAACGCTATCTGACCGAAGTAGGCCGGAGGTTGGCTCCTTTACAGGTGGACAGAGGCGGCAATATCCTGATGGTCCAGGTAGAGAACGAATATGGCAGCTATGGGACTGATACGCTATATATTGGGGCGCTCGGGGATATGCTGCGCCATGCCGGCTTCACCGTACCCCTCTTTACTTGTGATGGCCCCGTGCAACTACGCAACGATACGCGGAGCGATATCTTCTCCGCTGTGAACTTCGGCAGCGAACCGGCCGAAGGCCTTAAAGCGTTGCGGGCTGTTCGTCCCGGCGGACCGCTGATGGTCAGCGAATACTATCCCGGCTGGTTCGATAGCTGGGGTGGCCGGCATACCACGGGTTCTTCGGACAAGATAGTAAGCGATCTGCGCTATATGCTCGATCACCAGGCCTCCTTCAGCATCTATATGGTCCATGGGGGGACCACCTTCGGGCTATGGTCCGGTGCTAACGCCGACCCCTACATGCCGGAGACGAGCTCCTACGATTATGATGCGCCCATTAGCGAAAATGGGGTGGCTACACCTAAGTATTATGCACTTCGTGGTCTCCTGCAGGGCTACCTGCAGACCGGGGAAAGCATGCCCGATCCGCCGCAGCCTGTCCCCGTACAGACGATTCCCTTGTTTTCCTGCACTTCCATGGCGCCGGTGATCCCGCAGCTCCACCGGCATATCTTTCGGGATACGCTGCTGAATATGGAGGATCCTGCTATCGGCGAGGGGTATGGAGATATCCTGTATGAAACGATACTGCGGGCGGGCGGCCCCGGGACGCTCGATCTTGGGGAGGTCCATGATTATGCGCTGGTTTATTTGAACGATTCGCTCGTGGGCACACTCGACCGCCGCAAGGAGGAACATATTGTCCGTCTTCCGGCGAGGAGCAGTGCTTGCACCCTGCGTCTCTTCGTGGAGGCGATGGGCCGCGTGAATTACGGGCCCAAGCTGGCGGATTGGAAGGGGTTGAAGGGAACGCCCGTGATGACGCAGGGGGTCGGCACGGGTTCCCCGGCCAGGCAAGGTCAGCCCGTTGCCACGCCGGTCAGAGGTTGGCAGATGTACCCCTTGCCGCTTGGGGAGGAGAGTCCGGGGGTGAGCTATTCGGCGATTACCATACCCGCCAGCCACACCGCACCCGGGGCCGACGCCATGCCGCCCGGCCCGGCCCTCTATAAAGCTTTTTTCACCGTCCGTCGTAAGGCCGACACCTTCCTGGACCTGCGCTCTTTTCATAAAGGCATCGTGTGGGTCAACGGTCATTGCCTGGGACGATACTGGAACATCGGCCCCACTCAAACCATGTACCTGCCCGGCGCCTGGCTCCGGAGAGGCGCAAATCATGTCGTAGTCATGGATCTTTTTCCCGCCGCCGCTCCGCAATTGCAGGGTCTCGACAAACCCATATTGGACCAACCGGCCGAACACAAATGATCACTTACAATAAAACGCTGATGACCCAGAAAATTCTTTACCTCCTGCTGCTGGCTTTACCCTTCCGTACGGTCGCGCAGACCGATGGCCCTTTTAAGTGGAACCACCTTCCGGTAAAAGCCCTGCTGCTGAGCTGTCCCGATCCCAGGGACGTGCCGCTCCTCTGCCGCTTCATCACGGATGCGCTGCCCAAAGAAGGCGTCAACACGTTGTGCTTAAGGATCGAATATCAGTACCAGTTCGAGTCGCATCCCGAGCTCACCGATGTGAATGCCCTCAGCAAAGAACAGCTGCAAAGCATCGTAGCCGCGTGTAAAGCCGCCGGCATTCGCTTCATCCCTACGGTGAACCTGCTGGCGCATCAATCGGAAAAGACGACAATCGGCCCCCTGCTGAAACATTATCCCCAATTCGATGAATCGCCGGATTATAATCCGCCGGTACCGTGGAAGGACGGCGGCATGTGGGACTTCTATACCAAATGCCTGTGCCCGCAGCATCCGGACCTCTTCAAGGTTCTCTTTCCTATGATGGATGAGCTCATCGACGTGTGCGGCGCCGACGCCATGCATGTAGGTCTCGATGAAGCCTGGATCATCGCCTATAACAAATGCCCGCGCTGCGGCGGCGGCGACCGGGCGCAAATCTTTGCGGATTACGTGCGCAAGCTGCACGACCATCTGGCGCAGAAGCATTGCCAGATGTGGATGTGGAGCGACCGCCTCATCGATGGCAAGACCAGCGGCCTCCTGGCCTGGCAGGCCAGCATGAACGATACCTGGCGGGCGATCGACATGATCCCGAAAGATATCATGATCTGCGACTGGAAATATGAAGATGCCCCGCCGACACCAGGCTACTTCGCCATCAAAGGCTTCAATGTCCTGGCCAGCCCATGCTCCAAGCCGGATGTAGCACTGGCCCAGCTGGACCAGGTCAGGGCGATGCGAAAGAATGGAATGCGGGAAGATTTCTCGCTCACCCTGGCCCGTCGCCTGCAAGGCGTGTTCGAAACCATGTGGTTCAATACCGGCGATTTTATACGCGCCTATTATAAACCCTCCGGTAATCCGATGATAGATAATAACGTCAACACCTTCAAGAAGCTGTTTGCCGCTATCCGGCAGGATGAGGAGCTTGACAGCACGGCCCGCCGCGTCGCCGACATCGATTTCTCCGGGGTGAAGCAGCTCGCCATCCGCCGTGTCCCCTGGCTCGCTGCCCGGCTTGTCTTCTCGGACCTCGACAGCAACGGCGGCAAAGCGGCATTCCGGCTCTCCGCCGATGGCGGATCGGTGCACATCGCCGCCACGGACCCCAATGCGGCAGCGGTCGGGCTCGGCTGGTACCTGAAATATTACTGCCATCGTTCCATGAGCCATATGGGTGATAACCTGGGACCCGTGTCCCCCCTGCCTGTCATACCCGAACCAATCTACAGGGATTGCAGCGCCGCCATCCGCTATGCCCTCAACTACTGCACTTACAACTACAGCTATAGCTTCTATACCTGGAGGGATTGGGAACATGAGCTGGACTGGATGGCGTTAAATGGCGTCAACACCATGCTGGTAGCTAATGGTGAAGAAGCCGTTTGGATGAACGTGCTCCGGCATCTCGGCTATTCGCAACAGGAGATCGATGCCTTCATCCCCGGACCCGCTTACAATGCCTGGTGGCTTATGGGCAATATCCAGGGATGGGGCGGCCCTATGCCGCTCTCGCAGATAGAAGAGCGAAAACGGCTGGTTCAGCATATGCTCGCCCGCATGCATACGCTGGGTATCCAACCAGTGTTGCCCGCCTTCTTCGGAATGGTGCCCTCGACCCTCCACGACAAGTTACAGGCCCGGATCATTCCGCAGGGCAATTGGGGCGCCTTCAAAAGACCCGATATCCTTGACCCGGCCGACCCTGCGTTCGACCGCATCGGCACACTCTTCTATGAGGCCACGCGGGAACTGTATGGCAACGATATCCACTATTTCTCGGGCGATCCTTTTCACGAAGGAGGCATCACCGCTGGTGTCGACCTCGCCGCCGCCGGCAGAAATATCCAACTGCTGATGCAGCGCTATTTTCCCGGTTCCACCTGGGTACTCCAGGGATGGCAGCAGAATCCCCGGGCCGAAATGCTTGCCGGAACAGATCGCTCCAAGGTCCTCGTCCAGGAGCTCTTCGGCGAAACGACCAACAATTGGGAAAAGCGCAACGCCTACGAGGGCAGCCCCTTCGTCTGGTGTATGATCACCAATTACGGGGAACGCCCCGGCCTCTTCGGTAAGCTGCAACGTTATGCCGACGAACCCTACCGTGCCGCGAACGGCCCCCTGGGAACCTATCTTCACGGTGTAGGTATTATGCCGGAAGGAATAAACAACAACCCCGTTGCCTATGACCTGATGCTGGAAGTACCCTGGCATCACGAGCACCTCGACGTCGCCCAATGGATAAAAGAGTATACACTCTACCGGTATGGCAAAACCGATCCCAACATCCTTAGGGCATGGCAACTCTTCCTGCAAACCATCTACGCCAGCCCCGAGGGCTATCAGGAAGGACCTCCCGAAAACATCCTCTGCGCCCGGCCGGCCCTGGAGATCCGGTCGGTCAGCACCTGGGGCACGCTGCACAAGAATTATGACATCGCCCGCTATGCGCAGGCCGTTAAGCTCTTCGACGCCGCGGCGCCTTCCTTCAGGGCCAGCGAGACCTACACCATCGACCGCATCAATTTTACCCGGCAGCTCCTGGCCAATACCGCGGATACCGTCTTCGCCCATTGGGTGGATGCCTACCGGCAAAAGGACCACGCCGCCTTCGACGCCGAATCGCACCATTTCATCGCCCTCGAGGATACCCTCGACTCCCTACTCGATAGCCATCCGTACTACCGCCTTTCCACCTGGGAGCGTCAGGCAGTCGCTGCCGGCCGCACTCCCGGAGAAAAACGCAATAACCTTCACAATGCCTTGATGCTGATCACCTATTGGGGCGCCGATGACCGGAAGGAGGATAACCTCCACGAATATGCGTATAAAGAATGGGCGGGGATGATGCGGTCCTTCTATAAAAAACGCTGGGAGATGTATTTCGCTTATTTACGCCATCGACTGAACGGCGACGCGGTGCCGGAGCCGGATTTCTTTTCCTGGGAACGGGCCTGGGTCGAAGGCCGGGAAAAGACTAAGCTATGAAGCACCCTTTTCTCCTTTTCGCCATTTGCCTTGTCCTCACCGGGACCGGGTTCCGGCACTCACAGCAATGGCAGTGGTGGGACCCCGCTTCCAACGCCTTTCCCGTTCTCGAAGGGCGGGCGTGGCCGGGACAGCCGGGAGACCCCTATGGCCGGTTACCCGCTGCAGCCGAAAAGACGGTCTCTGCCGATGTTTGGGGGCTGTCACACAATAGCGCGGGGCTCTACATCAAATTTTCGACGAATGCATCGGACATCGTCATACGGTATACCGTTCTGAATAGCGGTAGCTTCGCCATGTACCATATGCCGGCCACCGGCGTTAGCGGCGTCGATCTTTACGCCATCGGCTGCGATGGCAGCTGGGTCTGGGCGCCGGGCCTATTTTCTTTCGGCGACACGATCGAATACCGGTTCACAGGTCTGGGAGCAGATACCGCCCATCCGGGCAGGGAAGTGGAATATCGTCTTTTCCTCCCCCTATACAACACCGTTACCAGCCTGCGGATAGGGGTGCCGGAGGACGCGAGCTTCAGGGCCCTGCCTCTATCGCCAAAAAAACCCGTGGTCGTATACGGCACTTCCATCGCTCAGGGAGCCTGCGCCTCCAGACCCGGGCTGGCCTGGACGGCCATTTTACAAAGAAGGTTAGACAGGCCATTGATCAATCTGGGCTTTTCAGGCAGCGGTAAGCTGGAGGCCCCGGTCATCGATTGGATCAACACCATCGATGCCAGGCTCTACGTGCTGGATTGTCTGCCGAATCTGAGCGCCAGCGCCGGCTTCACCGGTGATCAGGTAGAAGCCCTCACCGCCCGCGCCGTCCGGACACTACGGGCCCGGCATCCGTCCACCCCCATCCTCCTGACCGAACACAGCGGCGGCCATCCTATGCGGTTGATCGACACGGCCCGCAGACGGGAGTTCCGCCGGGTGAACGAAGCGGTGGAAAGCGTATTCGCCCGCCTGCAATCGGAAGGCATCCGGAATATTTACCTGCTGAAAGCCGCGGCCATCGGGCTGGACATCAACTCGACGGTGGACGGCATCCATCCGAATGACATCGGCATGCGGCAGTATGCCGACGCTTATGAGCAATGCATCCGGGCTATCCTGGATGAGCGGCAGACGAGACATTGACACAATAGCTGATGAATCATAAAAAAATAAACAATGAAGATCTTACGGGTACTTTTATTCACCTTCCTATGGCTCCCGGCCGTCCCGGGAAAGGCATCCGCACAACAAAAGCACATCGGTAACGAGACGCCGGAGCAGAAACAGCAGCGCATGGCCTGGTGGACCCATGACCGTTTCGGCATGTTCATCCATTGGGGACTCTATGCGCTTCCTGCCCGCCATGAATGGGTCAAGCGCTGGGAGCGCATGTCCAACGACCAATACAAGGTCTATTTCGACATGTTTGATCCCGACCTCTTCGATCCCAAGGCCTGGGCCCGCCAGGCTAAAGCGGCAGGCATGAAATATGCCGTTCTGACGACCAAACACCACGAAGGTTTTTGTCTCTTCGATTCAAAATACACAGACTACAAAGCTACTAATACCCGTGCCCACCGCGACCTCGTTCGGGAATTCGTCGATGCCTTTCGGGCGGAAGGAATAAAGATCGGATTCTATTATTCCCTGCTGGACTGGCATCACCCCGACTATACCATAGACGAGCTTCATCCCCTGCAACCTGACGATAACTCGGATACCGCTTACGCGCGGCTCAACAAGGGTAGGGACTGGAGCCGCTATCGCACTTACCTTCATAATCAGATCCGGGAGCTGCTTACCAACTATGGTAAGATCGACATCCTTTGGCTGGATTTCTCCTATCCTAACGCCAATGGTCACGGTAAGGGAAGGGACCACTGGGGCTCGGTCGAACTGCTGAAAATGATACGCAAGCTTCAACCGGGCATCATCGTGGACAACCGCCTGGATCTCGACGATTATACCGATGGCGCCGACTTCGTCACGCCCGAACAGGTGAAACCCGGCGAGCTGGCGAAATATGGCGGCACTCCTTTTGAGACCTGCCAGACCTTCTCCGGTTCCTGGGGCTATTTTCGCGATGAGAACTCCTGGAAGACCGACCATGAGCTGCTAACGCTTCTTATCACCTCCGTGAGCCATGGCGGCAACCTCATCCTCAATGTGGGGCCTACAGCCAGGGGGACGTTCGACTACCGCGCACAGCGGGCCCTCGACAGCATCGGACTTTGGATGCAGGTCAATAGCAAAGCTATTTATGGCTGCAAGGAAGCGCCGGCTGCGTTCGCTACCCCTCCAGGTACACTGCTGACCTGGAATCCCGCCACTCGCCGCCTATATGTTCACTTGATGGAATATTCCGGCGGAGCACTAAGGCTCCCGGGATACAAAGGCAAGATCCGCTACGCACAGTTTCTTCACGATAACTCCGAGCTTCGGATAAAACCGGCTGACGACAATACCGACGATCTGATACTGAGCCTCCCGGACCGGAAACCCAATGTGGAAATACCCGTGATCGAGCTGGTTGTTTCCTGAATTGGCCGGTAGGGTTGTTTTCCGCATCTTGCGCATTTTTTTCCTCAGTCCCCCCCGCGGAAAGCCCGCCGCCCGGGCCTTTTCGCCACGCCCGGCACGCTGGACCACATTTTGCACCAGCTAGGGAAATACCATTTCATAAAACTTGAAATTTAAGCATTATGGAACACAAACCCAATAAAAGCAGCGGCTCCCTGAAGATGAAGGGGAACTGGAATGAGATCAAAGGCAAGATGAAACAGCAATACGCCAATCTCACCGACGACGATCTCCTGTACGAAGAAGGCAAAGAAGACGAACTATACGGACGTATTCAGAAAAAAACGGGTCGCACCAAAGAAGAAGTTAAGAGTTGGATAGATAAGCTTTAATGACCTGAGACTTACCTCCTGAACGTTAAGAGGGGCGCCAAAGGCGCCCCTCTTTCATTACTTGATCTTCGCCGTATACCCCGCAGGGTCCTTCAAAAATGCATCCTTGCAGTCCTTCGAGCAAAACCCGTACAGTTTACCTTTATAGGTGGTCGTATCCTCCAGCCCCGCCTTGAGCGGCATCCCGCAGGACGGGTCCCGGTTATAAGCAAACGGAAGATTCTTCAAACTCGCCAGCACACCTTCGGCTTCCTGTGAAGCCGCCGCAGTATCGGTTTTTGCAGCAGCCGTCTCCGCAGCCTTATTATCAGCCTGATGACACGAGGACAAAATAAAAAGCAATGCCGCAATAGAAAAATATTTTTTCATGCTCGATGGATAATTAACTTCTGCAAAGATACCACTTAACTGCTCAACATACGCTACCGGCCGTCAAACCTGCCACGGACAGGACCATAGCGCGCATCCCCTCCAGTTTTTATCCAGTATCTTTGTCGACTTTTGCGCCTCGCCATGAAGACATTCTACACTCTTTTACTATTGTTGACCTGCCTGTCGGTCGTCCATGCGCAAGAACCTGTCACAGAAGGGAACAACGGCATCAGGATCAACGGACGTATCATCGATTCCCTGTCGCATCAACCACTCCAATACGCCACCATTTCACTCTTTAAAGCGCATGATACAAAACCTGCCGGCGGCGAAATGACGGACGCCAAAGGCGAATTCTCCGTCGCAGGCCTGGCCCCCGGCCGCTACACCGTTACCGTAGACATCATCGGTTATAGCCCCCGCAAGCTCGGCCCCTATATCCTCAGCAACAGCAAACCCGAGATGCCCCTCGGGGATATCGCCATCGGCAAAAAAGCAAACGAGCTCGAAAGCGTCACCGTCACCGCCCCCCGCGGCCTCGTCCAGAACAAACTGGATAAGTTGGTCTATAACGTGGAAAAAGACGTCACCTCGCTTGGCGGAGTGGCCACAGATGTCCTCAAGAAGGTACCCATGGTCTCCGTGGACGTCGACGGTAATGTCGACATCATGGGCAACACCAATATCCTCTTTCTGATCAATGGCCGTCCTTCGAGCATCTTCGGCAATAACCTCGCCGATGCGCTGCAAACTATTCCCGCCAGCCAGATCAAGAGCATCGAGGTCATCACCAGCCCCGGCGCCAAGTACGATGCCGAAGGCACAGGGGGTATCATCAATATTGTCCTCAAGGACAACAAGCTCAACGGCATCAACGGGAACCTCAGCCTCACCGGCGGCTCCCGGCTGCAAAATGGCTCCTTCAACTTCAACGCAAAACACGGCAACTTCGGCGCTAACGCCTTTTTCAGCGGCAATGCCCAGCTGCCATCCACCACCCGCAATTCGTCTACCCGCTATTCCTACGATTCTGCCGGCAATACCACCGGAGGCCTGTTCGCGACGGACGGTACAAGCCGTTTTCTCCGCAACGGCTTCGAGTCGGGCATCGGCTTCGAATGGACACCCGATAAAAAAAACACCTTCTCTGCAAACGTCGGCTTCGACGACTTCGGCAACCATAGCACCGGTTCATACAACCAGGAACAAACCACTTACTCCGATCCCGGCGACGCTCTTCTCTCCGACCAGTATAACCTTGTCCACTCCGGCAGTCAGTTCCGCGCGTATTCGACGGACTGGGAAGTACGCTATAAAAAGACCTTCGCCCAGGAAGACCGCGAGCTCGATGTCTCCGTCGACGGCAGCCAAGGTCTTAATAACAGTTCTTACAGTCAGTCTCAGAGCCTCCCCGACGGCGATTCCACCTATGCGGGTTCGCAAGGGACAAATAAAGGACACGATCGGGAGACAAATCTCCGGCTTGACTATGTCCAGCCATTTGGCGACAAAGTAAAGCTCGAAACGGGTGGGCGTATCCAATGGCGCAATATTACCAGCCATTCGCCTGTGTACACCTTCGACCCGCTCACCGCAACCTATCCTTACGATAGCTCGCAGTCGAATTCGCTTACTTATGACCGTCATGTCTACGCCGGCTATGCTTCGATTAGCTTCCCAGCCTTTCATTGGCTCGATGTCAAAACCGGTGTGCGCTACGAACGCACCGAGACAAGCGCCTCCTTCTCCAGCGTTCCGGAGACTGCCATCCCCGGCTACAATACGTTTGCCCCCTCCGTGGTGCTCTCGCATAGCTTCGCAAACGACCAAACGATCAAGTTCGGCTATACCCGGCGCATTCAACGGCCGGGCTATCGCTGGCTCAACCCCTATGTCAATGCCAGCGATCCCAGGAACCTCACTCGTGGCAATCCCTTGCTACAGCCCGAGGTCGCCGATAATTTCGACATCACCTACAGCAAGTCGTTCGACAAAGGCAGCGCGCTGAACATCGCCCTGTTCTATCGCCGCTCCAATCATGATATCCAGCCCTTCGTTCAGTATTATTCCGCCTTCACCCTGGGCGACTCGATATATACCGATGTGTCGGTGAGTACCCCGATGAACGTCGGCGCCGAGAACAACACCGGCGTCAACATCTATGGCGCCGTGCCCCTGGGCAAAAAGCTCAACCTCCGCAGCGATATCTCCGTATTCGACAGATATATCACTACCGGCGCGCTGGGTGGCAGCCCGATCAATAGCTTCAATTACCGCATCAACTTCAATGCGAGCTATCAGCTTTCACCGACATTCGTGCTCGAGTTCTTCGGTAATTTCAACTCTGCCCGCAACGAGATCCAGGGACGTTATCCCCATTTCATCTCATATAATTTTGCAGCCCGTAAACAATTCTGGAACAAAAAGGGAAGTATAGCCTTCACCACGACCAACCCCTTTAACTACTATGTTGGTCAGCGTACGATTCTCTCTGGGACCGGCTTCACGCTCAACAGTCTGCG